>Ga0206868_10150_pt1 | contig 20152 bp, 9 predicted proteins | sample Alteio_BWOrgCont_38_FD_152901 | JGI IMG/M metagenome (GOLD analysis project Ga0206868, IMG submission 152901) | Enriched cells from forest soil in Barre Woods Harvard Forest LTER site, Petersham, Massachusetts, United States -... | ecosystem: Environmental > Terrestrial > Soil > Temperate forest >... | reverse complement strand
TTCACGCATCTTACCTTTGCGGCCTTCGCGTATGGGACGCGTCCCCTTTGCGAGAGACAATCCGCATCCCGCGCGCGTGTGGCGGAAAATCAAATCTTGAATTAGAATGACGCGCGATTCATGCTTTTCACTCTTTATGAAAAAAGTTGTCATCATCGGTTCGGGTTGCGCGGGCTGGACGGCGGCGCTCTACACGGCGCGCGCCAACCTGCAGCCCCTCGTCCTCATGGGCCATCAGCCCGGCGGTCTCCTGACCACCACCAGCATCGTCGAAAATTTTCCCGGCTTTCCCGACGGCATTGACGGTTGCGAATTGATGCAGCGCCTGCAAAAACAGGCCGAGCGTTTCGGCGCCAAGACGAGTTATGGCACGGTGGAAAAAGTGGATTTCTCCCGCCAGCCGTTTGTGCTGACGGTGGACGGCGAACCGGTACAGGCGGAGACGGTCATCATCGCCACGGGCGCGAGCCACCGGCACCTGGACGTGCCGGGCGAGGACAAGCTGGAGACCAAGGGCGTGACGTATTGCGCGACGTGCGACGGCGCGCTGCCCATCTTCCGCCAAAAACCGCTCGTTGTCGTGGGCGGCGGCGATTCCGCGTGCGAAGAAGCGCTCTACCTGACGCGGTTCGGCTCGGAGGTTTACCTGGTGCACCGCCGCGATTCGTTGCGGGCGTCCAAGATCATGTCCGAGCGCGTGCACGCGCACAAAACCATCAAGCCGGTCTGGGATTCCGTCGTCACGGAAGTCATGGGCATGGACAAGGACCGGGTCACGGGCGTGCTGCTGAAAAATCTCAAGACGGGCGCGGAAAGCATTTTGGAATGCGCGGGTGTGTTCATCGCCATCGGCCATATGCCCAACACGAAGGTCTTCAAAGGCCAGGTCGAAATGGACGAAAACGGGTTTATCACCCGCAAAGAAGGCAGCCGGACGAGCGTGCCGGGCGTGTTTGTGGCGGGCGATTGTTCGGACCATGTGTATCGCCAGGCCATCACGGCGGCAGGGATGGGCTGCGCGGCGGCAATTGATGCCGAACGCTTTCTTGCAGCGAGAAATGAGTAACCGGCAAGCTGCCGGTGGCGAAGACGTTATGCGTTATGAATTCCCAATCAAAATGCCCGCGAGGAAAACGAGCGCGCCGCCGAGCAGGACCTGCAGGAGCGCGGACACGAGCGGCGTGTCCATGAAGCGATGGCGTATCCACGAGATGACGCACAATTCCACCAGCACCACGCCGACGGCAATGCTCGTGGCAGTCTTCACGTTGGGAATGAGATACGGCATGGTGTGGCCCAGGCCGCCCAGCGCCGTCATCGCGCCGCATACAAACCCGCGCGTCCACGGGCGCCCTCGCCCGGTCAGGCTGCCGTCATCGGTCAGCGCCTCGGCAAAGCCCATGCTGATGCCCGCGCCCACGCTGGCCGCGAGACCGATGAGGAAGGTCGAAGAACTGCTATGCGTCGCGAACGCCGCCGCGAACAACGGGGCGAGCGTGGAGACCGAGCCGTCCATCAGTCCCGCGAGGCCCGGCTGGACGACCTGCAGCAAAAACAGCCGTTTGGCCTGGGCCTTTTCGCCCGCGCTCATACTGGTCGCCGCGATTTTTTCCGCCGTCTCGGCGTGGCTGCTTTCTTCTTCCGCCAAATCCCCGAGCAATTGCCGGATGCTGGCATCGGTGGTACGCCGCGCGGCGGCCAGATAGAAGTGTCGTGTTTCCACTTCCATGCTCTCCGCCGTGCGCTGGACGGTTTTCAGGCCAGGCTTGCCGAGCCACACGGAACGGCGGTTCACAAAACCGCGCACGTCCTGCCGCCGGATGAGCGGGACATGCTCGCCGAATTTTTGTTGGTAAAGCTCCAGTAGCCGGTGGCGGTGGCCGTCCTCCTCGTGGCGCATCTTGCGGAACTGCGCCGCCTGTTCGGGATAATCCGCCTCCAGCGCGCCGGCGAAGTCCGCGTAAATCCGCGCGTCCTCCTCCTCCAGCGAGATGGCGAGCGCGAGGATTTCCCGTTCCGTCAGGCTTTGAAACGTTTTCATCGCTTACGTTTGAACCGCGCCAGCGCGAATTCCAGGATTTCCGCCGCCTCGGGAATTTTGAACGCCAGCGCGACGAGCCAGTATAGACCGCCGGCCACGATGGCCGGAACAAAAAACTGCGCCCAGTCTTTGAGCCACCGTCAAATGACCGACTTTCTCTTCCCACAACCGCCAGCCTCCAAATGCAATGGCGCCCGCAACGAGCGCAAAGGCCACCAACGTCAACGTCGTTTTCCGCAACGATTCCATTTCCAGTTTGCCAAGTTTTTTCCGGAGGGTGAACAAGAGCAGCCCGACGTTGCAGAGCGATGTCAGGGTATTGGCGATGCCCAGGCCGCCCTGTCGAAACGGCACAACGAGCGCGCCGGCCAGCACGAGGTTGAGCATCAGGCAGAAGATGCTGATTTTCATCGGCGTCAGCGTGTCGCCCAGCGCATAAAACGCGCGCACGAGGATGTTCGCCGCCGAAAATGCGACCAGTCCGGGCGCGAGGCAAATGAGGGCAAACGACGCCTCGTCCGTCGCAGTCGCGTCGAACTTGCCGTATTGAAAGAGCAGCCGCACAATCGGTTCCGCCAGCGTGACGAGCAGGACCGAAGCGATGAGGTTGAGAAAAATGAGCGTGGACAGCCCGTGCCGCAGCGTCGTGCGAAACTCGGAATAATTCTTTTCCGCCGCCATGCCCGAAAGTGTCGGCAACAGGTAAGTCGCCAGCGAGATGCCAAACATTCCCTGCGGCAGTTCCATCAGGCGCACGGCATAGCCGAACGAGGAAACGATGCCGGTGCCGACCCAGAAGGACAGGATCTGCACGGTGGTCACGTTCAATTGGTAGGCCGCGATGCCGATGGTGCCGGGAATCATTTTGACAATGACGCGGCGCACCGTCTCATCGCGCCACGGCGAAACCCACCGATACCGGAAGCCGTCGCGCCAGAGTGTCGGCACCTGGAAGGCCGCCTGCGCCACGCCCGCCGCCAGCACGCCATAGGCGAGTGCGAAAATCTCGACGGGCAACCGTTCTCCCGGCGGAAGTCCGGCGCCAAATTTCGGGGCGAGCCAGAGGACGGAGGCGATCATCACGACGTTGAGCATCGCGGCGCCCATCGCGGGAATGAAGAAATGGCCGCGGGCGTTGAGGATGCCCATCATCGCCGCCGCGATGCAGACGAGCAGCAGGTAGGGAAACATCACGCGCAGGAGCTGCAGCATGAGCTCGGTCTTTTCGGGAAATTGATGGACGGCCAGGGCCAGCGAAATCGCCAGCATCATTACGGCAATGATGACGCTGGCAGCGACGACGAGGCCGGAAATGACGGCGTTGGATGCGCGCCACATTTCCTCCTCACCGTGGAGCTTTTCTTTTTCCTTGAAGATAGGGATGAATGCCGCCGTCAACGCGCCCTCGCCGAGCAGCCGGCGAAAGAGGTTGGGGATTTGGAAGGCGAGCAGGAAAGCGTCGGTCACCCAGCCCACGCCCATGAACCGCGCGTAGACCATTTCGCGCACCATGCCGAGGATACGGCTGGTGAGCGTCGCGGCGGCCATGGCGCCGGACGATTTGAGCATTTGCGACACGCGCAAAGATTAGGGCTATTGGCCGCCCGTTTCAGGCTTTTTCTGCAAATGCCGGTGGACGAAAAAATAATAAAGGCCGCCCATCACCAGGGCCGCGCCGCCCAGCCACAGGGTGACATGGCGCAATTGACCGGCCATCAAATCCGGATCCTGGCCTGCCTTAACCCCCACATAGCAAAGCACACTGCACCAAATGGCCGCGCCCAGGACGGTGAAAATGGAAAATTGCAGGTAATTCAACTTTGCGATGCCCGCGGGTATGCCCACAAGCTGTCGGGCACCCGGCAGCAACCGCGCGACGAGCACGCCCATCGGCCCGTAGTGCTTCATCCAGCGTTCCGCCTTTTCTAATTTTTCCGGCGGGAACAAAACCAATCTTCCGTAACGCAACACCAACGGGCGTCCCGCTGTACGCGACAGCCAGTACATTACCGACGCCCCCAGCCAGGAACCCAGCACGGCAACCGCAATGATCCCGCCGCAATTGAGCGCGATTTGTCCCGTGTGCGCCCAATACGCGGCCGGTGGAATAATGGCTTCGCACGGTATCGGCAAAAAGCTGCTTTCGCCCAGCATAAGCAGCAGGATGGCCGGGTAGCCAAGCGTTTTCAGCGCGCCGAGATACCATGCCAGCAACGGGGCCAAAAGTTTTTTGAGCATCGGATAAAAATGGACAGGTTAAATACCCGAATCAATATGGAAAGAAAAGGCGCAAATGCGAATCGTTGGAACGTTTTCACCTTTTGATTTCGGGCGCACCCTATCGTGATTTAGCTAAAGAATTTGAGCCAAAAACCCTGCACTCATAAAAACTGGCCCACAACCCCGGAGGCAGGCCGGTGACGATAATGCGCACATACCGGCCCGGGGCGGAAAAATAATCATCCGTAAGACCCGCCGCAATGGCATTGGTCGTTTTATCCGCCACCGTGGTCCAGGTTCGGCCATCGTTGGAAACTTCGATTCGATATTGATAAGCGCCGCCGGCCTCCCAATAAACCTCTACGCCGCTTAGATCCGCGTAGTTGCGGCCCAAATCCACTTCCCACCAATGGTCGAGGTTGCCGTCAACGGCGCACCATCGGGTCGTTACATTTTCATCATTTCCGCCACTGGGAGGATTTCCCGCCTCAAAGCTGTCCGCCATCGCCGGTTTGCCGGTGGCAAGATTCGGCCTGGGCATGGCTGGCGCAGCCGGATCAGCCCCGTTATCCGCCCACATGCCCATTTTCGCGTCGAGCTTCCAGCCATTGGTATAGCCCAGAAGCCAAACATTGGTTCCCAGCCACAGATTAGTCTCGGTGACCGATAACGGCAGCCAGATATAGGTGGATGCTCCGAGGTCTGAAGCGTTCCAGCGGTCGCCCATGAACATCATCGTGGTGCCCCGACTGCCTGTGACCGGGAGGATATACGCTATCTGGGAAACAAAGGTCTGGGATCCTTCCGGCGCGAATAGGTTCCATCCGGACCAGGGCCCGGCAATGTTCGTTGCCATCGCATATTTGTTATCGTTGGCAGCCCATCCGGTCAATTCCGAGCCGAACAGATAGTAGCATCCATGAAACTTGAGCATGGCGGGGGCTTCGTAGTCCGGTTGCAGCGCCGCCACCGACCTGGTGACGGATAAATAATCCGTTGAAAGCTCATCAATGTGCAGGCGGTGGTCGCCGGCATGGGTCAGCAAATAGGCGTTGCCGTCATCATCCTGAAAAAGGTTCATGTCCCAGCTTTGCAATCCCAATGGACGAAAGCTTCCCCGGTATTCATACGGCCCGGCCACGTTGGAACTCGTGGCAATGCCTACTTTGCCCATGCCATAGTGGTTATTGTCAATGTGCATATACATGACATATTGGCGGGTAAGCGCGTTATAAAGCACCTTTGGGCGCTCGACGATGCGATCAGGCCCCAGGTCCCCATGCGCCTGTCGCGTCAGCGCATCGGAAACAAAGGTCCAATGGGCCAGATCGGTTGAGGAATAACAACGCACACTTTGAAAAGGATCGTGTTGCGCCGTTTCATTTGTTTTATTTTCTCCGAACCAATAATAGGTTGACCCTGCCTTGATGATATTGCCGCCATGCCCCTGAACATTAACCCCGTTCTGGTCATTCCAGGGGATGCCGGAAATGATCGTTTGCGGCTCCGACTGCGCCACAACCAAGCCGGCCACATAAAACAAAAGCGTGACAAAGAGAAGATAGCTGGAAGCTTCGCAACCGTTCTGTCTGCGGTATATCCTGGTTAAATTCATGGGACTTGAAGCATATAAAAATTCTGCGGCGTGGCCGGGTTGATCGTATTGGTTAAAGTGAAATTTCCGCTGCCACCAAAACTGTTCGTCAGCACGGGAACCCATTGGCTCAATGGCAAAGTCAGATTAGTGCTGCTCAATAGCTGGTATTGTTCCCCGGTCACACCGCTGTTCCCACTGATGATGAGGTTCGTTTCCGATACTGAAATATGGGTGATGAGCGGCCCCGAAGCTGCCACCACTTGCAGAGTGCCATTTACCGCCAGATTGTTCGCCCAGGCCAAACCCGCATTCAACGACGGCAGATTCGTGACACTGAAAGTGCCGGCATAGGATTCGCCCAAAAACAATTGAAAGGTCTGACCGACTGCCAGCGTCCCGGTAACGTTTGTAACCGTCAACGTGCCGCCATAAATGAAACTGCTGGCATTGATTTCATCGCTGCCTCCGCTGGCTGCGTTCAATTTCATTACCGCCGTTCCTCCCAATTGCACCGCCCCCGGGATGGTAAGGATTCCATTATTCGTTCCAGTTCCCGGCATGATAGTCGCACCGGAATTGACGGCCAAATTCACATTGACCGCGCCGCTGCCCGTCAATGTTTGACCGCCGTTCAAAGTCATCGTTTGGCCGGACAAACCGCTCGCGTCCAACGTCGCGTTGGTGGCGATTATGATGGCCGCGCTGTTGGCGATGGAGCCTGACCCGCTTAATGCCAGCACGCCATTGCTGATGACTGTGTTCCCTGAATAAGTATTGTTACCCGTTAAGACCTGTGTGCCGGAGCCGATTTTAACCAGCGCAACGCTGCTGTGGCCATTGACGATTGTGCCGCCGAAAATGTCGCCTGCATTGTTGTTGCCCAATACCAGCGTGGCCGGGGTAGCCGAGCTATTTGTCACCAGGGCATTGGCGACCGTCCCATTGGTGGCGACCAATGCGTTGATCGTTTGGGTTGTTCCATCCAGGTCGAGCGTGGCCCGGTTGACAGTGCCGCCACCAATCAGGATCAGGTTGCCGCCATTGTTTAGGATGTTGTTTTTGCCGCTGGAGATGTAGATGCCGGAACCTCCATCGGCATTAGCGGTGGCATCAAGAATCGTATCGCCGCTATGATTGCAATTTCCCGCAAGGGTCGCGACGCCCGCGACGACGTTCGACGGACCGCCGATGGTCAAACTGCCGGCACCGGCAAATCCACCGCTAAAAATGCAGGTGTTGGGCCAAGTGCCCGCGTTTGGATCAATCTGTGCGTTGCCGAGTAGAGTGATCAAACCGGTGAAGGAGCCGTTGTAAGTGCCTTTGATCGCGCCCGGCTGATTACCGATTGCGGGGCCGAAACCATATCCCTGGATATAGAAATTATTAGTAATCGCCGCACCGTTATTGCCGCCGAAATCCGCGCGTCCTCCGGACAAGACATAAATTGGTCCGTAGCCCAGCGTCGCGCCGGATTGGAGATACAATTCACCTTCGTTGATATAAGTCCCGCCGGAATAGGTGTTGGGGAAATTGATATTCACGCTGCCAAGCGTGTTCACGGTAACGGGGTTGCCGCTTCCGTTGTCGGCAATGGTTGCATTAATAATGAGCCCGCCGCCGGAATAGTAAGAGCAGTTGTATAAAGAAAGTTCGCCGGGGGCATTGTTGCCGCCGCCGGCGGTCAGCGTGCCCGAACTGCCGCTGCCGATCGTGGAATATCTCGCCGAATTTGCCAAAATACCGCCTTCCGCGCCCAGGCGCAGCGTCTGGCCTGAACTGATATTCAACTGCAGGTTGTTGCCGCTGGCGGAAAAATAGAGCGTGTTCATGTCCGACACGCCTGAAGTGCTCAACGTATCGGCGCTGCTGCCGTCGGTCGTAATATTGACGTTGTTACCGGTTTCGTTGGGGATGGAGGCGCCGCTGCCGGTGATGGAGGTATAACTGCTCAAGCCCGCCACCGCCCCGCCATTATTGACCGCCCAATTAACTGTTCCCGCGCCGCCATTGTTATTCACCAGGCTGGCGGCCGTGGAAACGACTGCCCACCCGCCAATGATACTGTTAACGTTGCCCAGGCTGGTGTTGACGGCCCCGCCGCCAATGCTGAATTGGGCCAGGGCGCCCGCATTGCGGGACAACGAACCGCTGAAGGTCAATTGCCCTGCCCCACCCGCCGTCTGGATGACGTGCCGCCCGAAGGAGAGGGTCATTGGAAGATTGATGGTCTGGTTGTTGATGGAATTGACAACGACCACGCCGCCGCTGAACGTCCCGCTCGCGTTTTGCGAAAGGTTGCTCAAAATCAAACCGTTTCCGCCCAACGTGAACGTGGGCGCACTGGCCGCAAAGGTGATCCCATCGAAGGCCGTGCCGGCCGGAAAATTATTTGTGGTCAAAACCTGCGAGCCGGTTCCAAAAGCCAGCACATCACCCGCTTGAGGCAAGACGTCGCCCCAATTATCCGGGTTCTCCCAGTTCCCGTCAGGCAACCCGCCACTGTTCCAAGTGACAGTGTTGGAGGCACCCACAGCCGCTGTGGAAGAAATGGTATCAATCAAATCGAACTTTTGGTTGGGGACGCCGGTGGAGGATTGCTGGTCCAGTTGGGTTCCTGTGCTGGTGCTGGCGCCCGGCACATCCAAATCCAAACCGCTCAAGCGATTCACAAAACTGTAAAGGCCGTTCCCCGCCGAGACTGGCATCCATTCGTCGTTTCCACTGGCGTTATAGGTCCACTGGATGACAGGCGCTCCGTTGGTTGTCGAAGCACTCTGCACCACCATCGCCAGGCCGCTGTTCTTATTCATCAGCCGGTAATAGCCGCTGTCCGTCGGGAGCAATGACCATTCGTCGCTGCCCAATGAATTCGTCTGGCCCAGGATGACCGCCGCCCCGGTTGCCGTCGAAGCGTTCGTGACCACAGCGTCCAAACCGCTGTTGTTGTCCTGCACATTGAGATAGCCGGTCACATCGGGCGAGTTGAAAAACACTTCCGTGCCGCTCGTCGAAATCGAACTATTGCCCATATAATTCTGCGAATAATAGTTTTGCGAACCGTAAAGCTGCGACTGGACGTTCGCGCTCATTACCGTGTTGTCAAAAAAGAAGTTGTCGGAACTGGTCACGCTGTTGCCATCGCCGGTCGAGCCGTTGCGCAGGCCATTGTCGCCCAGAAGCGCGTTGCAGATGATGCTGTTGTAAGCCGTCGCCCCGCGCGGCGTCGCGCTGTTGTTGTAACAGCCGATGTCGAAACTGTTGTCGTAGTTGCAGACGTTACCGAGCACCAGGTTGTCCGAGGCGCTTTGCTCCAGAAACACGCCGTAGCGGGTATTGTTGGAGAGGTAATTGTTTTTGATCACGCTGGCGTAGGTGGATTCGTCGCAATCCACCCCGTCCATCTGCACCCCGGTCACCGTGTTGTCAGAGACGATGTCCCGCACGCCGCTCGTCGCCAGCCAAAAGCCGCGCGCCGAGCCTTTGACGATGGTGTTGCGCGTGAAAATGCGCGGCGTCGAGCCGTGATCAATCCGCACGACATCCGAGCCGCCGACCCGCGTGCTGCTCGTGCCGAAATTTTGCAGCATCATGCCGTCAATCTGGAACATCGAGCAACCGGTGAAATAAATGGCGTTGTGCCCCGCGCCCGAGGAACTCGTCGTGCCGCCGTCAATCGTGCCGCCGGAAATGGAAAGATAACTCGCGCCGCTCGCGTAGATAGCCTCCGCAGCGCTCGAAGAGCTCATTTGAATCGTCCCACCAAGCAAAATGCAGGTGTCCGAAGAGAGCGTCAGCGGGTTCGAGCCAACCGTGTAACTGCCGTTCAAATGCAGGACAATAACATCGCCGGGATTGGCGCTGACGGCGGCGTTATATTCGCTTTGGACATTGTCAATCGGGCCGGTGGAACTGTCGTAGAGGTCATAGCGGCCCAAGCCGTTGACGATGGTCGTATTGTGCTGGTTGTTGACGAGCGGCGGATAAAAATAATTTTCATTGGCGGCGTTGATGGCTCCCTGGTAGGCGACGACATCATCGCCACTGCCGTTGCTCAGGAAATTGGTCGCATTGCCGTTGGTGAACAGGTTGTCGCAATAGATGTTTCCGCTACCGCCGGAACTAATGGCCGCGACGGAATTGCTCGCGAACAGATCGGAAACAATCATGTTGCCCGAGCCGCCGGCGTAAATGCCCGTGCCATTGTTGTTGCAGGTGTTGTTGACGACATAATTATCACTGCCGCTGTTGCAATTGATGCCGGTGACATTGCTGGCGCAGGTGTTGTTGGCGATGTTGCAAAACCCGCCATTGCCGATCCAAATGCCGACGGAATTGCTGTGGCAAAAATTATCCACGCAGGTCGCCTGCGTCGCATTCCAAATGCTGATGCCGGAATGGTTCGGGCTGCCGGAGACGTCGCAACGCGTCACGGTCATTTCATTGTCAAACGTGCCGCTGCCCTGGCCGTTTAACTGGATGCAATCCTGCCCGCAATTGCCCGCCGTGACTTTATCTATATTGATTCGCGCGGCGGTGGATGGCGCATAAATACAGTAGATGTTTGCGCCATTGCCGTTCAAGGTGCCTCCGGCAATAGATACGTTGGTGGAACCCGTACTGATGGTGATCAGCGTATTGGTTACCGCCACATTGGTGGCCTCGATCAACGCGCCGCTGCCAATGAGACATTCCTGCGACCCCAGCACCAGGCCGCCGTTATTGTTGTTCACCCAATAGGTCGCGCCGCCCAGTAAATGAATGATGATAAGGTAATTGGGATTCGCCGCCCGGGCGTTATTGATCAAGGTCTGGAGCGTGGCAATGGAGCCGGAAGTGTCATTGATCGTCACCTCATTATCACCGGAAATGTTCTCGATGAACGTGTTGTTCGGCACCGTATAAAGCATCCGGCCCGCGCCCTGCCCGGCGAGGGCATGGCTGGTCAAAAGGACGGTTAGAGCAACCGTTATCGCTGCAAATTTGTTTTTCATTGTTGGACCCGGTAAAATTGATGTGCGGCGGCATTGGTATTCACAAAAATAAACCAGCCATTGGTCGCTGAATTGGTGGCCACAGGGACCCAATTCACCAGGTTGCTCGAAGCATCCACGACGTAACTCTCACTGTTTGGTGAAGGGAATTGCAGTTGGAATTGGCCATTGGTTTGCGGCCTAACGGCCAGTTGCAAGGGCGGGACCAATTGCACCCCGCACACACCAATGCCGTCTGCACCACTGACCCAGACGGTTGTCAGGGTGATCGAATGGCCATTGCCCGTTGAGAGGCCGGTTAATTTCAGGTAATTGACGTAAGGATACACCGTGCCATTGGTATCAATTACCGTCACAAAATTGCTCGACGATGTGAACGCCGTCCATTCCGTGAAATAATTTGTGAGCCCGCCGCCACCATAAACATAACCGGTCGCACCGGAATTATTTTGCATCAGATAAATATAGGCGCTGTAGATGCCGTTCGGAATATTAGTGAATGTAGTATAAAGAATATTGGTCGATGGCGACGAATCATTATACGTCTTCCAGAATGTATTCATCATCCGGGCGTTGGCGTTGTCCGCGCTGGTGATGGCTTGGGCCGTTTGGTGCCAGCCGTCACTCACGTTGACGACGCTCACGGAGACTGGCGTCATCACCCCAAACCGGTCCACCAAATTACTGGACATCACGCCGGGTTGGGTTCCACTGATGCCTCCCGCCGGAGTAATGGCGAAGACATTCCAGTTTGAAACACCATAGACGCCCGCTGTGTCCGTTGGAGAAAGGAATAATTCCCCGGCATAGCCCGAATAATTTGTGATGGTGAACTGGACGCTCAAAGCGTCAGGCGTCCCCGGCACAACATCGTTTAACACCAGGGCCGCCACTGCGCTCGTGACGCTGCCGAAGCTGTTGGTCATCACCACAAAAAAAGCGAGAGGGCCGCTGTTATCGCTGGCTTGCGATAGTTGCACCAATGAGGCATTGGTCCCTCCCGCCACGGCATTGGTTACGCCGTTGACCACCTCATACCATTGATAGCCGATCGGCAGTGTGCCGTTTGCCGATACCGACAGGGTGAAGGGAACGCCCGCATACATCGGAGACGAATTGGTGTCAGAAACGGGCTGGATGGCAATGGTCGGCGCTGCGAAAACCTGCGCCAAAGAAAACAACTTTGCCTGCTTTTCGTTGAGGGACACGTTCAACGTCCCGCTCACGGTCGCGGTCGCCCCGCTCCAGAGATCGGTGGTGACATAATTGCCCGCCGTCAGGCCCGCGCTGCTGAGATTGACCGTCTCATTCGTCGCGCCGCCCGTGTAATTGAACACGGCGATGCGCCAGAGATTCGTGCCGTCCTGCCGGACGAAGATATTTCCCGCGCCCGTGCTGGACGCGCCGTCCACCGGACGGAACGTTTGCCCGACGCGCGCAACGGCATTGATCGCGGCGTTCGTCAGGCCCAATTGTGCGCGCGCCATGCTCGCGGCGTTCGTTAAAATACTGCCGTTCAGGTAGAGCCCGGTAACCGCGCCATTGATCAACCGGCTTTGGATTTCATTGGTATCCGGGCCGTTATCAAACACCAGGTCGTCCGGGTCGTTGAATTGATACAACCGCCCGCTGATCCACCAGCCGAGGGAAACCCCGTTCATGGTGTATTGCGTGTTGGATATCCTGGACTGTTCGGCGTCACAGGCGATGCGCCGGCTGTGGCCGTATTGGTAGGAAAAAATCGGCGAAATGGATTCGCTGATAAACATGGAGCCGCCGATTTGGTCGCAGAGGTATTGCATCCCTTCGTTGTAGGCCTGCATGCCCGTGGTGATGTTAGTGTCATAATGCACGCCTTCCAGCGAACCCATGGAGAGAAAATCCAGCTTCACATAATCAAAGCCCCAGGTCTGAAACCAGTATAGATAGTAATCGATATATCCCTGCGTGCCGGGATGGGTCGGATCGATCGCCAGCGCGCCGTCGTTGGAAATGAAATTCCCGTTGTTATCGCGCAGCAAAATATCGCTGAAACGGTACAGGTTATAATTCGGCGGATAGCCGACCGGGACCCAATAATTCGTTGCGTCATTCGCATTTCCAAAAAATGCGAACGGGGTGAAATAGATGCCCGCTTTTTGGCCGTGGGCATGGCAGCCCGCCACAAAGTTCTGCAAATTAGTGCCGCTCCAATCCGTCCAGAGATTGTTCCAGTAGGAATCGAGGTTCACATAGACTGTCCCGCCGTTGGTGAAACCATAAGCCTGCAAATTCGTATAGATAGCGTCGGAAACCGCCGACGCGCTGGCGTAGCTGATGTTGCCCTGGTAATTGGTCACCCCCCAACTGTTCCAGCCAAATGGCACCCCGTTCGCCCAGGCCAGTTTCGGGGCAAAGAGCGCGTTCTCATTCGCAAAATTTTCCATCGCCGTCCGCCAATCGTTATTGAATCCCACAAAAATGGTTGGCGAAGAAACCACATTGCCATAAACCGAGCCATGCGGCATTACGTCCCAGGTCCAATGATTCGTTACGCCGCCAAAAACGTTCAGTTGATTGATCGCGTTATTCGAGCCGGACCAATAAACGCCCGTCTTCCACGTGTCATGCGTCACCGAGCCCACCACCAAACCGTTCCGGCTGACATTGTCATAGAATGCTCCCACTTCATTACCCGTATCCGAACCGTTCATGGACTCGGAGTTGTAAGAGACGAAATGGTCGTTATCGAACGGCACGAACAAGGCGCGATTGTCATTGGCCACGCCGATGTTCACGCCGCCGGTTGCATTCACGACAACCGGGCCCATCCAGTTGGCGCTTAAATTGGTCCCGCTCATCGCCACGCTCGTTAAAAAACTGTCCGTCTGGTCCAGCGTGAAATACTGGATCATCTCCGGCCACCCGGCGGCAAACGCACTCACGGCCACCCTGTTGCTGCTCACCGCCGACCAGGTCCGGTTGCTGAAATTGATTCCCTGCGCGTAACCACTGCCCAAATTGACCGCGGCATAAAAGGCCGAAATTTTCTCGGCATTTTGCCAGTAATAACTCGCCGTGCCCGTGTTCAAATTGTAATCAACGGTCACGTTTGCGTTCGACATGACCAGGGTGTTCCCGATCTGCTGGAACGATGGCATCGCCACTCCAATCATGGTCGAAAGAGCCAATGCCAGCACTGCGGCAATTCGGTTCGACATCATACGGCGCATCAATTTCCCGGCTTCGTTTAATCAGAGCGGCGGATTGGGATTGGGAGGCGTCCAATTGACATGCCAGTCATAGTTCCACAAATTTTCCGTGGCCACCAACTCGGCATGGCCATCCACAAAACTCATGTCATTTTTTCCCGGAAGGATATTGGGTGGGACAGGCGCCGGGACATTTTGCGGCGCGCTGCCCGCCGCGATGCCTCCGTGACGATCCAAGCATACGCGGGCCATCCCTTCCGGCCATGCAACGCCGCCCGTGCCGATGCCCAGCGGGGCATAGAAATTCCCTGCCGGCGCATCGCTGCTTAAGGGATCCAGGTTCAGCCATGCCCCATCGCAAAACATCGGCGTTTGCGTCGGATAACGCACCGAGGCTTCTGTCTGGAAAAGGTATTGGGGATTGGCCGTGGAATTATTCAGCACCGTGCTGCTCTTAGTCTCCATCCAGGCATTGTAAGCGTAGCTGCCGTAAAAAGGGGGTGACGACAGCGTCCACCACCATGCATAATCCGATGTCCCGGGCGGGTTGGTATTTGCTCCGGGCAGCACCCGTGGCGGAGCCGTAGGGCAGACAACCATGTTGGTCAACCGGGCATAATAGTCCAGCAACGCTCCCATCCAGTCGCCCTGGCTCAATGAATAATTCGAGTTTATTGGTCCCAGCCAAACATGGTTATCGGCCACATACATCAGTCCGGCGGTGGACAATTGTTTGAGGTTATTGATACAATCGGCCTGTTGTGCCCGGCGCTGGGCTGCGGCCAGAGCGGGAAACAGGATCGCCGCCAAAATCGCGATGATGGCGATGACCACCAAAAGCTCGATTAGCGTGAATGCCCCGGCTTTGGCCTTCTCTCTTTCGATCGTTTTCATTGGTTTTATAAGACAAGCCGCCGGGCCAAACTCGCGCCCGGCGACTCATTTTTTTCCTAGTTATACCCCCCCATATTACGGCATCTGCAGGAGATAAAACTCCTGTGGGTTGTTGGAATTGATAATGTTCGTGGAGAGGTTCAGGTTGCCGCTCCCGTTGAAGTTGTTCGTCAACACCGGCGTCCATTGATTGATCGGCAGCAGGAGATTTGTGCTTTCGAGCAGCACAAATTGCCCGCCATCCGCGCCATTGGCGGCGGTGATTGTGAGCGTAGTGCCATTTACGCTGATGCCGGTGATCGTCGCCGATGAGGCCACCGAGCCGACGACCAACGTCAATGCGCCACTATTGATTTGCAATGAGACCGGTTGGCCTCCGGCGACTCCGCCACCGGTGACCGTGACCGAGGAAGGCGCCGTTCCACCGACCGAGCCAGCGGATCCCGCGGCGATAATCGTATAAGTGCCCACCGGCAGGGCCGAGCCGAGGTTATTGATATTGGCCGCTGTCCCGGCGGACAGCGTCAGCGTGCCATTGGCAACACTTAATGAAGGCGTGCCCGAATTATATGTCAGCGACAAAGTTCCCGAACCGGCGGCCGCACTGCCGTTGATAGTTGCTGTTGACGTGCTGTTGCTCAGCGTCTGGCCGGATGCCAGCGTGAAGGCTGTGGACAGCGCCGAGACATCAAAAGTGGCGCCGTCATACAGAATAATTTCCGGGCTGTTGGCAATCGAGCCGGAGCCAGTCAAAGCCAGCGTTCCGGAATGCACAACGGTGTTTCCGGTGTATATGCTGGCTCCGCTTAGGCTGGCCGTTCCGCTCTTGACCAGAAGATTGCCACTGCCACTGATGACGTTCGGCAGGGAAACCGATTGGCTGCTGGCGAAAGTAATGGTTCCGTTGTTAGTGACCCCCAATGTGCCAATGGGCGATACCAGCGCACCAGCATCATTGGCTGTGCCCAGTTGCAAAGTGCCCGCACTAATCAACAACGGGTCGCCCCAGGTTGCGCTATTGGCATTGTCAATCGCCATCACACCCGAACCGGTTATAGCGACCGGCTGCAGGCCGTAAGGCACCCACTGGGAAGTGACCAGCAAATCCACCCCTGGTGTTGAACCGCCCGTGACAGTCCCGGCGGTAATGTTAAATGTCGTCGGCTTCCCAAAGCCTATCGTCCCGGCGCTAATCACCGCCGTGATGTTTGTAGCCAGGGTGGTGATGGCACATGCCGAGCCATTTCCGAAAGTGGAATAATTTCCATCGCCATCTCCCATGTTGCCGATCGCGCTGGTCAGTGTGCCGCCCATGAAGGTGATATTGGGCATCGTGATACGGTAACTGGCAGTGCCCAGGTCGCTGACCGTGCCGCCGTCGATAAAGATATTCGTCGGCGCTGTATTGGCAGCATAGCCGAAGGCATCCACATCCATGCCGATCAATGTGCCACCGGTGTTGATCACCGGCGTGCCGCTGCCCAATGCCGTGTTGCCGCCCGTCCCATACGCCTGCACCGTGCCGCCGTTGATCGTAACACCGCCGGTGAAGTTGTTAAGGTTGCTGATGGTCAGTGTACTGCTGCCTGCCTTCACGAGATTGACATTGCCGCTGATTTCGCCTGCGCCGCTGATGGTATAATTAACGGTCGAATTATTCGTGAACGCGGCCGGCAGGAGGGTTTGGCCGCTGGCAATGTCAATGTTGGTGCTGGTCGCCAGGGCGGCGTTGACAGAATTGGTGACGGAATCATCAAAAATGACCGTGTCGACGCCAAAGAATTGTTCCACATCGTGCGCGGCCACGTTGGTCCAGTTAAATGACCCGCCGGCGTTCCATTCGCCGTCGCCCGAATCGTCATTCCATGTCAACCGGGAGGGTGTGCCAAAAACGATCACCGCGATTTCGTTCGGCGTGGTCGAGGTGATGTTAGTCAAGGTCAGGGTGTAAGCAGTCGGGGAAGCTGTTTGCACCCCCCCGAAAGAGCCGTTCAAGCTGCCCGTATAGGTGAGCAGAGGATATATTCCGTTTTCTAGCGCCCCATTTACCAGGTTCAGAACAATGGTATTGCCGTTGACGGTCACGCTTCCGGTGACGGCCACCAGGCTGTTGCTGCTGCCATTGACTGTCGCGCTTAAATCATTGGTCCAGGTGGCGTTGTTTTCCAGAGTCAATCCCCCCGCGGCATTGAAAGTTCCGCCCGCCCCCGGAGCTCCCGGCAACAAGTTGCCATATACGTCCGCCAAACCGCTAACGGTCCCGGTGCCGCTCAGGATGGCGCCCGCTTCACAAACCACCCCGGAACCTAAGGTGCCGTTCACCGTCATCTCCCCGCCATAGGCATAAGCGCCGCCGGTGAACGACGACCCGTTGCCATTTATTATCAGCGAGCCAATACTGGTATTCAACAAATCGAGGATACCACTGCCGCTTAAAGCGCCATTCAACGTCAATGAACCGCTTCCTGCCTGGAAATAACACACACCCGAGCCCAAAGTTACAGGACCGACAATTTGGTGTGTACCGAAGCCGTTCTGCACGGTGCCGCCGTTGTCAACCAGCACCTGCTTGTTAAGAGTTACATTTGCGCTTCCGTTGTTCCAGAATTGCAACGTTGCCCCGGCTTGGATCTCCAAAGTGTTCGTCGGGTTGCCGAGCGCGGTGGTTCCCTTGTCCCCAAACGTCGTCCCCGTGCCGGTGACGGTGATATTTGCCAAATTGGTGTCTATGTTCGCATTGCTTAATTCATGATAGGCGCCGCCGATCACCGTGAGATTGTAGGGATTACCGCCGGTGCTCAATCCGCCAATATCCCACCTTTCGCCGCCGCCGAACGTCGTGTCTGCTGTTAGCGTAATGGCGGTTAAAGTCGGGTCACTGGTGGAAACACTGTTAATGAGCGCGCCGTTTCCGCTCACTCCCGTGCCTTGTGCGAAGATGGGTTCGGCGATCGAGCCGCCAAAATCAAGGTCCAGGGTCGATCCGTTAGCCACGATTGTGGGTCCCGCAGTGGTTCCCAGTGCAGTCGCGCTGCCAGTCTGCAATGTGCTGTTGTTGGTTACCAGGACAGTGCCGGTAAACGTATTGTTCCCCGCCAACTGGACCGTGCCAGATGCCCCCATCTGGATAATATTGCCGGCGCCGGAAATGGTATTGCCTTCAATCAGCGCGGCGTCGGTTCGGTTAAACACCAATGTTCCATTGTTCGTCACGCCGCCGGCGGGCAGGGAGCCGTTGCTGTCGTTGTTGCCGATTTGCAAAGTCGCGCCGCTGGCGATTGCCGTGCCGCCAGTGATCGAACTATTGGCATTATCCAAAACCAACGTGCCGACGTTGGCGGCAATGCCGCCGCTGAAATTATCGCCGCCGGTTTCCGTCAGCGTCACTGTGCCGCTGCCGTTATCCGCCACTCTCGCCAGACCGCTGATCGCGCCGCTGCCGCTGATCGTATAGCTCACATTGGTCGTGTCAAATGCGAGGCTCGCAGGCGTCACCGTGGCGTTCAAATTCACCGTTTGCGCGCCCGTGGAAGCATCATCATTGAAAACCGCGGTGTCCTGGTTTTCAAAGAACGTGGTGCCGGTTCCCAGCCAGTTGCCCTCGGTGATGCTCAAGGTCCAGTTATTGTCGCTCGTCTGGATGCCATTCCATGTCATGACTTCATTGGTACGAGGCGGAGTGGCGCTGACCTGGCTGGAATCAGCGCTTTGCAAGGCGCCATTTAACGCCGTGACCACATACTAATAAGTTGTGCCGTTCGCCGCCGTGCTGTCTGTGAACGGACTGCTGCTGAAGTTTGTCCCTGCGGCCAGGATGTTGTAACCGGACCCGGAAGTCGTGGAACGATAGATGTCATAGCCGGTGACCGTCCCGCTCGGTGCCGTCCAACTCAGCGTCACTTGGTTATTGCCCGGGGTAGCGGTCAGGCCCGTCGGCGGCCCGGGCGCGGCAATGGGAGACAGGCCAAGATCAAATACTCCGTTAAAACCGGTGACCGTGGTGATTGCGCCGGAACTGACGGTGATTAGCACCGCATTGGCTCCGGAAAGTGTGGCGGTGGAATTTGTCATGGCTGTGTAAGGGTTGCTTCCACTGAAAACCGCGTAAGCATAGATGCTGTTTGCGGCCAGATTTACTGACAAATTGCTGAAATGAATCCAGCCGCCCATAGTGAACGAAGTCCCCGTAATGCCCGAAACGTTGGTCAGCAACGTAGCCGTGCTGCCGGAAACTGAAAAGATGTAAAGCGTCCAGGGATTCAACGCGCCAATACCGTTGCCACTGCTGTCACCAGTTTGGACATACAGGTTGGTCAGCGTGTAACCGCCGGGATTGCTGTTGGGCGTCGTGAATTCTTCACCCGGCGGGATGGGATTGCCGCCGCTGCTATTGTTGGAAAAATAATTCTTGCTGTTAGGGTTGGTTGCACCGCCCGCGGTGCTCATTTGCGAAACGTCATTGGCCCCGGGGGTAGGCGCGCCGCTTTGCTCACTCACGGCGCCGCTTGTGCCCAGGCTCAACCCAATATCGAAGACGCCGTTAAAACCGGAAACCGTTGTGACGGTCCCGCCGCCCGCGGGAAGCAACAATGCATTGGCTCCGGAAAGCGTGGCGCTGGAATTTTCCAACCCCGTGTATGCGCTGCTTCCGCTGGAAATCGCGTAGGCATAAGTCGTATTGGCAGCCAGTGGAATTGAAAGGCCCCCAAAATGAAGCCAATCACCGGTGCTAAATGAGGAGCCGGTTTCCAATCCTGAAAATTCGGTAAGCAAAGTTGCTGAGCTCCCCGATATGGAATAAATATAAAGCGTCCATGATGTGGTGCCGCCAATCCCGTTGCCGCTGCCATTGCCGGTATTAACATAAATGTCAGTCATGCTATAACCACCGGCGTTCGCCCCCGTCGTGAATTTTTCTCCAGGCGGGGTGTTACCGCTGTTGTTATTGCTGTAATAATTTTTGCTGTTGGGGCTGCCGGAGTCTCCCGAGGCGCTTAATTGGGAAATGTCATTGGCGCCGGGACTCGGCGTGGTGGCCCCGATATCTGTTATTGTGACCGCCGCCGAGGCGCGGCCGATGCCAAGCAAAACCATCACGGCAACAATGAGACTGATAAAGAATTTGGATCCAGTCGGGGAAAAGGCGTGCCGGGGCGACATGTGGGATTCTTTCATTATGGAGTGAGGCTTATGGGCCTGTTGCATATTTTTTATGGGT
>Ga0206868_10138_pt2 | contig 20193 bp, 17 predicted proteins | sample Alteio_BWOrgCont_38_FD_152901 | JGI IMG/M metagenome (GOLD analysis project Ga0206868, IMG submission 152901) | Enriched cells from forest soil in Barre Woods Harvard Forest LTER site, Petersham, Massachusetts, United States -... | ecosystem: Environmental > Terrestrial > Soil > Temperate forest >... | reverse complement strand
GCCCGTGACGACCACAACTTCATCGGGCTTCTGCGCATTAGACGTTTGCGGCTGCGGATTTGGGGCCTGCTGCGTGGCGGCAAATGGCGGTGCTAGAAGTATGAGAAGAAATAGGACAATCGAACTTCGCATAGAAACCGTTAGACTAACAGGAAACGAACAACGCTCGGCTTCCACTATGAGGGGACAGTTTTAAAGATTGATGACGATGAATACGTCAGCAGCATGTTCTGTAGTGAATGACTTCAGCCGCAACGGATGGAGCAATGGCGACCGTTCGCGCCAGTGGTGCACGGAGCTCGAAAGCGGCAAGATCCTGCTCTTTGATGGCGTGCCCTTCGATTTACCCGCTGCGGACCGTGAGTTTCTGCTTTCTCAGAAGCAGGCGGAGTCTCGGTTTCACAAGAACATCTCGTACCGGCCGACATCCGATGTGTTGCGCGGAATTGCAAATGAATCGCCCGATCGCGCGCATATGCAGGAGGTGATGCGACGGTATTCGAAGCAGGTGGTGGGGCTCGTAAAGTCGTTCCTTGCACCTTACGCTAAGGATTACCATCTCGACTATGCGAGCTTTCGTCCGCTGGAAGAGCAAAGCCGCGACCTCGCGCTGCACAAGCGCAATGACCTGCTGCATGTGGACGCCTTCCCTACCCGCCCGACGCGCGGCGCGCGAATTTTGCGCGTGTTTACCAATATCAATCCGTCGGTCGATCGCGTGTGGACCACGGGTGAGCCGTTTCATGTGATGGCGCCGAGGTTGGCGGAGGCCGCCGGCGTCAAACACTTTGCCGAGCCATCGTTCGCCGAGCGCTTCGTGTACGCGATGCAGAGCGCCGGACACAAAGTCGGATTGCCGTTTCCAAATCGCACACGGTACGACCGCTTCATGCTGCACTTTCACGATTGGCTGAAAGAGAATGCCGAGTTCCAGGCGACGTCGCCGAAGGTGCGCACGGATTTTTCACCCGGCTGCACCTGGCTGGTGTACACCGACGGCGTACCGCACTCCGTACTCTCGGGACAATATGTGCTCGAGCAGACGTTCATCATTCCACAGCGCGCGCTGTGCGCGGCAGATCGTTCGCCGCTGCTGGTGCTGGAGCAACTCTGCAACGCGTCGATGAGCTCGTAGTTTTGACACGGGCGAATTGCGGCTGCTACGATAAGGTGTTGGCCGCGTAATTCCTGCCTAGTAAGCGTCCCCGTCGTCTAGCCCGGCCTAGGACACCGCCCTTTCACGGCGATAACACGGGTTCAAATCCCGTCGGGGACGCCAACAAACATTCCGCTTACGATTTCCTCACAGCCCGATTAGAACGCACGACGGAGCGCGCGCGAAGCTGGCCCGCGTTGGCCGACATGCTTCGACGATTGCGGAAAACTGTGAGGGGTGACCGATCGATGGTTGGATATTCCGGGGACTGAGAAGTCCCCGGAATTGTTATTTGACGGACCGCGCTGTAAAGGCTTCGGTCAGGGACGAGTTGCGGGTACGGGCTGTGTGGCTACAGCGTGCCGCTGCGGAGTCAACCCTGCAGCCTTTCGGACGGGTTTGGCATTGGACTTGGCCATCAGGGGTGACGGTCTGGGTCGGACAGCCGTTTGAACGGGGGGGCCTGCGTGCCGCTCCATTGCTTTTTGTTCAGCCTTGAAGCGCTCGGTGACGTCGGTCAGGCGTTGCGCCTCGTAGCCGCGGCGCTTGGCAACGATGCGGTAATCGAAACTTAGTGAAGAGGTCCCGCCGCCGGACTCGCGCACCTCGAAGCTGTTCGCGCTCTCGCGCGCCACGTAAAGGCCCTTGGAGTCACCCTTCGGCGTAATGAAGATGTGATAGTCCGCTGTTGCGCTGATGGTTTCGGCGAAGGTGGGGTCGATGTTCACCACAGCAACACCATTCTGTAGCGAGCCGGAGCCGAAGTCTTCCATCCAGTTTTCAGGCGAGTGCATGGCGTAGGTCTCGACAGTGTGCGCACCGCCGGCGGTCGTCGCCAGTGTTTTTACTTGTCCGGTGCAGGTGAGGTCGCCGTTGCCGCCGATGCCGCAGGTACCGGTGCGGGTGGACGCGTTCAGGGTTGCGAAGAGTCCGGGCGTAGCTGCGCCGCCAGCGGGAACCGCGAGGCCAGTACCGCCGCTGCCGGTGTTGAATATGTACATCGTGCTCCAGCCTGAGCTGTTATTCAGAAACATGCCGGCGTGGCTGTCGTCCGCGGTGCCAAGAACGCCGATCGCCTGCGCGGGGGAAACGTTGGTGCTGTCGGTTCCAGTGTCACCCCACACGCCAGCGTAGACGTTATAATTCCCGTAGGTGACGCTGGGCGTGTTGCCAACACCTAGAACGCCGGCGTTTTGCGCGGTGAGGGAATTGGCATAGCCCTCAACGCCGCTTCCTGATCCGGCGGTATCTCCGATAATGCCGGTTCCTGAGTCGCTCATCGCGTTTACGGCATAGCCAGTTGAGGCTTCCGCTTCAATAGCGGCTCCGCTGACGTTTGCCACGTAGAGCGCCGGGTTATCTACGCCGTTGGTGAGCACGACTCCGCCGAACGCATCATCTGCAGTAGCAACGAAGGCCGACGGAACACCCGTACCGACATTGGAACTGTCAGCCCAAATGCCGGCGTTGAAATATCCTTCTTGATTGGTGTAAGTCGAACTGAAAACGTTCCCGGTGAAACCGAGTACAGCAGAGGAGCCAGGCGCCGGGGTGACGATTTGGGCGTAAACGCCGAAACCGGAGTTCGATTCACCTTGTACGCCATATCCAGTGTCGGAGTCGCCAAAGAGGCCAACCGAGCCTTTGGAGCCCCAGCCGAGGACCGCGGCATTTCCGGGGCCAGAGGTCTGATACGCCTCAAGATAACTGCTGAAAACGTTGCCGGTAGCGAGTTTGGGAATGCCGGTCAAGCCGCTGCCGTTGCCGGTGAAAGTGCCGGCTGCCGTAACGTTGCCCAAGCTATCGACGGCGAATTTTTCGATATTGGTAGCGCCGGTTTGGCCGCTGATGATCTTGCCGCCGCCGCGGGCCTGGATCACAGCCGCAGTGCCGTTCGGGCTGTTGTCCTGCGCTTCCAATCCGACCGTCGTTCCGGTGGTCGCCGTGCTTGCGGCCGCGATTCCCGTGCCGCTCACGCTGTTGGCTTGTCCGTATAATCCGAAGTTCACGCCCGTCGTCGTATTGGCCCAGCCGAAAATGCCGCGGCCCTGACTCGCCGTAGTCACGCCTTCGAGCGCAGCAGCGGTGGCGTGTGTGGCTCCGTTGCTCGATCCGATGATCGCAGTGTTTGTGCTCGTAGCACTTAGCGCGAAGTTGTTGCCGGCGGTTGCGATCAGGCCAGCGCCTGTACCATTCTGGGTGACGAGCACAACCTGGTTGGTGGTAGTGTCCGTGAAATCGGTCGCAGCATCCATCGTCGGAGAAGAATTTGCTTTGGCGCCATTCTTATGCGCCGGAGTTCCGGTCGTGGAGATCGAGGCTGCCTGCATCTGCTGCTGCACCGCGCTGCTCAGTTTGTCGGTCGTAACGAAATCTGCTGGTGCGTGTCCGGCAAGGGTATCGGCTTCAGCCGCACGCAACGCGTACGGAACGCTGACTAACAGCACACGCGGCTGCTCCGGCTGATTTTCCACCCGAATCCCGAGCCACTGCGCTTCGCCGGAGGCGAACATTTCCGTCGGGATGCCTTCCGCTTTGGTCGCACCGAGCAGCACGGTGTACTTTCCGGTGCTGTCGAGTTGAACGTTCTGGGTCTCGATCCAGAGAGCGGTCTCATCCTGCTGCGACTTGTGCAGGGTGAAGGTGATGCCGACGGTTCCGGTCGCGTTTTTCAGCTGTCCGGAGAAACGGATTAACCGTGGAACGACGACTTGCGAGGAGGTGGGGGAGATGACTTGGTTGGCCTCTTGCGCAACTCCGAAAAGTGACAGGGCAGCAACCAGCGACAAAACGCGCAGCGATTTCATGCGAACTCCAGGCATTAAATTGAGGAACAGAAAACGGGCCTGACCTGATGAATTACCGGAACACCGAAAAGGGGGCAAGACAGAAGTGAATCGCAGTGTAGTACGGATTTCGGCCTTGGTGGTAGGAAATTGGGGGAGTAACACACTCCTCAACTTGAGGCGGCACGAAAGGGGAACCGGAGAGTAGCACTCGGACCCTAATTCTTCTAGTCCGCTCAAATTTCCACGAGGGCTGTCGCGTCTTCTCCCGATCTCGTGCCGAAATCAAGACGGTCGGCCTGCGATTCCGCAGCACACGATTGCGCTGTGTTTTTAATCTGATCCTCACGGTTCAAGTATGTAATCCAATGCATTGAATGTTCGGCTGCACGAGCAGCGCTCAATGCTCGTATCCTTAATCGGTAATCATTGGAGAGTCCCATGGCCACAGCGATAGAAGTCTTGACTCCTCTCACGCCCGAAGAACTTCGCAAGACCGACGCCTATTGGCGCGCCTGCAATTATTTGTCGGCGGGAATGATTTATCTTCGCGCGAATCCTCTGTTGCGGGAACCGCTGCAACCCGAGCACTTCAAGCGCCGGTTGCTGGGGCACTGGGGCTCCGACCCGGGGCAGTCGTTAATTTGGGTGCACATGAACCGGCTGATCCGGAAATACGATCTGAACGTGCTCTATATTTCAGGCCCGGGGCACGGCGCTCCCGCGACCCTGGCCAACTGCTACCTCGAAGGCCATTACTCCGAGATTTATCCCGACAAGAGTTATGACGAAGCGGGAATGCTGAAATTCTTCCGCCAATTTTCGTTCCCGGGCGGGATCGGCTCGCACTGTACACCGGAGACGCCGGGGTCGATTCACGAGGGCGGCGAGTTGGGGTACAGCATCTCGCATGCCTACGGCGCCGCATTCGACAATCCGGACCTGATCGTCGCAGTGGCCATTGGCGATGGCGAAGCGGAGACCGGGCCGCTGGCGACTTCCTGGCACTCGAACAAATTTCTCAATCCGGTTCGCGATGGCGCGGTGCTGCCCATCCTTCACCTCAACGGATACAAGATCGCAAATCCGACGATCCTTGCGCGCATTCCGCACGAAGAGCTGGAAGCGCTGATGATCGGATATGGGTACAAGGCCCACTTCGTCGAGGGCAGTGATCCCGCCGAGATGCACCAGAAAATGGCCGCCACCCTCGAGCATTGCGTGCTCGAGATTCGTGCGATCCAGGAACATGCCCGCTCGACCGGAGACGTGACGCGTCCAACGTGGCCGATGATCGTGCTGCGCTCTCCAAAGGGATGGACGGGACCGAAGGAAGTGGACGGACATAAAGTGGAGGATTTCTGGCGGGCGCATCAAGTGCCTGTCACCGATCCGGCGACAAACAAAAAGCATTTGAAGATCGTGGAAGACTGGTTCCGCAGCTACAAGCCCGAAGAGCTCTTCGACGCGAATGGCACACTGGTTCCCGAACTGCAGGCTCTGGCGCCTGTGGGAACACGCCGTATCTCCGCAAACCCGCATGCCAATGGCGGCACGCTGCGAAAGGAATTGGAGCTGCCGGATTTTCGTGATTTTTCGGTGGAAGTGAAAGAGCCAGCGAATACCTATGTGTCGCCGACCGAAATCCTCGGAGGCTATCTCGCGGAGGTGATGCGTCGCAATATGAATTCCTTCCGCGTCTTCGGTCCGGACGAGACCGCGTCTAACCGCCTCACCGCAATTTACAAAGCGTCGAAGAAAACATGGCTCGCTGAATACAAGCCTGAAGACGCCGACGGCGGAGAGCTCGACGTCGCCGGCCGGGTGATGGAGATGCTCAGCGAACACACGCTGGAAGGTTGGTTCGAAGGCTACGTTCTCACGGGTCGCCACGGCTTCTTCTCCACGTACGAGGCTTTCGTCCACATCATCGATTCCATGTTCAACCAGCATGCGAAGTGGCTGGAGAAATCGAAGAAAGAACTGGATTGGCGGGCGCCGATTCCATCCATCAACATTCTGATCACTTCGCTGGTTTGGCGGCAGGACCACAATGGCTTCACCCACCAGGATCCCGGATTTCTCGACGTAGTCACGAACAAAAGCCCAGCGGTCGTGCGCATATATTTGCCGCCCGACGCGAATTGCCTGCTGAGTGTCACCGACCATTGCTTGCGCTCGCGCGATTACGTCAATGTGATCGTTGCCGACAAGCAGGACCACCTGCAGTACCTGACGATGGACGAAGCGGTAACCCACTGCACCAAGGGCATCGGCATTTGGGACTGGGCGTCAACCGACGATGGCGCAGAGCCCGATGTCGTAATGGCTTGCGCCGGCGACATCGCCACGATGGAGTCCGTGGCAGCGGTTCAGATCCTGAAAGAGCACTTCCCTGACTTGAAGATTCGTTTCATCAATGTTGTCGATCTTTTCCGGCTGCTGCCCGAGCGCGAACATCCCCATGGCCTGTCGGACCGCGATTTCGATTCCCTGTTCACCACTGATAAGCCGGTGATCTTCAACTTCCACTCCTACGCTTCGTTGATTCACAAGTTGAGTTATCGGCGCACCAACCACGAAAACTTCCACGTACGGGGATACAAAGAAAAAGGCAACATCAACACTCCGTTGGAGCTTGCCATCCTCAACCAGGTGGACCGCTTCGATCTCGCCATCGACGTGATCGACCGCGTGCCGCGCCTGCGCGCTGTCGGTGCGCATGTGAAGGAATGGCTCAAGGATCAGATCATCGAGAGCATTCGTTATGCTCACGCGGAGGGCATCGACAAAGAAGAAATTCGCAACTGGAAATGGAAGGCATGAGCGCATCAGGCGGAAGAGGAGGCTTGATCCTCGCGCTCAATAGCGGCTCATCGTCGTTAAAGTTCGGACTCTATTCGCACGGCAAGCTGGACGAAGAGCCAGTCCTCAGCGGAAGCGCCACCGGCATTGGGCGCGACAACGGCGATCTGCACATTCGTGCCGCCAACGGCAAGATGCTGGTGCAGCACGAGTGCATTCACGAATCGCAACTCGATGCATTGGCCACGCTCGCTGCGGAGATTCAGCAATGCGCAGACGACGTGCCGGTAGCGGTTGGACATCGCATCGTGCACGGTGGCCCGAAGCTAACTACGCACCAGCGCATCACGCCGGAAGTGCAGGATCATTTAGGCGCAGCGACGCATTTCGCGCCTCTACACATCCCGCAATCGCTGGCATTGATCGCGTCCGCACAGAAGATTTTTCCTTCGGCAATGCACTTTGCCTGCTTCGACGACGCCTTCCACCAGACGATTCCCGAGGTCGCGTCCCACTTTGCGCTGCCACAGCGCTACTTCGACGCCGGCATTCGACGCTATGGCTTTCACGGTCTGTCGTACGCGTCGCTGGTGCATCACTTCGGCGCGCAACTGCCGGCGCGGGCGATCTTCGCGCATCTCGGCAACGGCGCGAGCCTCTGCGCATTGCGCGATGGGAAATCGATCGACACGACCATGGGACTCACACCGACCGGCGGAATCCCGATGGGAACGCGATCGGGCGACCTCGATCCGGGCGTGCTGATCTTCCTGATGCGCAACGAGAAACTCAGCGCCGACGATCTTGAAGACCTGCTGAATCATAAGAGCGGCCTGTACGCTCTCTCCGGTGGGGAGAGTGATGTAAAAGCGCTGCAAGAACGAGCCTCCGCGCACGACGCTGTAGCCGCGCTAGCGTTGGACGTCTTCGCGGTTGCCATCCGAAAAACAATCGGCGCCTACATCGCCCTACTCGGCGGCGTCGAGCTGCTGGTTTTTACCGGAGGCATTGGCGAGCACAGCGAACTCATTCGTTCAGCCGCCACAAAGGGTTTGGAATCTCTTGGCCTGACCGCGGACAAGATTCAAGTCGTTGCGGCGCAGGAAGAACTTCAGATCGCGCGAGAGTGCCGAGAGATGATGCGCGCGGCGGACTGAACTCTCCACAGTTCCATTCTGGGCTCAGCATCTCCCGCAAAGCTGGTATAGACGCGCCCGACCCACACGACGCATTCTGGTTCTTCGAATCCGTGCAGAGCTCCACGCCTGTCCGCGCGTCGATCGGAGCGTCAGATGAAATTTCGGATCGTATGGCTTTGTTTGCTGCTGACTCTTGCCACGAGCGTGCCCGCGCAGCAGAACTCCTCGCAGATCGCAGTGCCTCATTTGATTCGCGTCGCCGGCGAACTAAAAGGGATGACCGGAACGGTGGGGATCACTTTCAGCTTGCACAGAGCGCAGCAGGATGAGACCGCGCTGTGGATTGAGACTCAGAATGTCATGCTTGACGCTACCGGGAGATACTCGGTGCTCCTGGGCGCAACCAAAGCGGACGGAATCCCTGCTGAACTGTTCGCCTCCGGAGACGCGAAGTGGTTGGGAATTCAGGCGCAGGGTCAACCGGAGCAACCGCGCGTGCTCCTGGTAAGCGTGCCGTACGCGCTGCGAGCGGCGGAGGCGGATACCCTGGGCGGTCATGCAGCGAATGAATTTGTTACCAAAGCCGCGCTGACCGATGCGGTGCAGCAACTGCCACCGCAGTCAACATCGGAAGGGCTCAAGGTCGTCGCCAAGAAATCCGCAGACGCCACTGCGACGGCGTCCGAGAGTGCTACGAATTTCGCCGCGACGAATGCGACCCAGGTCGTGCTGGTAACGCAGAGCGGAACCGGCGCGGCGGTCGTTGCTACGGCTGGCAACAACTACGCTCTAAGCGGCACGAGCACCAACACTGCAATTTATGGTTCCAGCAATGGCGCATCGCACGCCACGGCGGCGGCATTAGAAGGCGTAACGACCGCCAGCCAGGGACGCGGCATCTTTGGCTGGGCAAATACGACAACGGGGGTGAACTTTGCGCTGTATGGGCAAGCGAACAGCGTGAGCGGCACCGGAATTGCCGCGGTGAGCACTGCGACCTCGGGCACGACCGTCGGGCTCGAAGCGCAGGACAACAGCCCTGCCGGAACCGCGGCGGTGATTCAGGCCCGCGGCGGCGGAAAGATCATCAGCGGACAGTCGGGAGCCGGCAACGCGCAAGTGTTCGCGGTCGACGGATTGGGAAACGTTACGGCCAGCGGCCTGCTGACGGGAAGCGGCGTGATGCTGAACGGAGCAAAAGCGACGGTCGTCGGCGCTGGAAATGATCCCACCGCCGGCGCGGCGGGAAACCCGCTAACCGTTTCCGCAGGAAGCGCTGCGATCGGGGCCACCGACAAGCCCGGTGGCAATCTCATTCTGGCTGCAGGCAACGGAACCGGTCGCGGCAGCAGCGGAGCCATTCAACTGATGACCGCTCCTCCCGGTTCCACCGGCGTAACGCCCGATACGATGGTCCTGCGACGGTTCATCTCCGGCCCGCCCACGTCCATGGGCGGACAGAACGGCTACGCTCAGATCTTCCAGGTCAATGTTCCTGCCGGCGTCGCGGCGGCCGTGACCCTGCACTTCACGATTCGTGCCAACGATGGCGGCGCGAACTTCGCCGCCGAAACTGGCAGCTGCCTGCTGATCGGCGCGGTCTCTGCGGATGCTTCCCATTCCGATGCACAAGCCGTTTTCAGCACCGACCACTACAGCATCAACCAGGTGGACGCGATGTGTTCTTACTCCGCCGGCACGTTTGGCGTGTGGAGTGTGAGCCTCGAGGACGGGTTAAGCTTTACGCCCACGGTACACGATGTCACCTTCGACGTGGAGAATGTTTCGGGATCTCCAGTGACCATCGCTGCCGGAAGCGGGTCGGATCCCGCAGGCTTACGAACGGAATTCCGAGTAAACGCAGAATCTCCGTCGGTAAAGCTACATGATCGCGGGAACGGGATTCTTGTCGAGCAATGAGGAGCTAAGTGCGGTTTCTCGCCCACTCTTCCGGCGATGGCAACGGCTCCATCTCTTCCCCGGCAAAGATCGCTTTGAACGCCCGCATCATTTCTTCGTGGATCAGCCCGTTGGAAGCGAGCGTCTCTTTGCTGTCCAACCGCCATTTGGAGCCGTCGTAGCGGGTGACGACGCCGCCAGCTTCGGTCACCAGCAGGGTTCCGGCCGAGGTGTCCCAGGGGTTGAGATTGAATTCCCAGAAGCCGTCGTAGCGTCCGCATGCCACGTTCGCGAGATCGAGTGCCGCTGAACCGGCGCGTCGGACCCCGTGCGAGTGCAGCGTGATCTGGTGATAGAAGTGGATATTCGGGTTCTTGTGGCGCTTGTGGCTGGGGAATCCGGTGGCGAGCAGCGACTCACACAGCAGCTTGGTCTGCGAGACGTGAATCGGCGCCCCATTGAGAAACGCGCCTCTTCCCTTTTCGGCGGCGAACAACTCGTTGCGCGTGGGATCATATAGAACCCCCGCCACCATTTCTCCGCGTCGCTCCAATCCCATCGAGACGCAAAATACCGGGTAGCCGTGCGCGAAGTTCGTGGTGCCGTCGAGAGGATCGATGTACCAGCGATACTCGGCGCCGCTTTCCTGGCGCGTTCCCTCTTCGCCGACAATGTCATGCGTAGGCCACGCGGCGCGCACCCGCTCGACAATCAGCTTTTCGCTGGCGCGATCGGCGACGGTGACTAGATCGACGTCGCCCTTGTATTCGATCTTTACGTGCTGATGGAAATAATGCAGCAGCAGCGCGCCGGCTTCGCGCGCAATGGTTTCGATCTGTGGGACGAACTCGAAGTCCGCTGGCGCGGCCATCCTAATCGTCCGAACGCTCGGCTTCTACAGGCTTCGCATTGTCCGGACGGGGCTTCTTGCCGGCGTCTTCGGCGATATAGCGAATGTCGTGCTTATAGATAAACAGATTGGGCGCGCCCTCGCGGGTCAGGCGAACCATGGAGCGGTCGTAGTACTCGATCCAGCCCTTTACAATCTCGCCGTCCACCAGCTTGATGCGCACCGGCTTCTGCTTCTCGCCGAGCATCTTGAGGTAGGCAGCTTCTTCATGGGTCTCTTCGGGCGGCGGGGTCTTTCCCTTTTTCGAGTGGTCGGGGGCGGAGGCGCGGAACGGCATAGTTTTCTCATTATGCCACGACGAGACCCGCATCCGAAGCGCTGTTTACACGACAAAAAAGGCCGCCCCGAATAATTCGCGAGACGGCCGGAAAACTGTTGCGCCATTAAAACTCAGCTATCGCAGCGACGCGGAATAAAGCTGAACGTCAGGCGCAACACCCTGCTGTTGCACGTTCCTCGCCACTAACTCGCACAAGCTAAATGGCTGATTTCCAGAGGTTGTGATTTGTAAACGTACAGATTTTCGGATAACTCGCACCACAAATTTTTAAAATGTGTAGCTATGTTGCCGGAAACGGAGCGAGCGATAGCTACTCCAACGGGCTCGTGTAATACCCCGTGCGGTGCCGCACCGACACTTCCGTGACGCCGTTCTCGCGGAACTTGCCGAGATGCGTCAGCTCGATTTCGATCTTGCGAAAATCGTTCGAGGTGAACCGCCTCGACGGATAGTAGCCGATCAGGTATTGCGTGCGCAGCTCTTCGGATATCTGCTTGAACGCCGCATCGAGCTGGTTGAGGTCCTTCGCGTAATAGTGCTTGCCGCCCGAGTCCTTCGAAATCTGGATAAGGGCGTGTTCGCCCCCAGTGTCGCGTCCGGCGCTCTGTTCTACCGGAACCATTATGATGCTGTAAACCAGCACCTCACCCTGGGTGGCCGCGCGCAGCGCTTCCTTATAAGAGATCTTGCTGTAGGTATCGCCGCCGTCGGTGATGAGCACCATCACCTTGCGCCCGGTGCGGCGCATCAGCGCCTTCGAGCCCAGATAGATGGCGTCGTACATGGCCGTTGCGGAACCGGGCGCGATGTCGTTCAGGCCGCGATCGATCTCTTTCAAGTCAGCGGTAAAGGGCACGATTTCGTTCACGTCTTCGTTGAAGGAATAGACGCTAAGTCGATCCACCGGACGGATGATGTCCGTCGCAAACTTCTTGGCGGAATTCAGCTCGAGCTTCAGATCTTTCTTGGTGCTGCCGCTGGAATCGACCTCCATCACGATCGAGAGCGGCATCTCCGATTCCTTCTGGAAGACCGAAATCTTCTCCGGATTGCCATCTTCGAGCACCCGAAAATCGCCTTGCGTCAGCCCCGCAACCGGAGCGCCGTTCTTGTCGAGCACAGTGGCGTAAACGGAAACCAATTTGACCGCGACTTTGATCGTGGTGGAAGGCTGATCGCCCCCCGCCGCGCCGGGCGGCTTGGGAACGCTGTGGTCCGGGAGCGGCTGGCCGACAGGGGCCGTGACAGTGGAATTGTCCTGGGCGAAACTGACGACGGCGAGGGCCAGGAGCAGTGCGGCAAGGCGCGGCATTGGATATTTGTAAAGACGGCTGCGATGGAAAATGGCGAGCATTTTAGGAGTTTGGCCCGGGCTTCGACAGGTCGCCATCGGCCCAAACCGCACCGTCTTCAAAATACTCCTTCTTCCAGATCGGCACCTTCTTCTTCAGCGTGTCGATGGCAAAACGCGAGGCCTCGTACGCCGCGGCCCGGTGCGCCGACGCCACCACGATCAGCACGCTGGTTTCGCCAATCTCTAGCCGTCCGATGCGGTGCACCATGCGGATGTCGCGGATCTTGAATTCCCCGAGCGCCTGCTCGGCCAGCGCTTCCATCTCCTTCAGGGCCATCGCCTCGTAGGCTTCGTATTCGAGATAAAGGGTGCTGCGTCCGCGGGTGTTGTTGCGGACGATGCCTTCGAACGCAATGACCGCGCCATCTTCGCCCGCGCGCAACGCCTCGGTGATTTCCGCCGTCCGAATCGGCTCGCGGACGATCTCGCAATGCGCGGTTTTCTGCTCCGGCAGTCCGCCACTCACGGGGGGAATCAAAGCCACTTCGTCACCGTCGCGCAGCACTCGAGACTTGTCGGAGTATTCAAGATTCACCGCTAGAGCCAGCGAGTTGGCGTAGCGCTCGAGTTGCGGATGCTTGCCGCGAAGAACGGCGAAAAGATCGCCAGCGGTCGCGTTCTCCGCAAGCTCAACCCGCTCTTCGGCCGTACCCGCGAGTTCACGCGTCATGCCGAAATAAATGACCTTCACTTGCACGGAATCAGAATATCAGCCCATCGGCGACTCATTCTCGTTCGCATAGAATATGCTTCCGTGACTCAAGCCGTTCCCATTCGCACAGCCATTCCCGACGACGCAGGTGAAATTCTTCGCTGTCTCGCCGAGGCTTTTGCGCACCATCGCGCGAGCTACACCGATGGCGCCTGGATCGATACCGTCCTCACTCCAGCATCGCTCCGCCAGCGCTTCGACGAGATGACGATTCTTGTCGCCCTTGACGAGGCGCAGCGCGTCATCGGTACTGTAGCCTACAAACTAGAACACGCCGGCGAAGCCCATCTCCGCGGCATGGCCGTCCTCCCCACCGCACATGGACGCGGCGTGGCGCAGGCTTTACTCGATCGCGCCGAAGCCGACCTCCGTCGCCTCGGATGTCGCCGCATCACCCTCGACACCACGCAACCGTTGCAGCGTGCCATCCACTTCTACGAAAAAAATGGTTTCCGGGCGACGGGCGAGATCAGCGAATTTTTCGGCATGGACCTCTTCGCCTACAGCAAAGACCTCGGCTAAGTAAAAAGGGCCGCCGACTGGCAGCCCTTAATTGAAACCGCAGTTTCCCTAGACCGCCGGCGCCTCGTGCAGAACTTCCGCCCGCGTCACCGCATCCTGTTTCTCTTCGGCTTTGTTCGATGGCAGCGCAATCTCCAGCACTTCGTCGATGGTCTTAACGTAGTGCACGTTGATGCCCTGCAACTGTTCCGGCGTGAGGTCTTCTTCCATATTCATCTGGTTCTCGGCCGGAAGAATAATGTCTTTCACGCCTGCTCGTTTGGCGGCGAGGGTCTTCTCTTTCACGCCACCGATGGGCAGCACGTTGCCGCTCAGGGTGATCTCTCCGGTCATCGCGGTCAGCGGACGGATTGGTTTTTCCGTCAGCAGCGATACCAGCGCGGTCACCATCGTGACGCCCGCAGATGGGCCATCCTTCGGAATGGCGCCGGCCGGCACGTGAATGTGGATGTCGTGCTTCTCGAAGAAGTCCTCGGCAATGCCAAGTTTCACAGCATTCGACTTCACCCAGCTCAGGGCAGCCTGCATCGATTCACGCATCACGTCGCCGAGTTGGCCGGTCATGGTGAATCCACCTTTGCCCTTCATCGTGCTGGCTTCCACGAAGAGGATGTCGCCGCCCGCCGGAGTCCAGGCCAATCCCACGACCACGCCCGCACGCTTGGTGCGCTCCGCGATCTCGGTATCGACGCGAACTTTTTCCCCGCCGAGCATTTCGTGAATGGTCTGCCGCGAAACGATCAGCTTGTCCTTCTTGCCTTCCGCGATGCGGCGCGCCAGCTTGCGACACACCGTGCCGATGTTGCGTTCGAGGTTGCGAACGCCGGCCTCGCGCGTGTAGTGACGAATGATCACCCGCACTGCTTCTTCGGAGAACTCAATCATCTCCGTCGAAATTCCGTTTTCCTCTTCCTGTCGCGGAATCAGGTAACGGAATGCGATGTGCACCTTTTCTTCTTCGCTGTACCCCTGCAGGTCGATGATCTCCATGCGGTCGCGCAGCGGCTCCGGAACCGGATCCAATTGGTTGGCCGTCGTAATGAAGAGTACCTTGCTCAGGTCGAAGGGCACGTCGAGATAGTTATCGCGGAACGAATTGTTCTGTTCCGGATCGAGTGCCTCGAGCAGCGCCGCCGATGGATCGCCACGGAAATCGCGGCCGACCTTATCGATTTCGTCGAGCATGAAGACCGGATCATTGGTCTCGGCGCGACGAATGCCCTGCATGATCTGTCCCGGCAACGCACCGATGTAGGTCCGACGATGTCCGCGCACTTCGGCCTCGTCATGCACGCCACCTAACGAGATGCGCACAAACTTGCGTCCAAGCGCGCGAGCGATCGACTTACCGAGCGAGGTCTTACCCACGCCTGGAGGCCCGGCGAAGCAAAGGATCGGCCCTTTCATGTTCGGCTTTAAGCGCCGCACGGAAAGGTAGTCGAGAATGCGGTCCTTCACCTTCTGCAGATCGTAGTGATCTTCGTCGAGAATCTCCTTGGCCTTCGGGATATCGACTTCCCCGCCCGAAGATTTCTGCCATGGCAGCACCGCCAACCACTCAATGTAGTTGCGCGTCACCGAATAATCCGCCGCCATCGGCGACATGCGAGCCAGGCGCCCGAGTTCTTTCAGCGCCTCTTTCTTCACATCGTCGGGCATGCCCGCGGCTTCGACCTTTTCGCGTAGCTCGTCGGCGTCGCGCGTGCTGTCGTCCTGCTCGCCCAGTTCTTTCTGGATCGCCTTCAACTGCTCGCGCAGGTAGTACTCGCGCTGCGTCTGTTGCACACGGTCCTGCACTTCGCTTTGGATCTTGTTGCGCAGTTGCTGAACTTCCAGCTCCTTCGCCAGGTGCTGGTTGATCTTGTCGAGGCGTATCTGCACGTCAGGCGTTTCGAGGATCTCCTGCTTATCGCGCGTCGAGAGCGATGGCAACGACGAGGCCACGAAATCGACCAGCCGGCCGGGCTCTTCAATGTTCATGGCGACCGTCGAAAGCTCGTCCGACAACGTCGGCGATCCGGTGACGATCTGCTGGAACAGCGTGAGCACGTTGCGCTGTAGGGCTTCGAGTTCCGAACTCTTCGGCGGAAACGCCTCAGGCACGGTCTCAACCGTAGCGCGCATGAACGGCTGCAGCTGGGTGTATTCCTTCACGCGGACCCGCTCCAGGCCTTCCGCAAACACGAACAGGCTCTGGTTGGGCATTTTCACGACCTTGTGCACCACGGCCAGCGAGCCGATGGAATAAAGGTCGGAGGGTTGGGGAGAATCGACGCGCGCCTCGCGCTGCGCCACCACGATGATGGTCTTGTCCTCGCCCAGGGAATTGATCAGTTGCACCGAGCTTTCGCGACCAACGGTCAGTGGGAGCACGGCATGGGGAAATAAAACGGTATCGCGTACGGGCAGCAGAGGCAGAATTCGGGCCTCGGCGGAGTCGTCACGAAACTCTGGATCATTGGGCTCTGTATTGTGAGCTTCGTTCGCCATATTGCTCCTTGAGTCACTTATGCTCAAGTTTAGATGAACTGCTGCTGAAAAAGATGCAACGCGCCTATCATACATCCGATCAGCAACTTAGGAAGATCAAGAGCGGATGAAGGCCAAGCCGTGACCATTTCTGGAAACCGGTCCTCGCGCCCTGAGGACGCCGGCAAACTCGGAGGCGATTTGCAGGCCCCACCCGCAGGGCGGGAGGATTGTACTGGATCAATCGGCACCCCGCACGAGAATGTTTAGGGATTAGACGAGGACAGGAAGAATAGGAGCGTGGTTAGCTGGAAACCGCAACCGGCACGACCGGCAGCCCGGCTTTCCGCGAGACCTCTGTCGGCTCCAAGTTTTGCTGCTTGAAACGAGGGTTCACATGCACGTCGAACTGCCGTAGGACTCCTTGACCGATATTGAGGAAGCCATGCGGCGTTCCCGCCTTGATCACCACAATGTCTCCCGCGACAGCTTCACGGATCGTGCCGCCCAATACCATCCGCGACGTGCCTTCCGCGATGTACGCGATCTCGTCATACTCGTGCTCATGCAGCGGAGCGCCTCGTCCCGGTTGCGCTTCGACCAGGTAGATCGACACCGCGACGTCCCCTTGGTCGGCTCCCACAAAGTTGAATGAACTCCCAATGAATGGCAAGTCTGCCTTGCGAACAAAATGCATGGACCCCTCCAAGGAAATTCGATTGCTGACGTTATTGAGACGTTCCAATTATTCAGCTAGGCTGATTCCATGTTCAATCCACCTCACCCCGGCGAGATTCTTCGTGAATACCTCGGGGACCGTTCGGTCACCGATGCGGCCCGCCACATTGGCGTAACCCGGGTTGGGTTGTCGCGCATTCTCAATGGTGCGGCTGGAATTTCTGCCGACATGGCTCTCCGCCTATCGGAGGCGTTTGGAACTTCTCCGGAACTGTGGATCGGAATGCAGTCGCAGCACGATCTTTGGCGGGCTTCTAGAAAGCGGCGGAAGAAGGTCGCGCCGCTCGTCGCTGCCTAGCCTATTCCGACGCCTTATATCTTCCCAGCACCTTCACGAACTGCGCGATCTCTTCCAGATGATGCAACGCGTTCTCCGCGGCCTTGCGATCGGCCTGCATGAAGTCCAGGAAGAACGCATACTCCCACGGACGTCCGCGCACCGGACGCGATTCGATTTTCGTCAAATCGATCTCACGCAGCGCAAATACGCTCAGCGCCTTGAAAAGCATCCCCGGCTTGTTCGGCAGACCGACGGCAATCGAGACCTTATTCGCGCCCTTGTGAGCGCGCGGCTTGCGTTCCACCAGAACGAAGCGCGTGTAATTCTGGGCGTCGTCTTCCAAGTTCGATTTCAAGATCTCGGCGCCATACACCTCCGCAGCAGCGCGCGAAGCAATCGCCGCCTGCTCCGGCTTTCCTGTTTCGATCACATGGCGCGCGGCGCCTGCAGTGTCGTAGAACGAGACCGAACGAATATTTTTATTCTTGGCGAAAAATTTGCGGCACTGGTCGAGCGCCACCGGATGCGACAGCACCTCGCGGATGTCGCCAAATTTCGCTCCCGGCACGGCGAGCAACTGGTGCTCGATCCGCAACCGGAACTCGGCATTCACATGGAAATCATGTTCGAGAAGCAGGTCGTAATGGACGACCACCGGGCCAGCCAAGGTGTTTTCGATCGGAATCAAGGCGGCATCGGCGCGGCTCGCTTTCAACGCCTCGAAAACCTCGCTGGATACCGCGCATGGAACAATCTTGGCCTTGGGAAAATTCTTCAGGCAAGCCTCGTGACTGAAGGCCCCTAACTCACCCTGGATGGCAATTTTCATGTGATCGCTAGGATACTAAAAACCTTTCAACCGCAGAGGCCCCAGAGGACCACGGAGGATTCTTAATCAGAAAATCTCGGGACTCGAAGCAAATGCGAGGGTTTTATCGCTTCTAAAATCCTCTGCGTCCTCTGTGGTTGTTTGGGGTTAAGGTCGCCACGAACAAAGGTTGCTTCTAAGTAACTAAATATAAAACCCGGCCTGACGCGTTTCCCACCGCGAATTCGCCAACCTTAACCCCATTTCCTGCACCCAATATCTGTCAGGAATGAGAAACGCTGTTAACGCCAACGTTAACACGTAACTTCTGTCAGCGAGGGTGAGGACATGCTTTGGACAATCTTCGTAGTACTGCTCGTGTTGTGGCTGTTGGGCGTGGTTAGCAGCTACACTCTGGGCGGGTTCATCCACATTCTGTTGGTGTTGGCTGTGATTGCGCTGGTCTTCCAGCTCATCAGCGGACGCCGTTCCGCGGTCTAACCAGGCCGGCGGGCGAACCACTATTTCTTAACCACAGGGAGGTCCCGGCCTTCCTGTTTTCACGAGGGAGAACACTATGGATAAGGACCGTATCAAAGGTAAAGCAGACGAAATCACTGGCAAAGTAAAGAGCAAGATCGGCGAAATGACTGGCGATCGCGAGACCCAGGCCGAAGGCGTTGGTCAGCAGATCAAGGGCAAAGTCGAAAACGCAGTTGGCAAGGTGAAGGACGAAGCCCGCGCGGTTCGCGACCAAGCACGCGAGAAGAAGATCGAGCACGACGAGCGCGTAGAGAATCGCCGCGAGGACGTCGCATAGTTTGAAGTCGCTAGTTCAAGGGCGCTCCTACGGGAGCGCTTATTTTTTGACGACGAGTTTTGGGAGGGGGCACGACTTCAGTCGTGCCATGAAAGCTGAAAAGAACTAGGGCTTCAGCCCCTGCGCGGCCTCGACAGCACCAAGTTTCCCGCCTTGTCTTTGCGACCTCCCCATCCCGGCGCAGTCACCGTGGTTGCGCTGTACTCCGTAATAACCGCCGGTCCGCGAAATGCCTTCACCGTCGCTCGATCGAGAATCTCCGTCGCCAGCAACTTCCCGCCGAAAACAACTCTGTCTTTCGTCGCCGAACTTGCTGGCCTATCCTCGACGACCCGAATCTGGACCTTCGGCGCCGGAATCGTCGCCCGCAATCGCACGGTAACAATCTCGACTTCGCGGTCCGAATGCGAATATCCATAGCGGCGCTTGTGCTCGGCGTGAAATTCAGCAATCGCTCGAGGCGAATAAGCGATGTTCAGTTCGAAGCCTTGGCCGCGATAGCGTAGGTCGAGGCTGCGTCGAATCGCGATCTTCCCTTCCCACTTCTCCTGCGCGAACTCTTCGCGCGCGCGAGACTCCAGTGCGCGGAACTCGGCGTCCAATTTCGCCTTCGGCAATTTGTCCGCGACGCCCCACACTAGCGTCCGTGAAAAATCCTTCACCACATCGCTAACGAGAATTCCCAGCGCCGAGAGCGCTCCCGGCAGCGCGGGAACAATCACCGTCGAGATCGAAAGCGAGTCAGCGAGTTCGCAGGCGTGCAATGCGCCCGCGCCCCCGAATGCGATCAAAGCAAAATCGCGGGGATCATATCCGCGCTCAATCGAGACCACGCGCAGCGCACGCTCCATATTGGCGTTCACCACGCGCACCACGCCCTCGGCAAACGCCTCGATGCTCAGCGATGAGCGATTCTTCTTCAGCCATTCGCCAACGATTTTTCGGGTGCGCGCGAGATCCAACGCAAACTCGCCACCAAGAAATCGATCCGGGCGCAACCGGCCTAACAGAAGATTCGCATCGGTGACCGTCGGCTCCGTTCCCTTCCCGTAACAGATCGGCCCCGGATCGGCGCCCGCGGATTCCGGCCCAACTCGCAGCGCCCCTGCGGCGTCGATGCGGGCAATCGATCCCCCACCCGCGCCGACGGTGTGGATATCGAGCATCGGAACCCGCACCGGAAAACCAGCGATTTCGGCCTCATTTCCCGTGCGAATCTCGCGATTCACCAGGCAAACATCGGTGGATGTGCCACCCATATCAAAGCCGATAATCCGCTCAAACCCGCTCTGGCGGCCCATTGCCGCGCATCCCACCACGCCACCGGCCGGACCGGATAACACGGTGCGCACTGGTTCCCGCACGGTGATTTCACGGTCCGCGATGCCGCCGCTAGACTGCATAACAAACACCCGCGACCCCGCATTCAGCGCGCAAAGCCGCGAATTCAGCGCCTCCAAGTACCGCGACATAAGCGGCTGCAAATAAGCGTTCAAGGTACTCGGTATACTCTAC
>Ga0206868_10148_pt1 | contig 20274 bp, 13 predicted proteins | sample Alteio_BWOrgCont_38_FD_152901 | JGI IMG/M metagenome (GOLD analysis project Ga0206868, IMG submission 152901) | Enriched cells from forest soil in Barre Woods Harvard Forest LTER site, Petersham, Massachusetts, United States -... | ecosystem: Environmental > Terrestrial > Soil > Temperate forest >... | reverse complement strand
TACGGCGCCGAAACCACTGGCTTGGATGTCGTTGACCGGCGAACCGAACTGGGTGTGATTGAAGAGGTTGAAGAACTCGGCGCGGAAATTCAGGCCCATCCCTTCGCGAGGCAACGCGAACTGTTTGACGACGGAGAAGTCGGTGTTGACGAAATCGGGGCCGGTGACTGGGACGCGCGAGGCGTTGCCCAACTGGCCGGTGGGAGGCGCGGTGAAGCAGGATGCATTGATCCACTGCAGCTTGCTGTGGTCCGCGTTGGAGGTGGAGCAACCGGAGACCTGATCGGGGCGGTTCCAATTGTTGTCGTTGCCGCCGTTCTCGAAGGAGGCGCCGGACTGGTTGATGCTGTCAATCAGGGGGACAGGGAATCCGGAAGAGATTCGTTCGATCAGAGTCAATTGGAAATTGCCTAGAACGGCGTTGGTCAGGTTGTTCCAACCGCTGCCGAACTGCTTGCCGTGGCCAAAGGGCAGGTCGTAGATGACGCTGCCAGTAAAGCTGTTGTCCAGATTGATCTGAGACAAGGCCCAATCCAGGCTTCGCCAGTTGGGCAGTGGAAAATAGGGAGCGCTGACCTCGGAGCCCAGGCCGTCGGACAGGCCATTGTCATAGGTATGCGAGTAGGTGTAGGCGAAGAGGGCGTAGAGGCCGTACTTGGGAGTCTTGGTTTCGGCCTTGATTTGCAGTGAGTCATACGATGTGTCGCCTACATCGCCGAAGAGTGAAATGGCGTTGAAGTTGGGCACGTTATAGGGCGGCACATAAGGCGCGCCGCCAGTTAGGCAGCCGATGGTGTAGCCGGACAACTGGCCGCAGGCCGAGGGACCGGCGACGTTGAGATCGTTGCCGGCGACGAGGAGGTGGTTGCCGCGGGAACCGGCGTAGCCGGCGGTGAGCACCAGGTTACCAACAAGCTGACGCTCGACATTGACGTTGAATTGCTGGACCCGGCCCATCTTGAAGTTGGTGGGCTGAGTATAGAACGTGCCTTGAAAGTTGGCTGCAGTCGGCGGCGTGGGAAGAAGTTGGAAGCCACTGGAAAGGGCCGCGGGAGTGATAGTAGCGCCTGCGTTGACAGGGAGGGTAGAACAGAACGAGGGAATATTCGAGTTCGCAGCGTAGGATGAGGTTGCCAAGGTTGGGCAGGTCGGAGAGAAAGCGGGGAAATTGTCGGATTCGCCGAGGAAGGGTGGGTTCTGCCACAAACCTTGCGCACCTTGGCTCCAGGCGGAGTCATGGTAAAACGCGTAACCGGCGCGGAGAACGGTCTTCTCACTGCCGAAAACTTTCCATGCGAGACCGACCCGGGGTTCGAGGGCGGTCTTGTCCATTTGTACCCCGGCTGAGTCGCTGACTCCGTTTTGACCGGCGACGAGAAGCTGTCCAGTTGCGGGAACATAGTTGGCCATACGGCCGTGCTGTTCGGTAATAGGAGTGGTCAGATCCCAGGCCAGGCCAAGGTTGAGGGTCAGAGAGGAAGTGACCCGCCAGTCGTCCTCGATGAATGGCCGGTAGATCTTCCAGCGGCGGCCGCTGACAGGGCCGTTGTAGGTCTGATCGTGAATGCCCGCGCTGGCGAGGCCGAGCAGAAAATCTGCCTCCGGATTGCCGGTAAAGGTGAACCCGGTGTCGCCAACAATCCAGAAGCCATCCTGGAAGGCTTCTGTGCCCACGTTCATTTGATTGGCGCGGAAGTCGAGGCCTACATGAAGGTCATGTTTGTGGAGGATGATGTCCAGGTCGTCGCGGAAGGAGAAGATGTTGGTTCCACCTTGGAACGGAGAGTAACCGCGATCGCCGAGAGCCCAGTAGTTGCCGGAGAATTCCGTCGAAACCAGCCCGCAGCTGTATGAGCCGGGAACGCAGGCGCCACTGGGGCATCCCAGATTGGCGCCGGGAATGCCGCCGGGGACAATGGTGGCGGAGGCGCAGGTTCCGCTGCCTTGCGACGCGATGTAATCGAAGATGCGGTTGTAGCCAAGACTAGCCTGGTTGACCATCGTTGGGGAGAAGACATGGGTCTCGCCGATAGCGACGTTGCGGGCGTGGTTGATGATGCGCTGATTGCTGCCGAAGGCGTTAGCTTCGGCGAATCCGGGCGAGCCGCCAGGCACATAGGAGAAGGCCTGATCGTAGCTGAAGCGGCCAAAGAGATTGTCTTTGGCGGTCAAGATATGATCCAGGCGGGCATCGAACTTGGTGTTGTCTAACTCGCGAACGGGCTCGTTGACGTAGTTATAGCTCGCATTGGGATTGCCGAAGTTGGCGTTCGGCGTGGGGTACAGGTTGATCATCGCCTGGCCGATATTGTTGATCTGGCCGGATGGGATCTTGTTGCAGGGAGTACCCTTGGCCTGGCTTCCATCGGGGTTCGAAGCGATCGGGTTCCCAGAACTATCGCATTGATAGTAGACATTGGGGTAAGCGCCGGGATCCGATGAAGCGCCAAGCATGTTGGGGTTCACGATTGCGCCAACGGCAACAGGATTGCCGTAGGGGTCGCTGGAGAAATCGCCGGTGCGCATGGCCAGCGAAGGTACCAGACCCGTAAAGGTGATGCCGTGGAGCTGGTATTTCTGTTCGCCATCGACGAAGAGAAAGGTTTTGTCTTTGCGGATGGGACCGCCAACGGCGCCGCCAAACTGGTTCAGGTTGAACTTTTCAGCGGAGGTGGCGAAGTAACTTTTGGCGTCGAGATCGGTATTGCGCACAAATTCGAAGAGAGTGCCGTGAATCTGGTTGGTTCCGGATTTTGTGGTGACGAGCACTGTCGGTCCGGCCCGGGTACCGTATTCGGCCGAGTAGGTGTAGGTGAGAACCTTGAACTCCTGAATGTCATCGATCGAGGAGAAGACGCCTATGCCGCCTGCAGTCAGTTCGTTGTTGTCGACGCCATCCAGGAGCCAGTCCGTACTGTTAGGACGGGAGCCGCCGACCGAGAGCGAGAAGGAACCGCGTGCGGCCACCTCACTGCTGGCGGCGGAAGTGAAAAAGCTGTTGGGATTGGTCTCTGCAGTAGCACCGGCGGTGAGCGTGGCGAGTTGAACGAAGTCGCGGCCATTCAAGGGAAGCTGCGACACCTGCTGCGCGGTGATGACCTGGCCCAGAGATGGATTGGCTGTCTCGACAGCTACTGCGTCCCCGGTAACTGACACCGTAGCGACTACGGTGCCGGGTACAAGCGAAAAATCAAGTTCGCGGGCTTCATCGATCTGTAGATGCAGATCTTTGGATTCAGCGCTTTGAAAGCCCACCGCATCGATGCGCAGGGTATAGGTCCCGACAGGGAGCAAGGGGATCCGATAGTGTCCGACACTGTCCGTCTTGCCGTCTCGAGCCAGGCCGGTTTCCTGGGAGGTAGCGATAACGGTAGCTCCAGGGACAGCCGATCCGGATTTATCGAGGACATTGCCGGAGAAACTTCCAGTAGCCTGGCCATACAAAGCCGGAGAGACTATGAGTACAAGAGCGCACAGGAAAATGGAAAGCAGTATTTTGGGGGATTTTATATCGGTTCGGCCTTCCACCGATCTCGGATACTTCGTGTCAACCATCGTGCATTTCATAGTCAAAACCCCTTTTCGACAAACCGGCTAAGGTGGCTTTTGCATCGACTGCGCCGCGTTGGATTACTAGACTGTAAGAATTGACAGGTCGAAAGTCAACGCAAGTTTTGGCGGACTCATGGATGCCAAGGCATTTTCGGGGGTGCGGACCTGGAAAATGCAACGGCAGATTCCCTGCGGGAATATGAGATTGCTAACAAAGTCATTGTGCAGCTGAAAGCAATCCCTCGGCGGCTAAAGCCGCTTTGATTGCATTGGCTTTATGGCGTGGCTGAAGCCACGCCCTTTCAAAACAGCGACTTTTTCAGCATCCTCTAAAGCCAGGTTGGCTTTATTCGCTTTATGGTGCGGCTGAAGCCGCGCCCCTTCAAAACAGTGAGTTTGTCATCGTTCTGCGATTCCCTGCGGGAATGTGTAGATAGATAAGAAAAGCAGGGGCAGATACGAAGAGGATAACGCCGGGCTGTGCGGTTATTCGAGGATACGGGCGACTACGTCGTAGTGGTGGGATTCTGTGATCTGGCAGCGGTAGAAGGTGCCGGGGACTAAGGTATCGTGCGGGCCGAAGTCGTTGATTAGGACTTTGCCGTCGATCTCTGGGGCGTGCATGAGGGTGCGGCCTTGCCAGAGGAGATGGTGTTCGTCGCTGACGCCTTCGACGAGCAGGTCGAATTCCTGGCCGATCCATTGGGATTGGCGGGCGGCGGAGATTTTCTGTTGGAGCTTCATGAGGCGCTTGCGGCGGGATTCTATGGTGCGTTTGGGGACCTTTTGGTCGAGGTCGAAGGCTGGGGAGCCTTCCTCGTCGGAGTAGGGGAAGGCGCCGAGCCAGTCGATTTTGGCTTCGCGGATGAAGTCTTCGAGGAGGGCGAAGTCGGCGTCGGACTCGCCGGGGAAGCCCACGATGAAGGTGGTGCGGAGGACGAGGTTGGGGACGATGCTGCGGGCTTTCTCGATCATCTTGAGGAAGATGTCGCCGCTGCCGCCGCGCTTCATGCGTTTGAGGACTGCGGGCGAGGCATGCTGGAGCGGGACGTCGAGGTATTTGGCGATGTTATCGTGCCTGGCGATGGTCTCGAGCAGCTTGGTTGTGACTTTGTTGGGGTAGGCGTAGAGGAAGCGGAGCCATTTGAGGCCTTCGATGCCGGCGAGGGCTTCGAGGAGGGTGGCCAGGCCGTCTTTGAGGCCGAGATCTTCACCGTAGCAGGTGGTGTCCTGGCCGATGAGGGTGATTTCGCGGACGCCTTGTTTTACCAAATTTTCGGCTTCGGCAATGACGGAGGACATGCGGCGGCTGCGGAACTTGCCGCGGAGCTGCGGGATGATGCAGAAGCCGCAGGGGTGATCGCAGCCTTCGGCGATCTTGATGTAGGCGGAGGATTTAGGGGTGGTGAGGATGCGCGGGGTTTCGTCGGAGTAGAGGTAGTTGGGGAGGCTGGCGATGGCTCCGTCCCAGTGTTCGCGGGAAAAGCGGCCTTGTTCTTCGCGTAGGTCGCCTTCTGGCCTTGAATGCTTGTTTACGGCGCTGGGGGCTCTTTCGACTAGCTCTGTACTGGTGATGATGTTGAACGGCGACGTCGAGATAACTGGTGCGGGCATGGTCAGACCTGCTGCTGCCAGGATGGCTTCGAGCTCGCCGGTGCCTACTACTGCGTCTACTTCGGGGATGTTTTTCTGGATTTCGTCGCGGTAGCGCTCGACTAAACAGCCTGCCACGATGAGGCGTTTGGCGGTGCCGGCGGTCTTGTGCTGCACCATTTCGAGGATGGTGTTGACGGATTCCTGCTTGGCGGAATCGATGAAGGAGCAGGTGTTGACGACGAGGATTTCTGCGTCTTCAGGGTTGTTGGTGAGGCGCGCGCCGGCGCGGTCCAGCAGGCCCATCATGACTTCGGAGTCGACGAGGTTTTTGGGGCAGCCTAGGGAAATAAAGCCCACGGTGGGGGTGGGGCTGGGCGCGGTTTCAAGCACCGCTGATGTTGATTCTTTGCTCACTTATCTATTGTAGCGGGAGATGAAGTTGTGTGCTTAGCGCTGCGTATAATGGCGGCTATCATGCGAATTAACAGGATAATTCTCTTGACCTTACTTGTGCCGACAGGATTTTGCTCGGCGCAGAAAGGGAATTCAGTGTTTCCCGAGAAGCTGGTGATAGCTCAGCACTCGTTTATCGATGTCGGGTCACCAAACGATTTTTACGAGCTGATTCAGATTGAACCTAACGTCGATGGTGTTTCGGTGGAACGGGTTTTGATCACTCCTGAGGGACAGGCTTGCCTTCAACCGGCGACCGTTGAGACGCGCCGGGCGACTTTGCATGAGACGCTGCCAGAGTTTCTTCAAGGAAAGAATCCGTGTTCGATTCCTGACAAGGATATACACAAAGAGCTGAAGCGTTGCAAGAAATGCTTAGTATTCAGCGGTGTGAACGTGACTATTGAGGCCACTTGCGGAGGCAAGGAGCGCGAGATACGGATGGACATTCTGGACCGGGACCTGTTTGACGCACACGCGGATACCCCAGAGGAGACTTCGTGGACGATGCGGATTCTCGGAGAAATAGGTAAGGCAACTGGGCCAGGGGGGTGGGATAAGCCAATCTTCTCTACCCGCGAACAAACTCCAATTGCATCCAGGCCTGAGACGGAAACAGTCCGCGAGTTGCGCGAGGGGAAGTACGATCGGCTGTTTGGGCTGGACCAGCTTGTTTCTCAGTTTGTGAGCGAGTCTGAGGAGCCGCCTCCACCAGCGCCATCGGTTGAACTGTTGAGTGCCACACCAGCAATGCCCGTGGACGTAATCCTTCCGAAGTATTATCCGCCGATTGCCAAGGTCGCTCGTATCGAGGGTCTGATCACAGTGAAGTTTGACGTCGATGCGTCGGGCAGCGTTGAAAACGTGTCTGCCGAAGGTGTGAAAACGATGCTACAAGGTTCCGCTGTCGAAGCTGTCACAAAGTGGAAATTTCCCCCGGATGCTTATGGCAAATCGGGGGAAGCCAAGTTAAGTTTCAAATTGAATTGTGTACCGAAGCTTCGAACCAACGTGAATTAGTACTTGATTAGCGAGGACTACTTTTGCTCGATAGCGGCTAGCTGGTAGTTTTTGCAGTCTTCTGTGACGAATTGGTGGAGGATGGTCAAGAGGCCCAGTCTCGGAGGTCGTATCCAGTCGGTGATTGCTACGCGACTAGGGGCGGCAATCGCAGAGGAACGAGGATAGGTCGGGCTTTCAGCCCTTGACTCTCTTACATCTCGTGTACCCAGGCCGATGGCCTGGGCTGGGATAGCGCCGCGCCTTTGGCGCTGATCTCTCACGCGGTTGCGCTGACCTTTTTCGTTGGTGCTGATTAAGACTTCTTACCCGTTTGTATGCCGGCGGCGGTTAGGATGCTTTTTGCGTCGGCTGAGAATTGGCCGTTGGGTTCTAGTTCGAGGTATTTCTGGTAGGCTTCGGCGCAGCCGGGGGGCAGGATCATCTTCTGGGTTTGGGGGTCGACGGTGGCTTTGGAGACCAGGGCCTGGGCTTTGAAGTAATAGGGCACGGCTCCGTTGGCGTCGGCGGCGATGGCTTTTTCGGCGGCTTTGAGCTGGGCGTCGGTGTTGCCGGTCTGGAAATAGAAGAGGGTTTCGTTGCGCAGGTAGAAAGCGGCCTGGGCGGGATTGGCCTCGGCGGCGGTGTCAAAGGCTGCTTCGGCCTGAGGGATGCGATTGGTGCGAATGTAGATTTCTCCCAGGCTGCTGTCGATGATGCCCATGACCTCGGGCGCACGGTCTTGCTCGGTTATGTTGTAGGAAACTGTGGCGCGGCGAGCGAAGTGGGCCGGGTGTAGGGCGTCCTCGATATCTCGCTGCGATTTGGGGGATCTGGGATCGATGGCAAGCGCGGTCTTGAAGCTGGTTTCAGCCTCTGTGTATTTTTTTAAGCCGATCTGGGCGAGGCCGAGTTCTATCCAGGGCAGGATCAAGTCAGGCTTGGATTCCGTGTCCTTGAGGATGATGGCTTCGGCGTCTGCGTAGCGCTTGTCCTTGTTTGCGGCGCGGGCAGCAAGCACATCGGCGTTTATCGCCTGGATCATTCTTTTGCCGGTGTTATCTACCAGAGGCTTGGAATCCTCTTCCATAGCGCTGGCGGCGGTTGTCCCGGCCACTCGATAGTCCTTGTAATCCTGGGTGGTGAATTGGTGGCGAATGGTGACGCGGGCGGCGTTGGCGTCGCCGTTGGGGACGAGCTCGGCGATGGTGAAGCTGCGGACGGGGACGATTACGCTCTTGCCGCCGATGGGCACTGAAGCATAGTCGGTGCGGATGTTTTCATAGTGAACGAAGTCGCTGGGCTTGAAATCGGCTTCGGTAATGAGCCGGACGACGGTGCTGGTCTCCGGGTTCAGGAAGAGTTCGCCGTGATAGCCGCTGTTGGTTTTGAAATTACTCCATTGAACGGTGTTCTGCATGTTGCCTGGAGGGCCAGCAGGGGCGCCGCCGCCGCCGGAAGCGGTTAGGGAAGAGCCCAGGGGAGTGGAAAGGTGGTCGGTTCCGGTGACGTCGGTTTGGGGGAAGCAGCAGTAGAGAATTGAAAAGCGGGTTTTCTTTTTATCGACGGCGAAGGAATAAACGGCAACCTGCTTGCCATCGATCAACTGCCAGCGCAGCCACTTGGGATTGCCGTTGGAAGTGATCTCCTGCATTGCGGTGTTAAGGGTAAGAGGAGGGCCGACTGAGGCTGCCAGGCCATTCGGGCCCCATTGAGTCTTATCCTTGACTAACTTTTCATTACCGTTGTCGCTCTCGATGATATCGGCCTTGGAGTTCATAAGTCGGACCCAGGTTTTGGCTTGGTCGAGGACGGGATCTCTGTCGTCGGTGATGCCACCTTGAACGCTGGAGTAGGTGGGAGCGACCACAATCCCGTCTTGGAAGCGCGCGGTCATGTGCGAGGCAGTGAGATGCGGCAGCTGGGCGTAGGTCTTGGAAACGTAGTTCTGAGCCTTGGAAAGCATGGCTTGTTGTGCGGCGGCATCGGGCGGAGGCGCGGAGGGAAGGTCGGAAGCAGGAGGAGGTAGGACGGCGCTGCGAGCCTCAAGCACGTAGATCTGCTCGGTGGAGTGTGGCCCTGGAGCGAGTGGGGAGAGGCTGTCCATAGTGCTGGTGGTCAGTTCTTCGGAGAGTTCAACCTGCTTGAGCTGGAGGGCCAGGTCGTCGTCGCTTTTCCTGGCTGCCTGCGCTGCTGTCAGCAGGTCTTTCAGCTCTTGCACGGTGATCTTCCGGGTGCTGGCGGACCCCGCGGGCGATGCCGCGATCAGCAGTATGAGAATCCATCCAAAGGGCTTCATGTTGGCGCGGACGAGCGATTTCATGGGAGCAACCTCCTGAGTTTGCGGGCGCGGCAAGTATAACTCCGGAACTAACGTATCGGCACGATTGTTTAGATTCTCAATGACTTCGGAGTCAGCACGGTTTGAGTGTTGATTTTATGGGACGGCGCAGCCTTTGCTCCCGACGCTTCAACGAAATGATTCATGCCTGCGTCCTATGCGAACGGACTGTCCGATCAATGCGTCCGTTCTTTTAGAAAGGTGCGCCGGGACTCGTCGACTGGCGTATGCTCTTCATCGTTGAGGTCTGGCTTGCTCGGGAGGATTCATGAGGCTAGCTGGCTTATATTCGCTTCTCCTAGTACTTAGTTCTGCCACTGCCATTTTGACTGTTGGCTCGCCCCGATTTCGGGAGGTTTCTATACGCGTGGGCAGGGGGCCGAAGTGGATTTCTGTGGTCGATGTGAACAGGGACGGCAGCCCGGACATCGTGGTTGCGAACGCTGACGGCGGGACTATAAGTGTCCTATTGGGCGACGGAATCGGGCATTTCCACGCAGCTCCTGGTTCGCCTTTTGCCGCTGGGAGCCTTCCCAACGACATCGCTGTTGCGGATATGAACGGAGATGGAAATCTCGATCTGATTGTGGCAAATCATCAGTCGCCGTACTTGACTATTCTCCTGGGAGACGGCCGAGGAGGATTTCGTCCGTCGCACGATTCTCCGATCGACGTTCATTCCACGCCTCATCCTCACGGAGTCGCAGTCGCGGATTTCAACGGGGATGGCAAGCCGGATGTAGCGACAGACAGCTGGGGGAACAACCAGATTGAATTGCTGCTGGGGGATGGAAAAGGCGGATTGGATACGCCGGGCCGCTATATCGCGGTGGGGCATCGGCCTTATGAGCGGCTGCGTTCGGCGGATCTCAATCACGATGGTTTTGCAGATATTGTGACGACCAACCTCGATGACGGAACGGTCAGCGTTCTTCTTGGCGATGGGAAGGGAAACTTTCGCAATGCTCCCGGCGCTCCGTTTTCAGCGGGCGCAAAACCATGGCAGGTGTCCGTTGCCGATGTCGATGGAGATGGAAATGCCGATCTCGTTGTCATTCCCTATCAGCGCGATATCGGCGGTGCTTCGGAGAATGTTGTGACTGTGCTGATCGGGGATGGCAGAGGGTCCTTCAAGCCTATGCCAGGTCCGCCGCTCTCTTTAAGTGGATGCCGGGGTGCCAACAGCGTGACCACAGGAGACCTTGCTGGAGACGGTAACCAGGTGCTCGCCGTCTATTGTGCGGAAAGCCGCAACGTGATGCTTTTTGCACGCACGCGCGCGGGGAGATTTGAGATCTCGTCAGTGCCATCCAAGGGTGGCTGGGGCAGTGTGGCTCTTGCCAGACTTACGAAAGACAAATCTGCCGAACTGATTACGGCAAACAATGAAGACGGTACGATTACTATCTACTTTCCCAACTGAAGACCTGTAGTCGAAAGGCGGAGAGGTGTCGCGGCGGCGGCTCCAAGGACCGGTCTCGAATGGTAGAATCAATCAGTGCCGGGCCCTACGCGACACAATCCCGCCAACCCCGCCAGGTCCGGAAGGAAGCAACGGTAACGGGCTAGTGTGGGCGCAGTAGGTCACCCGGTACTTACTTTGTATCGGTTTATAGCATCGAAGTCAGGCTGATTCTGCCTTCCCTGGATGGCTCGCCTGAAGGAGAATTCAGCTTTGAGTCAGGTCTTTCGCGCTCCGCATTGCACTCGCGCCAAAATCAGCGCACTCGGCACTTACGTTCCTCCCCAAATCCTGACCAATGCCGACCTTGAGAAGATGGTCGACACAAACGATCAGTGGATTACCGAGCGTACAGGGATCAAGGAACGGCACATCCTCGAAAAAGGGCAGGGAACCAGCGACATGGCCGCCGAAGCTGCGCGACGGTGCCTTGCTGCTCGCGGGATCGAGGCTTCAGAGGTTGAAGCGATCATTGTGGGGACGGTTACACCGGACATGATGTTTCCTTCGACGGCTTGCCTGGTACAGGACAAGATCGGGGCCAAGGGCGCGTGGGGATTCGATGTCTCGGCTGGATGCTGCGGCTTTGTATTTGCGCTGCAGGCAGGCGTGAAGCTGGTGGAGAGCGGTGCGCATACCAAGGTGCTGGTGATCGGCGGCGATGCCAACTCACGGATTGTGGATTACACGGATCGCACGACATGCATCATCTTCGGCGATGGCGCGGGTGCGGTCTTGATTGAGCCTGCGGAAGAAGGCGAGATTGGACTGATCGACTTTGTGCACGAGATCGATGGGTCGGGTGGTCCGGCGCTGAATCTGGCCGCGGGTGGGAGTTTGCTTCCGGCGTCGGCTGAGACGGTGGCGGAGGGCAAGCACTTCATTCATCAGGATGGGCAGACGGTCTACAAATTCGCTGTGCGCAAGATGGCTGAGGCTACCAGCAAAGTGCTGGAGCGCAACGATGTTACAGGTAAGGACCTTGGCTGCTTTATTCCGCACCAGGCGAACAAGCGGATTATTACGGCGACGGCGGACAGGTTAGGCATGGACCCTGAGCGGGTGATTATCAATATTGAAAAGTATGGGAATACTTCGGCGGGGACGATTCCGCTGGCGATGGGAACGGCTGTCGAAGAGGGTAAGTTGAAGAAGGGCGATCTGGTGTTGCTAGCTGCGGCTGGGGCTGGGTTTACTGTTGGGGCGGCGTTGCTGCGGTGGGAGATTTAGAAGACGACATCCGGAAGGAACGGGGCTGAATCCCCTTGCTTTCTGGTTTAATTGCCAACAAATCTGTTGCTCATCCGAACCCGCCTTAAGAGTCTTATAGGATAGCGACGGTTGTTTCTTATCTCGCTCTGTTGTTGGACCTACCATCCGTTCTACTCCAATGTTTCTACCGATCTGCACATCCAACCCAGCGAGAACCATCGCATCCGCTCGTCAATATCTCCGACAAGTGAGTTTCATAATTAATATCCTTATCCCTTAGAAAAATCACATCATTGATTACAAAATGTTTATTTTCAGATACGACGACGGCTGCCACGCGCCACATCCACGGTTTCCCTGGTGGATTGCTCTCCGTAAGGCTCACGTACGCGCGAAAGGTTCCATCATTCTCTGATTCCATTTTTTCAATCTGAAACGTTTGAGGACCAGATCGGTCGTCGGCACCCGAAAAAAGGCCGAATTCTCCCCACGCGAACGGTGGCTTAACTTCGTTCTGCGGATGTTGGCGAAACCAATCATCACCGCAGGCACGCGCTTGGGCAATTCTGTGGAGCAATGAGCTGCTGAGGTAAAGGGAAAGTTGCTTCATCCTTCCTGGTGTCGGAATGCCTCCAATGGGTAAAGACACCAGTTGTTGATAGAGCCTCCGAACGGGAATTTCGGCCTGGCTCGATAAACCAACTTGACGATGCTCACGCGGAACCTGGCCATAGCCCAGCAATGGGATCAAGAACACGAAAGTGACACAGCGAACGATAGTCATTTGTATCTCCTCAACGGAGTACACGGATTCAGAAAGAAAAGCAAAAGTAAAGGCCAAAAACAACAGCAGATTCCCTTCGGGAATGACAAACAAAAAAGCAGAAGCAGATCCTTCGCTGTGCTCAGGATGACAAGTTATGTTGTGGTTATAGGTTATAGGCGGGCAGGATGTTGGTTTCTGCTGCTAACTCGTAGAATTTGCGGAGGCCGGTCCGGCACTCCGGGTCTAACTCGTAAAAGATGTTGCTGGTTAGGTAGGTGTGGATGGTGCTGGCTGGAATGGTCATGCGCGCGCTCCACTCTGTTACCAGAGGTTCAATGTTGGCGAGGCCGTGATCGCGGGATGTGGTGAGGTCGGCTGCGACTTCGTCTAGAGTGCGGCCGCTGGCGGCGAGCGATGCTTCGCGGATGGCCCAGATGGCTGAGACCCAGGGGACACCGGTAAGGGCGATCCATTCTTCGGCGAGGTCGTGATAGATGAGTTCCTGGCCGGTGCGTTCTTCGTGGTTCTGGCGTTCTTCGAGGGCGTAGAGGGCGGGGTCGCCGATGAGCATGGCGGCGTCGGCTATTTCGAGCATGGAGTCGAGATCGGGGCGGTGGGGGAGGAAGACAGCTTCGGGATTCCACCATTTCTTAAACAGGATTTGCGAATAGGCCAGCGATGCCTTCGAGGACGTGTCGGCGGCGATGGTCTTGATTTCTGCGAGCGACTGGCCGGCTCGGCGGACTAAGAGAATCGAGCGAACTTTGCGTTTGGCGGCGATGGCGCAGCCGGGGACGATGAGCAGGCCAGGGGTGGTGGCGAGCGCTGCGATTGGAACGAGGCCGATGTCGGCTGCGTCCGGATGGTCGATCGGGAGAGCCAGGCGCTCGGCGCAGGCGGAGGGCATCATCCAGTCGAGGGTGTAGCGTTGCTCCAATTCGGACTTGTGCGGCTCGTGCTCGAAGTCCCACATGAGGGGAGCTGGATTCAGGAATCGTATTGCCGCAATGCGCAAGCGCCCGGCCACTGGAGCGCTTTCATGACTGAAGGTTTTCACTCCTTTAGATTACCAAGTTAGCCACGTCGCGCGTGTGAGGGGAAGATGTGATGGGAGTCCACTTTTGTACGGTGAAGCGGCCTGAGATTGCGCAAGCATGTTTGGGGAGGGTTGCTATGAGCAAGCTTGATGCGGAGGACCGCAAGAAAATTCCTGCCACGAAATATGCCTTTCCCAAGGAGCGCAAGGAGCCGTTGGAGAATGCTTCGCATGTGCGCAATGCGGTGGCGCGGTTCAACCAGGTTGAAGGTGTTTCAGAGGCGGAGAAGGATGCTGCATGGAGGCGGATCAAGGCGGCGGCGAAGAAGTTCGACGTTGAGCTGGATGAGTCGAGCCGAAAAGAGCTCAAGCCTTCGAAGGCGAAAAAGAGCGCCTGACGTCCGCGGAGATTCGCATACTTTAGGCATGGCTGTCCAATGACTCTGGTGACTCGTACAGGGAGATACCAGAGTGGTCCTGTGTCGCGATAACTTTCCTTATCAGACATTCGTAATAAATTTTGAAGTTATCGCTTGACTCAGTGAACGGTGGGACGATACTGTTGCCGCAATTAAACCGATTAAGGTGAATGCGGAGAGTAGCGCTGGCGGGGTGGCGGATGGGGAGCCGTGTGCTGGATGGGGCTGCTGGTCCCTCTTTGACGATGAAGGGTTGCGCACAACAAACCGCTGCTCCAGTTGCTCTGGATGAGGATCGTCTGGCTTGGCTGGCACTGACTCTGACGCCTGGCTTGGGGCCGCGCCGGATATTGGAGGCGATGCGCCGGCTGGATGCTCCGTGGCAGATATTTTCGCTGGAGCTTACGGCGCTTGAAGGCCTGAGGTTTCCTGCTGCTGCGGCGCAATACATCTTCGATGGCAAGGCGCGTGCGGGGGCGGAGCAGGAGTGGAATCGGGCCTGCGATCAGGATGTTCAGATTGTCAGCTTCGGCTGTTCGCAGTATCCGGCGGCGCTGAAGGAGATTTACGATCCGCCGCCGGTTTTGTGGGTGCGGGGCGATGCAGGTTTGCTGGCGCGGCCTTCGATTGCCATTGTGGGAACGCGCCATCCCAGTCCGTATGGGACTGGGATGGCGGAGATGCTAGGGCGGGATCTTGCGGCGCGCGGGATGCTGATTGTGAGCGGCATGGCGCGGGGAATCGACACGGCGGCGCACAAGGGGGCGCTGGCGGCGGGCAGGCCGACGGTGGCAGTGTGGGGGACGGGCGCGGATGTGATCTATCCCAAAGAGAATAAGAAGCTGGCTGAGGATATTTTGGCCGGTGGTGGCGCGATTGTTTCGGAACTGCCGCTGGGGACGTTTCCTGCGCCGCAGAATTTTCCGCGGCGGAACCGGATACTTTCCGGCGTGAGCGTTGGGGTGCTGGTGGTGGAGGCTGGTGAGAACTCCGGTACGCGGGTGACGGCGCGCTGCGCTACGGAGCAGGGGCGGGATGTGTATGCCGTTCCGGGGAATGTGACCAACAAGAATTCGTGGACGCCGAACACGCTTATTAAACAGGGCGCGCAGTTGACGGCGACCTGGGAAGATGTTTGGGAGACGCTGCCCTCGCAGGTGCGGTTGGAAATTGAGGCGGGGCGGCCGGTTGAATCCAAATCGGACGACGGTGCATCTCTTTTGCCGGAACCGCTTCTTCAGGTTCTTGGGGCCCACGAAGCGATTGTGATGGATGTGCTTCGCCAGGATGCGGCCTTGCAAATGGACGAAATTCTTGAGCTGGTTGAGACGCAACTGACTTCTTCCGAGGTCTTTACGGCGCTTTTCGAGTTGGAGCTGGCGGGCCGCATCCGGTCGCTGCCGGGCAAGAATTATGTCCGCTCTTTTTAATCACTCCAGTGAAAAATTGCACAGGGCGATTAGCAATGCAGGGGCATTCCGTGGTAGCGTCCTGTTTCTGAAGGACATTTTTTGAGGTCCGGTTTTGATGACCGGGCTTTTGGTTTTATTTTGCCGTCAATTCGGCGCAACAGTTTGGTCCTTTGCGGGTCCAAACGTCAAACGATCTGTACATGTACGTGGGTCAGAAACCGGGCGTAGGCACGGTTGCCTGATATAAGGATGGAAATGAGCAAATCACTGGTGATCGTCGAGTCCCCCGCCAAGGCGAAGACGATCGGGAAGTATCTTGGCAGCGGTTACGAGGTGCAGGCGTCCATTGGACACATCATGGACCTGCCTAAGAACGACATTGGCGTGGAGTTGAAAAAGCGCACGTTTGAGCCGACCCTGATTGTTTCTCCGGGCAAGGAGAAGCTGGTCGAGCAGTTGAAGCGGGCTGCAGCGAAGGCGGACCATATCTTTCTGGCGCCTGACCCGGATCGCGAAGGCGAGGCGATTGCATACCATCTTGCGATTCAACTGGGAACGAATGCGGTGCAGCGGAAGAAGATCCAGCGCGTTACGTTCAACGAGATTACGAAGAAGGCCGTGCAGGAGGCATTCAAGCACGCACGGGATATCGACCAGGATCTGGTGGATGCACAGCAGACGCGGCGTGTTTTGGACCGGCTGGTGGGGTATCAGGTTTCTCCGCTGCTTTGGGATAAGGTGCGGCGCGGGCTTTCAGCGGGACGCGTGCAGACGGTTGCGGTGCGGCTGATTGTGGAACGCGAGCGCGAGATTGGCGCGTTCAAGCCGGTGGAATACTGGACTCTCGATGCGCAGCTTCATCCGCAGGGCCGGACGCCGGAAAGCTTTACGGCGCGGCTGACGGGGATCGACGGCAAGCGGGCAACGGTGGAGACGGTGAACCAGCCTTCGCTGCCGGATGGAGTGAGTTCGCAGGAGGCGGTGAGCGATCTGGAGAAGGCGGCGTGGAGTGTGCGGGCTGTGGAACGCAAGCAGCGCAAGCGCAATCCTTCAGCGCCGTTTACGACCAGCCAGTTGCAGCAGGATTCTTCGCGCAAGCTGGGATTCAATGTGCGGCGCACGATGGGTGTGGCGCAGCGGCTGTATGAAGGTGTGGAGATTGGGCCGGAAGGCAGTGTGGGTCTGATCACCTACATGCGTACCGATTCACCGCGTGTTGCTCCGGATGCGATTGCTGGTGCTCGCGAATGGATTGGCAAGCAGTTGGGGGCGAAGTATCTGCCGGCGGCTGCGAACCAGTACAAGGGCAAGAAGGATTCGCAGGATGCGCATGAGGCGATTCGTCCGACGGATGTGAACCGGACGCCGGATTCAATTGCGAAGTATCTGAGCGATGAACAGTTGAAGATGTACAAGCTGATCTGGCAACGCTTTGTGGCTTCGCAGATGACGGCGGCGATCTTTGATGTGACGACGGTGGAGATTGCGGCGAAGGCGCGGCGGACGTATGAGTTTCGTGTGTCGGGTTCCGTGCCGGTGTTCGATGGTTTCCTGAAGGTTTATGAGGTTGCGAAGGACAAGAAGGACGAGGAAGACGATGAGCTGGCGAACCGGCTGCCTGCTTTGGCGGAGGGTGAGAAGCTGGCGCTTGAAGAGCTGAAGCCCGAGCAGCATTTCACCGAGCCTGCTCCGCGCTACAACGAGGCTTCGCTGGTGAAGGAGCTGGAGGAGCGGGGGATTGGACGGCCTTCTACGTATGCCTCGATCATCAACACGATTCAGGACCGCGAGTATGTGGTGAAGCATGGCGGTCCGCGCGGACGCTTCTATCCCACGGAGATTGGGATGGTAGTGTGCGACCTGCTGGTGAAGAATTTTCCGTACATCTTCGATACCGCGTATACGGCCAAGTTGGAAGGCGAGCTGGACGATATCGAAGAGGGCAAGGAGAAGTGGACGGACTTGCTGGGCGGGTTCTACACGTACTTCGAAAAGGAACTCAAAGTCGCCGAGAAGAAGATGGAAAGCATCAAGGCGATGGAGATCAAGACGGATGAGAAGTGCGATCTCTGCGGGTCTCCGCTGCTGCTGAAGTGGGGCAAGTTTGGGACGTTCTTTGCCTGTAGTGCGTACGACAAGAAGGACAAGAATTCCTGTACGTTCACCAAGGAAAACACTGCGGGCAAGCCGGATATGGCTACGCCGGAGGCGCAGGAGGCGGAGCAGAACGAGGAGTATTGCGAGAACTGCGGGCGGGTGATGGTGCTGCGGCGCGGACCCTTCGGAATGTTTATGTCCTGCCCTGGGTATTCGGAAGATCCTCCATGCAAGACGATTCGTAAACTGAGCTCGAAGCAGCAGCAGAAGCCGCCGGTGCCGACGGGCGAGGCTTGCCCGCTATGCGGCAAAGAGCTGGTGCTGCGGCAGGGTGCGTATGGTGAGTTTGTTTCGTGCTCGGGTTATCCGAAGTGCAAGTATGTGAAGCAGAATTTGATCGAAGGGATGAAGTGCCCCAAGTGCGAGATCGGCGATCTGGCGGAGCGCAAGGCGCGGCGGGGGAACATTTTCTGGGGTTGCACGAATTATCCCAAGTGCGACTTTACTTCGAACTACAAGCCGGTGGCGAAGAAGTGTCCGAAATGCAAGAGCCCTTATCTGCTCGAAAAGACGCTCAAGTCTGGCGTGTATCTCTTCTGCCCCAACAGCAAGCCTGCTGCGGCTGAAGAGGCAGCGCCGAAGAAGGCGGCCAAGAAGGGTGCGGCGAAGAAATCGGCTGCGAAAGTGGTTGCTCCGGTGAAGGTGACGGTTACGGAACCGTGCGAGTACGAGAAGCGCATAGGGGATGCTCCGCCGCCGCCGACTGTGGAGACGCATGGGCCGGTTAAAGAGCGGGAGAGCGAGGAGTTGCAGCCGGTTTCTTGATGGCCATGCGAAGGGCCGCGAAAAGCAGATTCCCTTCGGGAATGACAAACAGAAAAGCAACAGCGGATTCCCCTCGGACATGACAATCCCAGATGGCAGATTCTCACGGTGGTGACTGGATCGGTTAGGATGATCAATGGTCCATGTAAGGAGTAATCCGTGTCCCAGGGAATTGCGAGCAATGCCGATGCTGAACTGATCTTGAAGCTTTATGAACTACGTACCGAGGCGGTGATGCGTCAGGCGCGTGCGTGGATTACCGGGGAGTTCTGGCCCGCGACCGCGGAAGAGTTCTTTGTGGTGCAGAACGATTTTGGTTCGCAGAAGAATGCCTGGCTGAGGCAGGTGGTGACGTACTGGGAGATGGCCGCCTCTCTGGTGCTGCATGGGGCGCTTTCGGCGGATTTGTTTGTCGACTGCAACCCGGAGCCGTTTTATATTCTGGCTAAGCTGTCGTCGATCCTGCCAGATATCCATGCGAAGCAGCCGACCTATTTTTCGAAGACGCTGCAACTGATCGACAATAATCAGGCAGCAGCGGCGCGGTATGAGTCATCGAAAAGGAGCGTCGAGGCCCGCCGTCAGACGCGCAGCGCGGACTGGCTTCATCAGCCCAAGGTTTCGGTGTAATTTTAAGGCCTGACTCTCCTCTCGCTTGCCAAAAGGGGATGGTTTGGCGCATTCTCATTCTGTTCGTATTCGCACCAGATTTCTACCACCCTGGAGAATTTGCACATGAAGCGTATCGCTGGTATCACTCTTTCGCTCCTCTCGATGGCCACAGTTGCGGCCTTCGCTGCCGACTCCACCAAGGTTGACGGTTACATCTCCGATGCCATGTGCGGAGCCAAGCATGCCGGTACCGGCGCTGCCTGCGCCAAGAAGTGCCTAGCTGGCGGTGAGAAGGCGGTTTTTGTCGATTCAGCCAAGAAGGAAGTCTGGGCGATCGACAATCCGGAGTCTGTCAAAGAAGCGTGGGGCAAGCATGTTGCTATGACTGTGACTGAGGATGCTTCCGCCAAGAGCGTGCATGTTACCTCTGTCTCGGTGCTAGGCGACTAAGCACAGGCTCGTTGTGCGTTAAGGGCTTCCCGGCAGGGCTGGGAAGCTCTCCCGATCAGGATTGGAATCAAAACCGGAAAGGGGCGTATGCCCCTTTTTGTGTTCGTATTAAGGAACCGGAAACCAGGAACGGACGTAGATTCAAATATGGCCAAAGCAGTTTGGAATGGCATTGTGATTGCCGAGAGTGACACATACGAAACGGTGGAAGGGAATGTCTATTTTCCCGAGGCCGCTTTGAAGCGGGAGTATTTCCGTCCCAGTTCGACCACATCTACTTGTCCCTGGAAGGGGCAGGCGCGGTACTACTCACTGTTTAGTGACGGCCAGGAGAATCCTGATGCGGCGTGGTATTATCCCAACCCCAGTCCAGCGGCGCGGAAGATCAAAAATCATGTCGCCTTCTGGCGAGGTGTGGAAGTCGAGAAGTAGGCTTGGATGTGATCTTTCCGGTGGTTGAGGCCGGAAGCGGGCAGGCAAAGCTGTTCAAAGGCCGTGTTCGTTTTACGGTACGCTTCATCCCTGCCCGGAGTCGTTTCGTCACATCTTCTTCAATCCGATCAAGCGATTCCTTGAAGAAAAAGGCCTGAGACTCATAGCCGCCGAATCCGCTGCGTATTCTATCAACATGCCGAAATTGGTCTCCGGGAGAATTCACGATGAACAAATTTAATCTCTTTGTGCGCGGCTGCGTTCTGCCGATTGCTCTGTTCGCCTGCGCTGTGCTTCTCGCCCATCCGCCGCGCCTGGAGGCGCAGAGTGCGAGTGCCGCAACTCAGCTGAAGGTGCCAAATCTCAAATTTGAGAAGTACACGCTGCCCAATGGCCTCGAGGTGATTCTGCGCGAGGATCATCGGCTGCCGCTGGTGGCGGTGGATCTCTGGTACCACGTCGGGCCGGTGAATGAGAAGGCTGGGCGAACAGGGTTTGCGCATCTGTTCGAGCACATGATGTTCGAGGGCTCGGAGCATGTGGGCGAGAAGGCGCACTTCAAGTATTTGGAGGGTGCGGGCGCGACGGATATCAACGGCACGACCAGCTA
>Ga0206868_10139_pt2 | contig 20318 bp, 21 predicted proteins | sample Alteio_BWOrgCont_38_FD_152901 | JGI IMG/M metagenome (GOLD analysis project Ga0206868, IMG submission 152901) | Enriched cells from forest soil in Barre Woods Harvard Forest LTER site, Petersham, Massachusetts, United States -... | ecosystem: Environmental > Terrestrial > Soil > Temperate forest >... | reverse complement strand
AACCTGATCCATTCGATGAATGGCCGCCTGGATCGCATTGTTATTACAGAGCTTAAAGACGATACTTTTTTTGCTGTGCTGTGGCTGACTCAGGAAGGGGAAGCGGTTACCGTGGATGCCCGACCCTCGGACGCCATTGCACTGGCGCTCCGGGCGGATTGCCCCATCTTCGTAGCTGAGCCAGTGCTGGCCGTGGCCCGCCTGAGCGCTGCCGGACCGCCGGACAATGCCACTACCGAGCAGTTGCGCAAGTGGTTGGAAGGCTGGAACGACGAGGATCTGGGACGATACAAGATGTAGTCGACTTGAATTATATCGATGCAAACAACTGAATTAAAATGAATTGGGTTTTCAGGATAGGGTACGTTCGGGTCGGTATGGGTGACCGCGGGGAGATTGCCGCATGACGACTTCAGTCCTGCGCCTGGCCAAGCGATGTGCGCGGGCGGTCCTCTTTCTTCCTCTGCGAGCTCTTCTTCTGCTTCAACCAAGGCGAGATGCCGAAGCTTTACGTCCAAAACGAATTCTGCTACTAAACGGCGCCCACATCGGGGACATGGTGATCGCCTCGTCGCTGCTGCCCGTGTTGCACAGTGCATTTCCTGGAGCGGAAATTGGAATTGCATGTGGCAGTTGGGCGCGGGAAGTGCTGCGCGAACATCCGCAGGTTTCCTTCATGCACGAGATCGACCACTGGCGCTTGAACCGCGCAGCGATTGGACTGACCGCCAAGGTGCATCAGTATTGGGTGACCCGCCGCTCGGCGCTCCGGGAGATGCGTGCTCTGAACTACGATCTTGCGATCTCGCTTCACCCCTCTCGTCCGGATTTCGTGGAGTTGACCTGGCAGGCTGGAATTCCGATGCGAGCTGCCTTCAAACAAAGTCTTTGGGCTCCACTGGCCACCGTGCTGGCGGCATATCCAGCCGACAACGCCGCATTTGTCAGCCAGGGTGGCTGTCTTGAGGTGCTGCTGCGCGCGCTGGGCATCGACGAAGAGCACATCCAGCTCCGCCGCTCGTCTCTGCCTCCCACAAGTCCGCAGGCGAGGGCCGAGGTCAGCGCTTTGTTTGAAGGCGCTCAACTGGATCAGATCTCCTATAGCGTGGTCCACATCGGGTCAGGCGTGCCAGCGAAAGAGCTTCCGGCCGGCTTCTGGAGGGAACTGAGTGTAGCGCTGCGGGAGCGCCGGGCCAATGGCCATCGCGTTCTTTTTACCGGCGCCGGCCAGCGCGAGCAGGCGAAGATCAGGGAAGTCATCGATGGCATTTCGGGATTGGTAGATGCCTGCGGCAAGCTTTCCTGGAACGGGTTTGTGGCAGCAGTTCGCCATGCGGAAGCTCTCTACGGCGTGGACTCGGCCGCTGCTCATGTCGCTGCGGCTGTCGGGACTCCGTGCGTGGCAGTCTATAGCGGCATCGGTGGCGTGGGCCGATGGCGGCCGGAAGGCAATGGAGTGACCGTCTGGAACCAGCCGGTGCCATGTTCACCTTGCCACAGAAAGAACGGATGCGCGGAGATGAGCTGTATGAAGGGGATCGCTCCTCAGGATCTATTGCAAATTCTTCCAGACGACTCATCCTACGTATATTCTGATAGATGAGCCGGTTGAAGACCTTCTGCTCCGCTTTGTCGCGGATCGAGCAGGTGTTGTAGAGCAGCAGATCGGCGTCTTCCTCGACCAGCACCTGCGAATAGCCTTCGTGCTCCAGCGTGCCGATGACCTTTTCCGAGTCATGGGCATTCATCTGGCAACCAAAAGTCTCGATATAGAAGGTTTTGCCGGTCGCCATAATCTTTTAAGTATACCCGCGATTCGAGCGCAGGTTCCGATCCCTTGCGCATTGACCCATTGTTAGATGAGCCGTATCGAATCTCATTGCAAGGGACGCTGCATGATCAGCAGACGCAGCCATTCTCCGAATTTGTTCCCGGCTTCCGGCAATAAACCAACCTGCTCAAATCCGAGCGAAGCATGCAGATGCTCGGAGACGGGATTCACTCCACAGATGCAGGCAACCATCGAGTGGCAGCCTTTTGCCCTGCATTGCGCGATCAGCTCGCCCAGGAGCATCTTGCCTACCCCGTGACCGATACAATCCGGGCGCACGTAGATGGAGTCCTCGACTGTGAAGCGATAGCCTTCGCGGGGGCGGAACTGCGACGCGTAACAAAAGCCCACGATATAACCCTCGAGCTCTGCTACCAGATACGGCAAATCGCGATCCAAGACGGCCTGCCGTCTTCGCAGCATCTCCGATTTGTCAGGAGCTGCGATCTCGAATGTCGCCGTGCTTGTTTCTACGAACCCTGTATAGATAGCGGTGACATCCGCCATGTCTGCAAGAGTCGATGGCCGGACTAAGCATTTTGATTCGCCGGGGTTGCCGTATATCCCGCCGGTAGCGCCGCGGTCAGATAGGTTTGGGCCTGGAATCGAAACAGCCGTCGAGTGGATTGGATCGAGTGTTCCCACTTTGTTCAGGCGATGCCAAGTCTTCGCTTCTCCTTTTAGTACACTCTGAACCGCATAAAGAAGGGATAAGACTTCCGCTCTGTTTCATTCGACCGGATGTACTTCGAGCCTGGGCCATTGAGTGGGGATCGCCTGAATCTTCAAGTTGGGCCACTGGGCTGGAATCGGATTTATAGCTGCACTCGGCGAATCGATGGGCAGCATCTGGAGATTCGCGAATTGACCCTGGTTTATCGGAATACCTTGTTGCAGGCCCAGGCTGGCTTTTGGCGGGCGAACGATTATCTTCGGATCGACTTCTGTGCCGTGGGTCGGCGCTTTCACGGCTACTTGAGCAGGCGCGAACAATTCCAGAGGCGTAAAAGGTTTCATCACTGGGCTGCTTGAGAAGAGCTTATCTAAATCGATCGGCGCAGTAGATGGCTTGCCGGTGGCTGAGCTTCCATTGTGCCGATCGCTATCAGTTGGCAACTGCGCGGCCTGACAGAATGCTCCGATAGAGAAAAACAAGACTAATAAGGCAAACCGCATTCACGCCCTCCTTTGCACCCAAGAAGAGATGCCAACGAGACTACCAGAAACCATAGAGAAATTGCTCAGTTACTCACGCAGCCACTTCTCGAAGACTTCATTTCGATATCCTTGAGAACGTCTGTACCTGCGTCAAAGATTTGATTGGAGTGAGAGGCATGCAGGACCAAGTGCTCAAACTGTTGTCTGCCCGGCGAGGTCATTTTCTTTTCGAATCGGGCCACCACGGCAGCCTCTGGCTCGATCTCGAACTGCTCTGCCTGCGCCCACAGTTGGTGCAACCACTGGCGGCTGAATTAGCCAGGCGGCTGGCGGATGTGCAGGCGGAGGTCGTCTGCGGTCCGCTTGTCGAAGGAGCCTTCGTGGGATTGATGGTTGCCTCTAAGCTCGACTGCTCCTTTGCCTACACTGAACGATTCGCCCGTCCTTCGCCTAACGGCCTTTTCTCTGTGGGATACCGCGTCCCGGAGCCGCTCAGAAGCAAACTGGCAGGCCGTCGCGTGGCCATTGTGAATGATGTGATCAACGCCGGCTCGGCGGTGCGCAGTTCCCTTGCCGATCTCGATGCCTGTGGCGCATCCGTCGTCGCAATCGGTTGCCTGCTCGTGTTGGGTACGGCGGCCTTTGAGTTCGCGGCGGCGAGAACCATCCCCCTTGAGACAATCGCGAGGCTACCTAGTGAACTATGGGAGCCTGCGGAATGCCCGCTGTGCGCCGCCGGCGCTCCTTTGCAGGATGTGGCAGGCTTCGGCTCTTAAAATACACAGTCTGAGTTCTATGGCATCTCCGTATGCAGATAAGCCAACAGTGCCGCCATCTGCTCTTCGGTAAACCGGCCGGAGAAGCTGGGCATCTTGCCTTTGCCTGCGAGTAGCAGGCGGCGCACCTCGGCGTCCGTTGCCGGCGCGCCGCTGGGCAGCTTAGCACGGCTCATCGCTCCATGAATATTCGGTGGAGGCGGCTTCAGCGCCAGATCGTTGTCTTCATGGCAATGCGCGCAACGTACGGCGTAGAGATGCTGCCCCTGCGCCTGCTGCTGCGTGAGCTTCGGTTGGCCATGGCAGCCTGCGAGGATCGGGAATGCAATCAGGAGCACGAGATTCAGTAAAACGAGATTTAGTGAAAGGTGAATCCCAGGTCTCAGGTGCGAGACCTGGGTCACCCAATTTCCGGTTCCGTCAGTTCCCTCTCGCTCCGCCAAATCGGTTATGCCTTTTTCATGTCGGCAAACTTGCTGCTGACGGCGTCCCAGTTCACCGCGGAGAAGAAGGCCTTCACGTAATCGGGCCGTTTGTTCTTGTATTTGAGATAGTAGGCGTGCTCCCAGACATCGATGCCCAGCACCGGCTTGTGCCCTGTCGTGAGCGGGCTGTCCTGGTTGGGAGTGGATGCAATTTCCAGTCCACCGGCAGGCGTAACCACCAGCCATGCCCAGCCGCTGCCAAAGACGCCCACTGCCTCCGCAGTCAGCTTTTCCTGGAAACTGGAAAGGCTGCCAAACTTTGCGTCGATGGCCTTGGCCAGCTCGCCTGCCGGAGCGCTGCCGCCCTTGCCCAAAGTTCCCCACCAGAAAGAGTGATTGGCATGGCCGCCGCCCTGATTGCGCACCGCCTTGCGAATGTTCTCCGGCACAGCATCCAGATTGGCGACGAGCTCGTAGACGCTCTTGCTGGCCAGATCGGGATGCCCAACTACGGCTGCGTTCAGCTTGTCTACATATGCCTGGTGATGCTTGTCATGATGCAGGTGCATCGTCTCCGCGTCGAAGTAAGGCTCCAACGCGTCGTAGGCATAGGGCAGCGGCGGTACGGTGAATGGACCTGTAGGAGCAGGTGCGGGAGCTGGCGCGGCCTGCCCTGTTCCCTCTGCACGACCCATCTTTGCATTCGCTGAAGTCAACAGGACTGCGCTCGCCAGCCCACTCATTTGCTTGATAGCCATTCTGCGATTCATCTTGGATTTATCTCCTCGAACTTCCGATTTGCTGAAGAAGGGTAAACGACACGCCGACGGATCAATTTCGCCAGGCTGAAAGGATGATCGGAGCGTCCCAAAGGGCGCGGGTTTTTCCGACACCTTATCGTAAGCTGAAAATATGCAATTGCCCACCTTGCACGAGATTGAGGCCGCCCAGCAGATTGTCTACGCGGCCATGCCGGCCACGCCGCAGTATACCTGGCCCTTGTTGAATCAGCGTTTAGGAACCGAAGCCTGGATCAAGCATGAGAACCATTCGCCCGTCGGCGCTTTCAAGCTGCGCGGCGCACTGGTCTACGTCACCTGGCTCAAAGAAACCCAGCCTGAGCTTACGACCGTGGTCGCGGCTACGCGCGGCAATCACGGCCAGGGCGTAGGGATGGCCGCACGGCTGCTCGGACTGAAGGCCATCATCGTCGTTCCCTTCGGCAACAGCCGCGAGAAGAATCTCGCCATGCAGGCTCAGGGTGTTGAGCTCATCGAGCACGGCGACGACTTCCAGGCCGCGCTTGAATACGCCGCCGAAGTTGCCTCCCGGCCCGGCTCTTTTCTGGTCGATTCATTCCACGAGCGGCTGGTCATGGGCACCGCCACCTATGCGCTCGAGTTCTTCCGTGCCGCGCCGCCGCTGAAGACCGTCTATGTGCCCATCGGCATGGGTTCGTCCATTTGTGGCGTCTCGGCGGTGCGCAACGCGCTTGGCCTGGACACGGAGATCGTCGGCGTCGTCGCGTCCGCCGCTCCGGCTCACGCCATCTCTTTTCGCGAACACCGCATCGTCCCCGCGCCAGCCCTTACCCAGATCGCCGACGGCCTCGCCTGCCGCCAGCCTAACCCAGCCGCCATGCAGGTCATTTGGGACAACGTCGCCCGCGTCATTGAAGTTTCAGAGGCCGAAATCGCCGCAGCCATGCGTGCCTATTACGAGGACACCCACAATCTCGCCGAAGGCGCAGCGGCAGCAGCCCTGGCGGGCGCATTGCAGGAAAAGGAAAAAATCGCCGGCACAAACATCGGAATCATTCTCACCGGCGGCAATGTCGACCGGGAACTCTACACCAAAGCTCTGGAGGAAACGCTGTGAGCACGCCACCGGAACCGAACACTCCCCTCTTTCACGGCGCGCAAAATCACTGCTTCGGCTGCGGAACCGCCAACCCAGTTGGACTCCAGCTCCAATTTTCAGTAACTCCGAGTCAATCCGTCCTCTGCGCTGCCGTCGTCTCCGACAACTATGAAGGCCCACCCGGCTATCTGCACGGCGGCATCATCGCCACCCTGCTTGACGAAGCCATGAGCAAAGCCAATCGCGCCCATGGAGTGACCGCCATGACCCGCCAGATGCAAGTGGAATACCTGCGCCCCGTACCCTCCGGTGCAGCCATTGAAATCGAAGGCCATGTCACGCGTAGCGAAGGCCGCAAACATTGGACTGAAGCGCAGATTCGCAATAGCGAAGGCAGGATTCTCGCCCAGGCGACAGGCCTTTTCATCGCCATTCATATTTCGTAGAGTGCTTTTATGTAACAAACCCGTGCCAAGGTAACCGTTCGAGTAGTCACCAACTGCGCATCATTGTTCCCACCTGTGTTCTGGTTACAGACCCGCTGGGTGATTTCAAATACGCTCGCTCTCATCGACAATCCAGTCAAGACGATCCAGGGATCAACCATTCCCTAGGACGTTGTGTCGAAGCCAATCTGTTTTGGGGGCGGGTCGGCTTCGACACGCAATTTTCACGCTTACGCCGCGGTCGCGAACGCACTTCTGCGATACAGGCGCCACTGGGCAGTGGTAAAGCTGGTACATAGATAAATTGTGCGGAAGCCTTCCCTTATAAAATCAAACTGTGTCCTCCGCCGCTCTTCCCTTTTCGACAGTTACAGAATCGCTGTCCGAACTTCTACATCGAGCCTTCGGCTTCGCTTCGTTCCGCGTCAACCAGGAGGCGGTGTGCCGCGCCGCCGTCGATGGCGAAGACCTGCTGCTGGTCATGCCCACCGGCTCCGGCAAATCTCTCTGTTACCAGTTGCCGGCCATCGCCCGCGGCGGTACGGCGCTGGTCGTAAGTCCGCTGATCGCGCTCATTGAGGACCAATGCGCCAAGCTGCTGTCTCTGGGATTTTCAGTCGCCCGCATTCACTCCGGGCTCGACCGCGCAGTCAGCCGTCAGGCCTGCGTCGACTATTTGAACGGCACCTTGCAATTTCTCTTCATCGCCCCTGAACGCCTGCGCGTTCCCGGCTTTCCTGAGATGCTCGCCAAGCGAAAACCGGCTCTCATCGCAATCGATGAAGCTCACTGCATCTCCCAATGGGGGCACGACTTCCGTCCCGACTACCGTATGTTGGGCCAGTACCTGCCCGCACTGCGTCCTGCTCCGGTGATCGCACTCACCGCGACGGCCACACCCGCCGTCCAGCGCGATATTCTTACCCAGCTTGGCCTTACAGCAGCAAAGAAATTCATCCACGGCTTCCGTCGCAGTAACCTGGCCATCGAAGTCTCCGAAGTCCCCATGCCCATGCGCGGCGACCTCATTTGCGAACTGTTGCAAGACCCCGCGCGCCGCCCTGCCATCATCTACGCTCCGGCCCGCAAGACAGCCGAAAAGCTCGCCGCGCAATTGAATCAAGTCTGCCCTACAGCCGCCTATCATGCGGGCCTCCCTTCAGAAGTTCGCGACTCCGTTCAGCAGAGCTTCCAGGCCGGCACGCTGGAATGCGTCGTTGCTACCATCGCCTTCGGCATGGGCATCGACAAGGCTAACGTGCGCACCGTCATTCACGCGGCGCTGCCCTCGACGCTCGAAGGCTACTACCAGGAGATCGGCCGCGCCGGACGTGATGGAGAGCCGAGCCGCGCGATCCTGATGCACTCCTATGCCGACATCCGCACCCACGACTTCTTTCTCAAGCGCGACTACCCGCCGATCGATTCAGTGCAGAAGGTCTACAAAGCGCTGACAGCCGAAGCTCGACCCCTCGACGAAATTCGCGAAAGCCTCGCCAGCGATCTCGACGAAGAGACTTTTTCCAAAGCCATCGAGAAGCTCTTCATTCACGGCGGTGCGGCCATCGACTACAACAACTACGCCACACGCGGCGATAAAGGCTGGTCTGCTCCATACACCCGTCAATCCGACTACCGGCGCAACCAACTGGAACTCGTGCAGCGCTTCGTCGATGGCCATCAATGCCGCATGGCCGCGCTGGTTCTGCACTTCGGCGATCTGAAAGACGGCAGCGTCCGCTGCGGCCTCTGCGATTTCTGCAACCCCACCGAAAGCTCAGCGCAGAGCTATCGCGCGCCCTCGCGCGACGAACGCAGGACATTGCAGGCCATCCTCGACGCGCTGCGCAACACTCAGGGCAAATCCATCGGCAAGCTGCTTAGAGAGCTTCCCGGCGATCTAAGTCGCAAGGAATTGGACGTGTATCTCAACGCACTGGCCAGCGCCGGCTTCATCACGGTAGAAGATGCCGAATGGATCAAAGACGGCGAGACCATACTCTTTCGCAAAGCCGTGCTCACCGCAACAGGAGAGGCGCTCGAAGACGGCGATGACTTGAATCTGCAACTACCCGACAGCACGCATGGCACCTCCGGCAAGCAACAGCGCCTGACACCCCAGCCAAAGCCAGCTCGTAAATCGGCAAGTAAAGCTTCGTCAGCTCAAGCGCCGCCTGAAAACCTGAGCCCAGCGGCCCAGCAACTGGAACAAGCCCTCAAAGGCTGGCGCACCACCGTAGCCAAGAAGCTTGGCATGCCGCCCTTCGTCGTCCTGCATGACCGCACCCTGCGCGCCATTGCTCATGTCCGGCCGACGACACCCAATCAACTCCAGGAAATTTCCGGCATGGGGCCAGCCAAAGTAGATAAATACGGCCAGCAGATACTCGAAATCTGCAACCAAAGTTAAGCTCCGCCGTACTATGAACTGAATCCGGAGGCGACATGACTTCGGCCGCGAAAACACGAGAGCGATTAGCCAGATTAACGGAAATATGTCTCGTCTTACCCGAAGCATCGCGCGTAGATCAAGGTGAACATGCCAGCTTCCTCGTCAGGAAAAAGGTATTCGTCTACTATCTCCATAACCATCACGGCGATGGAATCATCGGCTTCTGTTGCAAAGCTCTCCCAGGAGACAATCAGCGCCTCATCGAAGCCAACCCGCGCAAGTTCTATCTTCCGGCATACGTCGGTCCAAGAGGCTGGGTTGGGCTTCGTCTCGACCTCTCCACTGTCGACTGGACGGAAGTAAAGGAACTCATTCGCGGCAGCTACACGCAGACCGCACCTAAGAAGCTACTCGCACTGCTCTAGCCCGTTTGCAAGAATCGAAGACAAGCTCACTATTTGTGTGAGCTTCCGAAGACCAGATGCCGCTGAAAGAAAGGCAGCACCTCCGTATAGATGCGGCCGTCTTCACCCCAATCTGATTCTCCGAATGTCCCGGTGTATTCTTCCGCTTGATGAACAATTCCGAATTCATTCAGCTTATGCGTGAAGGCTTGATTGGCGTATACATGGTCAAAATTAGCATCGTTGCGCGTCCAGTCAAACTTGAATCCTCTTAGAGATTTGAGGTTGTCGGCATATTGGGGGATCATTGTTTCCAGATAGAAGTTATTGCGGAAGCGTTCCATGAGTTTGGCATCGATGATCAACTTATCTCCCTCCTGGCGCGCCAGCAGATCGATGAACAGAGGCGGTTTGTCGGGATTGGGCAAATGAGCCTGAAACATGGTGGTAAAGATCTGTGTACCGAAATCTTTCTTCACGTCATCCATGAATTTGGCATTCACTAAAATATCCCATTTGGGTATTGCTGCACTGACCCTGACACCTGTCCCAGTCCCCACTGGATGCATTGCATACACAGAGCCAAAGACATCCGGATGCCGCATACCCAAGCGGATAGCTCCATATCCCCCGATGAAAATTCCGGCAATGCCTCGTGAGTCCCTGTTGGGTAGGGTTTTGAAATTTGTATCGATGTACGGCACCAGTTCCTGAATCATGAAATCTTCCCAGTTACCAGTGGCCGAAGAGTTCACGTACCACGAAGTTCCAAGTGGGGTATTCATATCAACCGCAACGAGGATAAATTTCCCGATCACCCCCGCCGCAATAGCTCGATCAAAGAGGCCCTGGGCGTCTCTGTGAGCAAAGACGAAACGATAGTCGTCATCGAAAGGGTCGGGAAGAAAATAGATTACCGGGTAACGCTGTGATGAAGACTCGTCATAGCCGGGCGGGAGATAGACAACCATCTTCCGCAGCGGGTCGACACCGATTTTGTTGTGAGCAATGCTCTCCGACCGCAATTCCCGGTCGACAACCTGGCTCTTAGCAGACTCGGCAAACGACTGGACTGCGCTTAAAGAAGCAAAAGCGAGCATCATCCCAAGCGCAATGCGTATGTGTGTTGAGGTCATTGGTTGTTCTCTCCGTGCCGGTTCGCGGCCCATCGGCAACTATTGTCGTTGCTGCTTTTCAAACACCAGATTTCTCTCAAAGAACGGCAGCACCTCGGTATACACGCGCCCATCGGCGCCCCAGTTGCCGCTGCCCCAGTTGCCGTTGTATTCCTCAGACTCATGCGGAATGCCAAACTCATTCAACTTATGCGTGAAGGCCTGATTCGAATACACATGATCCTGGTTGCCGTCGTTGCGCGCCCAGTCGAACTTGAATCCTCGTAGCGACCTAAGATTGTCCGCATACTTGCCTATCATCGTTTCCAGCAGGAAGTTATCCCGAACCCGCTCCGTAACTCCACTGTCGATGGCTAAGTTATCGCCATTCTTATGCGCTTGTAAGTCGATATAGAGCGGCGGCTTGTCTGTATTGGGCGCACTCGCCTGATAAATCGATAAAAAAATGTCTCCGTAAGGCACATCCCTCAGCTCATCCGCCGATTTTGCCGCCGCAAACTTCTCCCAGTCCGGCCGCGAATACATCGTATAAATTCCCGATCCCGTCCCCACTGGATGCAGCGCGTACACCGTCCCAAAAATCTGGGGATGCGTCATGCCAAAGCGGATCGCGCCATACCCGCCCATAAAGTCGCCCGCAATCCCCCGCGAGTCGCGGCTCGGCAGCGTGCGGAAGTTCGCATCCACATACGGAACCACCTCCCGCACCATGAAATCCTCCCAGTTTCCAGTCACAGGAGAATTCACATACCAGGAGCAGCCAATCGGCGTCGTCATATCTACCGAAACCAACACAAACGGCTCGATAACATGTTTCGCAATCGCCGCATCCAGCAACGGCTTTACCGTCTTCTCAAAAAACTCGCTGGAAAATCCCCCCGGACTCGACAGGTAATACATCACCGCATATCGCTTGTTGGAATCTGCATATCCCGCCGGAAGATAGACCTCCACCCTCCGCACCGGATTCGTCCCAACCTTACTCTGCGCCAGAGAGCTGGACCGTATCTCCCTGCTTACAAACTGACCACCGCCTGCCTGTCCAGACACCGGCGCAGCACTTACAAGAATGAAAACTAATCCAGTAACCACGCCCGAAAAAAGACGCAGCCATTCCCGTATCGATTGCATCGACATAGTTCACCGCCCTTTTGTAGTTGATTCGGTTTAGTCTGATTGCGCCTTCGCAGGCCGTTTACGCGCCGTGGCCACCAGGAACCACCCCGGCCAGATCAGCGCAAGCATAAAAATCCAAGGTCCCGGCCATCCAACAATGGCCAGAACCGTAGCCGCCACCGCAAGAGTGATCGCCGAGCCCAAGCGCAGCCGCACCAGGCGAAGACCCTGCCATGCTCCCCAAAGTGCGAAAGGCAGGAAGAGCAACAGGCTCAGCGGCGATTGATGCGGCACGCCGAATCGAGAGAGGCAAAACAGGCAGGGCAGAAAACACGCAGCAATACTTGCCCAAAGAGTTCTTCGCGAAACCGCGCCAACAGCAAATCCGCAACTCCACGCCAGGATCGCCAGCAATGCAATCCGGCACAGCAATAGCCGCACGCCATCTGCGCCGAGCCCTTGTTCGAACATGCGCCTGAAAGTCTCGCTCACAAGAAGAGAAAAGCCTATCAACTGAAAGCTGTTCGGCAGCGCTACTCCAAAGGCAGACGCCCAGGGCCGCCAGTTCTTCCAAAGCGACGCTTGCCTGCGAAGTGCCAATCCCAGAACATCGAACAGCCCGCGAAGCATCGGATCGCCAGCCTCAGCCAGATCGCCCAGCACAACTTCGCGCTCCCGCGGCTCCAGCAGGCCGGAAGCAGTTTCGACGCACCACCACCCAGCGTTTGTCATGCGGCGCCCCCCGTCTGTTTGAATGCCCAGGCAGCGCCCCGGCTAATGCGCGCTACCGCATCGTAGAAGTCCTTCGCCGCAGCCACGCCGTCAGCCGTCACGCGCACCATGCGCTTGGCGCGGCCCCCGCGTTGCTGCGTGGCCTCACCCATCCAGGTCTGGACAAGCCCCTTCGTCTCCAGCCGGTCCAGAGTCGTGTACAGCGCGCCGACCGAGCACTTGCGCCCGGCCGTCTCTTCGATTGCGTCGCGAATAGCAGCGCCGTAGGCCTGGTCTCTCAAGCCCGCCGCCGCCGTGATGATGAGGTATTCAAACTCGCCCAACATGATTAGAACTACATTGTGATTCTAATCGTGTCCGGCGTCAAGTCTTTAATCGATTATTTGCCTATTACCAGTATCTGGAAGGAATTCGGAATCATCGGCGCGCGAGGACCACGCATTCCCGGTGGCGGACCCACAGCCGCGGCTGTCGCTCCAGCCGGTTGCGCAGGAGGCGCAGGAACCGGGCCGAACTCGGCTGTAATGGTGAATATCTGGTTGGTCTTTGTATCCAGCGTAAGCACCTTTGCACGCGCCGGAGTAGCAACTGTCTGCTCAACCGAGAAATCCGTCGGCGAATTCTCCTTCACCACGGTCAACGTACCATCGCCCTGCGAACTGAATGCCTCCATCGTAGCCGGGTTGAATGTGGCCCCGTCCGATCCATTGCCGATGGGCAGATCGGTGATGATATGCCCGTCTGTCGCGGATAGGATGATCATGTTCTTATTTTCCCGGCAGGCTGCGAAGAGTATGTTGTTCTTCGCGTCCAGCGCCAGTCCGGCACATCCTCCGCCCTTGCTCGAAACATCGTATTTGCCAACCATCTTCATCGCGTTCGCATCGATGACTGCGATGGCGGATTTGTCTTCGATGTCTACGTAGATCTTGCCGTGGCCATCGGTCGCGGCCTGCTCCGGCGCACCGCCAATGTCGATCGTTCCCAGGATCGTGCCGTCCTTATCGTCGAGGACAGTGATATTGGGTGCCGAATGGCTCAGGATGTAGAAGCGGTGATTGTAGGCGTCGTTGAGATAGCCATCCGGATTGCCCTGCACATCGATCTTCTTCAGAATCGCAAACGTCTTGGCGTCGAACATCGTCACCGGCTTTGAGGTTGCAAAGCCGTGTCCGGTCGTTGTGTCCACTGCTCCGCCATGCGCGCTGACGCCGGAGATATCTCCCACTGGGGCTAGCGTGTCGAGGTTAAACACGCCGATGTGCCCAGCAGGTCCTGAGCGCGCCACGTAAAGGTTGCGCCCGTCAGGATCGGCAGTGACGTAGTCGAATCCTCCGTCACCGCCAATCATTTGAATCTTGAGAACTTTGTAAGGGCCACCGTCTTGGGCGTGAACGACACCCGCGAATGAAAGCATCGCGGCAAAGGTGACAACGACTAGCGGCTTGCATGACATGGTGATCTCTCCGGTCAGCAACTTCAACAGTTTCATCCGATCCAAACTGTGAAGTCAGCGTCGACCTTCGAGCATATATGTCGCGCATTAAGATTGACTGAAGGCCGGGGAGGGCCTCAGGCCCTCCTTAAGCAGCAAGTTCGCGCACCTGCTCCAGAGCCGGCTCCAGGAACTTCTCACGGTCCACCTTGCCTGACATCAGTGCCGCCGTGCCTCCAGCAGTAACCACCTCAATTTCTGTGACGCCTAGAAATGTCAGTACCGCGCGCAGATACGGCTCAACAAAGTTCAACGCGCCCATTGGCGTTCCCTGCTCGTACACGCCGCCCGTGGCAATCAGCAGCGTCGCCTTTTTGTTCAGGAGCAATCCCTGCGGCCCAAACTCACCGTAAGAGAAAGTCTTTCCCGCACGCGAGATCTGATCGATCCACAGCTTGAGCACCGATGGAATGGAAAAGTTGTGCATAGCCACGCCAATCACGTACTCGTCGGCCTGCAGCAGTTCGCCGACCAACTCATCGGACAAAGCCATCAAAGCCTTCTGCTCTGGGGCGCGGTTTTCTTCTGGGGTGTAAGCCGAATAAATCCACGCGGTATCCACCGGCTTGGGGGCCGAGGTGGCCAGATCGCGGTACAGGACGGTTCCGTCGGAATGAGCCGCTTGCCAGGTCTTCACAAACTCGCGGCCAAGCTGACGGCTGACTGAAGTTTCGAGAGGGCTTGAATCCAAATGCAGTAGAGTGGGCATAATTCGGTCTCCTTGTGCGACATACGCCGCATAAACAATAACTGTCGCTTATCTTAGACGACATGCGTCGTTTATGGATTCAATTTTCCGAAAATATTTGGCGGTGGGTCAGTTTGCAAGAATTGTCATTCTGGAGGAGCCGCAGGCGACGAAGAACCCACCGAGCTACTGCAAACCTACCCTCTTCCGAATTTCCACTTTGATACTCTGGAGATGGAAGGCCTCATGCCCATTTCCGATTGCGAAGTCCGCGACCCGCGCATCCGCCGCACCCGGCAGCTCCTTCAGGGAGCCTTAAGCACCCTCATGCAGACGAAGCTATTCGAAGAAATCTCCGTTCAGGACATTACGGACGCTGCCACCGTCAATCGCGCCACCTTCTACGATCACTACGCCGACAAGTTCGCCCTGCTTGACGCGCTGGCCGCCGGCGGATTTCACAAGCTGCTCCACGAGCGCCAGGTGGATTATGACGGCACTTGTCCCGCGGCCGCGAGCAATATCATTCGCGCCACCTGCGACTACCTGGCCCAGATGCATGAAGGACGTCCCAACTGCACCCATCACAGCGCCACCGGCGCCCTGGTCGATGCCGCGATCATCGCCGCCATTCACCGGGTGCTGACCGCGAAAGGCGCGTCCAACCCTGATGCTTCCGCGCTGCAGGAGATCGCCGCCACCGCCGCAAGCTGGGCGATTTACGGAGCAGCCCGCACCTGGTGCTTCACGCCAAACCGTGCGCCCGTCGACGAAATCGTACCCAGCATCCTGGCAATTGTCTTGCCCATTCTGCAGAACATCCCAGTCACGGAACCGGCTGAAACGGCCCACGCCGCCGCTCACTAGCCCATCCGCAAACCAGCAGGAACAAGGCTCCGGCTGCGTAACTCCAGGCAAACTCAGGAGCAGCCCCCCAACCAATGCGAGAAACCACTCCGCCCGGTGTAAGCCCGTACGCATGAATCATCCCAAACGCAGATAGCACTGCTGCCGCCCCCAACCAGGCAGCCGATTGCGTAAATTTTCTCTGAACTGCCAGCGCCAGCGCAGCCGCCCACAACATCGAAGTGAGCAGCCCGCCCTGCCCCAGCGCGATGAGCCCGCCCAGCGCAAGTTCTGAACCCATGCGCGGCATAATCTCCGCCAAAGAACTATTGGCTTTTCCTAACGCCGTGCCTATTATGCCTGTGGCCCACTGTGCCAGCATGGGAATCAGCCCCAGCACGACTGCGACTGCCTGGTTGGCTGGCACCTCTACAAATGCCTGCCCCACCGTCACCAGCCCAAACCACACAACGACCGGTCCAGCCACCTCCAGGGGAATCACCCGCAGCACCAGCGGCAACACGCCAGTCATGCACAGCACCAGCGTCACCAGCCCATTCAGGGCCGAGTAGCCAGATCGTGCTCCATTCGCCTTGTGCGCTGTATGACCGACATACAACGACGTCGGAAACGGGCTCCCCAAACAAGCCGCTGCCAGCGTTCCCAGGCCGTTCATCAGCAATGAGGGCCGTGTGGCATAGTCATCCCCGGCCGCTTTCACCGACTCGAGAATCTGCAGTGATGCCAGGGTATCCAACACGCCAAGTGGCAGAATGATCGTCAGATAACTCCACCACTCACCGCGCCCAAATAGCCCAAAGACATTGACCATTTGCGGAAGGTAAATCCCCGGCGAAACGGCCACAACCGCAGGCGTTTCGTACAGTTTGAAGTGCCGCATCACAGCTACCAGTGCCGCTCCAATGCCAATCGCCACCAGGGCGGGCGGGATGCGTCCCGGAAGTTTGATGCGGGAGGCATACAGCGTAAACAGAACAATCATCGGCAGCAAAGCCACAGCCGGTTGCTGAAATACCCCGAAGACAAATCCTAGACAGAGATAAGCCAGCGCCAGTCCGGCCAGCGGACAGAGCAGCGCAGCACGCGGCGTATGCCGCCGCAGCCAGTCCGCGCCGAATGCGCCCGCTGTCTGCACCACGCCACTCAGCAGGCTGGCAAATATCCCCGCGTGCCAGGCGAGCGTTGCATCATGGGTGCGCGCATACACAGGCCCCATGATCAAGAAGACGTAGGCAAAGATGGTTGGTGTATTTACTCCGAACGGGATCGCAGTTACGTCATCGCGCCCCGTTCGTCTGGCCAGCCGCCGCGCCTGCCAGGCGTAGAAAAGATTTCCAGCAAGCACGGAAAGTGCGACTCCGGGCAGTACACGGCCGGTTACGAATTCGACTGAAAAGCCGCAAACCGGCGCGAGACCGACGATGAGCAGCAGATCGGGAAAGCCGGAAAAGAAGAGCCCAAAGAAGCCATCCACATCACCGGAGGTAAACCAAGGGAGATTGTGGGGCAGGCCCTGTCTTGGATGAGCCGCCACTAAGCTACTCCATAGGTGAGGCCGATCTCGCGCAGCCACTTGCGATAAGCGATCGCCATGCGGTCTGAGCGCAGATGCAGCTCAGCCTGCAGGTCGAGTGGCAGCAGTTCCGGCCGCTGTGACTCGACGATAACTCGATCCTGCTCCGTCACGCGATCCTGAAAAGCGATCAACTCCGCATCGGGAATCTCACGCCCATAGTTCAGCGCCATCACTAGCCGCATCTCGCAGAATTCGTCATCCACAGGCGCCACCTGCGCCAGAATCCCAAATCGCTGCTCCCCATGCAACTTTACGAACGCTGCAGTAAGCGGCCCCATCACCTCATAGTGGTAAGAAACGAGCGCCGGCGTTCCCGTCCCATCGGGATCAGGCTGCCAGATGCGAATCTCTTTTGCTTCAGGCCCGTGCGCGCCCATCCCGGCTTCGTAGTCCTCAACTTCGCCCCGCTTCGGATCGCCCAACAATCCAGCATGAACGATGCCCAGGTGCGCCACATCCAGCAGGTTCTCGATCAGCCTCGGACCCAGGGCGTGAAACCGGTACGGCCCCGTCAGCAGCACACGAAATCCCTCTTCCTCTGCAATCGGAAAATCCGGCAAATCCGAAGCTGGCCCACCAAAGCAAACCCAGATCACCCCATACTGCTCTCGAACCGCAAAGGTCTGCACCCGAGCCTTGACCGGCGGAGTCAATCCAGGGTGCGCAGGAATCGAAACGCACTGCCCCGACTCTGCGTACTTCCATCCGTGATATGGACAGGCCAGGCACTGCTGCTCGCCATTATTCTGAATCGCACCGAGTGAAAGCTTCGCACCTCGATGCACACAGAGATCGAGCCAACAGTGCAACCTCTCATCATTGCCTCGCCAGAGCACCACATCGCGCCCCATAATGCGCCGTCCTAGAGTGGCGCCAATCGCAACCTCGCGCGACCAGCCTACCGCCAGCCACTCCGAGAGCAGTCGAGGATCGTCCAAACTATTGCTGGTCGTCATAAGGCGCAATAAAAGTGCCGTGAATGCTCGCTAGTGTACACGAGCACCCACGGCATTCAGATTGCAGAAGAATGGCTACCGCTGTTCGTTCAACTTCGAATCGAGTGGCGTCAACTCCGGTCGTGCCCCGGTTTTCGTTCCAGCGCGGCGCTTGCGTTTCACTGGCGGCGCAGAACTCGGCGGCCGATTCTTTCCGTTCGGCCGCTTCCCTGTCGCTTCAATTACTCCCCGCATCCAGTAATCGCCCGCCGCGTCTACCTCGATGCCGTGCACCTCGCGCTCGAAGCCCGGAAATCGCTTGCCAAACTCCTCCAACGCGAGAATCAGCTTGATCACCGGACTGTCAGGCCCACCCAACCGCTCTCCCGGCATACACACTGGAATCCCCGGCGGATACGGCACCAGCATCACACCTGCAATGCGCCCGGCCATCTCGTTGAACTTCACCTTTTCAGTACCATTGCGCAGCAGCTTTTGATATGTCTGCGAAGGTGTCAGAACTTCCTGCGTATCCAACTCGCAGGCCTCGCCTTCGAGAGCACTCAAGCGCAGTTCGATCATCGCTGCGTGCATCTCGTCGCTGAGTTCCTTGAGGCTTACATTTCTGTACTTCAAGGGATACTTCTCAACCAGGTCAGGCAGCGCTTCACTCAACGTAGCTTCAGTATCGTAGAGCCGCTTGAATTCGAAGAGATTTTCGAGCAGACTGCCCCACTTGCCCTTGCTGGTTCCTACCGAGAACAACACGAGCACGGTGTAGTCGCCGGTACGGGCAATTTCTACGCGCCGCGCATCGAGAAACTCGGTCAGAATTGCCGCCGGTATGCCCCACTCCGCCACCACCCCCTGCGCATTCACGCCCGGCATGAGAATGGTCACTTTGGTCGGGTCCAACATGCAGTAGTCATCGGCAACATCTTCATCCTGGTACCCATGCCAGTCGTCGCCGGGCTTCAGCGTCCAGCAACTTGAGTTCTCTGCCAGCAGTTCGTCCGGAGCTTCCTCGATCAGGTAGGTCTGTCCATCCGACGGGTCTTCGACGCGATCCGGCTGGAAGAGTTTGAAGAACCAGCCATCCCCGTTCTCGTAGACGCGCAGCCGATGGGCAATCGAGCTCATCGCTTTACGGAAACTGATCGCATCGAAGATTGTCTCCGCCATCAGTGTCGGACCGGCAGGCTCATCCATCATCGCTGCGGCGACGTCCAGTGAGGCGATCAGCGGATAAAAGGGTGAGGTGGTGCCATGCATCATGAATGCTTCATTGAACTGGTCAAAGTCGAGTGGCGCGCGTGGACTGAGCTTGATGTGCACCATCGAGGCCATCGAAAAAGCCGCCAGCATCTTGTGTGTGGACTGCACAGCGAAGATCGCCGGCCGGTCCGGCATCTCATCCGGCACGTCCATGGCAAAGCGTCCACGATAGATCGGGTGGAATTTCGCATAGGCGTACCACGCCTCATCAAAATGGATCCGCGGCACCGTTTTAGAAAGCTCCGTCACTACGCGGTTCACGTCGTAGCACAAGCCATCGTAGGTTGAGTTCGTCACAACAGCGTAGGTCGGCTCCTGCGAAGCTGCTCCCGCGGCAAACGGGCTGCGCGCAATCGCCTCGCGGATCGATTCTTCAGCGAACCGCTTGAGCGGCACCAGCCCGATCATGCCGTAGCCATTGCGTGTAGGCGTTAGATAGACCGGACGAGCCCCTGTCACCGTCAGCGAGTGGCAGATTGATTTGTGGCAGTTGGCGTCAACGATGACAATGTCATCCTGCCCCACCACGCCGTGGCCCACGATCTGGTTGGACGTCGACGATCCGCCCAGCACATAAAACGTCCAGTCCGCACCGAAGATGCGCGCCGCATTGCGTTCGCTCTCGCCCGGAGGCCCGACGTGATCCAGCCACGAGCCCAGCGGCGAAGTCGAAATCCCCAGGTCCGAACGCATGATGTTCTCGCCAAAGAAGCGATGGAACTCCATGCCCACCGGATGCTTCAAAAACGCCACGCCGCCCATGTGTCCCGGCGCATCCCAACTATACGCGCCCTGATCGTTGTACTCTTTCAATGCCTTGAAGTAGGGCGGCAGCAGTTGCGCTTCGTAACGCTCCACAGCAAAATCCACGCGGCTGGCAATGAACTCCGGCGTGTCGCCAAAGAGGTGGATGTATTCATGCACCTGGCGCACCACTTCGAGAGGAAGCTCGCTGACCAGCGTACGGTCGGCAATGAGGAAGATTGGCACCTTCTTGTTGCGATGGCGAACCGCGCGAATGATGCGCAACGCGGCGCGCTCATCAAACTGGCTCTCGCCCTCCAAATCCCAGTCCAGCAAAATCGCCGAGTGCGAAGGGTCGCTCTTGACCAGCGACAAGCCATCTTCCGGCGTCGCCGTCCGCACCACCTCGTATCCCTCTTTGCTGATTGCATTGACCAGCCGTTGCATCGCCCGATCCGACAC
>Ga0206868_10147_pt1 | contig 20329 bp, 18 predicted proteins | sample Alteio_BWOrgCont_38_FD_152901 | JGI IMG/M metagenome (GOLD analysis project Ga0206868, IMG submission 152901) | Enriched cells from forest soil in Barre Woods Harvard Forest LTER site, Petersham, Massachusetts, United States -... | ecosystem: Environmental > Terrestrial > Soil > Temperate forest >... | reverse complement strand
GCAGGCACCGTCTTCTGCTGACGATGAAGACAGAGACATTTTAGGTGATATGGTCTTAGCCGCCTTGATTATGATTACAGGTGGTGAAAAGCGCGAAGAAGAATCCATTCGCCGTAGCGACCGTATGCTCATCATGGATGCGATCATTGATGCAGCTTTCCACGTTCGCGATCAAAAGCGTCCCCAAATGATCGCAGAAGATATTGTCGCCGCCTTTGAACGGTTAACATTAATGCTTGATCCAAAACGCGATGCTAAAAAAATTCAACGCAGCCGAGAAATGGCAGACAGCATGCGCTATTTTACGAAAGATCCCCTGGCAAGCCAGTTTTTTAATAGTCGCGGTAATCCGTGGGTTGATGCGGATGTAACGATTGTTGATTTTGGCTTATTTGCACGAGAAGGCTATGAAGCGCACCGCTCCATTGCCTTTGCAGGATGCCTTAATCATATTCAAACCTTGGCAGAAGCGAATCAAACGAGCGACCGTGCTATTTACACCATTATGGATGAAAACCATATTTTTACCTCGATCCCCCTCCTTGCCAACATCCAAACACGTGTTGCTAAAACTGGGCGTAAATTAGGCTTGTGGTTAGGCGTCGCTACACAAAATATGAAAGATTTTCCGGAAGGCGCACGTCGTATGTTAGCCCAAATAGAACATTGGTTGTGCTTGCATGTACCACCGGATGAAATTAAACAAATTGAAGAATTTAGAATTTTAACACCCGAACAACGGTCTATTCTATCATCAGCACGTAAAGAAAAAGGCAAGTACACCGAAGGTGTGGTATTAAGCCCACTCTTGAATTGCTTATTTCGCAATATCCCACCCAGGCTTTATTTAGCACTCGCAGCCACCGAGCAAGATGAAAAAAATCATCGGCTACGTTTAATGCAACAACACAACTGCTCAGAAATCGAAACGGTTAAACTGATTGCGCGGGAGATGATGCAATGTGAAGAAGAAGGGGGTCAGGATGAGTAACGTCATTAAAAAACGAGTCTTTTGTCTAGTTCCTTCTTTAACGCGCGTATTTTCTTTATCCGCTCTAGCGCTTGGACTGTCTCTGTCCGCTTATGCAGAGAGTGACTCCATCCACTCTGGCATCATTATCAAAGATACCGTCAGCGCATGGCCGAACTGTTTGCATTACCACATTCCTACGCATTATTGCATGTGGATATCTCAGTTAGGTGAAGTCAATACTACGCCAATCTTAGATCATTATCTGCCTGATCTTGTGGTGAGTGTCTTTGCAAAGCCCGCGGATAATCCTTGGCTTGAAATCAATGCGATACTCGATAAGGGAGGACAACCGATTCAAAAAAGCATAGTGCAAGGGATCACAGGATTTAGTGCAGGCAGTGGCAGCCATACGTTACTCGATGTGCATGAACAATCGGTGATTTTTAAAGAAGCCGATGTCATCGGTAACCCTGCGCTGGCTTTTATTCCACAGCATGGATTATTACCAAGCACTGCTAACCCTTTTCAGCCTTATTTTCAATCGATGGCAGATAGTATTCTGTGGCGCGGATTACCCCCTGCTGCCTTGCCAGAGGAAGGCATGGCACTTGGCCTTAACATCACACATCATGTGGGTACCGGTTTAGTCAATTGGGGTGGTATTTACCCACACGAAGGCAAAGTCATTAATGAAAATGAAATGAAAGGGTCCGCCGTCATTGCGCAACGCGCAGCGGATTTAATCACATCACAGGGCTACGGGCATATCTATCATCCCCTTTCGATTGCGTGTGGTACACATTGTTCTGCAGCACCTATTCAAGAAAATAGCAAAGAAACGTATTTTCAAATGATTTACCCCGTTACACAAACGAGTTGCTCTATCTTAGGTGAAGGTGAGAATGCTTTTTCTCTATCCAATGAAACCCGTGAGATGAATACAAAAGGTAATTACGTTTGGATCATATGGCGACATTATACCGGCTGTGCGGATGGTGAAGGCACCTACATTGGGAGAACATAAATGCGCAAAAGAGTATTCGCTTTAATCGCTACATCAATAGCGATATCTCATTTAACAACCTATGCCTCTGATATTATCCCCCTGGGGCATGGTAATAATACGTTCTATTACAAAGTGGGTGGTGGCAATGATTTTGCCTTGCCTCCTGTTGCGAATACACGCACAACTGTATTGAATACCGATACCAATTTAAACACAGGTTATAGCTGCAGTGCGTATAACCCCGCACTCTCTATTACCAATAGCATTAATGATCTTAAAGAAAGTAGCGACAATTTAGAGCAAAATATCGTGTCGAATGCAACCGGCAGTTTGATTCAATTGCCGATGTATTTATTGGCACAAGCGAATCCCACGGCTTACCATTTATTAAATAATACATTGCTCTCTGCACGTGAACGACTCCAAGTGTCCACTAAGTCATGTGAAATGGTCAAAGATCAAATTGCTAAAGGCCAAAATCCTTATCAAGATTGGGCAACGCTGTCTTTGAATGATCAATGGAAAAAACATTTAACACTGATTTCCTCTGGTAATGAAGATATTAATTATTCTAAAAAAGAGATTGATGCGCACAGTGGAGAAGAAGGTGTGCCGTGGGTGCAAGGTAAGAGTGGTTGGGATTCTGGGTTACGCGCGGGTGGGAAAGGAGAACCGCCGATCCACGTGATTGCAGATACGGTCAAAGCGGGTTACAACACGTTATTAAACCGAGAACTCAGCAATGAGTTTGACGCGCCAGACGACACAGCAAATGGTGAACTGAAAGAATTTTTCCCGAATCCCAAATCAGCCAGTGATTGGATAACGAATGTAGTCGGTGATCAAGTGATCACAACGTGCAATGATGATAGCTGCAAGCAACAACAAAAGAGTGTGGTAGGCCATGGCCTATTGCCATGGGTTATATCCTGCCAAGCGGATAACACTCATTGCAGTGATACCATTCGCGATCATTTGAGCAATCTAGTCATTGGTAATACCCCAATAACAAAAGAAAATCTGACTCAAGTTTCTGCAGATGGGATTGCAATAAGCCCCGATGTCATTCTCTCTATTCGTGGCATGGATACGGTGCAGCAGAAAATGATTATTAATAAATTAGCACAAGAAGTGGCTTTGCAGCGCATGATGGATAAAGCCTTTATCGCTAAAACCATTTTAGCGACAGGCGCACAAGTACCTGTGGTTGCTTCTAACCATCCTGCGCAAATGATTATCGATCGAGCGATTAACAACTTAGATAACAACATTCGTTCGCTGGCCTTTGAAAGCCAAATGCGAAAACAAACGATGTCAAATACGATCTTAGAAACGCTTAAACTGAGCGATGAACAGCAACAAGAGGCTATGCATATCACACCTGTTTCATCTCCGACACCGCTGATGCAAAACGGGGCCATTTCAAAGGAGTCCTCCCGATGAGTATAGGCGTGCAATCCGTTCCAGAACTGTATACCCTTTTAATGGGTTGGGATTTATACGATAAGCTGTGGTTGCTGTTAACGCAAACAGGTCTTGCGTATCTCCCCTTTATCGGCCTGATCTTGCGTAATGTGAAAGAATCCTATATTGCATACCGCGATACAGGGCAAGTTGCATTGCGGACGATGGAGATTAACCTTATTGCAACCCTGTTATTGATTTTATTTGCCGCCTCACCCTGCGTTCCCGTAGATGCGCATGCGGTATCTTATTCACCGCTTTGCAGTAGTGACCAAGATCAAACGTATCATCCAGGTGACACAGGCACAACATACGACAACGCGTTTTCTATCCTGACTGAGTCGGTGACGATTCCTCTTTGGTGGTATGCTGTGATTTCCATTTCAGAAGGCGTCACGCATGCCGCGAATACGTTTGTTTCGTGTCCGCCTAATTTGCGAAAAATGGTGACACAAGTCAATATGACGAAACTCTCTGACCCTGAACTCAAACAAGAGTTACAAGATTTTGAAACGATGTGTTATATCCCAGCAAGAGTGCAATTTAATCAAGATAAGCAAATTAATAGAACGACAAATCTGCATCGCATTGAAGACAATGTGAAAGAATACGGTGTAGAAGATACAGAATGGTTGGGCTCTCACAGTTTCAGTGACGTATACTATCCCAACCTCACAGCCTCTCACCCTATCCCTGGCTTTCCTTATCACGCAGAGGGCGATTTAAATGCCGACATAAATCAAAACACACTACCTGCCTATGGCACGCCTTCTTGCCAAGACTGGTGGAATGAGGATACGTATGGATTAAAGAATCGTGTATACCACGCATTGCCTCACTCTTTTTCAGAGGAATTTAAAAATTATCAGGATGGCATAACACACGATGATATTGTCAAAAAAATTATTAGCAACAATAAAGATGGATTTGAGAATGCCAATACAACGATTGGCGATTATGGTTATTCCTACGTGGTTTCAGCTCTCGGCATTTGGGCACATCAGCTGGAAGAATACCCGAAGCTTTATGCAGCGAGTCAAGCAGCACCCATTCTACAGGCATTAGTGTTATTGATGATCTATGTGTTTTTACCGTTTGGACTGGTTTTTAGCAGTTACCGCGCGAGCACTGTGATAACAGGCGGGATGCTGATTTTTTCAGTCATCTTTTGGGGATTTATTTGGCATTTGGTGAGTTGGATTGACAGTGCGTTAATGCAAGCGCTCTATTCCAGTTGGTTTGCTAAACAAGGCGCAGGTGCGACATTAGCGGATATGATTATTGCATCCCTCATCATTTTTGCACCTCTCTTTTGGTTTATATTTATGGGGGCGATGGGAGTTGCGGTGGGGGATATTGTTAGCGGGTTTTCACTAGGAATCTATAAGATGAGTGAGAATGCAACAAACAAAGGTTCGCGAATTACAAAACAGATCGCAACAACGGCGAGCAGTACCTTGCTTTAGATAGAGCGTATCAAAATGATTTACGGCGAGTGACCGCTTTGATGTAGTCATCATAATCGTCTTGCCATTCTCTAAATTCCTGTGCTTCTTTATGGACTTTCTCAGATAAAACAGTAGCCAAAGCGATTTTAAGCGAAATTTTAAAGATCGCTTTTCCTGCTTTGAATACGATTTTCAATGGTCGTGTAGTACGCATCATTTTAATCTTCTCTGGAGTCATTCATGATAATGGAAAAATTCTCTCAATCAATTTTAACCAGGGTACGCTTCGTATGTATCACAGCCGCCTTACTTTTAATAGGAGGCTTCTTTCTATGCTACCCTGCCTGTTTCAACTCTATCATAGCACTGACCCAGTATCACTGCACAAGTTATCTCCTGTTTCGCTGGGCAGTATTGTGCATTTTTGTTCTATCTTGGCCTTCGATTGTCCTAAAAATGGGGCAACGTTTCAAAGCAACGCCCGAGCAAATCTCATATTGGCGTCAAGAGAGAGGACGCATTGCGCTCTGGCTCATCATGGTAGAACTTGTAGTCTGTGACAACTTAGTTTTCAAAACCATTCACTTATTAAAAGGATTATAAAATGAATATGCAAACGCCATTAGAAGGATTACTGCGTCCACCTGTCGAATGGATTACAACGCTGGCGACGTTTGTCGCTGCATTATTGTTTATGACGTATCCTTCTCTATTTTTATTATCTCATCCTATCGCGTATGCATTAGCAGGCGCATTGACGTTATGGGGTGGTTATCGCTTCAAACAGGGTTACCGCATTTATCGCTATCAAAGACATTTAAAAAAGGTACCAACTTATACCATGATGGCAAAAGCACTCCCTGTCAGTCACAAAAAATTATTTTTAGGTAAAGGATTTTTATGGACAACACAGCATACCCAGCGCTTACGTGATCTCGATTTAGATTACAACTTACATTATAAATACCCATCGCGCTCTCCTGAAGTCGGTGGTGAACCTTGTATTCACGGTGTGTCAGAAAAAGAAAGTGATGTCGCGATTGATTTAATTGAACGTGCTAGTCATTTATTAGTATTAGGATTACCAGGCGTAGGCAAAACACGGTTTGCGGAACTCATCATCAGCCAAGATATTCGTCGCGGCGATGTGGTGATTGTGCTTGACCCTAAAGGCGATGCCGATTTATTACGGCGGATGTACAGTGAAGCTATCCTTGCAGGTCGTGAAAATGACTTTTTAGTCTTTCATTTAGGCTTTCCCGATCAATCCTGCCGTTATAACCCAATTGGCAATTTCACGCGTGTGACTGAAATTGCCAATCGCATTTCAAATCAATTACCGAGTTCTGGCGAATCGGCAGCCTTTAAAGAATTTGGCTGGCAATTTATTAATTCAATCGACATGGCATTAGTGGCCATGGGTGAAAAACCAGACTATCAAAAAGTCAAATTTTACATAACCAAAATGGATTTGCTGCTAGAAAAATACCTTAAATTCTGGCTGCCTCAAATAGACGCAGACTACAAGAGTTGGGTTGTCAAATACATTAAAAGTAAGAGTACTGATAAAAATGAATTTTCCTTTTTAAAAGGACTGGTAGCGTACGTTGAACATCATAAATTATCGCAAAACCCTATTTTTGATGATTTACATCAAGCGTGTCGCTACGATAAAGAATATTTTAGTAAAATTACTGCCTCCTTAGGCCCACTCCTTAAAAAATTAACCACAGGCAAAGCAACCGCCTTATTGTCACCTGATTATGCCGATATCCAGGATAAACGGCCTATCTTAGATTGGCTGCAAGTCATCCGTAACAAACAAATTGTGTATGTCGGATTAGACGCATTAACCGATCCAGTGGTAGCAGCAGCTGTTGGCAATGCCATGTTTTCTGATTTAGTCTCTGTTGCAGGGCGGCTCTATAAATTTGGTCTTCAAGATGGGTATCCCGATATTGAAGAAAAAATGCCCTTGCCGCGTATATGTCTTCATTCCGATGAATTTAATGAAATCATTGGGGATGAATTTATTCCCTTGATCAATAAAGCACGTGGTGCGGGTTTCACGGTGACAGCGTATACACAAACATGGTCAGATGTCGAAGCACGGTTAAAAACAGCCGCTAAAGCAGGACAAGTGGCAGGGAATATGGGAACGGTGATCATGTTTCGTTGCAAAGAAGCCGCAACGGTTGAGATGTTTTTAAGCCAATTACCTACGGTTCCTATATTACGTGTAGTACCTGCGTCGATCAGCGCAGATACTTCACACGGCGAAGAAGGAGTTTATTACCGTTCTACCAATGAAGATCGAATCACACACAGTGAGCAACGCTTGATTGAGCAAAACGATGTGTTAAACCTCCCAAAAGGACAGGCTTTTTGTTTATTAGAAGGCGGAAAGCTTTATAAGCTGCGGATGCCTTTACCGCAAGAGGAAGCAGTGGATATCCCCCTGCCTATTGAACAGTTAATTCAATCCATGCGGTTAAAACAAAATCAATTTATACCATAAGAGGTAAATGTGCATGATAAAAGAAAAAATATCACGCCCTGACATCATACCCTTACTACCAGGGAAGCTCTTAACGTGCACTGGGGATATAGGATGTTTCATGTATGATATTAAGCATTTAGTCAGTTGTTCTGAAAAAATGTATCAGACATTGTATCGTGCCACACTCTGGCATGTCGCCGAGTTTTGCCAAGCGATGCCTTACTCTGAAACAGAGTTTAACTGGGATAACGGATTTTTACTGCGTCAACTGAGCCTAGCCGTTGCGGCATTAAAATTACGCCGTGGTTTTTTATTCCCCAAAAACGCAGGCGCTGAATCCATTGCCGCAGAAGAGGCGCAATGGACGTATGCAATCTTTTCAGGGAGTTTGATAAAAAATCTCTATCAACTCGAAGAAAATAGAGTAGTCAATTGCTATCAATTACAAGGAGACCTCGTTAGAACGTGGTCACCGACGAATGGATCGCTCTATAAAAAATATTTTTATTACAACATGCGCTTTGACACTAAGGAATCATTCACAAAAAGAGATGTATTGATGGCAGCGATATCACAATACATTTTTCCAATAGAAGTGATTCGGTGGTTATCTACTAATACAGACTTATTCAAACTCTGGTGGGATGTTGTTTTGCATCAGGCATCTCTCAACAATGAAGTAGAAGCCATCATTCAGCTTGCTGGAAATAAACTGGGAATGCAATTGTGATTATTTTACACCCTGTTGATATACCCCTCTCTTGCATTAACGAAGCAGCTATCGAATATCACATTTCTGCTAAGTTGATGATCGCGATATTGCAAGTGGAGCGCGGAAAAGTAGGACAGATTGTTAAAAATAAGAATGGCTCTTTTGATATAGGCCCAGCACAAATTAATTCATCCTGGCTACCGCAATTAAAATCGCGTGGTATCACGCAAGAGCAAATCCAGTTTGATCCTTGTGTTAACGTAAAGGTAGCCGCCTGGATTGCAGCCAAAGCTATTGCGAGCGAAAACAATTTGCTCGTCGGTGTGGGTGATTACCATTCGCATACTAAGCAATACAACCAATCGTATTTTCAACAAGTGCGAATTCATTTTACAAAGCTTAAGCGGTTACTTGATTAGTTTATACAAGATCGCTTGTCGCCCTTTAACATTTAAGCTTTATCAGTTTAGTCGCCATTCTGCACGACATAAAACAGCAGAATAAGATCAACAGGTGTAATGAAAAGTTGATCGCCATTGCCCAATGGTGCACACCATCGGTCTCTATTATCTCAATAGAGTCTTTCACAACCCGGTCGGGGAATATTCTTTTCCCTCAAGGGGTTGAGATTTTCTCCGGCTTTTTTTATTTTGGAGAAAATCTATGCTAGAAAATACCTTTCTTAACTTGAGTGGCCTTGGCTATTTACACGACGTGCAGAGTGAGCCGGGTGGCGAATGCTATGCTACATTAAATATGATACATCAATTTAATGGTTCGCAATTCGAAGACCTCTGGGTTAAGTGTCAGTTTAATAGAGAGCAGTTTCCTATTTTTTCTAAGCTAGCTCATTATTTAGACGAGAATAAAACTGTCCTATTGAAATTTGATGCGAAATACTCTGGTTTCCAGCAGTGTTATGCCGGACTGTCAGAGAACGACCCTCGTTTTATCGTGTATCTTCATGGCGAACTGCTGAATGTTTATGAGTATGACGTAGAAGGTGTTCGCACCTTATGCCGTCATAACCAACCCATTCAAGATCATAACATGTTGCACAAGCACAGTGCTTAACGATAAAATGGAGACATGCTATGAATCATGCTCAAGCGAAAGAATTGTTTCAACTACAAACTGAATTGATTGATATGAAGGTCGAAATGGCAGTCAGTAAAACAATAGATCACGCGATTGAAAAATTGAGTGATCTTATCACAGGCGTTCGCGACGAACTGCGTACTGAAATACGCTCCGTAGATAAACGTATTTCGTCTGTTGAACATCGGCTGGTTGCTGTTGAAACCAAGTTAGGCATAAAACACGTGACCCATACAGAAATCCGCTCTCGATTTATTGACTACAGCTTTAAGGTAGGCTCAGCAATCATGGGTGGTGCAGTTACGTATGGTGGCATGATGATCTATGCTTGGTTAATCAAGTAAGTTTTTTTTACTACTCTACCCATTGAGAAAACAGTCTCAATGGGATGAGCTTCGTAAGCCGTTTAAAGTGTGTTGTTCCTGGGGATGAGTCCTCAAGGACTTATCTCCTATTTATTTTATTTTTATCAACCCTGTGGGGAAAATTCCCGCAGGGGATTTCTCCACAGTTAACTTTACTTAGGAGAAATCACGATGAATAAAAAATTTAGTTTGGATATGTATCACTTTACGGGTTCTGATACAGCGTTTAAGCACTGGATCAGTCCTCTGCGTTACACAGAGGGAGTCAGATACTTAGCAGAAGAAACAGAGAGCTACTGGCTAATTGATACAATAGCTTTTGTCATTTTTCCACGTCTGCTTAAAGAAAATAAAGATTGGTTTTATTCCATCGAGTTTTCGGTTAATAGAAATGGATCTGCAGTGATGAGTGTGAGCGATGGCAACGGTAATATGTATTTGAAACACTCTATAAAATGGACAGATTTCCCTTACATAGAAAAACCTGTCAAATTTTTCTTGTGTGAGTCAGAGGTCTATTATTGTTTGATGCTACCAAGCGAATACTAGCGCTACAAAAAACTAGCCCCATGCAAATGGGGCTTTTTTTTAGTTTTGGCTTGTCCGCGTCACTACGGATCGCTCTAATGTCCGTAGTGACGCGGCGTTCCTTGACGCGTAATCCTATGAAAATAAATAGCATTTTTTTGAAATCCGTCACCCCGTCCATAGGACAGCATGAAATAGAGCTCCAACGGATTTCAAAAAAATTCCGATTTCCGCGGCTTTATACTACCCACCTTTGTCGCCATCCTGCACGACCTAAAACAGCAGGATAAGATCAGTCGATGTGATGAAAAGCTGATCGCCATTGCCCAATGGTTCACATCTTTTCTATAGAGATAGAAGCAAAGATGCAATAGTTGTAATGATGCAATCGATGAAAAAGCAAGCCTCGTTTTAATGTCTTAATCCTATTCACGCAATGAAGCAGTTTCAACAACCGTAATGCAATTTAATTTAACCAAGCACAGAAGATAGATGTAATGATTTAATCGATGAAAAGTATATCTCGTTTTTAATGTCCTAATCCCTATTCACGCAACGAAGCAATTTTAACAACCGTCACGCAATTTAATCAATACAAAGGAGCAATAGCAATGCAAGATAGTCGAGAAAAAGCTGAATCTAGCTGCAATGAAAGTAATGAAGCCATTACTAAAAAGCACTATTTAATTAGCGATGTAAAATTTCTATTAGTCAGGCAATGTCAACAAGCTATTTTTGAAGCAACGGAGTCATCACCATCAGTACGTAAAATTATCAACGAGTTAATAACGGAGGAAAATTTAGAGAAGATAAAAACGAAGTTTATTGAAGTATGGAAGTAGTTAGAAATAGTTGTATGTTCTTGTGTCCCAACAATTCATCTCTTTGCAACGTAAGTTGCGGTCTTGTGTCGCACGGCGCTCAAGATTGAGATGCTTAGCACTAACCGCTAATTAGCCGTCCTGGGGCAGCAAAGATCAAGGGGGATTTGTATGGGAATCAGACACGATTTGCAACGGTCTATCGGCCAACTATTGCAATCTGCTCGTGTGGGCTCTTATGAAACCCAGCATGCGCGAAAAAAGATACTGCATTTATTTGCGAATGACTTAGTAAGATTAGGCTACGGATTGCGTCACGTCAACGGATTAAAAGAAAAGCATGTTACCGCTGTCTTACAATCATGGAAGGATAACAAAATAAAAAATGCCACGCTTAAGAACCGCATGGCAGTGTTACGGTTTCTCTGTCAGCATATTAATAAACCAAACTTAATGAAATCTAATGAAACAATGGGCATTGGAAAAAGAAACTATATCCCTACCACAAACAAAGCCATCTACCATCCAGATTTTTCCAAAATCACCAATCCTTACGTTCATATTTCTTTACAATTACAACGTGTCTTTGGATTGCGCCGCGAAGAAGCCATAAAAATTAGACCGCACATGGCAGACAAAGGCCAGAATCTCGAATTATCGCCTTCTTGGTGCAAAGGCGGCCGAGGCAGGCTCATTCCCATCCAGACCGAAGAACAGCGCTATTGGTTAGAACAAGCAAAAAAACAAGCGAGCCAATTTGGTTATTCACTCATTCCAGAAAATAAAAAATATATCAACCAGCGCGACATCTACGATAAACAAGTGCAACGCGCAGGCTTAAAAAATCTACACGGATTACGCCATGCCTATGCGCAGACTCGTTATAAAGAATTAACCGGCTGGGAAGCGCCCGTCAATGGTGGCCCTACCATACGCCAGATGACCCCTGAGCAAAAACGCATAGATCATCAAGCAAGGATGATTATTTCTGATCATCTTGGTCATAGCCGAAAAAGCATTGTCAAAAATTATTGTGGAAAGTAGGCTTTTATGTTAAGTCTAAAAAATACTTTAAAATCAACTAATTTCTTTCAAAAAACTTTACAATTATTGTGAGCGGCGGTAGATGACTAACCTGTTTAAATGATAAAAAAAACGCTTAAAATTCAATCGTCTTTCACTGTTAAGTGTTGAAATGTTTTCAATGTAAATCTATTAAGCAGAGCGAATTCAGCTTACGATTTTTTATGGTAATGGCTTAGCCAAAAAATGAAATTTTTAGTATAGAATTCTGAATCTTAAAAAAGCTTCTCATAAGGAAAATAAACATGGCCAGCGTAAGATTTATAAACAATATGTTAGCCCAAATGGCAAAAATTTTAACAGGGTCTCCTACTGTAGATACGGTGAATCATGTGGTTGATAATATGCATCAAGCAGGTAATCCTATAGAAGAAAAAGACAATAATCAAAATCGACTCGCTTCGGTAGACACTCTCAAAAAAAACATGAGCCTCGACCCAAAGTCATATAAAAAATATATTCAATCTATTAAGTTAAGTCCGGATAATCCATTTTTTCCTACCTTAACCAGCTCTGGGCAAGTGAAATGGATATCACATTCACCTGTCTCAGCTAAGCATGTACATGAAGTCGTGCGCAGCACTATTAAAAAAGGCCGATCTTTGCATATTAATACAGGAACACACGGGAATCCAGAGGGGCAAACAGTAGTTCAAAACTCACAACTTGGAGAGCCACAATTTACAAAAGAAGATATTAATTTTGCTTGGAAGAAATGGAACGTATCTATCCATATTATGTCAAAGCATTCCCCTGCATTGACAGAAAAACAATATCCATTAGTCGATATCATTGATGCATGGTGTTATAGTGAAGCGAGTCAACATCTCATGCATGAAGAAAACGATGAATTAGCAAAGCAATTACATGAATTTATTATCCAGAATATTTGCAAACAACCTGCACAGACAAACAATATTTCTAATAATTTAACTATTAACTCAATGTCAGGCAACGCTCAAATAATACAGGCGTCAGGAGGTAATGCTGTACAAAATAACTTTTATTCAAAGCAAAAAAATAGAAACCCAAGAAACATAGCTGAAGAAATTGGCTTATTCATGAGAAACAGAAGAGTATTATATAATAGTAACGATATCCCAGAACGATGCACTAGTTCCCTTATAAAGATAAGAGAATTTCTACTCGAAAAAGAATTAGACTTGTCTAGATATAAGCAAACTGACACTCAGCTTTTCAATCTAATTGATTCTATGCTAAAAACTACATGCGAATTTTTAGATTTTGAAGAAACAAGAAATCATCCATCTGGTGACGCTAAAAATTGGAATTCTGAGCAGTATAGAGAGTATCGTAATTCATATTTTGACAAATTAATGCAGTATAGATCCTCTGTTTTGAAAGATATTGATAAAATCAAAAAATTAGCAAAAGAACCTGTACAGAATAATCAGCCGCAACATCTTCGGAGCCGCTTGTAAGAAAAATTGATATCTTCCAGCGTTAACCACCCTATTATCTATTAGGCAGAGCAATGCCACTTTTTCAACTCTTCATTAAGAATTTTTCAAATGTTAAATCACCTAGCTCATGTAATTTCTTCTGAAGTAGCGATTTATTTATTAATTTGGTTTCATATTTGGCAACCATAGTGGGTGACATGCTGCGATTCATGGCGTATTTAACCACTTCTTCATCTTTTGTTTTGCATATTAAAATACCAATGCTCCAATAAAGATGTATAGTATTCCGCACCATTTTCGGGGTCATTTGTAAGAAAAATCTGATATATTTTGGCGTTAATTACCTTTCCATCCATTAGACAGAGTGAAAATCGAAAATCAGTTTTTTCGTTTTTACCTATAAAATAATGAAAAAATGCATCGTACGTTGCATAATGAAAAAATCCTTTCCGCATATCCTGCGATAAGGCGGCTCACATTAAATTTTTATTTTCGTTACACTACTGGTTGGTTATGGATAACCAAGGTGATTGAATGGATTCTGTAACCACTCCTCGTTTTGTAACACGCATGGACGCAGTTTTAGTTAGGGATAATGTAACTGTTATGCAGTAAAGGGCGACTGCCAACAAGTTGCCCTTTTTTGTTTTTAGTAAATTGTACCTGGTTCTGTACGCACTGATCGCAAGTTAAAGTTTCATTACCTAGCCCAAGCAAATTAATAATCTATTCTTCTTCTAGCACGTTGACGTTTAAATCAAGCTGATTCACCGTAAAAAAATCTTTTCATCTTTCACTATTCATTAACCAATATCGAAAAAATCTGGGAGCTTCCTAATGAAAGAAAATTTTTTCCAAAGCAATTTATTATCCCGCAAAGAAGCAGCAAACTATCTCCAAGTTACCGAAGGAACTCTAGCTGTTTGGTTAAGCACAAAAAGGTATAATTTACCAGTTGTAAAAATTGGCCGCTTAGCCAAATACCGTAAAACCGATTTGGATACCTTTATAGCTAGCCGTGTTATCAACATGGTTGAATAAAATAATCTCATAACCCGTTTTCCGCGCACCATTGGTCTGGTGGTATAGCAAGCAATCTAATTTAGACGCTACCTACCTCTGTTTATTATATGCCTCCGCTGTTTTTTGTGCGATCAATCGAATAGACTTAGAGGACAGTTTCTCCACATGTGGTTTTATCATTTTAGCGAGTATTTTTTCTAATACTATTTTATTAATGGCATTCGCACGCCTTAATTCGATAGACTCTTCCGCTAACGTCTCTTTTTTAAAAAGCGTGGTTTTCTTAAATGCTTCCCCTTTACCTGTTTTTAACCAGTTTAAATTTACGTTAAATACTCGGGCATAAAATTTTAATCCCGCCTCATCCGGTGTGCGTGACCCTGATTCATGTTGAGAATAAGTGGATGCGGGTACTTTATGTTTTTTTAAAAAAGCTTTAGCAGTTTTAAATCCAGCGCCTTTGCGGGCAGCGCGTAGTCTTACGCCAAGACGAAGAGGTGTAGCCATGGAATCTCCTAATTTAAATTTGTGTGTTTTATTGTACGAGAATAGATACTCATCGTCTACTTGGTGGTGCAGAGACGTTATCCGGTTCATAGAAAACAGTCATTTTGTATACAAGAACGAACCCTACATTATTTTACGTCAATTTCCTATCTAGCAAATCGCTTTTTTTACTGTATAGTAGGAAATCTAGCTTTAACCAGGAGTAGTATTGTTTTTAATCTGCTCGTAATATCAAAACAAACTATTCTTAAGTAGACAGCCAAGTTCACAAATAAAAAAACTTTTCTTAGCTACAAAATAAGAGGATAGTGCGATGGCAGAAGCAAGATTACAAGAAAATGTTAACCTCAATGACCCAGTCACACTTTTACACGACGCTATTTTAGCTTCTCGCTTTGAAGACGCTTTAACGCAAATACGCACTCAACCATTAGCTGTGCTAACGAGTTTGCATCGCAATGTGAGCGCATTACACCTTGCAGCACGCGAGGGTTGGCTGGAAGGCGTACAAGTGTTAATAACACAGCGTGGTGTGAACGTAAATCTTGTTAACACCCAGGGTGATTCTGCGCTGCATGATGCCTTGAGATACAACCGCTGGGATATCGCCATCTATCTCCTTCAGCAAGCTGCAGACCCCGAATTATGTGGTCAACAAAAAGCAGGAATTTTATTGATCATTGCAGAACAACCTGAAAATGTAGCTGCTTTAGAAAAGCTCTGGCAGCAGTGCGCACCGGCTGTTCAAAAGCGTTTGTTAGAGCAGCGTGATTTATTAGGTAAAACACCCTTGCATATCGCGGCGAGGCAAGGTTCCTTGGGATTGCTCCAGTGGCTCGTAGGCACGTTGCAACAAAACCATTTCCCCACTATTGCTACATTCAAAGACAAAGCAAGCTATACCGTGTTACATGACGCAGCGCAATATGGACAGGTCGCGGTTTGTAATTATTTAATGGGGTTGGGTGCAGATCCTTATGTGTTAAATATCAATGGCGATGCACCTATTCACCTTGCAGCGCAGCGAAGCGATCTTAAAATAGCCATGTCGCTCCATGCAGTGATGTCATCGGCTTTTCCTGTCTTTGCATCGGGTAATGACGTATTGGAAGCCAAAGTCGATGCAGCTATAGACGGAGACGAAGTCAAAGACAGTGGCCCTTCTGTTGCACCCACTGTTTCACAACGGAATGGACTATGGTCTCAAGCACACTGTCAGCGCTTGCAAGCCATACACTATGCCCTATCTGTGGATGCTTTACCGCCTGATGCAGCCGTTTCTGAAAATGACCGATTCAATCAGTGTATCCGCGCAGCAGAAGAATTAGAAAACGCACTGCTCGTAGAAAATGCCCAGCCAGATGATCCTGCCATTGCGTTAATTTTAATGGCCCGCAGTGAACGTGCATTGCTGCAGGCGGATCGTTTAGCGTTAACCCTTTCAGATCACCTTTCTGCATCAGAAGAACAACGGTTTAAACAAGACAATCTCTTAGCTGAAACCAGACGATCTTACGCCACAGCGATGCAGTATGCGATCGCAGCACTTTGTCATTATGAAAAGCATACGCCTAAAGCCTGCCAAAGAGATCTAGGTCAATCCGTCTTAACTGCGCAAGTGCAACGTGTACTCATCCATTACCGCCAACGTAGAGCCATGAGTGCGGAGGCTTTTCAAGCATTGACTATGCCGCCGTTGTTTCGCTACCGAAGTGATATCAAAGAACACCGTACTGCTTTAGCGAATAAATTAGCTGACCCCGCTGTTACCACTGAAGCCTTACTAAAAGAGAATACAGTCTTTTTTAGAACGCTTATTAACAAACTCATCGCCCACGCTGTCACTTTACTCGGCGCACCACCCTGTGACTATGCTTTTTTAGCCATGGGTTCATTAGGTCGCGGTGAAATGTGTCCTTATTCCGATTTTGAATATGCGATTCTTTTGCCAGAACAAGCGATACAAAAAGGACAAGCTGCTTACTTCCATGAGTTAAGCGCATTGCTGCATTTATTAGTCATTGGCTTAGGCGAAGTACCTTGTCCTGTACCGGTATTAAGCGGAGGATACAGCCCCACACCTAAAGGATTTTCACTCGATGTTGACATGGGCGGATTAACACCGATTATGAATCCTGCACTCATTAATACGCCTCAGAGACTTGCCCGCTACCAAACCAGCGACGATGCGATTTTACGTAACGCCCTGCGAGATGTTTCCTTCTTGACTGGCAGTAGCAGTAAAAATGGCCAAGGCAGCAGAAAGGGTGAAGCACTGTATCACGCATATCAAGAAGCTTTTACTGCCATTATGGATCAAAACCAGGGCTCCTGGTGGACGCCCGTTTACCCACGAGAGCGCCTTGCCTTAGCCGAGATGCCCTATGACTTAGGTTACTTTAGTTCAACCATACAATCCGCTCAAAAAGAACAACAACAAAACAGAAGAGTACAAGCGGAACAAGAAGAACAAAAAGAATCCGGCATACCAAGGTTAGACGCACTTGAAGAGCGAGAAGACACAGCCCTTGCCTTTGAAGTCAAACCAGAATTGTATCGCTTACTTCAGCGTGCACTTTCCCATTTAGCACTCTATTACGGATTAAAACATACGCACGGTCATAGCGGAACACGATTGGCGGCTTTACAATGTGACGGCAAAATCAGCGCTGCGGTTGCAAGCAAATGGATGGCAGTCCTTGATACCGTGCTCCGCTTACGTTTCCAAACCCAATTGCATTATGGTTGTGAAAGAGAAACACTCTATAGTTTAGAAAGCCCTGCGCCCCTTTCTCGGTTAGCACCCATATCGCCTTACCGTATTGATGAACCTTTAAGAAGACAATTACTGTCCATATACCAAGTGCTTTGTCCTTTGGAACCTGCACTGCATACTTTCTTAAATACCAAAGGACAAAAAAATCCTTTTATGGGAAAAGAAGCGTTAGAAAGGGCTGAACATCGGCAATTAGACCAAGCGATGATGTATGAACGCATGAATAAAGCAGACGATGCGAGAAAATTTTATCGTCAAGCCGCCCAGCTTCATCCCGCCGATTTGACTATCCATTCTTATCGTTTACGCTTTGAAGAATCCCAGCGCAATCTCATGGAACAAAGCATTGCAGTCTCACAACGCGCTGGCCAGCAGTGGGTCATGCAATTCCTCTTGTCACTCAAAGCACAACAATGCGGCAAAGGCCATTATAGAGAGGCCTATGCTCAGCTTCCTTTGCTCTTTCGCCCTGCTTTTAAAGGCGCATTAGAAGAATTAATAGAAACGCTTCTGGAAGAAAAAAGAAAAAGAGAAGCACAAAAGAAACAAGCCGGAGAAGGGATAGAACTGAAAAAAGAAACAAAGCAAGAAGAGCAAGTGGAGCGAGAAGAACGAGAGAAACAAGAAGAACGAGAAAAACAAGAAGCAAAAGAACTCGCTTTTTTAAGAGAGGTACAAGCCCAATTAGAAAAAGAGGACGCAAGGGATGTAGCACACAATGCCTTTTCACCTTATTTTCACCAACAATTGGCACTTTATCCCGAAAGTGCCAATACGATAGGTCTTCTTTCTGCAGAAGATTGGCTATTGATTAACGTCCAAGGTAACGCGATCACAGAGCAAGAAAAGAAATGGCTACACTTAGGCGGGCAAGAGGCACTCACTGCATTAAAAAAAGAATTAAAATTAAAAAGAAACAGTGCACAACGAAAAGAAGTCTTATTAAAGGCGCTTGAAACCGCTTGTACCCACTATAAAAAATACTTACATACAACACTTGTTTCACCCGAAGAGCATATGCGTTCTTCTGTTCACTATAGCCACCTACTCCACTGTGGGTTACAGTTATTGGCAGAAGTACATACAGAGTGCACGCTTCCTGCCTTACAGGCACAAGTTGAAACCGTCAACACCTGTCTTTCAACGCTCGTGACATTATTACTCAAAGAAAAAAGACATCCGAATGATTACTTGGAATATTACCGACCTTTAAACGTTTACTTGCGTCAATCTCTACGTACCCAATTAGTGCGTTATCAAGAAAAAAACCACCAACACTATGGTTTCTTGGAATCGGTACTTCAAACCCTGAATGCTTGCCCCGATGAAAGTGGAGAACGGGCTGCTTTAACAGCGGCCAGAAAGAAATGGGAAGAAAACTTAAGTGTATTAGCAGAGAATCCATTCTTAGATGAGGAAGAAGAGAAAGAAATGGCAGGATGGCTAGGAATAAAAAAAGGAATAAAAGGGATAGGAGCGAAAGGAATCAAAAAAGGAGCCGCATTAGGAAATGCCAATTCCGAAGAAGATGAAATCACACTCCTCATTCCTTCCCTCAACCGAGGCCAACCTTTCCGCTTAGGTCAGGCAGTTGTAGAAGCGCTCTTAACCGATGGGCCCGACTATACGTTTAAACCTAGCAATGTCGACAGTGGCAACCATAAAGTCCGACGCATTGAACACAAAGGCCGTGTCTTTTATATCAAAGCCGATCCTGAAATGCCAGGGATGACGTATTTAATTGATGAATTGCATCAACGCATGATTGGTCATGGAACCTGCTTTAGCACCATCGCACGGCTCGATATTAAAATCAAAGGAGAAGAACAATCACGAGAACTGGAACCCTTAGCCTTGCAAATTTCAGAAGCGGTACCAGGCGATACCTTGCACACCGTATTGCATCATGATCCTGAGCGATTGCAGCAGTTAGATCATCAAAAATTTTGTGAATTGGCTTTTTTAGCAATGCTCACAAATCCAGAAGATGGTCTTCCGTCGAATTACATTGTGACGCCACTCAATGACACACCAGGCCCGCTGCAAGCAGGCCTTGCTCAAGCAGCAGCGCATGCACCGCTTTATACCTTAGTGAGCGTGGATCATGACCATGCGCTGTTTCCAGCCTATCTCTACGATGAAACAACGAAACCGGCCGGTTATCGTTTACAACTTAAGACCATTTTATTTTGTTTTCCACAGATGCAAGGATTCATTCATCCTAAGGCACGCGAAGCGATCTTAGCGATTGATGCCTTAACGTTGCTGCGTCATTTTTTACAAGCAGCGCAACACGAAAACAGACACTATACCTCGCTCTTTGATGCCAGTGTATTAGAAAAATGGCATGCGCGACGCAAAGGGGGTAGCACTACCATTCCTATCCCGCTTAAAACAGGCGATGCGATTCAGCTTTATAACAAATTACTCCGTTTACAAAAATTCCTCGCATCCGATACACCCGTGACCTTAATGGATTGTTTAGCACAGTTAGAACCGCGTGTGGCAATGGATTATAGGCAAGCCTTTAAAGACTATCCAGATGACCCAGTCGGTGTAGTGGCTGAAGCGAAGGACGGAGGAGAAAACATTCCCCCCATG
>Ga0206868_10145_pt1 | contig 20409 bp, 11 predicted proteins | sample Alteio_BWOrgCont_38_FD_152901 | JGI IMG/M metagenome (GOLD analysis project Ga0206868, IMG submission 152901) | Enriched cells from forest soil in Barre Woods Harvard Forest LTER site, Petersham, Massachusetts, United States -... | ecosystem: Environmental > Terrestrial > Soil > Temperate forest >... | reverse complement strand
GCCAGCCCGTTGTATAGCTCGACAAATCAAGGATGCACCGAAGTCTTGCAACACCTTGTTACGGTTTTTTCGGCGCGAGAATAGCATTCGTCCTCCGTACGGAATACGAACTTTGTCCACGGAACGCTGAACCCCATTCCTTCCCAACGTGTCTTGCAGGACAGAAGGGCCTCTGAAGCTACGCTCCAGAGGCCCTTCTATCGCGTAATCTCACAACAACGCACTCATCTAAAAGATGAACTTCCCAGCTAGCTGGAGTTGTCGTGCTGTACTAGCTGTGCCACTGATCGTTCCGAAGGCCGATCCGCTATTGAGGTCGCTATTCGGCTGCCCCAGGTCCACGTGGTTGAACAAATTAAATGCTTCGGCGCGAAACTCGAATTTTCGTCCTTCTCCCAGCGGGAATTGGCGAAAGAGTGACATATCCAGATTCCAGAACGAGGGGCCCAGGAGGGAATTGCGACCCGCGTTGCCGAAGGTGTAAAGCGCCGGCGCGACATAATTTGCAGTATTGAACCACTCCGCTGCGGACCTATGCGAAACTCCGGAGCTTCCTACTTTGTTCAAATGTTCAGTAGTCAAAAACCCTTGTCCGATATTTGCAATATCGCTGCTGATGCCTGGAGTAAAAGCGATGCCCGAATGGGCTTGGAGCAGATCGTTAAGCTGCCAGTTCCCCAGGATGTAATCAAGCACGCCGTTTTTAGTGGAAAGCATCTTTCCCTTCCCAACAGGAACCTCGTAAAGCGTGTTCACGGTCAAAATGTGCCTTAAATCAAGCCCTGATACAGATCGATCATAGAGAGCCGGATGATAGGGGTCCTGCGGAGCGCCGCCTTCAACACCGTAATATCCATCGCCTCCGACATCGATAGACTTTGACCAGGTGTAAGCCACTCCGTACGAGAAGCCGTTGGTGTACCTTCTCTCCAGCGAAGCCTGTAGCGCGTTGTAATTACCATTGCCTACGCTGCGGTCGTAATACGTCGGAGCCATGTACGGAAACAGAGCGCGTGACTGAGGGTCGCCAGGTCCTGGCGCAAGCGCGGTGTTATACATGCCGCCAACATCCAGCCGGTGCGAGGATGAGCCAACATAATTCACCGTTAGTGTGGTCGAAGAGCTAAGAAGCTCCTGGACTCCAAAGTTCCATTGCTCCGAATAGGGATTCTTTAGATTCGGATCGTACATAAAGCCAACCTGAGCGAATGGGGAAGGCGCCGGGAAGAAGCTATTGCCTGCGCTTGCGAATGGGTCCTGTGATGTAACTGCCGGTGTTGCAGAGCTTGTTTTCGGTACGTTCAAGTTAACCGCTTGCTGCTGACCGGTGTCAGGCCAAAGTCCGGCGATATTCTGTGCATCTTGCAATACGCCCGACCAATTGTCATACACAATGCCGAAAGCTCCACGAACGACTGTGCGATCCGTCACCTTGTAGGCAAAACCGAGGTGGGGGCCAACATTGGTGGTGGTGTTATGAAGTATTTTTTCGTTTGGAGACACGACGATGTGCGCAGCGAGCGTGCCATCTCCGGGAATGCACGGCGCAAAGCCGCGGACACTGCAGAGAGGAGGAAGCTTCTGAATGATATAAGTGCCGTTTCCGAGATCATCATCACCTGTCTCTGGGCCGCCGTTTTGACCGATCTGCTTGCTGGTCCCATAGGGTGGATTAAAGGTGAGATCGTAGCGAAGTCCCACATTAACCGTCAATTTGGAGTTAACTCTCCAGCTATCTTGCACAAATTCGCTCATAACACCGCCAGGACGCGTTTCCGAGTTCTCGTTGCGCCGCTGAGCTGAGTCTGGAGCGTTGATGAGAAAGGAGGCGACTGGATCGCCGGTATTGACGGTGTCAAGAGGATTTGTGTCGGCAGTTTCTTGCGCAGCGTATGTGAGGTTTGAGAGGGCGATCGGAGCCAGGAATTTATTGCTGATGAAACCCCCGCCTACGTGAAACTCGTGGTTTCTCCATATCTTCGTCAAAACACCACTGTATTGGTTGGAGTTCGGAACGTCGGGGTGGTTCGATATGTTCTCGGTTGCGCTGGAATATCCGTTGATCGCAAGTTGTGGAAGAAGGCTTCTTGAATTTCCTATAGCCGTGTAACCGCCGGCAAATGTCGGCGCGAACCCAACCTGACTAATGGTCCCCGCCGATCCTTTTGTGAAGAAAGCTGAGGCATTGGCTCCGGCAAGCGTTCGGCCGAATTGAGCCTGAAGAATGAGACTGGGGCTGAAGACATGTACGTAACTGCCGCCATAGTTCCTGTTCGGATTGGTGTTGACGTTTGGTATTCCTGGGAGGCCACCGGAACTACTTTCTACGCTGGTGTCGTGGCTATATCGAAACCATGCTGAATCGTTCGCGCCAATTTTTTGGTCAATCCGGGCAGTCCACTGGTTGATGGTCTGGGTTTCGGGAGTTGTGTCAAGTATGTTATCTCCGTTTGCATCGAATGCAGGCCCAGCCGCGGGGAAAACGAAGTTCGCGTAAGCTTGCATGGCGGGGCTGATATCACCTGGAGCATTACCTATAGGTATCTGGTTCCCCTGATATGGCTGACGGGTGTACTCGCCTGGATGGGCTGGATCGGGGATGGTCATATATGGGTTGTATATCTGTGTCGGCCAACTGCTCTCATCTCCAGCGAGTTGCGCGGCAGTTGGAACTTTTCGGGGAGCATTGCTGGTCTGCGAGAAGCGGAATCCCTGATATGCCCCAAAGAAGAAGGTCTTGTTCTTGCCGTTGTATAGTTTCCCGAGCCAAACTGGACCACCCACAGCGCCACCGAATTCGTTCTCTTTATAAGGCGTCCTAGGTGTGCCTGGCGGCAGGAAATAGGCCTGAGCATCGAAGATATCATTGCGGTCATACTCCCACGCTGAACCGTGGAGACTGTTTGTGCCGGACTTAGTGACTACATTTATGACCCCGCCGGTTACCGACCCGTATTCCGCACTGTCTGTGTGAGACACAACCTTGAATTCCTGAATTTCATCAATGATCGGCGGCACCGCATACACACTGTGGAAGGCGCCGAAGTTGCTCAGGCCATCCGTAAAAAAGTAATCGGATCGGTTGCCCTGCCCATTAACAGAGGGAATTGTGGATGCCTGATTGAGGGGCTCCGGTGTTGCATATTGGCCTCCACCGGGACCGCCCTGCCCGTTGTTTACCGGAGATATACCCGGGCTCAGAATAAGAAGCTGAGTAAAGTCACGTCCGTTAAGCGGAAGATCGTTCACCTGTTGCGTCCCAATGACGGTGCCGAGATTCGCACTTGACGTCTCCAGTTGCGGTGTAGCGCCTTGAACCGTGACGACGGTGCTTTGCGAACCAACGGTCAGAGCAAAGTCAATCGTTGCAGCCTGTCCGACGGTAAGTGTAAATTCGGGAACCCGCTGCTCCGCGAAGTTTGGAACCGACGCTTGAACCGTATATCGCCCCGGAGTGATAGCCAGGAAAAGATAGACGCCCGCACCATTGGATGTGGTTGTGTTCTCGACGCCTGTGGCCACATTCCTCAGCACGATTTGGGCGCTGGGAACTACAGCACCGCTGGGATCTCGGACAGCTCCGCTTAGCGAGGCGGTCGATAGCTGTGCCCACCCTGTGCTCGATAGCAGCAGGATGCAACTCAGTAAGCACGCTTGCCACAGCACAAATACTCTGCAGGTCTTCCACCGCTGAACTGAAAACTCCATCACATCCTCCTCAAATTGTCTTGCTGGCATACGAGCTCGGTGTTTTCCGGTCGATGTACTGGTCCGGGTTGGCATGATGATTGCCGCCAGCCATCTGGTTGCGGCCTGACTGCAAGGTCATGGGAGCACCGATTTCTTGTTGTCGGTCACAATAAGCGAGCGAAATCAATGATGTCAAGCATAAATCTTGTCTCTATATGATTGTTTCACTCATAATGAGCGATTGCAGCCTTTTATGTATCGCGAATTTCGGGCTGGAAAAAGAAGGCCTGAAGTTTCAGCCGCAATGAAATCTAACCGGTATATGACTGAAACAAAAATACTTACATTAAATTATGTATTTTAGGGGCCTTTGAAGCCATAGAGGCGAGAAAAGCCTTGATTGATATTTCGCTTCTCGCTCATGAACAGAGATTGAATATTTTTGAGGGAGACATCAACCTTGCCTTCAAAGGTTGTTTTAATCGAGTGCGAGAAATCGAGCGTGTATCGCTTAGATCATAGTTAATGCAGTTAAAACCTAATATCAATCATTAAATACGATTGTTTTGTTGACATTCGGCCACGACTTTCATTAGCATTCTCACTCGACACGCACTTCAGCCGAATCGGCGCCACGAGAGATCGATCTCTTTCCGCCACATCTGGTTCGGAAGACAAGTCCTGCACTTCAGTAGCAACCGCTTCCTGCAGTAGAGTGAACAAACAAATTGCATTGCAGTGTGCCGCCCATTCGGGAGGCTGTGGTTGGCCACTTGCAACAAGACCGACGAGATGCTGGAGTTAAATGGTCAATCTCGAGGCTTCGATGGGAATTGAGGTTGTCCAAGTGGGCGACTGCGCCATACGCGATCTTTCAATGCATCATGGATCGCTTTGGCCGTTTTGATTTCGGTGAAAAACGCTGAATGGAGTTGTGAGGGCCGATGCAACGAGAGTCGAATTACGATAAATTTCCCACATTTAGGGTAAGCGGGTGTGAATCGGAATGTTGGGAAGGTTGGCCCAGAATCCTGGAACGGTTGAAAGCATTCGGAATGTCGGAACTGTGCACGATTTCCTTCGAATGTTATCCAGGCGTCTATGAGAGAGCACTGATCAGCACGCTGGTGGAAGGCCTGCGGCCCTCGGGAGTGATCGTCACGTCGGACCTGTTGAAGAGTCCATCCGAAATCGAGCAGATGGTATCGGATGTGCTGGGCGACGATCCTGTATTTGGTCAAATGAACTCTCTTGAAATTGCGGACTTCTTTGATATTGCGAAGCTCGCAAGCGGACGCGAAATGGTCAAAAACTGGAAACATGGGCTCTTGGTCATTGTCGGCACGGGGGCGTCTTTACTATCCGCAAAACCGGATCTGCTCGTATATGCGGATATGGCTCGTTGGGAGATCCAGCAGCGTCAACGGCGGAATGAGATTGGAAATCTGGGTACCGAAAATCTCCAGGAAAGTCCGGGGCAGAAATACAAGCGGGCGTTTTTCGTCGATTGGCGTGCCGCTGACCATCTTAAGAAGTCTTTGTTGCAGAACATCGATTTCTGGCTCGACACGAACGGAGATATTCCGAAACTCGTGACCGGCCGTGCCATGCGGGATGGACTGCAAAAGCTGTCCCGGCGCCCTTTTCGGGTTGTCCCCTATTTCGATCCAGGGCCGTGGGGTGGCCATTGGATGGAGAAGGTTTGTGGCCTCCCGGCGGGGATGCCGAACTATGCATGGTGTTTCGACTGTGTACCCGAAGAAAACAGTTTGCTGCTTTCTTTTGGAGGAACATGTGTCGAGATTCCAGCCATGAACCTCACCCTTCTTCATCCGCGCGAGTTGCTGGGCGACGCGGTGTTATCTCGATTCGGAGCCGAGTTCCCGATTCGTTTCGACTTGCTCGACACGATGGGTGGTGGAAACCTTTCGCTACAGGTTCATCCAAAAACTCAATTCATCCGTGAGCACTTCGGCATGCAATACACGCAGGACGAGAGCTACTATATGCTCGACGCCGGCGAGGATGGCGACGTGTACCTCGGCCTTAAGACTCATATCGACCGAGAAGCCATGATCGGAGAGTTGAAAGCGGCCCTAGGCGCCGATGTGTCGTTCAGCGCTGAGACATACGTAAACCGCTTCTCAGCCAGCAAGCACGACCATTTTCTGATTCCGGCGGGTACCATCCATTGCTCGGGCAAAAACTGCATGGTCCTCGAGATAAGCGCGACTCCGTATATTTTCACATTCAAGTTGTGGGATTGGGGCCGGCTCGGCCTGGACGGCTTGCCAAGACCGATTCATCTCGAACATGGCTTGGCAAACATAGATTGGAACCGTGACACGGATTGGGTTGGGAAAAACCTGATCAATCGGATTGATCCGGTGGGCCAGGGTCCGGGTTGGCGCGAGGAGCGCACAGGGCTCCATGAATTGGAGTTTATTGAAACACGCAGGCACTGGTTTACGAGTTCGACGCCTCACGATACGCTTCAGACTGTCAATGTTCTCAACCTCGTTGAAGGAGAGGAGGCTATCGTCGAAAGCCCGGCGGGAGCCTTCGATCCATTCGTCGTTCACTATGCTGAAACTTTCATTGTCCCGGCATCTGTGGGCCGATATTCAATTTCACCTGCAGGACGATCCTTGGGGAAGCGCTGTGGAACGATAAAGGCATTTGTCCGTTCGTAGCGGACATTCAGATGATAATTGGCAAGGCCAAAGGAAGTGGGGATTGCGGAGTTAAGCGGAGTAATCCTCATGAGCGATATTGCATCGCCAACTTACTGGCCAACGACGTTGATCTTGGCCAAATCCCGACTCGGAGGAAACGGTGAGATATCTCTTCAAAGAATCGCATGTTAATGGCTCAAATAAGCAGTCGACGACTTTTTCCAATGGTAGGCGCGTCCTTTTGGGGGGCATGGCGGCGTTAGGAGCCGGATTGGTTGGTTCCGCCAGTGTCCCCCGCGACCTGACAACGCGATCGTCAGAGGGAACGCCATCCAAGCCCCAGGCTGCTGCAGTTCCCTGTGCGCAAAACAAGGTCATTCGTTCCGACTCCACCACTGTGGTAGAGACAAGCGCGGGCAAAGTACGTGGATTTGAGCGAAACGGAGTTTACATTTTCAAAGGCATACCATACGGCGCTTCGACCTCCGGCTCGAGGCGCTTCATGCCAGCATCCAAACCTGAACCATGGACAGGGATTCGCAATGCGCTCGCATACGGTCGAATCTGCCCACAGCAGGATTCTGCACACTTCAACATGGACGGAAAGAACCTTGCGAATTCCGACGAGGATGCCTTTCTGCTCCATCGGGGGTCCGCCGCGACAGTTCCCGGCGAAGACTGCCTGCGAGTCAATCTTTGGACACCGGAGATCAACGGTTCGCATAAACGCCCCGTCATGGTCTTCATGCATGGAGGCGGTTTCTCCGGAGGCTCCGGGCATGATCTTCTTTCCTATGATGGCGAAAGCCTCGCTCATAATCACGATGTGGTTGTGGTGAATCACAATCATCGACTGAACGTTTTCGGTTATCTCAATCTGGAATCAATTGGTGGTGAAGAATTTTCGATGTCCGCCAATGTCGGAATGCTTGATATCGTCGCTGTTCTTGATTGGGTTCATACGCATATCGTGGCGTTCGGTGGCGATCCCGGGAACGTAACTATATTCGGTCAATCCGGAGGTGGGGGGAAGGTTGCCGCTTTGATGGCGATGCCGGCAGCTAAGGGGTTGTTTCATCGCGCCATTATTCAAAGCGGCCCCTTTTTGAAAGCGCTCAATCCCGACTCTTCTCTACGGCTAGCAGAACTGTTGATTGCTGAACTTGGATCAAAATCTCAAGTCAAGGAACTGCAGAAGATTTCGGTGGACCGGCTGCTGGGCGCTGCTGCGGAAGCTATGAAGAAGATGCCGAAGACTCGACCTTTCCAACGCGACGGATACGGTTGGGAGACCGCTGTCGGTTGGGGACCTACCGTAGATGGGCACATCCTACCGAATCATCCATTCGACCCGGGAGCTCCCACGATCTCGTCGGATGTGCCGCTGATCACAGGCACGAACCTCAACGAAAGCGTCAATGGAGTGGACCGCCCCGACGCGGAATCCATGACCACTGATGAAATGAATCAATTGGTTCGTGAGACTTTTGGCAGTGATGGCCCTGCGATTATTGCTGCTTACCGGGAGGATTATCCCCTGGCGAATCCATTCGGCCTCTGGGCTGCCATTGCCACTTCTCAATGGCGCATCCCTGCGATCGCGCAGGCCACGAGGAAAGCCAGCTTAGGCGCGGCGCCCGCGTACTCCTACATTTATTCCTGGCGCACGCCAATGTTGCACAAGCGTCCAGGAACGTTCCACGCGTGCGAAATCTCATTCGCTTTTGACAACGCCGAAATCTGCGATCACTACAGCGCAGGCGATCCGGGTGCATTCATCCTGAGTAAACAGTTGAGCAAGGCCTGGGTGAACTTCGCACGGACAGGAAATCCCAATCACGATGGCTTGCCAGAGTGGCCGAAATACACAGCCGAGTCTCGCGCAACAATGTTCTTCGATACTCCATCTGAAGTTCGTCACGACCCCGAGGGAAAGGGATTGAAAATCATCACACAGTCTTGAGCTGAAGTCCCGATTGTGACTCCTGCCGCTCGGATAGGCTGCCGCAGGAAATTGTGCAGATATAACGCCGGTGATGCTGACTATCTCAGTGCTCATGTCGAGTCCTAGGTCGACCCGATGATAGTTGGAAGGACAAGAGCCGAACGTTTTGATTCTCCTCTATTGACATGTTTTTGCGATCGTCGAGAAGGGCGGCTACAGTGTGAAGCTGGAATCCCCGACAGAAACATCAGACACTGCAGTTTCTGTTGTCTATCAGGAAACGTATCAGTCGACGGCCCCTATGCCCTGGGCCGCTTGCTGCGCCCTCCTCATGCTCTTGGGTGCACCTCTTTTCGCGATAGCTCAAAATATCGCTGGACACTCCGGCAATCGGACTTTCAACGCGGATACAGTGCTGCAGGCGCACGTCACCCCTAACACGATTGTCCTACCCATGGTTGATGGAAACGCTATACGTTTCAGGCGATTCTCAACCGAGGATGGGCTATCGCAAACCATGGTCACCCAGATAGTGCAAGACGATCAAGGCTTTATTTGGTTTGCTTCGCTGTATGGGTTGAACCGATACGACGGCTATAAATTCAAAACCTTCAAGCACGAACCAGGCCGTCCAAACAGCCTGAGTGGTGTGCACAATTATTCGCTATTCAAAGATCGTTCTGGCGCGCTCTGGATCGGATTTGAGGAGTTCCTCGATAAATTCGATCCAGTTACCGAGACAGCTACTCACTACCGCATCGGAGATGCGGAAGGTGAAACCTTTCCCGTGAGGAACATTAGCCAGGACCACTCGGGCATGTTGTGGCTGGGAACCAGAGCGGGACTCTACAGATTCAATCCCTCAACCGGACAGACCACTCGCTATCGGCACGATCCGAACAACCCCTTCAGCCTTAGCAGCGATGTGATCAAATGCACAGGCGAAGACAAAGAGGGGACGTTATGGGTTGGCAGCAGCGAAGGCGTGGATGCGTTTGATTGGAAGGCAGGCAAGGTCACGCTCCACATTCCGCTCCATGAAGGTGGCGAGATGTCCTTCCAAGAGGACCATTTTGGCGTGCTCTGGATCGCCCATGTTACGGGCGGCGGTTTAGCGGCTTTCGATCGAAACACGAATACGCTCACGGAGTATTCGGTTCATGCTGCTCACCTTTCTGACGAGCTCACGGGGATGTTGTCGGTGCTCGAGGACCGAGACGGGACTCTTTGGTTTGGAACGATGGGCGATGGCATTCTGAAATTTGACCGGAAGGGTCACAAGTTCATCCGTTACCGTCACGATCCCAGTAACTCCGAAAGTCTCGGCGAAGACGATGTGAGCACTTTGTTTCAGGACCGCGAAGGAAACATCTGGGCGGGTCTGCACATGATGGCAGCCAACACCTTTGCCCCTCGACCGCCGCTCTTTGAGAAATTCAAGCACCAACCCGGCAATATCAACAGCTTCAGCGGGACCATGGTGAATGGCATATATGAAGATCGACGAGGAACTCTCTGGATTAGCGCGATTGATGCACTTAACCGCGTTGACCGCAAGACAGGGAAATACACTTTCTACCGCATGGGACGGCCGCAAATGAATTGGAGACCGACCTCGATCGTCGAGGATCGGTCGGGCTTTCTATGGGTTGGTAGCAATGGCAAAGGACTATTCCGTTTCGACCTGAGGACAGGACAATTCAAGGAGTTCCGCCAAAGCCTCACGGATCGATTTAGTTTAAGCAACGATTATGTGAATCGGCTGTTCATCGATCACGCAGGCAGGCTGTGGGCTGTGACAGAAGATGGTCTCGATCGTTTCGATCCGGCGACTTCTCGTTTCACGGTACACAGAGCCGAAAAGGAAAGCGCCGAGCAGGCCGATCTCGACGTCGAGGAAGATCGCGATGGAGCGCTGTGGATTGGGGCGGACCCCTCCGGTCTGCAACGCTTCGATCCATCCACCGGGCGGTTTACCAACATCTATAAGCACAGCTCAAATGACCCGACAAGCCTGAGCAACAATCGCGTGAACTCCGTCTACTTCGATCACTCAGGCGCCATGTGGGTCGGCACACAGGACGGCCTCGACAAATTCGATCGCTCGACTGGCACATTTAAGACTTACTACGAAAAGGATGGCCTTTCGGGAAATGTGGTGAGTTGCATTCTTGAGGACGGGCGCGGCAACCTCTGGATGAGCACCAATCACGGAGTCTCTAAACTCGACCCCCTACGGCAAACATTTGAGCGTTATTCAATTGCCGATGGGCTTCCAGGCGCTGACTTAACTGGTTTTGGCTCCTGCTCTAGAAACTCGAGTGGGGAGATGTTTTTTGGAGGATTCAGTGGGGGCGTCGCATTTCACCCAGACAGGGTCGTTGACGATCCATATGTTCCGCCGGTGGTTCTCTCCGATTTCCGGCTTTTTGGCCGCCCCGTCACGATTGGATCTGATTCCCCACTTAATAAGTCGATAGGTTACACCAGGGCCGTCAGGCTTTCTCATAACGAGAACATATTCTCGTTGGAGTTTTCCACTCTCAGCTTTTTCAATCCTGAGACCAACCGTTACCGCTATAGGCTGGACGGATTGGATCGCCAGTGGCACGAGGTGGGGAGCAATCAACGATTAGTGACTTACACTACGCTACCGACTGGGACGTATACCTTCCATGTGCAGGGCGCTACCAGCCGGGGAGCCTGGAGCGAGCCGGGCCTGGAGTTGACTATCGAGATCCTGGCTCCGTGGTGGGCTACCTGGTGGTTTCGTACGCTTGGCATTGCGGTTTGCGGAGCGCTTCTGGCGGGATTCTATCGATTGCACATTCAGCAACTGCGACGGGAGGAAAAGAAACTGCGGGAGGTTGTGGAAACGATTCCGGCGATGGCGTTCACTGCCGGACCCGACGGGTCGCGTGAGTTCGTCAATCGCCGCTGGCTGGAATTCGCCGGACTCACCGAGAAGAGCATCCTGGGCTCCGGCAGGCAGCTCACTGTGCACCCTGACGATCTGAATGAGCACTTGACTAAATGGGGAGCATCGCTGACTACAGGCGTTCCATTCGAAAATGAAGCACGGCATTGCAATGCACGCGGCGCATATCGCTGGTTTCTGGTTCGTGCGGTGCCGTTACGCGATCGACATGGAACTATTCTCAAATGGTATGGGACTCTGACAGACATCGAAGACCGCAAACGTGTGGAAGAAAGACTTCAAGAACTTCGCACAAACGTGTCACAAACGTCGAGGGTATCGATGGGCGCAGAGATCTCTGCATCCATTGCTCACGAGATCAATCAACCTCTGACGGCCGTGCTTGCGAACGCACAGGCATGTTCCCGTTGGCTCGGGACCGAGCCTCCAAATATTCAGGAAGCTATCCAGTCAGTAGAGCGTGTTGTACGAGGTGGGCATGCCGCAGATGCTGTAATGCGGAATATTCGCTCGCTCTTTAAGAGGCAACCAGTCGTGAAAGCTCCCTGCAATATGGTGGATCTCATTCGAGATGCCATGAGCCTCATCAACGAGAACATAAATCGCCGGTCAACTCCGATTGAGTACGACTACCAAGAACCCGTTCTCATGGTGCTCGTAGAGCGTTTCCAGATTCAACAGATCATTATCAATCTGGTTGGAAATGCAATCGAAGCGATGGAAGAGATCAATAGAACGCCATTGCTGCGGATTTGCATCCGACAGACGACGGACCGTCAGGTACTCATAGAATTTATCGATAACGGATGCGGTTTGCCGATCCACGATTTAGATAACATCTTTGACGCTTTCGTTACTACCAAAAAGAACGGAATGGGCATCGGGCTTGCCATCTCGCGGTCGATCGTAGAAGCTCACGACGGACGACTTTGGGCAGAAAACAACCCGGATTTTGGAGCCAAATTTAGTCTCCTACTCTGGTCACCGGAGGCAACGATAACAAACGCTCGATCCACGATTTCCGTCTAGAGGACGATTGCGTACGGAATTCCACAGGATGGATAGATGAATTAAAAATGGGTCGTCGGAGGCCAATGACAGCCTCTAGCTTTCTCGGTTCGCTTACATCGAGCGGAGATCGTCCGACAGTAGTGGAAATGCCCGAATGCAGCGTTTTCAGCTAGGATTGCCGCGCATACCCGGGGGAACCCGGAAGCTAATATCTGTTTTGCCTCTCACGTTGAGTTACTGCAAGTAACGGCTTGAGCTTGCAAGAATAAAAATTGCTAGCACAAGCACAGTCACGCCCGTCCACTGGACGCGAATGGGAAGTGGTCCGCAATCCTTCCATTCGCCCGTAAACATACCCAACATGGTCGCCGTAATCACGATCAGCGACATGAATAATGGCCATCCAAGAATCGGCCCCCAGGCGCCCAGTTGGCCTGCCGCAAGCCCATAGAGCAGCGTGCTTCCGAACCACAAGATGGCCATGAGCGCGGCCAGAACCCAGTGCGATCGCCCCTCCCGAAACCTATGTCCGGAACGATTCCGTTTCATCAACCAAGCGCAGTACAGGACATTCGGCACTGCACCGGCAAGCAACAGCGGTAGCCAAATCGCGTTGATCGCGTTGAGCCCGATTGCGCCAAACGAGCGAGCTTCTGCTACCAACGGCGTTCCGAAAGCAACTCCGAAATTCATGAGGGATGCGGCAAGACCGCACATGATTGCAAGCAGCAATCCCTGCGAGGTAGTTCTTTTTGAGGAAATCGGCAGCCCGCTCGATCTCTCTCGCAACTTTCCGGCGGCGGCACAGAGCATCACGCCCAATAGGACGAGAACGATTGCGCCAATAACCGCATGCCCAGCCGTACTGTTGAGGTGTTCTCCGTGCAGAGACACCATGGGAATCAAGCTGCCAACGGCGGCGGAGGTTCCTAGCACGATGGAAAATGCGAGTGTAATCCCGATCATATCCACCGCAAGGCCAAAAAACACCTGCGCTATTCCCCAGCCCGCACCAAAGCCTGCGACTTCGAGAATGATGTTCAGCGGGGCTGAGCGGTAAACCATCGACAGATGCGGGATGGTGACTAAGGCAGCCACAAAGGGCAGAACAACGAGCGCGAATATCGTCCAGGCAAGCCAGGTGTTCTCCCAGGCCCATTTTCGGGCATGCTTCATGGGAATCGTGAAGCTGGCGTTCATGACGCCGGCAATGATGAGAGTTCCAATTCCGATCGATGTACTGCTCATGGTCGACTTCCCTTTTTGATTTTCTAATATTTGCGACACATATCAGCGTTAAGAATCATATTTTGCGAGTGAATTTAGACTATACAATCATGTTTAATGATTGACAACTTTTCTTCGCTCGCCTATGATCTCTGGTAATCAGGAGAGCACCGTCTCGGCGACGGAGTAGGTGGCGTGATTGGGCGGCTTGGTCGATGTCGTAAGTAAGTTCGGAACGAACACTGTGGCGAATTCGCCGGTCGACTTCCCATTGCACGAGCCGGCCAAATCAGAGCACCGGGCGAATGAACTCTTCCGAAGAATCGCCGACGGTGTCCCCGCCTGTATCTGCATTATGGCTCCCGACGGAGGCATGATTTACGCGAACAAAGTCGCATCTAAAGCCATGGGAAAGCCGGCTGAAAAGATTCTTGGCAACCAGTGGATGCAGCACCTTCATCCTGAACAATATAAAGAGGCGCACAAAACCTGGATGGGTTGTGTTGCAAGCGGGACACTGCTCGATACGAGATGGATGATGTTGCAGTCTGATGGGCTGTATCGCTGGCAGCATATTCGCGCAGATCCATCATTCAATGAGCATGGCCAGTTGGTGAGCTGGTACTTGGTGATGGTTGATATCGATGAGCAGGTACGCACCGAAGATCATCTCCGAGAAATGCGCGCAAAACTTAATAAAGCCTCACGCATCGCGACGGTTGCTGCACTCTCTGCTTCCATTGCTGACGAACTTAATCGACCATTGATGAGTGTCGTCACGAACGATCAGGATGGAAGGCGCTGGTTGGCGGCTGACTCGCCGAAGACCGGGGACGCCGCAGAAGAAAATATGCAACATATACGTTCTTTATTCAGACAGGAGACATTCGACAAGAAGGAAGCTAGCGTGCCTGAAATGATCAAGGAAGCCATACGAACGATCCAGGAACTCCCACGTTGGCGAGATATTTCGATTGAGTACAACTTCGAGAGATCTCTCGCGAAGGTTCTTGTTGATCCGATCCAGAATCAGGAAGTGTTCATCAATCTCTTCTCGAATGCATTTGAAGCAATGGAGATTGTCTCCGCCAGCCCGCGACTCCAAATCTGCGCTGAGGTCCTTAGCGACAAAGAGGTGCGTGTGCAGGTAGTTGTCAACGGACCGGGCGTAGACGATCTCGAGAATATCTTCGAGGCCTTTGAAGAAAAGGATGTGGGCATTGGTTTGGCGGTCTCTCGCTCAATTGTCGAAGCGCAGGGAGGACAACTTTGGGCGGAGAACAATCCAAAAGGCGGAACACGGTTCAATTTGCGGCTACCTATATCCCGCGTATCAACAGCCGCTCCATGATCATGGTGAGAATAGAATCTCAAGGAGATCGTCTCCGGTCGGAGTTACGAAAACCTATTCTGAATCAAATCTGCAGATTGAATCTAGACCAGGGTGACGTCTATACCGAGTTTTTTGAAGGGCGCAATGGCTGAAGCAGATGCCCCTGTATCCGTGATTAACCTATCTATCTCCTTAGTTGGACAGAGGAGATACTTGCTGATAGAACCGAGTTTGCTGTGATCAGCCACAACAACCTTCATTTTGGCATTGTGCACCAGTTTGCGCAGGACTTCGGCTTCCGAAGGATTGGTACAGGTCAAGCCTTTCTTCGCATCGATGCCGTCGACGCCGATGAACATGATATCGGAGAAGAGCATCTCAGCCCCGGCGGTAGCGAGCGGACCCACGAGAGTGAACCAACTTCCGCGGAGGTGCCCTCCCGTCACAATCACCTCGATGTCCTTCCTGCTACTCAATTCCATTGCCACGTTTACTGTATTCGTAATGATCGAGATGTCGGTCAGCACTCTTAGGCATCGCACCACTTCGGTGGTCGTGGTACCTCCGCTCAACGCAACGGTTTGTCCCGTGCTGACGAGGCCAGATGCTGCCTGCGCAATCCGACGTTTTTCTTCGGCGAAGCTATTGATTTTGTCTTGGAAAGAATTGTCGTGCCGAAACGGTTCGTAGAACAAAGGCCCGATGGGTACAGCTCCGCCGCGTGTTCGCCTTAGAAGCGACCGCGTTTCAAGATCCTCGAGGTCGCGGCGGATCGTTGCCACCGATGCGCCAAGCGTGTTGCAAAGTTCGTCGACTTCGACTCCGCCTGTCTCCTGCAGACGGCGAAGAATATATTCGTGACGTGCGACGAGATTATCGGTCTTGGGAGCCATATGGTTAAGCGTAACAAAGCCGACTCTTCGGCACCTTTTCACTATATCTCATTTATGATCGAACAATCTTTATGTATGATCGAAACGTCACGTAGTACTCACAAGAATAAACGCGATGTTGCGTCACGGCGCGAAATGTCGTGAATCTCTCTGGCCTGCTGTTCCAGTAGCAGCAACCGCTGCCGACTCTGGGAATCGAAAAACTGATGAAAGAGACTGCAATCAAGGTGAGCAAGGTTTCACGAAGGTCCTTCGCAAAAGGTTCGGCATTGTCACTCGCATCGATGTGGCTTCAGCCCAAGATGAATGCGAGCAGGTTGCCGCAGGCGGATCACCAGCCATGGCGTTTCATCAATCCGTTGATCGGAGCGAGCACCAATGCAAAGCTTGGCGAAGGAAAGACATTCCCAGGGCCAGCAACACCGTTCGGCATGGTACAGCCCGGACCGGACACGATCACTGGAGGAGACCAGGCGCCAGGCTACTCGTATGACCATACAACGATTGAAGGCTTCAGCTTCCTACGAATGAGCGGGGTAGGCTGGTACGGAGACTTCGGCAACTTGCTCGTGATGCCGACGACTGGCCAGATGAAGCTTGATAGCGGACGAGTGGATCATCCAGGCGAAGGATGGAGATCGGCCTTCAGCCACTCGCGCGAGGTAGTAGAAGCGAACTACTATGCGGTCACTCTCGATGACTATGGCATCCGCGCAGAGGTCACGGCTGCTCCTAGGTCCGGGATGCTGCGGTTTAGTTTTCCTCGCACCGAAACAGCACGCATACAGTTAGACCTTGCCCGGCGCATTGGTGGCACCTCAACTCGCCAATATGTAAAGGTCGTAGGAGAACGTGCGATTGAAGGCTGGATGCGCTGTCCGGCGATCGGAGGCGGTTGGGGCAACGGTGAAGGGCAAGTTGGTTATACAGTGCACTTCCATCTGGAATTCTCCGAGGCCCTCACTGAATATGGTGTCTGGAAGATCGACGTTCCGAATGAGACCTTCCCGGTAGCGAAAGGACTGGTCACCGACTACTTCACAAGTGAGGCATATCGAGAGTTAGTCAAGCATGGCGAAGTTCTCAATGGCTGCAAGGAAATGGAAGCAAACCATATCGGGTTCTTCGCCGAGTTTCCACGGCACAATCCCGACAAACCCATCTTAGTAAAAGTTGGAATCAGCTTTGTCAGTATGGAGGGAGCCCGCGAGAACTTGGCCCGCGAGATTCCCGCATGGAATTTTGAAGAAGTGCGCGATAAAGGGCGGGCCCTTTGGGACGATGCCCTGAATTCAATTCAGATCGAAGGCGCTTCTGAGGTGGATCGGAGAATCTTTACGACCGCTCTTTACCATGTGATGATCGACCCGCGTGATATGTCGGATTTGAGTGGAGAGTATGTCGGTGCCGACGGTGCAGTTCACAAGAGTGCCGGTTACACGCCAAGAACGATCTTTAGCGGTTGGGATGTTTTCCGAGGGGCATTTCCTCTCCTTACACTGATGAACGCAACCCTCGTCAATGACGAGATCAATTCCCTCATTACTTTGGCCGAAACAAGCGGCAAAGGCTATCTCGAACGATGGGAGATCATGAACGCCTACAGTGGATGTATGGACGGCGATCCCGCTACGTCCGTGATCCTCGATGCCTATACCAAAGGCATTCGCGGGTTTGATATCGAAAAAGCTTATGCCTATTGCCGACAGACCGCAGCCGGAGAAGATGGAACCACAAACCGCCCGCAGAACAGCTTCTACATGAAGCACAGCTACGTTCCCGACCAAGTGTCGTGGACCCTCGATAATTACTATTACGATTGGTGCGTGTCGAAACTGGCAACAGCTCTCGGCAAAACAGAAGACGCCAAACTGTTCGGTCAACGGTCAACACAGTACAAATCCATCTATGATCCGTACGTAGATAGTATGCGGGCGAAAGCTGCGAAAGGTGACTGGATTCCCTGGAAAGGAAAGACTGAATTCGGACAGGGATGCACAGAGAGTAACCCAGGTCAGCAAACCTGGTTTGTTCCGCACGATGTGCATGGGCTTATCGAACTCATGGGTGGCAAAGAAGTGTTCGCCAGGAAGCTGGAAGAGTTTTTTGAGAAGACGCCGGAATCGTTTGGGTGGAACGCTTATTACAACCATTCAAATGAACCGGTGCACCACATTCCCTACCTGTTCGTATATGCCGGGAAACCATGGCTTACCCAGAAGTGGGTACGACGCATTCTCGCAAACGCCTACCACGATGACGTCAATGGCATTTGCGGCAACGACGATGTGGGACAGATGTCGGCTTGGTATATCTTGGGCGCACTCGGCTTTTACCCTGTGTGCCCAGGCGATGGTATTTACGCCCTCAGTAGCCCACTCTTTCCAAAGGCTACCTTGAACCTTGACAAGCACTACTACAAAGGGGCGACGTTTACGATCACAGCTCGTAACCATTCTTCCAAGAACTGTTACATCAAAAGTGCAAGATTGAATGGGGAGCCATTACACCGGGCGTGGATTCGCCACAGTGAAATTGCGGCTGGTGGGCTGCTTGAGTATGTGATGTCATCTGAGCCCAACCTGAGTTGGGGTACTTCAGACCAAGACTTGCCGCCTTCATCATCCCACTCCGCATGAACTCCTATCACGGCGCCATGTTGCGAGGTAAGCTGACACGCGATCGTACTCCGTACGATCAGTTGAGGTGGGCCGACTTCGATTTGAAGAAGGTACGCTGATGATCACCCGTGGCACTGTGCACGGCAGGATCGGACGCGTGAAGACGGATTACACCGCGTGATAGTCGTGGAGTATCCGAAGCAACCGTAGCAACTCTCGCCTGTCTGCTGGAGCCAATGGCGCCAACGCACGGTCCTCCGCCTCTGCAAGGCCAGCCTTCAGGCGCTCGAAGAGAGCTGTGCCCGTTTCTGTCATCTCAACAATATTCTGACGGCGGTCTTCGGGATCTGAAACGCGCGTGACAATACCTTCTGCCTCGAGCGCATTGACAACCGCATTCATATCGCTGCGGTCGATGTTCGTGCGTCGACAGAGTTCAGCCTGCGAGACGGCGCCAAACGCATCGAGTGTTGCAAGCACGGCGAACTGGTAGCGATGAGTCCCCTCCACAGCGAGAGCTTCGTTTACGACTCTGCCCACCAGGATGGCCGTCTGATTCAGCAGCCGAGACGCCAGATTGCGCCATAGAGGTGCTTGGTCCGCGTGTCTAGTGATGTCCATCGCGCCCCGAAAAAAGATTGGTGATACCAACGATTTTCTATTGGCGACACCGCGTAGTCATGCTACTTTATAACAGATCGTTGGTGACGCCAACGATCTGGCTGGAATATATCGCTCCTCCGAGCGGTTCGTCGATTCCTGCGCCCCACGAAAGGTGCAGGCCGGACGACATCTTGTGTCCCAATTGATTTCTCAGAAAGCAAAGTGAAAACTACCCATGGCGAGAGTACATGCTTTAAGAGGCCAGGATCGCGTGTTCGGCTTCACGCTCGATGAGCAGGGGACAAACCTGCCTCGGCAATATGGTCCTTGGACCGCCTTCAAGACGATAGAGCTGTATCACGACGAACCCTATCAAGGCGTTGATGTAAGTGCTTGCTTGGACGACATCAGCAAGTATGGATTTCACTTGACCGCTGCGCATAAGCGCATCACGGACCTTGCGGTTGGTAGTGTGCCGGTCATGAGCGAGCGCGCGTTGGTCCTAGGTGGCGCCGGAGCGACAGGCAATGCGTGGCTGATCGGCGTCATCGCCGGTCTATTCGAGGCCGGGTTGGATGTGACCGAGGCTGACCTGACCATCGGGACATCGGCCGGATCGACCGCCGCGGCCCAGATAACCAGCGGGACTCGGCCGACCGAACTGCTTGCCGAGATCCTTTCCGCTGTGCCCCCGCAACGGACAGGTCCGATCAGAGCCGACGGTGGACGCGCCCCAATTGGTCCGGCGGCCGACCATATGGAGAGAATGAACGCAATCATCGCCGCCGCTGAGGATGCAGCCGACATGCGCCGCAGGATGGGAGCGGCGGCGCTCGAGACGGACGCGGCGGCGCACAGCTCTGCGCAAGCGCAGTGGCGCGCTACCATCGCCGCTCGGCTGCCCAATCAGCTCTGGCCGCAACGGCGGCTGCTCATACCGGCGGTCGATGCCCATACCGGCGAGCCGGTCGTGTTCGACCGCCATAGCGGCGTCGACTTGGTGGACGCCGTCACCGCCAGCACTTCCAACGGCTTCGGTGTCCCTCCGTACAGCATCGGCGGCAGGCGATACATCAACGGCGGCTACCGAAGAAACGAGAATGCCGATCTGGCAGCCGGGTACGCACGGGTGCTCGTCCTGTCACCGTTCGGCGGCAGATCATTGCACCCGTTGGACTGGGGAACCCATCTCGGAGCACAGGTGGACGAACTACGCGCAGGCGGCAGCAGGGTCGAAACCATCTTCCCGGATAGCAACTCTCAAAATGTACTCGGCGGTGGCATGGAAGCGATGGATCTATCGAGGCGCCGGCCCTCCGCTCAAGCGGGTTACACCCAAGGCGGAACCCTTGCCGAGCAGCTCACCGAATTCTGGCGCTGACGCCTATGAAACCAGTCGACTCGGTAGACGTGACGACACCTGCTCATGCGTCGGATGGCCGACGGGCGCGGTGTGTGGTTGGGGTTCCCAGT
>Ga0206868_10143_pt1 | contig 20535 bp, 18 predicted proteins | sample Alteio_BWOrgCont_38_FD_152901 | JGI IMG/M metagenome (GOLD analysis project Ga0206868, IMG submission 152901) | Enriched cells from forest soil in Barre Woods Harvard Forest LTER site, Petersham, Massachusetts, United States -... | ecosystem: Environmental > Terrestrial > Soil > Temperate forest >... | reverse complement strand
CAGCAGGCAATATTCGCCATCGGCGTGCTTGATGAGAACGGTATTCCCGGCGATGTTTCGCACCAGGCAATCCATCCAAAATGTCCCGACGAACGGGGCATCATGAATGCCGTCGCTCGTCTTGACGACGACACCATCCGCCGGCGCGAGAATGGGCGCGTCATAGCAAAAGTAGTCAGTGAGTTTGCGGCCATGGCCGGCGAATGAACGTCCGTTTTCTCCAAATTTGACGAGATCGTAGGCGAAACGCTGGGTCGGAATGCCCCAGGAATGGGAGGTTTCCCGGGTGACGCCGCCGTTGTACACACGCCACTCGCCGGCGACAGGCAAGATATAATTTACCTTCTGCTTGAATTGTTCCGCCTGCAAAACCGGGTGCCCGTAAGATTTTTCCCAATAGGTTCCGGCGATTTGGAGAAAGCTCCGGGCCAAAATAAACGGGTTAAAGAGGAAAAGAAAATTTGAAATAGAATAGTTCAGCGTTGCAAACAAGGCTTTTCGCGGCGTATCAATGCGTGGATCTGGCGGTCCAACTGGCTTATCAATTTTATTTTTCCTTCTTTTCCAGCCCCGAGTAAAGAGGTCAACCAAACCAAGAAAGCCGGCCCAGACAAAAATCCAAAAGATGCAAATCCAGAAATGTTTGTTCCTGTAAAAGATAAAGATAATTGCCAACGCGCCGCCCCAGAACAGAATTTCTTTGATGCGTTTGTTCATCTGATTGCAGGCTAAATAGTAATCGCTCTTGGTTTATGCAACCGGGAAAATTTCAGTCCCAATCGCCCGTTTTCAAATAAGGCTTGAGCTTTTCCTTGAGCGTTTCGCGGCCGCGATGGATGAGGGATTTGGTGGCGGAAAGAGAACAGCGAAGGATCCGGGCGATCTCCTCGTAACTCAAATCGTCCTGACGGCAGAGGAGGATGGCGCTGCGTTGGTTCTCGGGGAGTTCGGCGAGGGCTTCTTCGATTTTTTGGGCGAGTTCGCTATGCAGGACTTTGTCCGGCGCGGCGACCTGTGATTTGTCTTCAAATTGCCGCGCGGGCTGGTCTTCGTGTTCAGTGTGAGTTTCTTCGAGCGATTCGGCCGGATGGCGCGAGCGGCGGCGGAGTTCGTTCAGGCAGAGATTGCGGGCGATGGTAAAGAGCCAGGTGGAAAATTTGGCGGTCTGCTTGTAGCGGCTGCGGGATTTATAGACTTGCAGGAAAACATTTTGGGCCAGGTCCTCGGCTTCCGCCTCATCGCGCAGGGAACGGTAGATGAAATTCATCACCGGTTGCTTGTATTTATCCACCAGTCCGGCAAAAGCGGCGCGGTCGCCGCGCTTTACGCGAAGCATCAATGCGGCATCCGGGTCGGATTGGTCGGGTGTTTTCAAAAATCCAGAGCATGATGCGCAAACGGCAAGGCTTCGTGCAAACAACAAAACGAAAAAGTAAGAGTCGGGCAGCGAAGAGGCGAGACAAGGCTTGAAACGCGCGGCATAAAACGCAAAAATTGGCCGGTGCAGGATTTAATCAGGAAAATCGAGGAGGACGCGAAGGCGCGTCTGAAATTGTCGCCGAACAGCACCCTCGCGGATAACCTTGCCTGCTACAAAGGTTTTCTCAACGTCCAGACGCACCGGTTGAAGATTTTGCATCGCGGGGGCGCGGGCGGAGTGGAGATTTGCCGCGGACGCGCCGCGGTGCTGGACGCGTTGCTGCAGCACCTTTGGGACACGGCGCGCGGCGACCTTTCGCCCGAGGCGCAAAAGGAGTTTCCCCGGTTGTCCCTGGTGGCCATCGGCGGTTATGGCCGGGCCGAGTTGAACCCGTTCAGCGACATTGATTTCATGTTCCTGCACGACGGACAAATCGCGGCGGGCAAGCCGTTGCCGTATCTGTCCAAGCTGATTGACGGGGTGCTTTATCCGCTTTGGGACATCGGGTTGAAGGTGGGCCACGCGGTGCGCAGCGTGGATGATTGCGTGAAGGTGGCCAACGCCGACATGCAATCCAAGACCTCGCTCATCGAGTCAAGGCTGATCATCGGGGACGACACGCTGTTCAAAAAATTCCAAAAGACGCTGATCGCCAAGTGCGTGGATGGTTACGAGGAAAAATACATCGAGATGCGGCTGGAAGACCAGGAAACGCGCCGCGCGAAATATGGAAATTCGGCGACGATGCAAGAGCCGAACATCAAGAACGGCTGTGGCGGGCTGAGGGATTACCAAAATTTGCTGTGGATGTCCTTTTTCAAATACCGGGCGAAGTCGTTGCGGGAACTGGACGAACAATTCGTGAGCGATTCCGAGAGGCGGCAACTCGAGGCGGCTTATGATTTCCTGTTGCGCACGCGGACGGAACTGCATTACCACATCAACCGCCCGATGGATGTGCTGGGCAAAAATTTGCAGCCGGCAGTGGCACTGGAACTGGGCTGGCGCGACCGCTCGCCGAGTTTACGCATCGAGAAATTCATGCGCGAGCTTTACGTGCACATGCGGAATATTTATCTCATCACGCGCACGCTCGAGCAGCGCATGGCGCTGGTGCCGAAAACGAGGAGCCGCCTTTCGCTCCGGCGCTGGCTGCCCAAACGCACACCGCCGCCGCCGGTGGACGGCTTTATTTTCGAGAACGGGGAAATCCGCGCGGCGTCGCAGCATATCTTTCGGGAGGACCCGCGGCGGTTGATGCGGGCCTTTTTGCACGCCCAGCAGCGCCGGTTGCAATTTCACCCAGACCTGGCGCAGATGATCCGGCAATCGTTGTCGTTGGTTGACCGTGAATTTTTGAATGATGAGCGCGTGCGCGAGACATTTTTGACCATCCTCGAGCGGCGCGGGGAAGTGGCGGCGGCTTTGCGCGGGATGCACGAAGCCAATCTGCTGGGAAAATATATTCCCGAATTCGGAAAGCTGACCTGCCTGGTGCAGCATGAGTTTTATCACCAATACGCCGCGGACGAGCACACGCTGGTTTGCCTGGAGCAACTTGACAAGATTTGGGAAGCGCAACAGCCGCCGTATAAGAATTACGCACCGTTGTTCCAGCGCCTGGCGCATCCGGGCCTGCTCTACCTGGCGCTGTTGCTCCACGATGTCGGAAAATCCGAGCACAAAAAAGGCGAGGGGCACGCCGAAGTGAGCGCGGAAATGGCTATGCGCGCCGCCAAACGGCTGCGATTGAGCGAGGCGGACACGCACCGGCTGCGCGTACTCATTGAAAGCCACCTTGTCATGGCCACGGTTTCCCAGCGCCGCGACCTGGATGATGACTCGGTCATCCGCGATTTTGCCCATCGGATCGAAAACCTCGAAACGCTTGATTCGCTCACACTGTTGACGTTTGCCGATTCCGAAGGCACGAGCGATAAATTGTGGAATGGGTTTAAGGATTCCCTGTTGTGGCAGTTGCATTCCCGCGCCACGGCCCTGTTGAGCGCCGGGACGGAATTCATCCGCGCCGAAGAACAGCGCATCGAGACGCTGCTGGAGGAAGTCCGTGAACAGGCGCCGGAGGAAGTCACCAATGACGAAATCGTGGGGCATTTTTCAAACCTGCCCTTGCGTTACTTCCAGATCCGGACGAGCCGGGAGATTTTGGATGACATCCTGCTGGCGCACAGTTTCCTGAAACAACTGGCGGAGAACCGCGAGCACGCGCTGGCGCCGGTTATCGCTATTCACGACGAACCTGACCGTGGCTACAGTTCTGTGAGGATTTGCACGTGGGACCGGGCGGGCCTGTTCAGCAAGATCGCCGGCTGCTTGAGCGCGACGCAGATGAATATTTTGAGCGCGCAAATCCTGACGCGCACGGATGGCATCGTCCTTGACACCTTCCTGATCCAGGACGCGAGCACGGGTAACCCGGTAAAATCCGAACAGAACGCAAAATTTTCCAGCCTGCTCACGAAACTTTTATCGGGCGAACCGGTGGATTTGCCGGCGTTGATCGCGCGCAGCCTGACAACCAAGCCCGCATATCAGGCTTACGCGGGCGAACGGATGTCCACGCGCATCCATTTTGACAACCAAAGTTCCGAGACGCGCACGCTCATCGAGATCGAGACCGAGGACCATTTGGGATTGCTTTACGCGATTTCACAGACATTTGCCAAACTGGGCGTGGACATCGCGGCGGCGCGCATTTTGACGGAGCGCGGCGCGGCGATCGACAGCTTTTACGTGCGGGAACAGGACGGCGGGAAGATTGAATCACCGTCGCGGCGTGTGTTGGTCGAGAAGAGCCTGCGCGAAGCCATCAGCCGGCTTGACACGTGAGGGGCGAACTTTGACACTGTGGACGGTGCGGGTGTGGTCCAATGGTAGAATGCGGGCTTCCCAAGCCTGAGACGAGGGTTCGATTCCCTTCACCCGCTCCATTATAAATCAAGCACTTACGATGTTGTGCAGTAAAAGTGCAGTAAACCGAACCGATTTTCTTCCTGCCATGAAAGCAGCCTGTTTGAATGTTTCCAAATTAAGCCAAGACGGGCGGTTTACACAAGAAACCTAATTTTTCCATTTCCTGACTCATAGCATCCTGAAAGCCTTGTTGGCATCCGTTTGCAAAAAGAAGCTCTTTAATTATTCCCTCTGCAAAAGCCTTTTTAAAATCAAATTGCATCTGCAAGGATTCCGGGAATTTGATAATCTGGGCGTCGTTCAAAGCGAAGTTTCCTATGCCAATAGCAGACAGAGAAACCCTTAGCTCATTTTCGTCCTGATATTTTTTATCTTTAACATAGGTGTATTGTATCGGATTAGGCAAACGTGCGGCATTCAGTTGCAGTGCTTCTTTATCCGCATATTCGACAATTCCATAATTTACAGAGAAAATTTGATGGCAGACGTTATTGCCACACATCAATGCAGATTGGCCGATTGTCCGGTTTAAAATCGTTCGTAATTTTCCGAATTCGATAACAAGGCAAATAGCATCTTTGCCACTATTGCCGTATTCGTGCCAAATATAATCCGAATTGTTAAGAGAGAAGCAGCAAGCATATGTGCGCGTCCGGCTTGTGTCGTAGTATTTAGCCACGCTGAAAGTCTTGTCCTTAGCAAATTTTGCACCCTCATTGCCCGTTCTATCGAGCGGCAACTGTTCACCATCTAATATATCGTCTCTGTAGGTATCCACGCGCCGGAAATAGAGGTAATTGTGTTTCAACATGTCCAGAAAATTGGGCGCGCGAATAATTTTATACAACAACTGGCCTTCTTCCGGTTGTCTTAAAATTGATCCGTGCGGTTCTACGATATGATTTGGACTAAGAAACACTAATCTCTCAACGCCTAAAGCAGCCATTTTAGCAGGGTTATTCCACTTTTTCAATTACTGCATTGCGATGACGCGATAGAACTTCAGGCGTCCAGAAGAATTTGCGCGGCACGCGGAGGCAGCTTTGAAGCGGCAGCAGCAGTTTCACCGTCGCGTTGCGAGGGCGACGGACTCTTAAATCCATTCTGACCAGCTCGCCACTGGACAAAATCCTGCCAGAAGATGACCCCTCGAAATGCGGGAAAACCGGGCAGATGAAACCAGTCCCGTGCAGTCGAGTAAGAGACGCCGGCACAGACGGCAAATTCCTTGGCGTTCAAGGCTTGATCCAAACGGCGCTTTTCCATGACGGCATCAAGTGTGATGCCTTGCAGTTGTTTGTCCTCAGTGTGCCGGTGTTTCATAATTTTACTTCCTACTTTCTCAGTCGTGTCCCACGCCTAAAATCGAACGAGCAGTTTTCGTCAATGTTTCGTCTCGTTAGCAGCCGAACCGTTTTCATTAACCTTGACCTCAATGGATTCAATAAATGGCGCGGTGGCATCGGTCGGTTCCGGCCACCGCTTGAAATCAAATTCCTGAATGAAATCCGCCATACCGTTTTCGATGGCAAAAACCACCTTTTGCAGATTTTTTCCACGCACCAGCACCATCATCACGGTATAGGTCAGGATGAAATGCGTGCCTTGCTTGTCGTAAAGGAGATTGAGCAGGATGTTGTAGCCGGGAGCGTAGATCGAATCGTCCGCGCCACGAATCCGCAGCCGAAACACTTTGTCTTTGGTGTCAAACGCCATGTATTTTTCCGGCTCATTAGGGGGTGGTTCATATCCCGGAGGCGGCGATTTTCTGCGATATTGTGCTAGTGGATCATGCTGCATAAATCATCTCGACATTTCCGGCCCCCGGTCTTTCGGCGGGATGTCATGTCCGCCAGGTTGCCGCGACTCTAGGAGCTTTGTCCAAGCGTCCATGACGACGTTACGCGCCGCCTCGCGCGTTTGCGTTGCAAAGAACAGCGACCGCTCCCACCACGTCCTGCCGATACCCTGTTGCGGGACTTCTCCGCTTTTCTCAATGCCCTTGAGCCACGGACGCGCAATGTTGAGAGATTTTACCCACCGGACGAGCTTGAACCGCTCAGGGTCTTCGACCACTCCCCGCTGTTTCATGCCAACCGCCTCTTTGCCGATTTTTGGCTCCGGGATGCGGTCAATGCCCCTGTCTTTGAGCGAGCGGTGATCCACCCGTTCCGGGCGGCCAGCCTTTTCTAAAGCATCGTTTTCCGCCTTTGCCCATGATTCGCGCCAGTGAACCAACAGCCCCTTGTCATTCCATTCACGGGGTTTCTTGGCGCTGAATTTATCGCCGTCCAATGTCCGCATGGTGGCGAGAATATGGACGTGCGGATTTTTGCCGCTTTTGGGATTGTGCAGGGACACTTCGGCAATCATGCCCTTGCTCACAAGTTCAGCTTGCGCCCACCCCACCGCGAGTTGGAATTGCTCCTTGGCAGAAAGCTCTTTTGGAACGGCTAAAATAAACTCGCGCGATAGTTGAGCATCCTTGCGCTTTTCTCCCTGTTCAACCGCGTTCCAAAGTGTCGCAGTTTTGGCCGCCCATTCTGGCGAATTTTCCGGTCTCAGAATGACCGACTCGACGACCCCTTTTGTCCGGCTGGAATAGTCGTGAATTTTGTCCGCCCGCTCGTCTCGAATTTTCGTCCCGGTGCGATAGGCGGCGGCGGCAACGGCGGAGTGTCCGTTTCCTCGACTGATGATCTTTGCTTCCAACCGGTATATTGCCATGCACCAAACCAGTCGCCTACTGCCTCCTATTCCGAACAAGATAAGTATATCAGAAACCGAAGGTTGAGTCTCGCGGAGATTGGCTCTGACAGCCACTTTCAGAGAGTTTGTCCGTTGCCGTCCGCGAGCGAATTCCGAACCTGTGAGTCCCCACGACGGCCTCGACATAGGCCGGAGCGAAAAAGGGACGAACAGCGCGGTTATACATCGCAAGCGATGTTCCGCGCTAAAGGGACTCCAAAGCCGTCCCTTAGAATCCCTGCTTTCACCGCCGGACGTTGTCCGGCCAAGGGGCTATCCGCCCCCTGACCCCGGACACAAAGGCGTTCCGCCCTTGTGGAACCCCGACCAAAGGACAGCGTCCCTTGGAACCCGCAAACCAGAGCCGTGCCGTCCCTGGCACCCTTGCCCAACCGTGCGCCGGTTGGAATCGCGCCTGCGTCTCGGCCAGACTGGACTGGCCGCTATGGGGCTTTTCCGCCCCAACCAACTCCGGCAACCGATCCGGCTGGCCACCTCACCTGCCGCCCATCCTTTATCCCCTAAAACCCCGCTTTCCGCCCGTCTGCCCGCCCTCAACCGGAGGGCTTTTAGGGTGTGACCAGACGAGGCGCGAAACGCGCGTTGAAAAATTAGACGGGGCATCTGTCGCTCTCAGCCGCCGCGACGGGCGGCATCTGGTTGGAACACCCCGCTAATAAGAAATCGCCTTATTTTCGTTTTGTGCCATTTTCGCTAATAGTGATTCACGCCAGACCCGCTTTAACCGCGCGGAAAGTCACCCCGGCAGGGGCTTTCCGCAGGAACCCCCCAAAAGCATAAATAACAGGATTTGACTCATTCCTGTTATTTATGGTAGAATGTCCTTAATGATAAATTTGATGGAGTTTCGATTATGAATATTTCACTCACGCCGGAATTAGCAAAGTTTGTGGAAAAAGAAGTCGAGAGCGGCCTGTATCAGACCGCCAGTGAAGTTGTCCGCGCCGGTCTCCGCCGTCTCAAGGAAGACCAAAATGCGCGTCTGCCCCAAGCGCCTAAGACTCTTGAGGAACTGGAAACGCAGTTGCTGCAAAGCATTGAACGCCTTGACCGTGGCGAAGGTGTTGACGGCGAGGGCGTGTTTCGTCGGCTCCGCAAACGGATAAAAGAATCCCGCTCTGATGCCTAAATTTATCCTTGATCCTTGCGTCGAGGATGAACTTTGGGGCATTTGGTATTTCATCGCCCAAGACAATCCTGATGCCGCTACGCGCGTTGTCGAAGCGGCCTACGAGACGTTCAAAACGCTCGCGGCCAATCCCGGTCTTGGCAAGCTGCGACGATTTCGGAATCCAAAACTCCACGATGTTCGTTCTTGGCGCATTACAGGTTTTGAAAATTACCTCATTTTTTACCGTAGCATTGCCGACGGCATTCAAGTGAATCACGTCTATCACGGTGCGCGGGACATTGAGGCGTTGTTGGGGGAAAAGTGACCGCGATTCAAAAAGAGAGCATCGTGTGGATGGGCTTGTCGAGGGGACACGGACTGACTAGACTGCACAACATCTGGATGAAATTATGTCGCTCGAATTAGGAATTTGGAGAATCGGTAAAGACTGCCAGCCGATTTCGGTGAAAGTTCTCGAATACGAGGACAACTTGGAGGACATGCTTGACGCAGATATAACAATCGCCTCGCCTAACTGGATGATCATTGGGCGTCAGGTGCGAACCTCATTTAATAAGGAAGCCGATTTACTCGTGATTGATAGAGACGGCAATTTGGCTGTATTGGAACTAAAGCGGGATAAAACCTACAGGGATATTGTTGCCCAAACTTTGGATTATGGCTCGTGGGTATGTAATCTCGAAAGCGAAGACATTGCCCGTATTTTTGAAGAATATTTAAATAAGTATCATTCTGAACGAAAAAACGAATCAATTAACGAGGCTTTTTGTAAACGATTTCTTGTTCAGCAAATGCCGGAGGAACTCAACCAATCTCATGAGCTTGTGATTGTGTGTTCTGCTCTCGATGATAGCACTGAGAGAATCGTCAATTATCTTGCTGAATACCACCAAGTCAAAATCAACGCAGTCTTTTTCCGCGTCTTTGAAGATGAAGGACGACGTTATTTGGGAAGGGTTTGGCTGCGCGATCCATCTGAAGTCGAATTGTCGCAATCTCCACAATCGGGTGCTGAAATCTGGAATGGAGAATATTATGTATCTTTCGGTGAAGGCGGCAGCCGACATTGGAAAGATGCGGTTGACTTTGGTTTCGTTTCTGCTGGCTACGGACGTTGGTATACCAACACGCTTCAGAAATTAGAACCCGGCGCTCGAATTTGGGTCAATGTTCCTGGTTATGGTTACGTCGGTGTTGGGAAAGTGACAAATGCCGTTGTCAAAGTGGATAAATTCATGGTCAAACAAAACGGCGTGGAAACACCAATTACGAAACTAAAAGTCAGTGCTCCGAAAATGTTTGAGACCAAAGATGACCCGGACAATGCCGAGTATCTTGTAGGAGTGAATTGGATCAAAACCGTCCCAGTTGCGGAGGCAATCAAAGAAAAGGGGTTTTTTGGCAATCAGAACACAGTTGCCACACCGACTTCACCAAAATGGCAACACACCGTTGAGAGGCTTAAAAAGCGATTTGGAATCTAGGGCGCTTTATCCTTTAAGCGGGGAATTGCCAGCCTCTACGCCACTCTTGCCGGAGCGCCGGAGGATAATGCAAGGATTATCTGGAACGCAGAACATGTTTACGGACGGCCACCTCAGAAGGCAAAGTATTGACATGCTCAAGCACACCCTTTGTGAGCAGTTGGGAGGATATATACACGCTACGAAAAATGTAAATGCACACGAGCCCGTGTTCCGCGCAGTCAGGATTAAAAAAGAGGAGGGTTGCCCAAAAGAGATTTCGAGAATTTCCTATCCGCCATTAGAAAGGGCAGAACAGCTTGTCACAGTTGATGGCAGGGCGAACAGGGCCAAGCAATCCATGTTCTATTGCAGCAAGGCCGCTCCGGCTGTGTTTTACGAACTACGGGCAAAACAAGGTGAATTATTTGTTTTATCCGGATGGGAAATTTTAGAGCCTCTCTGGATGATAAACCTTGGATATTATGCTCAGGTGCTCCAAAAAATGGGCGCAAAAGAAAACAGCATTGCCATGAGAAAACAGCTCCTCAATCCAATTCCAAATGAATCAAAGAAAAATAGAAAACTAAGACACCAACTATCAAAGGCGTTTACGGTCGAAGTGCCTGAGGGGTATGAATACAAATATAAGCAGTCAATTGCCATTGCAGAGTTATTTCTTAACGGGAGTCCAATTCCTAAACAGGCAGGCGGCCCCAATATCAACAAGGCTGTTGGAATTGTGTATCCGGCTGTAAAAATGCACGGTGATGCCGATAATCTGGTGATACTGCCAGAGATTGTCGAAAGCAGCTTGAAAATTAAGTCTGCTCAATACGTGATGATTGAAGCAGCAGACGAGGCGTCATCCACATTTACGTTTTTGACGCTTGCAGTGGCGGGTGAGTTCACTCAAGGAAAAATATCATGGCAGGGCGATATTGGCGTAGAGGAAGAACGTAGATGTCATGTCACGTTTGAAAACGGCGAATGGATTCAGCGGGATGGATATAATCGCATCTACGGCCAAAACTGAGTTTTCTAAATCTACAAATTCTGTTTTTTCTCAAAATTAGGTGGGAAATTGCACCGCGTCGCGCCATTGCGCCACGTCCTCGACTTTTTCACGCTGGTAAACTTGGTGAATCAGTTCCGACGAGTGGTTGACCAGCCGCATGGCTGCTTCGCGGGGCACACCGGCGCGGCGCAGGCGGTTGACATAGGTGACGCGCAGGCAGTGAAAACACAAATGCGGTTTGCCGATTTTGATGAAAAATTGTTGCCACCGGCGCGACGGCTGGAATGGAAATTCAACCGTGAATTTCTGCTTAGTTTTGCGGAGGCGTTCAAACAACGGGCGCAGCGCGGATGGCATCGGAATTGAAAACGCCCGATCTTCGCCGCCTTTGGGCGTGGGAAACGTAATTTTGTCCTCTTTGAAATCAATGCAGTTCATTGGCAGCCGAGTTTCACGCAACCGGCAACCAGTGTGCAGGGAAATATCAAAAGCCGTTTGCATCCATTCCGGCTCCTCTTTCAACGCTTCCCGAATCTCGCTGATTTCCTTGTCGGTCAATTCCGGCTTTTTTGGGGATTTATCCCGCCGTAATTTGAGGCTGACCAGCGGGTTAGCGTCGGCATGGCCGAGCCGCACCGCTTCACCCATAATCATGGCAAGCAGCTTCAATTCCATGATGGCGGTATTGCGCCCAACCGTCTTGCCGGTCTTTTTCTTGTAATTTGTCCGCCATTCGATGTATTCAAGGGCGTTGCGATAATTGATTGCGCGTGGAGAATGGTAATGCTGTTCTTGTAGCCAGAATGCCAGCCATTCCCAACTGCCGGTATAGCGTTCCAAGGTGAGGGGGCTTTCGCAATGCCGTTCGAGGTATTGCGGCACCCAGGTATCCCAACCGCCTCCGCTGATTTCACCGGCAGTCCGGTTCAGTTCTTTGGCTTCAAGCTGCGCGCGCAGGGCGCGTGCCTTGACGGTTTCGCCGGGATTGTCTGCCCGCAAGCCGGTGGATTTATTGCGCCGGGTGCCGTCGGCGTCAATGAACTGGATGAACCAGAACGGCGAGTTTTGTTTTCTGTAAATGGATGCCATAACCGAGTGCAGTTTGTGCAGTAATCATACTGCACAAAATCGGGAAAGTCCAGCAAAACAAGGCATTCTACACCACTATAAACCACTATGCCAGTAACGAGGGTTCGATTCCCTTCACCCGCTCCATTTTCACTTTATTGCCTGTGCAGATATAAATCCCGGTTTTTATATTTCCCGCTACTCGACAGCAACGGTCCTGCTATTTGCGCGCGTTCGGGTCGTTTTCATCGAGGCTGGCGGATCAACCATATTTCCCTTCCGCCAAATCACGCCCGGCTGCGGTTTGAGCTGTGCCGTCCACCGGGCATAATCCGGGCAGAAATCCATCCTTTCCGGTCATAAATCCATCCTTAATTGAATTTACATTTTATCGCGGACATGGCCAACATGGGGGCGCAAGGACTGGCAGCCAGGGAGCAAATTAAAACATGCCATGACAGCCTCACAAAATGAATTGGATACGGACCTGCAGTTTGGGCCGGCAGGGACCGCGCGACTGGTTCTCCGCGGACGGCTGAATGCACGGACGACGGTGGCGTGCTGGAATGACCTGGAGGAGCGGCTGCGCAACGAGAAAATTCAAAAACTTCAAGTGGATGCCGACGGCCTGGAGTTTTGCGATGGCGGCGGACTGGCGCTGCTTCGCTATTTAAGCATGGGGTTGATGACTCCCGGGGCCGCCATCTCCATACAGGGATTGGACCCGGAAATGGAGAAACTTTTCCACGGATTCACGCCGCAGGACTACCAGGCAATGCGCCAGTCCACTTCAATGAAGTGCCATCCTCTTCCGGAAGAAGTGGGCGCCGGTATCCGGCAGGCAGCATCGGATTTGCGGGAACAAGTTGAATTTCTCGGAAACGTGACGCGCAACCTGCTGCCGACGGTTGCGAGCCGGAAACGGATGCGTTGGACGGAAGTCGGGCGGGTATTTGAACTGGCGGGCGCGAATGCGGTGCCCATCGTTTCCCTGGTCAGCATTTTGGTTGGGTTGATCATCGCCTTTGAATCCACCCAGACGCTGGCAAAGTTCGGGGCGCAAATCTATGTGGTGAATATGATCGGCATCATCATGGTGCGCGAGCTGGGGCCTTTGCTGGCGGCGGTGCTACTGGCAGGACGGTCCGGTTCCGCGTTCGCGGCGGAAATCGGCATGATGAAAGTGAACGAGGAATTGGACGCGCTCCAAACGTTCGGCCTGGATCCCATCCGTTTCCTCGTCGTCCAGCGCATCATAGCCGCGATATTGCTGACGCCGCTCCTGACCGTGTATGCCACTTTCCTGGGCGTTACGGGAGGCGTGCTGGTGGCGCTTGGCCTGGGATATCCCTGGGCGTTGATTTTTCATCAATTGACAGCCTCGCTCCGATTGAGTGACATTGTCTTTGGCATGACGAAAGGAGTGGCTTTTGGAGCGATTGTTTCGGCGGTCGGCTGCCTGCGCGGATTGCAAACCCAGGAAGGCCCCAGCGCGGTTGGGATTTCAACCACGCGCGCGGTGGTGACGAGCATCGTGCTCATCGTCATGGCGGACGCGGTCTTTTCCGTCCTTTTCTTTGTGTTTAAAAAATGAGCGACGCACCTGAAATCATTATTCGCGTGAGCAACCTGAAAGTTGGGTATGGAGAGACCGTGATTCTTCAGGACATCAATTTCCAGGTGGAATGCGGCGAAGTGTTCGTGATATTGGGCGGTTCAGGCAGCGGCAAGAGTACCTTGCTCAAAAACCTGATCGGGCTCTATGCCCCGCTCGAAGGCGAGATCTGGATTGAAGGAATCAATCTCGTCACCGCCAGCGGCGATGAACGCCGGGACCTGCTGAAAAAGTTCGGGGTGGCGTACCAGAGCGGCGCGCTCTTTGGCTCCATGACGGTGCTGGAGAACGTGCGCCTGCCGCTGGATGAATTGACGGCCCTGCCCGATCCATTGAAAGAATTGACGGCATTGGCCAAGTTGAAACTGGTTGGGCTTGCCGCTTCAGTCCGGAAGATGCCGGCAGAATTGAGCGGCGGCATGCAGAAGCGCGCGGCGATCGCGCGGGCAATGGCGCTGGATTCGCGCATCCTGTTCCTGGACGAACCATCGGCGGGACTTGATCCGGTGACGGCGGCGGACCTGGATGTTTTGATCACGGAATTGGCCCATCATTTCGGCATCACCTTCGTTGTGGTGACCCATGACCTGGCGAGCATTTACAGGATTGCCGACCGTGTCATCATGCTCGACGGCCGGACACGCACGATTGCCGCCGAGGGCCGGCCCGAAGAATTGCGGGACAAGGCCGCCGACCCGTGGGTGCGCCGCTTTTTCAACCGGGAACCGGACGATATCACCTCGGGATTGCACCTGTAAACGCCATGAGCCAACCCATCAACAATTTCAAACTTGGGCTATTCACGCTCGGCGGATTGGCGTTATTGGTCGCGGGTCTGCTGGCGTTCGGCGCGCGCGCTTATTTTCAGGCGACCAGTTCTTATGAAACTTATATCGGGGGAGACGTAACCGGACTGACGGTGGGTTCGGCGGTCGAGTTGCGCGGGGTCAACGTGGGGAAAGTCACGCGCATCGATTTTTCGTGGACGGAATACGAAGTGACCGACCCGAGTTATATCGTGGTGCAGTTTGAGATGCGAAATGACATCGCCCCGGGTTCCCCCGGGGCGGCCCAGGACCAATTGCTTCAGGGGGCGATCAAGCGCGGATTGCGGGCGCGGGTCAAGGCCAAGGGCATTACCGGGACCAGCGTGCTTTCCCTCGAATACGTGGATCCGGTTGAAAATCCGCCGGTGCAGGTTCCGTGGACGCCTAAGTATACTTATATCCCATCGGCGCCGGGCGAATTTGTGGAGTTGCTCGCGGCGGTCCAAAAAGTCCTGCACAACGTTCAAAGTCTGGATTTCGCCGCGCTGAACGAGCATGTCCAATACGATCTAAAGTCGGCGGGCAATGTGCTGGACAAGGCCGGGCAGCTGGATTTTGGCAGCCTGAGCACTAATGCCAACGCCCTGCTGACAGATGTGCGTGGCAGCAACGACAAACTCAAGGTGCTTTTGCAAGACACGGACGGGACGGTCAACAAGCTGCAGCTTCAGAAGCTCACGCAGGATTTGGACACGCTGACGACCCAATTGCAGGACACCGTGAACAGGCTGGAGCCGGGAGTGGCGAACATTGATTTCAACGCGCTCAACCAGACGCTCGTGAACGCCCGGCAGACCATCCAGGATTTGGACGACACGCTGGCGCAGTTGAAACAATATCCTTCCGGTTTTCTTTTTGGAAAACCGCCCCTTCCCATAAAGGGGGTTGAACCATCAGGAAAGCAATGAACCATCATCGAGACAAAAACCCGGCGAGCAACGGCATCCATCCGCGATGGATGACAGGACTCTTGGTTGTGGCGCTTTTGGCCTTGGTATCGACCTTGAGCGGTTGCTTGTCCCGGTCGCCGATTAACAAACAAACGTTCGCATTCAACGTGCCCGTGCCGGCCGCCTCCGTTGGAGCCGCCGGGAATCAGGTGGTTGGTGTTCGGAGATTGGAGATCGCGCCGCCTTTTGACGGGAGGGCATTAGTGTATCGGACAGGGGAGAATGCGTACGAGCGGGATTCGTATGCCGAGTTCCTGGGTTCCCCGGCCGGGGAACTGGCCGCTTCCGTGGGCGGGTTATTGTTGCAGGATGGATGTTTTAGCGCCGTATCCAGCGTGGGCAGCGCGCTCAAGCCGGACGTGTTGGTGGAGGTTTACATCAGCGAGCTTTACGGAGACATCCGCCAACCGGGAAAGCCCGCAGCCGTCCTGGCCATGCAGGTTGTATTCACGGAGGCGAAGAACGAAATGCCGGGGAAAGTCATCCTGCAACGAAGCTATTCACGCCGGATTCCCATAAAATCCACGACGCCGGCGGCCCTTATGGAGGGCTGGAACCAGGGAATGATCGAAATTTTTGCGCAAGTCGCATCGGACTTCCAAAACCGGCGCGCCCAATGAACACCAAAACCATGCCATAAAAAACCAATGAGCGAGAAACCAGATTCCAGCCCGAACGAAAAGGAAACGACGGCGCAACCGGCGCCTGCCGCCGCCGGGAAGCCGGAACGGCCGGCACCCCCGCGCAAGGGCCATCGCCGGATCATTGTCTTTGTCGTGTTGTTCCTGGTCATTGCGGTGGTGGCCCTCCTTTATTTTTTCCGGTTGGATATTCCTTATCGTTGGACGGAGGACGCTTATGTGCATGGCAATGAAGTTTTATTGGTGCCACGCGTGACCAGCACGGTAGTAGCCATCAATGCCGATGACACAGATCTGGTGCAAAAGGGCCAGCCGCTGGTGGTGCTGGATGATAGCGATGCCAGAGTGACATTGCTTCAGGCCGAGGGAGCATTGGGAGATACGATGCGCAAGGTATGCCAGTTCTTCGTAAATGTCGCCGAGGCGAAGGCGAATGTGGAAGCGCAAAAAATCGATTTAGCCAAGGCGGAAGACGATTACCACCGGCGAATCACGGCGCAGGCCGGCACCGTTTCAGCCGAGGACATCACGCATGCACAACAGGCCAGGGATGGCGCGCGTGATTTGTTGAATGTCGCTGAACAGGAATTGGCCGCGGCACAGGCCCTGACCGCCAACACCGACTTGGAACATCACCCGCTGGTGCTCCAGGCCGAAGCCAACGTGTTGGACGCGGATTTGGGTCTAATACGAACCACCGTGACCGCGCCGGAAACGGGATATGTCGTGCAACGGAATGTTGAAGTCGGCCAGCGGGTGACTCCCGGCACGGCACTGCTGGCCATCATACCATTGGATCAGATTTGGGTGGATGCGAACTTTAAAGAAGCGGAGCTTAGGTTCGTAAGGATTGGGCAGCCGGTCCGGTTAAAATCTGATTTTTATGGTGATTCCGTTGAATACAAGGGCCATGTGGTAGGATTGGCTCCCAGCACCGGCGCGGCTTTCTCGCTGTTGCCGCCCGATGAAGGTTCGGGCAATTGGATCAAGATCATACAACGTGTGCCGGTGAGGATTTTCCTGGACGATACCAACGAACTTGAAAAGTACCCGCTCCGGATTGGATTATCTATGCGGGTGACCATTGATACCGCCGACCATGGCGGCGCGGCATTGACACAGACCCCCTCCACGAATGCCGTCTATGCCACGGACATTTATTCGAATGAATGGATGCAGGCAAATGAACTGGTGCAAAGCCTGGTGGCGACCAATTTGCAGGCCCTGTCGGGTGTCACTGGTGATTCCACGACAGCAACCGTCCGAGAAAACAGCAATACAGAAATGACGCATGAGTAATGCTGTCCCAACTATAGATGTGAAGCCGGCGGCATCCTTTGCCGACGCTTTCTGTTTTGAAAAGATCGGGTTTCTCGTTGCCGTGGCCTGCCTGGTTTTGCTGGACGGCGTCAACGGCGCCATGTGTTCGACGTTGCGGCAATATCTGAACGGCGGTTTTTTCGCGACGGCCGACCAAATCACCTGGGGAGCGATTTTTTATTACGTCGGGAAAATGTATATGCTGCTGCTCGCGGCGAAGTTGCAGCATCAGTTTGGGCAACGACGGGCGTTCCTGACAGCGTCCATTGTCCTGGTGCTGGCGACGGCTGCCGGCGCGTTGGTCACTCATTTTTCATCGTTTCTGGTCGTGCTGCTAGTTCAGGGTTGCGCCGGCGGCGCAATGGTGGCGATGGGCCAGGGGACTTTGCTGATGATTTTTCCGCGGCGCGAACAATCACTCGTGCAGGGTGCCTACGCGCTGGCGTCGGTCATGTTTCCGGCGACGATTGTGCCGGCTTTATTGGGCGGTTGGGCCTACAATTTCGATTGGCGCGATGCCTATCTGGGGATAACGCCGTTCGGGCTGCTCGGTTGCGGATGGCTTCTTTGGAAGCGAAAGTTATTAAGCGATTCCGTTTCACCCACTTTGTTTCTGCCCGTGAGGATCATCCTGATGGTGACCGCGCTTTTTGCGATTGTTTATGTCCTGGAACAGGGTGATCGCAACTGCTGGCTGGAATACCCGCCGATTGTCTGGGCATCGTTGCTCGCGGTTAGCTGCATTGTCGGGCTGGCGTTCATCGAAACCAGGGGCGGCCCGACCTTTTTACCATATGGGTCCTTTCGTTATGCCAACTTGACCTTTGGCATGTGTGTGGTCCTGCTGGCCGGGGTCGCTCTTTTTGGAAGTGGTTATGCCATCTCCGGATTTGCGTCCGGTGTACTGGCATATCCGGTTTCAATGAGCGGGCTGGTCCAGCTCTCGGGCACATTCTTTTCGGCGGTTTCATTTTTGGCCGTAGGCGTTCTCATTCGGTTCACGAAATTGCCGCCAGTATTTGTCATTCTCACCGGCCTGCTGTTGTTTGGCACTTCGATGTGGCAACTTGGCCATGCGCCATCCAATCTCAATTTTGAAGGCTTCGCTTCCTGGCTCATCGTTCGCGGATTCGCATTGGGCTGCCAGTTTATTCCACTGACGCTGATGGCGTTGACCTGCCTGCCGGCTCATGAAGACGTGGCGGCGGCGGGTTTGTTCAATTTTAACCGGCAAATGGGCGCGCTGATCGGCGTCGCTTGGCTGCAAACGCTCCTCGAACGTAAAACGGACTTGAACCAGACGATTCTTGGTGGCGCACTATCATCGGCTAATCCTAATGTGATGAACTATGCGCAAAGTGTCCAAAATGCGCTCGTGTTATATGGGACTCCGCCGGTGCAAGCCTCGCACGAAGCCATGGCGCTCACACTTCAGGAAGCGCACCGCCAATGGACCAGCATCGCGTTTAATGGATGCTTCGAATCGTTGGCATTGGTTTTTCTCTTTGCCTTTCCACTGGTGGCTCTGGCCCGCATCCTCACAACGCGCTTTCTCAAACCACCCGAATGTCAATAACCCACAAACATATTTCGATAGCGCATATAGCCGGCAAAATGGCTTTGGTATTTTCTTTGCTCGTGGCCATTCTCACCGGCTGCGCGGTGGGGCCGGACTATCATTCGCCCAAAGCCAGCACCCCTTCACAATGGACTTCCCAGATGACCGGAGGTGAAACCAACGGTCCGGTTGACCGGCCCATTGGTGGCAAAACTTCAATGACACCAACCTCGATGCCTTCATGCTCACCGCCGTCCAGTCCAACCTCACCTTGAAGGTTGCCGAAGCCCGTGTCCGCGAAGCCCGCGCCCAAAAAGGCGTCATCTCCGCCGGTCTCTGGCCTGACTTGGGCAGTTCCGCCTCCTATTCCCGCAATCATTACGGAGAACATGCCTTTCCTCCCCTGGGCGGCTTTGGTGTCCCCCTGGACTATAACCTCTACGACGCCAACTTCGATGCCGCCTGGGAACTGGACGTCTTCGGCGGCACCCGCCGGGCTGTGCAAGCGGCCAATGCCGAAGTCGGGGCATCCGAGTATGACCAGCGCGATGTGCTGGTCTCTTTGCTGGCCGAAGTGGCAAAGGATTACATCAGCGCCCGGGCCTTTCAACAACGCCTAGCTATTGCCTGGGAGAACATCAAAGTCCAGCAGGACGTCCTCAACCTGACCAGCAACCGCTTTGAGAATGGACTGGGCAGCGATTTGGACGTGGAACAGGCCAAAGCCCTGCTAAACACCACCGAAGCCGAAATACCTTCCTTGCAGACCGGCTTTGATGATTCGGTCTATGAACTGTCCGTCCTGCTGGGCCAGCCGCCGGGGGCGTTGGTGGACCAGATGGCCGCCAAACAGGACATTCCCTTGACGCCGCCTTTAGTGCCGGTGGGTTTGCCTTCGGACTTGTTGGAGCGGCGGCCGGATGTGCAGGAAGCGGAGCGGAAACTGGCGGCGGCGACGGCACAGATTGGCGTGGCCAAGGCGGATTTATATCCCAAGTTTTCACTGACCGGCATTGCGGGGGTGCAGAGCACGTCAGCGGGAAACTGGTTCCAGTATGCGAGCAAATACTGGTCGGCAGGGCCGACAGTACAATGGGAGTTATTTGAAGCGGGCAGCATTGTGGCCAACATCCATGTGCAGAATGCGAAGCAGGAGGAGGCGTTGGACCAATACCAGCAGACAGTATTAACAGCCTTGCAGGACACGGAGAGTGCGTTGACGGCGTATGCCCGCGAACAAGTCCGGCGGGAATCATTGACGCAATCGGTGGAGGCGAACAAGCAGGCATTGGACCTGGCACAGCAACTCTACAAGAGCGGGCTGACGGATTTCCTAAGGGTGTTGGATTCAGAGACATCGCTTTACACATCGCAGGATGCTTTGGTGCAGAGCGACCAGACGGTGTCGCTGGACCTGGTCCAACTCTATAAGGCGCTGGGCGGAGGATGGGAAAGCGAGAAGGAAATATCATTGCAACGGGAGAACATGAAATTATGAGCGACGTTCTTCCTGTCATTTATCTTGCGCGGCATGGGGAAACGACCTGGAGCCTTTCGGGCCAGCACACGGGGCAAACCGATTTACCATTGACCCCGCGCGGTGAAGAAAATGCCCGTCGGCTTGGGCCGCGGCTGAAGGGACTGACATTTTCGAAAGTCTTTACGAGTCCATTGCAACGCGCACGCAGGACTTGCGAGTTAGCGGGTTTCGGGACGGAGGCGGAAGTGGATAAAGATTTAGTGGAATGGAATTATGGCGATTATGAAGGCCACCGGACAGCGGAAATCCATGCGGAACGTCCCGATTGGCAGTTGTTCCG
>Ga0206868_10142_pt1 | contig 20634 bp, 25 predicted proteins | sample Alteio_BWOrgCont_38_FD_152901 | JGI IMG/M metagenome (GOLD analysis project Ga0206868, IMG submission 152901) | Enriched cells from forest soil in Barre Woods Harvard Forest LTER site, Petersham, Massachusetts, United States -... | ecosystem: Environmental > Terrestrial > Soil > Temperate forest >... | reverse complement strand
TCCAAAAAATGGCTGACATGGCCTGACCTGGGCTGACTTAGCCTGACATAGCCTGTAATGAGGTTGAGGGGAATGGGACGCACGCGCCCCCGTCGCGCCGGTTTGCTGTAGCGTCCGGCCTCTGGCCGGAATCCCGGGGTTTCTTGACGAACTTCTCGGGGCACAGCCCCGACGCTACACCGCCATCCCATTCCGGCCTCGGGCTTCCGTTCTCCCGTCCTCTCACTTTTGGCTTTCGTCATCCGGGCATTTTCCCTCACAGACGGAAAAATCGTTAGTTCGTCACTACCCCTATTTTAAAATGTCCTGGTAGGGCGTGTCAGTCCCCTGATCGCCGCCACGACAGGTTATCGTTCTGGATTAACCTTGTTGTTGTGACTTTCTTTCGCGGAAAGGTGGATTGGAATTCTGCCAGATATAGCGGCTTTTTGATAAACGTCGTTAAACCAAATGACCTCTTCTCTGTCAAAAGATTTCCCATTGCTCCCTTTCGTTGTGGTTCTTAATAACTGCCTTGTCCACCCGTTGCTCTCAGTCAAGAGACTGTCGTAAAGATCATTTTTATAGCCACTGATGAAAACCATACACCTTGCATTTGAAGTCGCTTTGATCAATTTTTCATGAAATTTAACTGACGTCTGATCATGGTCATAAATACAGGCTCCGGTTTTAACTTCGCACCAGGATGCTGTTCAATATAATTGTCTATTTGGATTTCGCTTTCTGTTTTCATGCTGAGTCTGGAGGTTAAACGAAAGGGCAATATTCGACAAGTATGAGAATCCCGCTTTCGCAAATCTGAAGATTTTGCTTGCCAAACCCCGCCGTCGTCCTTCATTTTCCCACATGGCAGCAACGCGCAATCCTGATTTCGACAGTCCGTTTTACCAGCCGGCGGACAAGTTCTTTCCTGAAAACCATCGGGTCGGGCTGACCTTTGACGACATCACGCTGGCCACGCTGTATTCCGAAATCCTCCCGCGCGACACCCATTTGGACACCAAATTGGCCGATAGTTTGCATCTCAATATCCCGGTCATTTCGTCGGACATGGACACGGTCACGGAATCGCGCATGGCCATCGCGATGGCGTTGAACGGCGGGCTGGGCCTCATCCATTATAATTTGCCTGAGCGCGAGCAGCTCTCGGAAGTGAGCCGCGTGAAAAATCACGTCCACGGTTTGATCCAGGAGCCCATCAAAGTCTCGCCCGACCAGTTCATCGGCGATGTGCTGGGGATGATCGAAAATAAAAAATTCGGCTTCAGCACGTTCCCGGTGGTGGATGGAAAGGGCAAGCTGCTCGGCCTGCTGCCCGGCCACGTCGTCAAGCCGCGTTACGCGAAACGCAAAGTGGCCGAGGCGCTCCAGCCGCGCGCGCAGGTCCAAACCATCAACCAAAAGGAACTGGGCAAAGACCCCATCGCCCGCGCCGATAAATTTTTCACCGAGCACCTGGGCATCCACAAATTGCTCGTCGTGGATGACAAGGACAAGCTCTACGGATTGATCACTTTGAGCGACGTGGAACGCATCACGCAGGAACGGCTGGCGCAATTCAAGCCGGCCCGCGATGCGCGTTTCCGTTTGGTTTGCGGCGCGGCGGTGAGCGCCACACGCAACGCCTTTGGCGAACTTGACCGTGACCGGATTTTAACTCACGTCGGCGGCCTGGTGGAACGCGGCGTGGATGTGATTGCCGTTTCCACCGCGCACGGCCACAGCAAAGGCGTAGGCGACACGGTGAAAGTGTTGCGCGATGCGTTCAAGGATTTGCCCATCATCGCGGGCAACGTGACCAGCGCGGCGGGCGTGGAATATCTGGCGGACTGCGGCGCGGACGCCATCAAGATCGGCCAGGGTCCCGGTTCCATCTGCACCACGCGCATCGTGGCGGGTGTGGGCATCCCGCAGATGACCGCGCTCTACACCTGCTCGCGCGCGGCGGAAAAAAAGAAAGTATCCCTCCTCTCGGACGGCGGCATCACCAAATCCGGCGACATCGTGAAGGCGCTGACGCTTTCCCAGGCCGTGATTTGCGGCGGCATTTTTGCCGGTTGCAACGAAGCGCCGGGCGACGTCGTGGAGATCGGCGGCAAATTTTACAAGCAGTATCGCGGCATGGGCAGCCTCGCCGCCATGCGCGCGGGCAGTGCGGCCCGCTACGGCCATGAGAAAAACCCAACGCAAAAGGTTGCGCCGGAAGGCGTGGAAGCGCTCAAGGAAGCGTGCGGTTCCGTGGACCGCGTGCTCGCGCAATTGATCGGCGGCATCCAAAGCGGCATGGGTTATCTCGGCGCAAAAAACCTCGGACAGCTTCGCAGCCAGGCCCGCTATATCCGCGTCAGCCCCGCCGGCATGCGCGAAGCCGCACCGCATGATGTCGTGGAATTGAAGACGGGCAACTAGATTTAGAACTCAATCGGCTCGTTCAATTTGCCGCATTGCGCGCAACGCGAGCGGTCCACGTCTGGGTCGTCCGTGTAGACCGTGCCGCAGTTCTGGCAGCGGAAGATCCGGTCCTGCAAGTGCGAAGGGCCGAAGCGGCGCCGGCGCATTTCCGAATAAACGCCCAGCGCGCACAACGCCCCGAGCAGGCCGGCCACATAAATCACAATGAGGGCTGATGCGCTCATCGGTTGCCTCCACAAGCATTGTTTTTATTGCGTGGCATTTTTCGTTTTCGGCACTGTCTGCCAATTGAAGATCAACCGGCCAAACGCCAGTGCCCCCACCCGGGATGTTCCCATGCTCCCGGCATTGGATGGCGCCGGCGCGAAGCGCGCGGTGCGCGCCTGTGCCACGGCATAGTCATCCGCATCCGGATCGCGAATGACGTTCGGTTCCAGGGCATTTTCTGGTGGCAGCAGCACCGCCGAAACCACGTTCCCATTCGCATCCACCAGCACTTGCACCACGCTGGGCGCGATGACGTCTTCAAAGGGCCACGAGGGCAGCTTCATCGCGGTTAGCAGGCCGCGCGAGGCGAGGCCTTGGACTTGCACGGTCGAAGCCGCGGGCAGCGGCGGTTGCATGGCAACTACCGGCGCCGCCAGCGGCGGCGGAAGGTTCAATTCCAACTGGATTTGGACGAATTGATTGGTCTGCACGAAGTGATGGAAGTCGGCGCCAAGTTCCCCCGCGGGCAATGCCAGCCAGCGCGGCGGCTCCGTCCAGTCCTGCCGACGAAACGGCAGCGGCGGCAGTTCCACCCACATCATCCCGGCAAAGCCGTTGGCCGAAGGCAGGGCGAATAGCGTTGCATCATTCAGATTGAGCCAATCCTGCGCCGGGGCGTCGGCCAGAGTGAGTGAAGGCACATCTTTTACCACCGCCGGGGTTATCGGTTTTCGCGCGCCAAAAATGAAAATGAGCAAAACATGGAAGGCCAGCACGATGGCCACGACCACCAGCCAGCGCATCCACGTCCACTTGGGAACGATCGGTTCAGCGGCGGTGTTCATGGCTGCCCGGTCGCCGAGACCACGCGCGGTTGCGTGGCCAGGAGCGTGTCATAGATGCCCGCATTTTGCGCCAGGAGCGCCACTCCCATCAGTTGGCCGTAAGGAATGGATTTGTCCGCCTGGATGATCAGCGTCAGGGACGCGCGCGAATCCGCCACCGCCCGGCGTAAATGTTGGGTCAATTCATCCTCCGTGAGCATCTGGTTCGCATAATACAGTCGTCCGCTCGAATCAATGGCCACGGCCACGGTCGGTTTGTCGGTGCCCGGCAGCCGGGAGCCGTCGGCGCGCGGCAGGCTCAGGTGAAGCCCCGGCGCCGGCAGCATCACACCCAGCAGCAGGAAAATGACCAGCAGGAAAAAGACGGCGGCAAAGGGCGCCATATCAAACGGGCTGCGCAGCAGTTTGGCGTTGCGCGGAAATTTCATGGCGCTTTCTCTCCGCCGTTTTCCGTAACGATATTGACGATTTCGCCGGCGGCGCGTTCCATGTCCAGGACGATTTTATTGATGCGGCTGACCAGGTAATTGTAGCCCGCGTGCGCCGGGATGGCGACGCCGATGCCCGCCGCCGCGCAAATCAGCGCCTGCCAGATGCCTTTAGCCATGATGTCAAAGTGCCCGTAAAGGCCGTTGCCCTGCAATTGCTGGAAAATTTCGATAAAGCCGACGACCGTGCCGAACAGGCCGAGCAGCGGCGCAATCTGCGCGATGGTGGCGAGCAGGTTTAGCCGTTCCTCCAGCAACGGCACTTCGGTCAGGCCCGCTTCTTCCACCGCCTCGCGCACGCGGTCGCGACTTTTGTCGCGGTTGAGGATGGCCGTTTTCACCAGGCGCGCCACGGGGCCGGGCGTGGCGTCGCAAATCGAGATGGCCTCCACGACGTTGTCGCGCTTGAGGACATTGCGCACGCCGTTGAGAAACTCGATGGAATTGATTTGCGCGCGGTGGCAATACAGCACGCGTTCGATGAACGTCACAAGGGCGACCGCTGCGGCGATCAAAATCAGCCAAATCACCGGTCCGCCGTTGGTCAATAGCGTTGGCAACATGGGATTGTTATACGATTGACCGCGCCAACTTCAAAGAGGAAAGTTTGGCCATCGAACCGGTCCGCCGCCGTCCGCCGTATATTCTGGCTTCCGAACCGGCTTTTATATATTCTCTTACCTCTGATTTTCGCGCGAACTTATGGGGTTTATTTTCAAAGACGCCGACGAAGAATCGCTGAATCCAAAAATTCAGCGGCTCTGGGCCGCTTCATTTTACGTCATCATCGGCGTGCTGGCGCTGGTCGGCATCGCCGCCCTTGTCTTGCTGGTGCATGATGAAGTCGGCAGCGGCTTCCGCATGCCACGGCAAATCGCGATGGGCCTGTTGAGCGCGGCCATCGTTTGCGGCGGCCTCATCGTCCTGCTTTTTGGCATTCGCGCCAAAAAGGAAGCCATCCGCCTGAGCGAGGCGAAGACCGATAACGACGACCAGCCCTGGCTCAACCGTCCGGACTGGGCTACGGAATGGATTGCCATCAAAGCGAAGAAGCCGGTGGTCATCCTGTGGATCTTTGTTTTCCTGTGGTTTGCCACATCCATCGGGATTTCGCTCGGCGTGGCAGTGCCGCAACATAACCCGGGCATCCGGGACGGCCTGCTATTGCTTGTTTTGCTTACCTGGGTGGCGGTCATCTTCTTTGCCATGCGCACTACCATCGGCTGGCGCCGATTTGGCCGGAGTGTGTTCCAGATGGCGTCCCTGCCCGCTCCGCTGGGCGGCGCGCTGCAAGGCCAAATCCAGGTCCAGGGCAAAGCCGTTCCGCAACACGGCTGGCATCTCGTCCTCTCTTGCGTCCGCCGCTCCATCACCGGCCCCACGAACAATTTGAAAACGACCGAGAAAACCCTCTGGCGCGACGAAAAATGGCTGCAACCCAATCTCCCGCAAAGTGGCTCCGATGTTACCAGCCTGCCAGTCTTCTTCAAATTGCCTGCGGACAAACCCGAATCCACGCCCTCGACCGGCGACGGCACCCATTGGCTGCTCGAAGCCTGGGCCAGGTTTCCCGGACCTGATTTCCAGGCGAAGTTTGAGATTCCTGTTTTCCGGCTGCCCGAAACCCCGGCGGTTCCTGAAGACCCCACCGCGCCGCACCACGTCTCGCTGGACGAAATCCGCAAACAGATCCAGTCCCAAATCCGCATCGTGGATTTGCCGGATGGCAAAGAATTTATTTTTCCCGCGGGCCGCACCCCGGGCTTTGTCGCCGGCGCGCTGGCATTATGCGTCATCTGGGCGGCAATCGTCGGGTTTCTCGTTTGGAAGCGCGCCCCGTTGCCGCTGCCGCTGGTGTTCGGGGCCATGGATTTGTTGATGCTGTCCTTTGTCTTTGACCTTTGGTTTCGCCACAACCAGGTGCGGATATCCGCCGCGGGCATCCGGATTGAGACTGGCTGGCTCAGTTTCAAGAAAGACACGGTGATGAAGCTCTCCGAAGGTCTGAACTTTTTCACCGAGATCGGCGCGCCCGTCGGTCACCAGACATATTATGACTTGAAATTGCGCGCGCGGGATGGCAATGAGTTGTTGCTGGCCAAAAACCTCGGCCACAAGCCCGAGGCCGAATGGCTGGCGCAACAGATGAACCAGGCCGCCCGGAACTTTTCAACCACCGACGCAACGCGTGAGAGCCAAAACCAAAAATCGCCCGCGGCCAAAAAGTAAAGCGCCGGCCAAATCCTTCGCGCGCGCCGTGTCCAGCCGGCGGGCCGGGGACTGGCGCAACGAGGTCGAGCGCGTGCTCATCACCGAGGAGCAGATCGAGAGGCGCATCAAGACCCTCGCCCGGGAGATCGAGCGCGATTTTCACGGGCGCGAGATGGTCGTCATCTCCCTGCTCAACGGCACGGTCATGTTCCTGGCCGACCTCATGCGCCATCTCAACCTCCCGCTGCGCCTGGATTTCATGGGCGTCTCAAGTTACGGCAGCGGCACCGATTCCGGCGACCTCGTCTTCACCAAGGAACTGCGTCTGGATGTCCGGGGCCGCGATGTCCTGCTCATTGACGATATCCTCGACACCGGCAAAACGTTGCGCCATGTCCTGCCCAAGCTCAAGGCGCTCAAGCCCCGTCGCATCAAGGTCTGTGTCCTGCTCGATAAACCCTCGCGCCGCGTCGAAAAGGTTCAGGCCGACTACGCGGGCTTCGAGATCCCCGATTATTTCGTCGTCGGCTACGGCCTTGATTTCGCGGAACGCTACCGCAACCTGCCCTTTGTCGGTGTCCTGCATTCGCACGTTTATAAACAGGCCTGCAAGCAAATTTGCCGCAAATGATTGTGGCGCAGCTCCGTTCGTTACTCGCTTTTGGCAGGAAATTTGCTTTAATTTAACTGAATTTAGATTGGCAATCGTTCAGACGGATTTATCGTAAAGAATATGAAATCAGGTGATTTTTCCAGTGCACGGGTTCTCGTGACCGGCGGCGCGGGCTTTATCGGCAGCGCGCTCGTCTGGGACCTGAACCGTCGCGGCTGCGAAGACATCGTCGTCTGCGACCTCCTCGGCACGAGCGAAAAATGGCGCAACCTCACACCACTGCGCTTTACCGATTACGTGGAAGCGGACGCGCTTTTGCCGCGCCTGCAAAACGGCGCGCTCGGCAAGTTCGATCTCATTCTGCACATGGGCGCGTGTTCCTCCACCATGGAACGCGATGCGGCCTACCTTATCCGCAACAATTACGAATTCACCCGGGACCTCGCGGCCTGGTCGCTCGCGAACGAGGCGCATTTTGTGTACGCCTCCAGCGCCGCGACCTATGGCGATGGTTCGGCGGGCATGAGCGATGAGGCCGATCTCGACACACTGCGCCCGCTCAACATGTATGGCTATTCCAAACACCTCTTCGATTTGCATGCGACCCGCGACCGGTTCCTCAACAAAATCGTCGGGCTGAAATACTTTAACGTTTTCGGCCCGAACGAGGACCACAAGGGCGACATGCGCTCGCTCGTCTGCAAAAGTTTTTCGCAGGTGAAGGACGAAGGTGTCATCCGCCTGTTCAAGAGCTATCGCCCCGATTACCGGGACGGCGAGCAGAAGCGCGATTTCCTTTACGTCAAAGACGCCGTGGCCATGACCTTGCATCTCGCCGCCAACAAAAAAGCCGGCGGCCTTTACAACATCGGCAGCGGCGCTGCCCGCACCTGGCTGGACCTCGCGAACTCCGTCTTCGCCGCGCTGGGCAAAAAGCCGAACATCAAATTCATCGAAATGCCCGAGGAGATCCGGGATAAGTATCAATATTTCACGCAGGCGGACATCTCCCGGCTGCGCGCCGCCGGCTACCGCCAAAAAATCACGCCCCTTGAAGATGCCGTGGCCGATTATGTGAAGAATTATTTGGAACCGGACCAGCGGCTGGAACCCTCTGCCTGATTCATTTCAACGACTGAATTTTCCGGTCGTTCGGGAAAATCTTTTTCACGATCTTCAGGATGCCCGGACGGCCCGGGTCAAAATCGCTTAACGCCTGGCCAACGACCATGATGTTGCTCTGAAAGCAGAGATACACATCCACTTCCTTGTCTCCGCGCGTGAAAGCGACCACCGCCTCGGGCATGGGGACGGCGCCTTTAAGCGATATTCCGGGCCGAATATATATATGCCGATCCTGCAACGCTTTGCTCAATTGCGCCGCCAAATCGCGGGAAACCGGCGTCGGATTGCCCGCCTTCGCGTAGAGGTCAGATATCCCGAAACCCTGGTTGCGTTCCACTTTCAGCGACCCAATCGTCCGCCACGCATTTGCCGAATCCGCGCTGGCGACAATGGCCATGTTCGTGCTCCCGCCAAACGCCCTGGCGACATCACTGCCCTCGTCAGCAAAGCAGCGGGAAAAAATCAAAAGCAATGCGCCGAACAGAATAAAAGCTTTTACTTTCACCGGCTGGAGCCATCAGTTGCGTAATTCAGTGCGCGACAAGCCTGGCGCAAGCGGACATGCGACCAGACCGAAAACCCGATTATAATAAACCCCAGAACGATCGCGAATGCTCCAAAAATCTCGAATACTCCAAAAAACGGCCCATGACCCGACCGATGGTTCGAAAGAAGAATAATGGAAGCCGCATTTAAGAGGATCGAGCTGCTAACAATCAACGAAATGTTGCCTCGCCTGATTAACGAAATAACTTCACCGGGAGCCAGGTTTTTACCCCCAAGCATATAGTGCTTGCGGAATTCCAAAAACTTTATGGCTTGGGCTTCGGTCATAATCACTTCTCCGTTTTTTCCATCGCGCCGGGGATTTCCTTGCGGGAAGCCACCACGTTGTCCACCAGGCCGTAAGTTTTTGCTTCGTCCGAGGACATGAAATTATCGCGGTCGGTGGATTTCTCGATTTCGTCGAGCGTGCGGCCGGAATGTTTCGCGAGAATGGCGTTGAGCCGGTCTTTGAGCCGCAGGATTTCCTTGGCCTGGATACTGATGTCCGAGGCCTGGCCCTGTACGCCGCCCCACGGCTGATGGATCATGATGCGGGCATTCGGCAGCGCGTAACGTTTGCCCTTCGTGCCCGCCGCCAGCAACACCGCGCCCATGCTCGCCGCCTGGCCCACGCAATACGTGTTCACGTCGCACGTGAGATATTGCATCGTGTCATAGATCGCCAGGCCCGCCGTCACGCTGCCGCCGGGGGAATTGATGTACAAATGGATGTCTTTTTTGGCATCGGACATCTGGAGAAACAGGAGCTGCGCGATGATGATGTTGGAAATGTTGTCATCCACCGGCGTGCCCAGAAAAATGATGCGATCCACCAGCAGGCGGGAATAAATATCCCACGACCGCTCACCGCGACCGGTCTGCTCAACGACAATCGGAACGAGAAAATTTTGCATGTGTGAAACACTACTTCATTTGTCAATTCGCGCAAATAAAAGATTTAGTTTAACCACGGATGGGCACGAATAAACACGGATAAATCTTAAAACAATAAAAGATCATCGTTGGGAGGAAATTTGCGCCACTCATGAAATTTATGACGGGAGGAGGCTGGATAATCTTTTGCCGGCGTATCCTTGCCGTTCCAGGCCGTGTTCAAGTGATGGTAAAGATTGCTCATGGCAGGAAGGAAATTGCCAGTTTCGTAAGCTTGGTTCTTTTCGATTTCAATGATGGTCCGATCCAATTCCTTTTTGGCTTCCCGCAGGTGATAAAGAACAGCGTCGCGATTCATGGTTTTACTCCTGTCATTATAGTTGTCATCGTTTCAAATCCGTGTTTATCAGCTTGTCGCGCCGAAGCCTGGCGAAGGCGGGTGTTTCATCTGTGGCCTAAATTCTTCTTCCAAATCAAAACAAACGCCGGGGCGAAGTCCTGCGGCTTTTGCGCTATCCAACGCGAAACACGATCCGGCGCCAGCCAACCGCCCGTCTCGATCTCGTCCGGATGCAATTGGAACGGTCCTTCACTTTCGCAGCGATAGACCCACACAAATTCCGCGTCTGTTTCCTCGCAAGCGTCAATCTTGAATAGCCGTTGCGGCGGGGCATCCAGCCTCAGCCCGATTTCCTCGCGCAATTCGCGCACCGCTGTCTGGTCGTAGTCCTCGCCGGAATCCACGTGGCCGGAACAGGAGGAATCCCACACGCCCGGCTGCCGGTCTTTCATCATGGAACGCTTCTGTAAAAAGACTTCGCCCTGAGCATTGAACACCAGCACATGCACGGCGCGATGCAACAACCCGCGCGCATGGACCTCGCTGCGCGGCGCGCGGCCAATCACCTCGTCGCGCTCGTTGACGATGTCAAAGATGTCTTCAGGCATGGCCTCGGCATCGTGCCCGATTCGGGCGGGGAACGAAAGACAGGAAAGGTAAAAGGCCGCATCGGCTGCACTCATGGTTCCTTCGTAGAACACCCCATAGTAATGGAACGGGCTGGGGGGTAATGTGGTGCAATGAAAACAAAGATTACCACTTTTCTGTCCTATTTAACCTCTGTCCGCGCGGTGAAGCGGCTCGCCCCGGTCCTGACATTTTGCGGCGTTCTCGGCCTCCTGGCCGGTTGCGCCTCCGGGCCTGACACGGAAACCGTTTCCTCACCACCACCGCCCGCGCCAACGCGCTCGGTGACGACGACCACCACCACAACGACTCCGGATACCATGCCCGCTGTCGCCGTCGTAAACCCCGGCAATACGATTATCACGACGACCACGCCCGCCGGAAACACCATGATTTTGGCCGCAGCTCCGCCGGCGCTCCAATCGGACGTCGCCGTAGTTCAACCGGGCCCCGGTTATATGTGGGTCGCCGGCTACTGGACGTGGCGCAGCGAACAGTATCAATGGGTGTCCGGCCATTGGGAAATGCCGCCGAACTCGCGTTCGGTATGGGTCGCCCCGACTTGGGAACCGCAAGGCAATAACTATCGCTTCACTGAAGGCTATTGGAATTAAACCTCGGATGTCTGGTTCATAATTAAACCACGCGCATAAAGGAAAAATGAAAACAAATATTATTACCCTCCTGTCTTATTCAAACTCCGGCCGCATGATGAAGCGGCTCATACCCGTCCTGGCATTTTGTGGCCTGATCGGCCTGCTGGCCGGTTGCGCTTCCGGGCTGGCCACCACCACGGCCAGGAATACGATCATGTACCCTGCCGGCTTTGGCTGCCCCACGAATACGCCCGCTGTAATCGCCACGACCCCCTGGGTTACCAGCTATTCACCAATGGATTAAGCAGCAGACAATTATTTTACGCGCAGAACGCCAGGGAGGCGTGGAGAGCAGTTATTTTACGCAAGAGAACGCCAAGGAGGCGAGGGTATAGGATGGTGCGGAAGAAATTGTAAAGTGAGCCTATGGCTCGACTCTACAACGCTACCGCTATTTATCTTTCCTCTTAAAATCAAGCCAGGCCAAATTCATATTTCCTTCCGTGAGGATATGAACGGTCAAAACGCTTCTGCCTTCGGGCAGTTTCGCTTCGGCGATGTTCGTCATGACATTCCAATGATGCCATTGCCGCCAGGCGATGGGGTCTTGGCCATTGCGCGTTGAAATGATGTTGATGGGGGAAACCAGCGGCTTGCCGTTTCGATCCAGCGAAATCGTCCCGCCCCGGTTTGAAGTGTATAAAAGATCAATGCTATAAACGCCCGCCTGTTCCACTTCAACGGTCAGGTTGAACCACTCGCCGGGCGCCGTCCAGCCCACGTAAAGTTGTCCTTCCGGCGGTTGCACCCGGTTATAGGGATTGTTGTCAATCGCGTCATGGAATTTTGTGTAGGACGTGCTGACGGCCTCCTTCATCCGGAACTCATTGAGATAAGTCCCATCCGCCGGGTTCAGCGCCCCGCTGCCGTGGTTCACCGTGTCCGCCGTATGATACGCCACGCCTTCACCGCCCAGATCGTAATAGGCGCATTGGACGTGCCCGGGAATTTCCTGCGCTCCTCTCTGATACCGGCTGTCCTGGAACGGCTTTCCCCGGTAATCTTTCAAATACGCCGTGGCGCATCCGCTCAAATAAAACCCACCCGCCAAAAGCAGGACCACGCGCAAAATAACCTGAAGCTTCGCTTTCATATAGGGTCTGTGCATCAGCAAAAACCAATTCGGATTTTAGGCAAGCCTAAAGCGCTCAGTGTTTTTTCGAGCCGCAGGCTCGAAAAACAATGCCAAGCTCGAACTCGGATTTTGTCGAGCCATAGACTCGACACTACGTTTATTTTTTCTTCTGCACTTTGGCCGCGACTTTCAGCCGCAACGCATTCAGCCGGATAAAGCCGGTGGCGTCGTCCTGGTTGTAGGCTTTCGTCGGGTCGGCTTCCATCGTGGCGATGTGCGGGTTATACAGGCTCACCGGGGATTTCCGCCCGGCCACGATGATATTGCCCTTGTAGAGCTTCACCCGCGCGGTGCCGGTGACATTCTTTTGCGATTCCTCGACCAGTGCCTGCAACGCCAACCGTTCCGGTGCGAACCAGTAGCCATAATAGACCAGCTCCGCGTAGCGCGGGATGAGCGAGTCCCGGATGTGCATGACTTCCCGGTCCATGGTGAGCGACTCCATCTGCCGGTGCGCGAAATGCAGGATGGCGCCGCCGGGCGTTTCATAAACGCCCCGCGATTTCATGCCCACGTAGCGGTTCTCCACCATGTCCACCCGGCCCACGCCATGCTTGCCGCCAAGTTTATTCAGCAACTTCATCACGCCGAGCGGCGACATCTTCTTGCCATTCACGGCCACACAATCGCCCTTCACAAAATCCAGCGTGACAAATTCCGCCTTGTTCGGCGCGTCCTCGGGGAAGACGGAGAGCGTGGTGAAATAGTCGCGGTTCTTCAGGTCGTAGGAATCGAACCACGGGTCTTCGAGAATGCCGGCCTCGTAGGAAATGTGCAGGAGGTTCCGGTCCATGGAAAACGGTTTCTTGGCGCTGGCCTGGACGGGAATCTTCTTGGCGTCGCAATAGGCGATCATTTCCTGCCGCCCGGGAAATTCGTTCCGATACCGCGCGTCCCGCCACGGGGCGATAACCTCCAGGTCGGGCGCGAGCGCGGCGGCGGTGAGTTCAAACCGCACCTGGTCGTTGCCCTTGCCGGTCGCGCCGTGGGCGATGGCGTCGGCCTTTTCCTTCTTGGCGATCTCGACCATGCGCTGGGCGATGAGCGGCCGGGCGATGCTCGTGCCCAGGAAATACTGGCCCTCGTAAATGGCCCCGGCCCGGATCATCGGGTAAATGAAGTCGCGCGCAAATTCCTCCTGCAAATCGTCAATGTAGATTTTCGACGCGCCGGTCTTTTTGGCCTTCGCTTCGAGGCCGGTGAGTTCGTCCTCCTGCCCGATATTGGCGCAGAAGGCGATCATCTCGGCGTCATACTTTTCTTTAATCCACGAGAGCAGCACCGAAGTATCGAGGCCGCCGGAATATGCGAGAACAATTTTCATGAACAAGAATTAAAGCGGGAATGAGCGACAAACGCAAAATAGAAATGTGTGACAGATATGTGACCAGCTATGCCGGGTGGCTACTCCCATCCCTGGATGGTATCGTAGCGGAAGGTCATGTCGTTCACCGCATAATTCTTATACCACTTGGAGTGTCCATCGCCGAACAGGACATTTTGTCCAAAGGAATGGACCTGCCAGAGTTCGAAAGGCGTGCCATTGGTCGCGCCGCCGACGCAATTCTGCGTGTAATCGTCCTTGTCCGCGTCCAATGGGTCAAAATTTTCACCGTTTTCATCCGTGGTCTGGTTGGGAATGCCGCAGGTATCGCCCGACAGGACATAAGCGGACGGGTATTTAAGGGGCGTGGTGTTGACCGGGGCAAAACCGCCGGTGGTCACGAACGCCGCGCGGACGCCGTTGAAATAATTGAACGGTCCCTGCATGTCCGGGGGCAACTGCACATTGCCGGGGCACTTGTAGGTGTTGGTGTTTTGGACGTAGGTCACAATCTGCTCCATCCAGCTCGGCTTTTGGGTCGTCGGGTCAATCTGCCCCCAATGGATGTCCGCGCCGGACTCGGGATAAAACCCGTCGTTTTCGTCGGCAAAAACTCTCATAGCCACGCCAATCTGCCGGAGATTGGAAACGCATTGGATGGTCCAGGCGCGCTGCTTGGCCGAAGACAAAACGGGGAACAATATCGCTGCGAGTATGGCGATGATGGCAATAACGACCAGCAATTCGATCAATGTGAATCCCCGGCGCTTCCTCATGCGAGGATAGACGGCGAAATGATCAAAATGTTTCATTTAATTTTTCACGAGGGCGGAGGTCCGTTGCGCCACCCAGACCCAGTCCGCGGGATTGGCGTCGCTTTCGGGCTGCGGGGCCGCAAGCCATTTGTGGATTTCCGAATGGCCGTCGGCAAACGCAAAGCCGCACGCGCCGTTATGGTACGAACCGGGTGCGTCCAGCCATGTCGGCTGCACCATCTGAAAGGCAAAAGCGGCGTCGTTCAAGCCGGCGGCATTTTCATCCACCAGCACCCACAGCATCGAAGGGCTGGGCGCGATGACCGAGGAAAACTTGCCGTAGGTGCCCCATGGATCGTTCCGGATATTGGTGTGCTGCCCATTCAGCCACGGCCCGTTCACGGGCAGGTCGGGAGCGCCGCAATGATCGGCGGACGCAGACTCGCCCTGTTCCGATTCGTCGAAGCACGAGTCAATCGTGCCGACGGACTGGCTCATCGAGAACGTCCTCGCGGCGGGCACCGTCTGGCCCATCAACACCGAGTTCGTACCGTCATAAAGACCCTGGCGCGTATCCGCCGGGCAGCGGAACAAATTCACGTTGCCTCCCAGATAGCCGATCAACAGGGAAAGCGCCGGGTTGGCCAGCACATCGGGATCAAATTCCTGCGGCTGCCCGATGCCTGCCTCGCCGGAGCACCAATTATAGCCGGGATCCGTGTTGCCGTCGTCCGGATTGGGAGGAAAGAAATCGTTGTTCTCACTGGCGTAAATGTTCATCGCCATCATCATTTGATGGCCGCCGCTCAAACATTGGGAACCTTGCGCCTTTTGTTTGGCGTGGGAAAGCACGGGAAAGAGCATGGCCGCCAAAATTGCGATAATGGCAATCACGACCAACAACTCAATCAAAGTGAAGCCGGAATTTCTCATACTTCAAAACCACTGTGTAATTAAAAATACTACACAATATGATATATGTAGCACAAGAAATTATTTTAACCTTTTAATTGGCGCGTTCGATACGCAGCTTTGACCATTCTTCAGGATGGCAGTTCAAACGTTTTATATCGAACTGTTTCCGCTACCGCCGCCTGCGCAATTTTCTGGACACCGGAAAAAATTTAAAATAAATCAACGCATGGAGGAAAACTGATGCCGTCGCCCTCAAAATCCTCGTTTGCTGACTGGCTGCGATTGGCGGCGCATCCGGCCACGGTGCGGCGTGCGCTCGTTACGGCATTGATCGTGGGCTTTGTGCTCATCGCCATCAACGATGGCCCGGCTATCCTGGCAGGACAATTGAACCGCCAGCGCATCATCCAGATGTGCCTGACCGTGCTGGTTCCCTACATCGTCTCCACGGTATCAAGCGTCGCTACGCGGCGCGAACTGGCGTCCAAAAACCCGGTTTCTTCGAAAGATAAAGCCGGTTCTCCTTAACCTGTCGCGGGGGCTTGCGCCTGTTTCAAGGCATTACTATAGTGGGAAGCAGAACGCCAACGAGTGAAAAATCCCGCCGACAACGAGCCCGAAGTGTCGCAGGTGGTGGAACACCTTTTCCGGCATGAAGCGGGAAGGATGGTCGCCATCCTGACGGGCATTTTCGGGCTGGAGCATCTCACCCTGGCTGAAGACGTCGTGCAGGAGACCCTGGCGCGGGCCTTGCAAACCTGGCCGTTTTACGGCGTGCCGGAAAATCCCTCAGCCTGGATCATGCGCGTGGCGCGCAATCTTGCGCTCGATGCTGTCCGGCGCGAAAAAGTGTTTCGCGAAAAGGAGCCCGAAATCATCCGGCTGATGGATCGCGAAGGCGCTGCGTCCGATGAGGCCGTGTATGCCGAACAGGAAATCGCCGACGATCGTTTGCGTATGATGTTCGTTTGCTGCCATCCTGTTATCCCGCCGGAAGCGCAGGTGGCGCTGGCGTTGAAGACGCTGGGCGGTTTCAGTCCTCGCGAAATCAGCCGCGCCTTTCTGACCACCGAGGCAGCCATCGCCAAGCGATTGACCCGCGCAAAACAGAAAATCCGTGAGGCGCGTATCCCGTTCGAGATTCCCGCCGGTGAAGCATTGACCGCCCGACTGGATGCGGTGCTGCAATCGCTCTACCTGCTTTTCAATGAAGGCTATAAGGCCTCCAGCGGCGATAAACTGGTGCGGGAAGACATTTGTGACGAAGCGATCCGTCTGGCGCGATTGCTGGTCGTGCATCCGGCGGGCAACCAACCGCGTACTCACGCCTTGCTCGCCCTGATGCTGCTGAACGCCGCCCGCATTCCGGCGCGCCAGGATAGCCAGGGCAACCTGCTTCGCCTCCAGGAACAGAATCGTGACAACTGGGACCAGACCATGATCAAAGCGGGCATGTTCCATCTTGCGCTATCAGCCACGGGCAGTGAGATCAGCGAGTATCACTTGCAGGCCGGCATTGCCGCCTGCCATTGCACCGCCCGGGACTACGCGTCCACGGAATGGGCGCAAATCCTTTCACTCTATGACCGGCTCATGGAGTTCGATGATTCGCCGGTTGTGGCGTTAAACCGGGCTGTGGCCATGGCGGAAGTGCAGGGGCCGCAAGCGGGCATTGCGGCGGTGCAAACTATCAAAGGCCTGAAATCGCTCCAATCATATTACCTGCTCTATGCCATTCTCGGTGAATTTGAGTGGCGGTCGGGCCATCCGCAAGCCGCCGCAACGCATTTCCGGAAATCGCTGGAACTGGTGGAATTGAAATCTGAGCACGCGTTTCTCTCGAAAAAACTGCGAATTTGTGAGGAAAAGGCCGCCGCCAAAAAAAACGAAATTTTTTCTGTCCCGATGTCCTGAACGCGCCGGCCCGTTCGTCTTAGTAAGAGCATTGACAGAAAAGATGTGATGCTGAGCCGTGAGGATTTTTGGCTTTTGACGGCGTTTCGGCTCAGTTACAGGGTAGCCATGTAACCTGCGCCTTCGTCGAAGCCCGGCCAAAAGCCAAAAAGACCACGGTCCTATGGATTCCTAACTCAGCGCTACAGCTTTGCTGGAAATGCTCTAAATGAACGGACGAAAATAAACAACCAAGGAATAAGGAAGATTATGAGCAAAGCGAAAAAAGCAGCATCGGGCATCGTCTGGTTTGAGATCCCGGCGGACGACACCAAACGCGCCCAAGCATTTTACAAAAAATTATTCGGATGGAAGGTCAATCCCCTGCCCCACATGGCGGAATACTTTCACCTGGATACCGGCGGCGCGGATGCTTCGCCGGATGGTGCCATCATGAAACGCATGCATCCGGCGCATACCATCACCCAATACGTCAGCGTGCCATCGGTGGATAAATTCACCACCAAAATAGAAAAACTGGGCGGCAGCATCTGCAAACCCAAGACGGGCGTGCCCGGAATGGGCTATTTTGCCATTTGCAACGATACCGAAAATAATACCTTTGCCATTTGGGAAATGAATCCCAAGGTAAAATAGATGTCCTGAGCTGCCAAGCTCATTCGTCATATCATTGAAATAGCAAAAACATTAACCAAAAACCAAACAAAATTATGAGTAACGAAAATAAAAACGAATATCTGCTCCTGTTCCGCGGCACGGATTGGTCCAAGCACCTTTCCCCGGAAGAAATGCAAACCGTTGTTGGCCAATGGATGGCCTGGTTTAAGCAGCTCTCGGAGCAGGGTAAAGCCATCGGCGGAAGCCCCCTGGACACCGAAGGGAAGGTCGTTTCCGGCAAAAACGGCCGGACTATCGTGGACGGCCCGTTTGCCGAATCCAAGGAAGCCATCGGAGGCTATTTCCTGTTGCGGGTGGACACCATGGAAGAAGCCGTGGCCATTGCCCAGCAATGTCCCGGTCTGCCCCACGGGGCCAAAGTGGAAGTTCGCCACATTGTTGACCAATGCCCCATCTCGGGCGAACCCGTCCCGGTCATCGAACTGGCAACAGCAAACAAATAAGGTTGACAACAGATAACCAATTAGTTAACTGTTGAAACCGTAATATAAACCAAATAGTTAAATATTATGAAAGCATCCAATAATAACGGCCTCGTTCAGCCTTACCTCTTTTTCGAAGGGCGTTGCGAGGAAGCCATTGAATTCTATAAAAAGGCCTTGGGAGCGGAGGTTCAGTTCCTGATGCGCTTCAAAGAGAGCCCCGAGCCACCGCCGCCCGGTTGCGTCCCGCCCGGCGCGGAAAGCAAAATCATGCACGCCCAGATGCGCATCGGCCAAACGGTCGTGATGATGGCCGATGGACGCTGCTCCGGAAAACCCGTTTTCGAGGGTTTTTCCCTGTCCTTGAGCGCTGCCACCGAAGCCGACGTGGACCGGTATTTTAATGCCCTGGCTGAGGGCGGACAGGTGCGTATGCCACTGGCCAAGACTTTCTTTTCACCCCGTTTCGGCATGGTCGCCGACCGTTTCGGTGTGGGTTGGATGGTGCTCGTGCACCAAAATCAGCGTTAAAACAAATGGAACACGCGCCCGGCCACGCAGCCGGGCGCGAAACCCAACCAACCGCCCCAAAAATTAACCCATGCAAAAGATCACTCCATTCCTGTGGTTTGATGACCAGGCTGAAGAAGCCGCCCGGTTTTATACGATGCTATTTCCGAAATCTAAGATCCTGAATGTGACCCATTACTCGGAAGAAGCGGCGGAAAAAAGCGGTCGGCCGCCCGGTTCTATCCTGACCGTGGAATTTGAACTGGAAGGACAACGGTTTGTCGCCCTCAACGGCGGTCCTCATTTCAAGTTCACCGAGGCAGTATCGTTTGTCGTGAATTGCAAAACCCAGGCGGAAGTGGACAAGTTTTGGAAAAAACTGTCCGCCGGCGGCAAAGAAAGCCAATGCGGTTGGCTCAAGGACAGATACGGCCTGTCATGGCAAATTGTCCCCACTATGCTCGGAGAATGGTTGAGCGACAAGGACGCTGCAAAAGCCCGGCGCGTCCTGGTGGCCCTGCTCCAAATGAAAAAACTGGACATCAACGTTCTAAAACAAGCCGCCCGGCCGCCTCGCAACCGCCCATCCAAAACACCCAAACGCTTGCGCCGACAGTTTGCCATGGAACCCATCTGATTTGTCCCCTTGCCCTTGTATTTCTTGCAATGGTTATTGTCTAAATCATTGCATTTCACCTGTTTCCGGCTACTTCCGGCACTCTTTGTTGGCCTTTTTGCGATTTTTGACAACGCGAAATAGGAGCCTGAAATCGTCTTCCTCCCACACTTCGCTTCTTTGTCAAATTTTATTTAGAATTTGGCCCGATAAATGCTTTCAAATGTTCCTGAATATCGAGTCAAAGTTGCAATTCACTAAATAGCAAGATTTAGCAATTTCCTTTTGACTTTAAACCTGAATAAGCCTATATATTATTGATTTTTAAAATAATCAGCGTGAGGAATTTTTTTGCGGTTCCGCACTCTAAGTTAATGCAGACGAAACGTTTGTGAAACGTTTATGAAAAACTTGGCCCTAATTTTGATCGTTGCTGCACTGACCGGGATGTCTATTCCCGCGCAGGCCATCATCGTTGTCGCCATCCCTACCAACACCGTTACCTTTACCGGCATCTATAATTTCGCGCCGGACCCGGCGTATCAACTCAGCATCACTTATGATGTGACCGAGGATAACAACACCGGTTTGTACACCTACAATTACGATTTGGTGACCACGCCGGCCGAACTTCTCTCTTCGTTCTCCATCGGTGGCGCGCCCGACCCGATTGATACCTTTTCCATGATTCAATCCTACGGCCTGGCCGAAAGCTCACCCGCCTCCGCTGTGCTGAATAATTCAGTGGTTTGGGAATGGGCCGCCGGTAACGACATCCCCAGCGATGACGTCAGTTTCACTTCGACGATCGCGCCTGGCTATGCGACATTCACCGTGAGCGATGATGACATTGACTGGACGTCCCCGATGTCAATCCCTGCCCCCATTGCCTCGGTGCCGGAGCCATCGTCCTTTGGTTTGCTCGCGGTCGCAGCTTTCGCTTTTGGCGTGGTTCGCTATCGCAAGGCTGCTTCGATGGCTTCTGCCAAACGGACGGCTGCTTAATCCGTTTCTTCCCGCGTAGTTATATTTCCCTAAAGGGAATCCAAAAAGCTGCTCGCGTCTTTATCTCTTTTCGATAATCTGTGAAGCGGACGCAGAATGAGCGCGCTCAACGTCAATCTTGATTTGGTGAAGAAATACAACGTGCCGGGGCCGCGTTATACCAGCTATCCCCCGGCGACGAAGTTCACCGAAGCGCTTTCTTGGCCCCAGTTGTTCGATAAAATTGCCGTGAACAACCGCACGGGCCGGGGGCTTTCGCTTTATTTCCATATCCCATTCTGCGAAACGCTCTGCTGGTTTTGCGGCTGCACCACGGTCATCACCTCCAACCATGGGCAGGCCGCGGCCTACTTGGACCACTTGGAAAAAGAAGTCGCGCGCATGGCCCTGCTGCTG
>Ga0206868_10101_pt1 | contig 20673 bp, 19 predicted proteins | sample Alteio_BWOrgCont_38_FD_152901 | JGI IMG/M metagenome (GOLD analysis project Ga0206868, IMG submission 152901) | Enriched cells from forest soil in Barre Woods Harvard Forest LTER site, Petersham, Massachusetts, United States -... | ecosystem: Environmental > Terrestrial > Soil > Temperate forest >... | reverse complement strand
GCGCCTCTACCTGAAGGCCGCGAAGGTTTACCCGCCGAGCGAAAATCAGCGGTCGAAGTGCGACGCCGATGCGGACTTCCTTCGCTGTCAGAAACGGGGCCGTACTGAAGTCAGAATCATCGGCGATGCTGAAGTCTTTAGCGACTAGGCCGCCGGAGAAAAGCGAAACGCGCACGTCGCCGATTTTTACAATACGGCCGAGTGTGATTGCGAGTCGCTTCTCGATATCGGGGCGAAGCGTATTTCCGTTCACCAAAAGTGGAAACGAGGCGACTACCACGATGGCGAGACCAACGAATGCCAACAGAATCTTCGTCCAGCGTTTCACCGTGACCACCTTAGCTCCCCGACCTCAAAGCGCGAGTGAGATATATCCGATGTAGCTGACGGAGTGAATCCGTAAGAGACCCTAGAAGTGTGGATTTCAGTGCCAGTGGAGGGCTATTTTAAACTGGCAGTTTGGGTCTCATGTCCTTACCGGGACTTTCTTGTTATCGTTCCGCGAACCGCAAGACACACATAGTTTGCCCATGAATTGTGGATGTCGTGACAAAAGAAGTCTGTTCTGAAAAGGACACGTGTCCTGAGGGGCAAAGCGTCACAAATTGAATGCGTAAAGCAGAAGCCGGGTGAGGAAGAGATCCACGACCAGGACCGTCAAGGACGCTTCAACGAATGCGGCAATCGTCGCGCGTCCGACGCCCGCCGTCCCGCCTTTCACACGGAGTCCCTGATAACAGCCCACGGTGGCGATGATGAATCCGAAGACAACGGGCTTTATGAAGCCGATAAACAGGTCCCCGAAAACCAGCGCTTTGATGGCACGCGTCAAAAACTGCGCCGGAGTGAGATGCAGTGTTAGACTTGCAACCAAGAATCCGCCGAATAGCCCGGCACAGTCTCCCACCGCCACGAGCAAAGGTAGAACTAACACTGTGGCAAGCACCCGAGGCGTCATCAACCTGCGGATCGGGTCAATGCCGAACACGCGGATCGCTTCCACCTGTTCAGTAACCACCATTGACCCCAGCTCGGAAGCCATCGCCGTGGCGTTCCGTCCGGCGACCAGCAGCGCCGTGAACACTGGACCCAGTTCGCGCAGGAGCGCCAGCGAAACCGCGTCACCGGTCAAGGCTGTTTCGCCGAAACGAGTAAACTGCGAGGCTGCGTTCATAACAATTGACCCGCCGACGCACATTAGCGCAACGACGACGATTTTCAACGAGCCCACGCCAATTAAGTCCATCTGTTCGACCAAGTCGACGAAATAACGCTTGCCTGTGAAGATATGCCGGACCGAACGAAACGTGAGCAGCGAATAATCCTGGATAATGAAAGCCCACGATTTCAATGCGTTTTCGATAGCCAAGGGAACTGACTCTGAGTTCACAGCTAGACCTCCTTACAATGGTCCGGCAATTGTGTGCTGAGACCTACAACGGCCGCCACAAGTGAACATACAACAGGATGCATGGCGATTGTCCGCCAGGCCAGACCTCGCGCTCAGAGAGTACTGATCCGTGCAGCATCAGCGGCAACGGACGGCCTGCCGAGTTTCTTTCTCTTCGCTTTTCCATTCCGAAGTGCAATTGCGGGCTAGGCGGAATGGCTCATCGGCATAGAGGCAATTCCTAGAGACCCCAAAACACGACGGATGAGCCTTGAATTGAAAGCAGCCTCCCAGCCTGAGCCGGTTACGTACTCCGTCGAAACCGACGAAATAGCACGCAGCAGCTCGATAAAACGCGTTGAGCGGGTACCCGAACTAGCACCGCGGCGTGGACGGCGCGCTGAAGAGGTGCTCCAGTGGATACAACCCGAAGGACCGGATTGGGTGAACCGATGAACGCGAGACGGGCAAATATTACCTGGGGGAAAGAGGAGCAACTACAGTTTCTGCTCTTCACGATTCCATTTCCGAAGTGCATGCAGGAAGTGGAGCAGACCATCACTCGGGTTTAACAAAATCCGGCGCTCGCCGTCCGCACCAGCACAGGGTTGCGAATCGAAAGTGAACATTTCCCCGGGCGACTTCAAAAAACTGGACAGGCGATCGCTGATCTCCGGTGGAAGGTCTCCCGCGCGATCCGGCTGTAGGAGTGAGGAAACTTCCTTAAGAGTCTGATGGGCCCATTCCGACTCGAGGATCAGTTTGACGTTAGCCATAACAAAATTGTACCACTCGCGGGGAAATAGGGCAGCCTGGCGAGGCGCTCGGCGCAACCCAAACAACCGGCGTGTGAATCCAGAAGGTAAGATCCTGTGGCTTTCGTTTTGGCGAGAAGAGAATGCCATCGTGAAATGGAGAGAAGTGCATGAGCATCGAATCGCCCAGATGAAACGCGCTTTTGTGTTATTTGAGAACTATCGCATCCGCGCATTCAATGTGGACCTTATTCGAGATTACTTGGATGACTGAGAGGTCGCAGGCGCCTCAGCAATTGGTTCAGCTCACCAGTTCTGTTCTTGGACCTATGAGCTATTCTGAATGGTGGACAGACTCCAAATTCCTAGTCATGATGTGCTGTTTGCGCACCGCGGTTCCGCCTTTGTGCAACTGTGGACGCCATTGTATAGTCATCGGTTCGCAACGAATGGCCGGTCGGTATTTGCGGAAGCAGCGTGCGAGGTGATTATCCAAGAAGACAAAAATCCGGGGAGTGCAAGCCGTAGCAAGAGATCAACAGTCGTCGGCTTCGTAATTCTAGTGGTCGTTGCCCTCGCTGTGAGCTATGGAACCCTTCGTAGAAATTTCGTGTTCACGAACCTTCTGAGCCATGGCGACCTGGGCTTATGGCTCACAGGTGACCTTGTCACCACACCCGTCACAGACTGGTCGTTTACGGATGCGTTTCCAAATGTTCAGATTGAGACGCGGACGTCGTATCTCATCCCCCACTCAGTGCGCACCTTTATTGCCAGGAACGATGGCCAGCTGTATTTGTTCTCCGAATATTTCGCCCCAGAACCGGGGCAGCCGGACCTTCGAGACCATTTTCCGGAGGGCAGGTTCTGGAATCGCATGGTGGTCCGGGATCCTCGCATTCGTGTCAAGATCGGGAATCGGTTATTCGAGATGCGGGCATATCCGCTGACCGACCCGAGCGGAGTGGAAGTGGCTCGTCAAGCGTTCCTGATCAAGTATCCCGAGATCAGAGGGCAGGAAGCGATGCCAGAGTCGAAGCGTCCAAGATGGCACTTCTTTCGCCTTGAGCCGGGATGGAGAAATAGCCCGTAACGAATATTTACCACGCCAAACTTCGGCTCAAAGGTGTGAAGCGGACTCGCGTCAGGGCGATCTACACTCCAATTCAATACTCATACGTAAGCCGTTCACGCTAAGACACCGCCCATCTTGCTAGATGAGCCCCATTCCGGTCGGGATTTTGATCTCGATTAAGCACTCTGAAGATGGCTGGCCGTCGCAAGATCCCGTCCCCTGAAAACCCGCCAGCAAATCTCATTTTGTATCCTTTTTCATCACCGTGTCGCCACAAGCCGACCTATCTGAAAATGGCAGTCTAAGGAACCATCCTGTCTCTCGCATAGCTCGCTTGGAATTTTGCATACATTCGTCGTACAGTTGCGACCGATGATGAAAGCGTACAAGCACACTAAAGGAGGCGGACGTGACCCTAAGAATCCTCTTGCTCATGCTCTGCGCCGTTTCAACACTGCAAGCTCAAACCAGTATCAGTGGCGTCGTGCAGGATGCTTCGGGCAATCCATTGGAAGGTGCGTTCGTCCGAGTTAGGAGTGCAGACTTGGGTCTGACTTTCATGGTGGTCAGCCAAGGGCAAGGCCGATACACCACGCCCAGCCTTCTTCCGGGAAGGTATACCGTTGAGGCAATCGGCGGAGATCATGAGAGTGCGGTGGAAGGGCCGCTAGAGCTCCGCGGCGGCCACCCGGAAAAGAGGAACGTTCAACTCACAGTTGGGCGAAAGCCCAGCTCGCCCCGAAAACGGCTAATGCAAGCCGAACATGCCGCAAGAATGCCGGATGGCCCAGCCAAGCAACTTATCCTGAGCAAGTGCGTAAGTTGCCATACGCTCGATGGAGCAATCGATACAAGGACGCTGAGAGTCGAGGCGAGCCGTAACCAGTGGGAGGAGGTGATGGGCACTCACAAGCACTACATGGAGGATCTTCCGCAACCGCTCACTTCCGAGGAAGTAGGCATGATCGTCGACTACATGTCTAAGTACTTCAGCGAGGAGACTGCCACGGAGGAACCTCGGCGAGACGGCGGCGCTCATCCCGATCCGAATGGTCATTTGCCGATGACGTTGGCCAAAGGTGCGGAGTCGAAGTTCATCGTGATGGAATTCAACCTACGACCGTCGGCTTTCCCTCACGACATTTCCGTCGATTCGCACGGCGTTGCCTGGATTGCAGAGCATGGCCAGAACGAGGCCGGCGTGGATGATCACGGTGTTCACGGCATTCTGAAGCAAGGGATTGGTCTATTCAGCTCAATTGATCCGGAGACAATGAAGTACAGCCAATTTGCTCCGCCGAAAGGAGAATATCCGTCCAGGGTGAGCGGCGCTGCGGTCGACCCGCACGGCGTCGTCTGGGTGGCCGACAATAGCCACAATGCCCGAATGATTTCCTACAATCCGAACACGGGAGAGTTCAGGACGTACCCAATGCCAGCCCCGCCTCGCCTGAAGGAATATGACGAATTCGGATTTGGGGACGGATCAGCCAACATGAATACGCTGACTTTTCAGGACGGATTCGTGTGGGGTTCGGGACTGCTGGCAGGGGAAGTTTATCGACTAGACCCCGCGAGCGGAGGAGTGGTTACCTATCCTTTCCCGAAGGGCAAACCTCCGTACGGCCTCGCCTTCGATCAGCACAAGATGCTATGGGTCAGTCTCGAATTTGCGGATGAAATCGCAAAGCTAGATACCACCACCGGGAAACAAACTTATTACAAAGTGAAGACGCCACATGCGGACCTCCGTCATGTGCAGACCGATGCCGAAGGGAATCTCTGGGCCAGCGCCCAACAATCTGGAAAACTGATCAGGGTTGACGGTCGCACCGGAGAGGTCACCGAATACGCTCCCCCAACTGAGAACAACGGGATTCTGAGCGTGGATGTAGACCGAAAGCACAATCTGATCTGGGTGGCTGAAGCCGAAGCTGACAAAATGGCACGATTCGATCCACGAACGAATACCTTCACGGAATATCCCTTGCCGAGCCCTCGAACAGGAATAAAACGAATAGCGATCGATCCCAACCGACCGAATCGCGTGTGGTGGTGTGCGACTGCTTCCAATCGCGCTGGGTACGTTGAAGTGGTCGAATGAAGCTCAAACTCTCTTAAATGACTCTGACATAGATATTTTGAAGGCATTCGGCATTTTCTCGATGTTTACAAGCGCCACGTTCCGTTCAATCCGTTCGATCCCTCCAATATAAGTCTAGCCCAGGCCACAGATGTCCGCGAACTCTTCCCTGCCTAATGCGACTTGTTTACGTACCGACCGGCATGTCCGAAGACGAATGGCGACCTCTTGTTGAAGAAAAATAAGCCCCGCGCGGGTAGGGCAACCGGCGAGGCATCTCATTCCGGGAACTGATCGTGATCTCCCCGGAAATTGAATCAGCTTTCGTACCATATCCCCGAAGACACTCAGAAAATACGCACTAAATTGAGTGGGTCCGAAGGTTTCGGTGGCGAATCCAAACAGGAGTTCGAGCAAGATGACCTTAATAATGGACAAGGTTCCGGGTCACTTTAAGGAACGGAATTCCTTCTCATCTTAGGGTTCCGTTTTTTCTTTGCTCGGCGGTTGGAGATTTACTTTTCAGGGTCGCCACCCTGGTGCTGATTAGCGCTAGAGCATCCTGGGCGTTAAAGGGATAGCGCCGAACAGACTGTTGGCCCGTTGTGCTCAGGGAAACATCTACACGGCGATTGTTGGCTAGGACGATAACCTTTAGATTGTCCAACATTTTTTGTTGATCATCCGTACTCAGGTCTGGATCGTCTTTCATCTGTTGCTCCACCTGGTCGGCATTTAAATCATCCTGCTTACCAAGAGCCCGTGTTTCGAGATTGCCGGCAGGAACTCCGTGTTCAACCAAAAAGTTCTTGGCACGTCCTACACGCCGTTCCGCGAGGCCCTGGTTATATTCGATCGAGCCGCGTTGATCTGCATGGCCCTCGAGGGTCAAGTGGGCCTGCGGTTCGAACATGAGATATCGATTGAAATCCTGAGCAAGTGATAGCAAGACTTTTTGCTGACTCTCGATCAAACCGCCGGAGGGATTCGCTTTCGTGGGCCGCGCGGTCGCGAAGTAAATGCTGTGAAGGGAAAGCCTGGTTTCGAGCGCCTTCGCTTCTGCTGGAGCTTCCATATCAATGCTCACGCTGCAATCTGCCGTTCCACCGCGGCCATCGTCCACGTGGCCCGTCGTCGTGTACGAGCCGGGCGGCACACCGGCCGTCAGAACCTTCACCGACAATCCAGAACCTTCCACTTTTCCGGCACCAACATTCCAGGAAAAAGACAACGGGTCGTTATCGGGATCGCTCGCGATAGCGGTGATTCCAACCGTTTCGCCGGCGATTACGGTTCGACGGTCCGCGGAACAACTGATCGTAGGCGGGCGATTTGGCTGAGTCTCGACGCGTATCTCCACCGAACAATCCGCTGTGCGGCCTCGTCCGTTAGCCACTTCCACTTTGACTGTGTGTGGTCCTAACGCTGTGCCGGAGGAGTTCCATGGGACCACAGGTCCTGCACCCTCTACGGCGCCATCGGTTGTCCTCCAGGAATAGGTGAGGAGATTGTTGCCCGGATCGCTGGCTTCCGCGCGCACGGTAATACTGTCTCCCGATCCTAGATACACTGAGTTCTTGTCTGCGGAACAGGAAGCCAGTGGTGGAAAACTTCGCGCGGACGCTTGGGGAGGAGGATTCCCACCAAATCGCAAAAGAATTCCCGTCGAGAGGCGCACGTTGTTCTGCGTCCCAGTCTGTCCAGCTGCGGAGGAGCGATCGGTGAAACGGGTCATCAAGTATTCAGCCTGAAACAGGCGCACAGCAATATGGTGGCCCAGAGTGAGGTCGAGTCCTCCGCCCGCCGTCATCGCGAAAGCTGTCTCAGCAGGCAGTGGCGTACAGTTGATGCTACCTGAACAGCCAGCGATGGACACTTCGGTTGCGTGAGCAGCTCCAAACAATGTCTGCATAAAGGGCGTAAAGCGATCGTGCCGGAACGATAGGCGCGGACCGAGGAGGTAGGTGTATGCGGTCCCACTCGAATCCACCGTTCGGCTTCCGCCCGGGCTGAAAAGAGTCAGTCTGGTGTTCGAGTAGCCGCCAAAATCTGCTGCCAGTGCGAGATGCTTATTGAAATTGTATGCCAATGAGGTGCTTCCGCCATGCAGATATCCCATGCGGTTGCCCCTAGATGTTGGTACAGCGCGCCAGAACGAATACCCCAAGAACCACTCGACCTTGGGAGTGTAACTGTCCGATTGTGTTCCTTTGTGCCTCACACCGACCGATTGCGCAGAAGCTGCGGGATGCGATGGCTGGCCTGCCGCGATTCGTGCGGGCTGCGAGTCCCCAGCTTTTGGCAAGGTTTTCGCTGGGCGTGACGCGGTAGCAACGGAGCTTTCAACCCTCTCTGAGTTCGCCGTGGGTGCTGCGGCGTCGTCCGCAAAAAGCGGGGGCACCATCGCGAAAGCAACCGCAAGTGTAACAATACATCGCGTTGCTAGTGTTATGCTTGCTCCTGAATCTGTTTAACTGCGCAACAGAAACGGCGATCATCGCTTCCCACCGTCAAGCTAGGCTGTGATTCCCTATCAGTTACGGCTTTACGGAGCGGGAACGTTGATCACGGTGTTCACCATGGTCACCGACGCATTGAGTCCCAACGCTCTGCCATTGAGAGTCGTGATCGCTGCATTACCGGCGGTAGAGAACGTAACTCCCGCAGACGCGATGATGGTCCCAACCATGGTGCCGCCACCCGCCCCGTTGATCGTCGCAGCGGTGCCGACCTGCCAAAAGACGTTCTTGGCTTGTGCTCCATTGATTAAAATGACGCTGCGAGGCGCACCAGCGGCTCCGACTGTGAGAGTGGAGGCTGCCTGGAACACCCAAACGGCATTCGAATCGCCCTGCCCATCGAGGGTCAGATCTGACCCAGTGAGCAAAAACGATCCCGCCGCGGCTTTGTAAGTCCCTGGAGGGAGAGTGAGGCCGCCGAGTTGGCCGGCGTTCGGATCAGCACCTCCCGGCCGGGAAGCTGGGGAGAGATTTATGTACGCAGCGTTAGCGTCCGCGAGGGCCTGGGTTGCGATAGCGAAAGTGGAAGCGGTCCCTTCGCTCGGGCAGCCGATGGTCGGAGGCGGCGGTGCGGTGTAAATATTTCCATTAACCAAGCCTATGTTGCTCCCCGTTTCGGTGTAACTGCATCCCGAACCGGCGTCGTGGAATCCAGTCACCGCGGTAGAGACACCGGTGGTCCCGATGTCGCCGTTAATCACAGTGTTTGTACCCTGATTGGTCATACCTGCCCCGCCACCAATTGTTCCAAAAGTCGAAGCTACACCCAGGGCTGGTTTGTTGGGGGCCGTAGAAGCACCGGTGGTAAAGGTCCAGGGATTCGGTTTGGTTCCCGTCGCGAGCGGATTGCCAGCCAAATCCTTGGCTGCATTTGTAATCGTCGCCGTGTACTGCGTACTGGCCGTGAGGTTGATTGTGGGTGCGAAGGTTGCGATCTGACTCTGCGAATTGTAGGCGACGGTTCCGGCGACTGCGGCTCCGCCGGCTCCAGAGACAGCTAGAGTAAATGTGCCTGGAGCGGTGATTCCCACCGGGTCCATCGCTTCACTGAACGTTGCGTTAACCGTCGCGTTGAGCAGAGCGTTGGTATCCGCATTGGCTGGGCTCGTGAGCGTTATCGTCGGCGGCGTGATATCCGAGCCCGCGCCTGTTGTGAAGGTCCATGAATAATTGGCCGCCATCGCGTTTCCGGTGAGGTCCTTGGTTGCAGTTGAAATCGTCGCCGTATATTGCGTACTGGCAATTAATGCGCTTGTCGGCGTAAAGGTCGCGATCGAGCCTGCATAGCTGACGGTTCCCGGTACAGCGGCGCCGCCTACCGTTGGGGCAACTGTAAATGTCCCCGGTGCCGTGATCGTTGCCGGGTCTATTGCTTCACTGAATGTTGCGCTTAGCTTTTCATTCGTGGGAACACTTGTCATTCCGGAAGTGGGAATGGTGAGAATCACGGTTGGTGCCGTCGAATTGACGGTGGTGCCGGTCGTAAAACTCCAAAAATAGTTGCTCGCCAGCGCGTTTCCCGCCGCGCTGTGCGCAGTTGTATTGATGGCAGCCGTATAGTGGGTGCTGGGCAGCAAACTCGTTGCGGGTGTAAAGGTCGCCGTGTCGCTTGCCGCCACATAGGCCACGGATCCGGCCACCATGGTTCCCCCGCCCGCTATCGCCACCGTAAACGTTCCGGCTGTCACAACGGATGCGGGGTTCATGGCTTCACTAAAGGTTGCGGTAATTTTCTGGTTTATTGGCACAGTGACTGCGCCGTTAGCAGGATTCGAGGAGATGACTGCTGGAATGGTGCCCGTCGTAAAGGTCCAACCAAAATTGCTTGCGAGGCCGGTTCCCGCAGGATTTTTTGCACCCGTCGTAATCATTGCGGTATAGAGCGTGGTAGCGGCGAGAGCTGCACCAGGTGTAAACGTCGCCGTCGTTCCTGAGTAGGTGACCGTGCCAGCCACCGGGGCTGCACCCGGTCCTGTCACCGTAAAGGTTGTTGTATTTATTGTCGTCGGGTTCATCGGCTGATCGAAAGTAGCTGCAACGACTTGAGCGACAGGGACGCCGGTAGCGCCGTTCGCGGGCGCTGTGACAGTCACAGTAGGAACCGGAACGGGCGTTTGTTCCCGCCCGCATCCGGCTATGAGAGCGACGAAAGCGAATGCTACCGATGATATTTTTACAAGCTTCACTTTGCGCATCAGTTTCTCCCGTTCGAACGGTGACGAGGCGTTCCTTTTCAATTCAGGGATTCCGTACATTCGATTTCTTCATATATCTCCGTATCTTGACCTATGCGCATCGCTCGGGTGGCTTCGCTAAGAGACTGGCGAACAGATTATCGTCCCAGCAGATTTACGCGACGATTGGCGCTATTTCGTGTGGGATCTTTGTTACCTCACAAAATTTACTCTCCGCCCTCGGTGTGAGCCATTCTTCCCAGTCAGAGATCAGGCGGGAACTGTACATAGCAGATTAATGACCCATCAACGGTTGACCGTCTTTCGATCATTCGCCGTCGCTAAATCATTGATTTCAAAAGGGCGGGAGCTGTATTGGCATAAAGTGCGAGGAGGCTGTCTCGTTTAACGGATCGTTTCCGAGCCAAACCGGAACGGCCCCATTCCTTTTGGGGAAATCGGACCGCTTAAGGCCACCCCTCGCCAAAAGCCAAATCAACATAAGAGAGAGGAAAGCCGAAAGGGGTCCCTCCGGATGAACCTGACAGCCCGTCTCGAAGTGTGATCGTCGATGTCCTTTTCCGGACAGACCGCAAAGCATAGGCCTAGTAACTTAGTGGCGTTGGTAGAACTCAGGGACTTCAGTTGGCAGAAACATATGAAGATTTCGAAATTGTGCGCGTTGGCTCTCGCATTCCTATGGATGCCCTGGCACGCTAATGCAAATGTTGCAGTTCTCCTCGAAGAACCGTACAGCTATGATGGCCGGCTTGCTGGTATTGGTCACGCAGCTGTCTATTTAACTCGCGTCTGCGCTTCTTCGCCCACTTCTTTGAGGCGTTGCACCGACGGAGAACACGGTGTAGTGATCAGCCGCTACAACCGGATTGGTGGGTATGACTGGATTGCTATTCCACTCATCCCCTATCTTTATGCTGTTACGAACCCCGACGATATCCCCGTGTATGCGGACAAAGAGATCGTCGCCTTTCTTAGAGATAAGTTCCGGCGCGAGAATCTGGAAGATCTTGTGCCTGACGATCCCTCGGGGAAGACGCCGCATGGGGATTGGGTGCAACTCGTCGGGTCGGCATACAATCGCACAAGCTTTGCATATGAAATTGAAACTACAGCCCAGCAGGATGACGAGCTGATTCTTCGGCTCAATTCCCGTCCCAATCGCGCTGTATACAAAGTCCTATCACGGAATTGTGCGGACTTCGTCCGAGACATCGTGAATTTCTACTACCCGAAAGCAGTGTCGCGAAGTATTGTCGCCGATTTTGGCCTGACCACCCCCAAACGTGCCGCAAGGTCGCTTGCTAAATATAGCCAGCGGCATCCAGACCTTGAATTCGCGAGTCTTGTGATTCCTCAAGTACCCGGAACCATTCGGCGCAGTAGGCCGGTCCGCGGCATCGTGGAATCTGTATTTAAAGCTAAGAAATATTTCATTCCCCTTGCCTTCTTTCAGCCATATATCGCGGTTGGCTTCGCGTCCGCTTACCTGATCGACGGACGATTCAAGCCCGAGAAGAAAACGATGGTTTTCAGTTTGGACGATACCGTCGAGTCGCCAACGCGCGATGAACTCAACTCGTACCGACAAGAACTGGACGAACTGCAGCGGGATTTTCGGGATGATACAACAACACGCCAAGATGCCTCCTGGCAAGAGCTCCGAGCGGAAGCGCAACCGAGGACCCAGGAGGACGGTTACCTCATTTTGCGGGCTCCTTCGGAAACAGATCGGTCGAAATAAGTAGGTCGTTTGTGCAGGAACTCGCCGGGAATCAATTGCTGAAGTGGAGCAAAACGGGACCCGCGAAGGTTCCTCCGATGACTTAAACCCAAAACTACTCTCTACACCTTAGTGCTTCCGGTCATAGGCCATGCGATAAACTCAGCATTCCAGTGCAGCTCAAAGAGCAACGATCGTTCGTGCGAACGGTCGATACTCGCCAAAAAGGGGTTTGCTTATGGGTGGTTCGAAAATTCTCGCCGCGACTCTACTCGTGGTCTCACTGCCGGCGTTCGGCCACGCCTTCGGCCAGAATGCCGACCGCAGCACTCATGGCCAATCTCAAGAACATCGCCAAGACCAGGGGGATAATCGGAGCGCTCGGAACAATCCTTCGCCTTCGAATTTTAACAAGGGCCTGCGCAATGGTGGACATGGCGGTCAGTACTACGATCCTCGCCATGAGCAGGACGGTTACAACGATCGCTTCCGTCAAAACAACGGCGACGATCGGCAACCACAAGGCGGGATAGGACCTGGTAAGGGCGCGCTCATCGGCGGCGCCGGGGGTGCCGTCCTAGGTGCGATATTCGGCGGCGGACTGAAGGGTACCATTATTGGGGGCGCAGCAGGGGCTGGCATCGGTGCCGCGGTCGGCGAGGCGAATCAAAACAATAGGGGGAGGAACGATGGCTATCGCCACTAATTTGCCTTGCTTTAAAAGCTCGACTGCTTATGAAAGGATGTCCATGAAATTACGCTTCTTCCTCACTGTCTCCCTTCTGGCTGCCACATCTTTATGGATGCAAACGTCCAATCTCAGGGCTTCCACACCCCAACAGGCTGAGGTCACGGCTCATCCGCAAACGGATGCCAATGGCAAGATTTATCCGATCAATCAGATCGTCACTGTGACAGTCCACGATGCGTGGCTGCTCAGCGGCAAAAACGAAGAAGCCTTCTTCGATATCGTCGAGCAACTCGCTCAGTTCTCAGCGCAGAAGCGCGGACTTGTTCTGCCTGATACGGCGGCGGCAGGCCGACAGATGGGCGTGTTGATCAAGACTCGCGCCAAAGCCGACCATGACCAGCTTCTCTACTCTATCGTGGACCAAGCCGTACGCACTCTCGGCCAGAAACCAAGTGTTTCCGCCAGATAATTACTCAATCAGTCCGGGGAGGAATTATGTCTTTTGCGCTCTATACAATTGGGTTTGTGATCATGCTCGGCGGTCTGATATGGGGCGCCCATATGATGCACGTTCCCGCTCACTGGATTGGCGTTGGAACAGTGGTGCTCCTCGGATTGGGAATCTTAACAGCCGTTAAGAACACACGCCAAAAAGATCCCTCGTAACTCGGAGCGAATCGAGGCGCTGTCCGGACGTTTCGTGAGGGATCCGCGAAATAGTCTCAAAAAAATTCCTGGGGTTTTCAGCTGAACTGGACAGCAAATGTCTCCCGTTCACGCTTACTGGATAGCGCCGAACGTGTTGCACGCGCTAATCAGCCCTTGATTCAGCCCTGCGGTAAACCATTGCATTCGCTGCTGCGAACTGCCATGCGTGAACGATTCGGGATTTACGCGGCCGGTGGCCATTTTCTGCAACCGGTCGTCGCCCACTGCGGACGCGGCGCCTAGCGCCGATTCCACGTCTCCCTTTTCCAGCAGCCCGCGCTGCTGTGTCGAATGCGCCCAGACGCCTGCAAAGCAATCTGCCTGCAATTCTAGCTTCACCGAGAGCGGATTCTCCTCACGCGAATCGCTTTGCTGCAATTGATGGACGCGGGCTTCGATCCCGAGCAGTTTTTGCACGTGATGGCCCAGCTCGTGGGCGAGCACGTAAGCCTGTGCAAACTGGCCAGGCGCGCCAAAACGCTGGGTGAGCTCGTCGAAAAATCCCAAATCGATATATACCTTTTCGTCTTCGGGGCAGTAGAAAGGCCCGGTTGCCGACTGCGCGCCACCACACCCGGATTGAATCGCATCGCGGAAAAGCACAAGCTTTGCGTGATGGTAGGCAGTGTTCGTCTGCTGCGGGAGAACCTGCGTCCAGGTATTTTGCACATCGTCGAGCACGAAGGAGACAAACTGCACCAGAGGCTTCTCCGCCTCATCGCGCGCGGGGTCGGGTTGGCTCACGGCCGTGCCGACGTCGGGGACGCCGCCGCTGAACAGCGCGAACAGATTCGTGCGAAACAGGAAACTCAGAATCAGGACGATGATCGTCCCGCCGATTCCCAGATGAATTCCGCCAAATTGAAATCCGCCACCGCCGCCGGATGAATCCCGCTGATCTTCAATATCCCGGCTCTCGCCTCCAGGTGTCCATCGCATTTGGTTACCTCCCAGTAAGAATTCCGTAACGCGTAATCCCTTGATTCGCCCTCACATCCAGTGGGAAGAGCTCCCACCGCCACATGCATAGTCTACGTGGTGAACGTTAGGATGGGTCAAGAGCGGAGAAACGGTATTCAATTTCCGTTGATTCTATGCCGCCATGATTAAGGCTGGAGTTGCGTGATTGCGAGCAAAAACGAATTCACGCAAGATGCTAAGAACTTCCCCCAACGCATGTAAAATAAAAACATAAACACACCTCCAGCTCGTTAACGTCAACATTTATGGCCCGCCCCTTACCCGCATCGTCCACCGACGAACACCTCGATCACATCGCTTCCTTCCTGGACGATATGTTTCGGATTCCGGGAACCCAAATTCGCTTCGGACTGGATTTTTTGATTGGCTGGATCCCAGCTGTAGGGGATCTGGCGGCGGGCATGGCATCCCTTATCATTATTTTAGCGGCCTGGCGACGTGGTGCAGCTTTGGTCACTCTAGCTCGCATGATTGCGAATGTAATCTTAGAAAGCCTGCTTGGTGCAATCCCCCTAGTTGGAGATGCATTTCACGTCTTCTGGAAGGCGAATCGCAGAAACTATCGTTTGTTGATCCGAGAGAGAAATAGAGCACGAGGCCAAAGCCATGCCTGGCGCGACGCGTTCTTCTTAGCACTGTTGCTCATGGGGGCTCTTTGTGTGCTTGTGGCGCCTCTCGGCTTGGTTGTCTGGCTAATGCGATCGCGAGGCTTATTCTAAGGCTGTCTCACGAAATCAATATACCCATGCTGGATGTCAGTTCTAACCAGCTTTACGCGTAGTTTATCGTCTGGCGGTTTCACGAAATCTAGGGAGTTAGCCCGGTGCAGGTCTAAACAAGTAATTCGACCGGGCCGCTGAAAAGCGCATGCCGCGGGCAAACAACCGTAAGGATTGCCGACAGAATGAGGGCGGGTGTAAGGTATCGGTCGAAACGGGCTCAATTGTTGCCAGTCACAGTGATGATGGTTCATTGGCGAGCCACGCAGTCGCCTAAAATCTGATGCGAACGCGAAATGAGGAGGACGCTGATGCATAGAGAAATGTCTGCCCTTTCAATAGTCATGATTCTGGGGCTTAGCCTTAGTAGTTTCGCGCAGCAGCGTGCGCAAGATGCCAAGGTGGCGGAACCGAAATCCGCTGTGCTGCTCTTCCGCGAGGATTTTAAGAGTGGTTTGCCAAATCAGTTGCCACTGTTGCCTGAGCATCTCACGAATTCGAATCTGGAGCTCAAGCTGTACGGCCCTGGCGCAAAAGCCGGAAAAGATGGCCAGTCCGGCTTGTGGCTAGACGACGAAGAAGATCCTGCGAATCCCGGGCAAAAGACAAGTTACGTGTGGTCGGGTGTCGCCCCTGGCAGTTGGGCCGTTATGCTGAGAGAGAAGAATAACTATCTCGACTTACGAGGCCCCGCGCGGCTTCGATGGCGCACGCGGCCAAGAGGCCTACACACGCTTCATCCTCTCATCAAGCTCGCCGACGGCACGATGCTTGTCGCCGATTACGGAGAGCCAAGTTCGACATATTGGCGCGAGAGTGAAATTTACTTTATCGATATACCCCGTTGGCGCTCCTTGGATCCTGCGACAGTTGCCGAAGCGCCTCGAAAAGCCGGAGAACCTGTGTGGACGACCAACGTCGACCTGAGCCAAGTGGACGAAATCGGCTTCACCGACCTGATGGCCGGCGCGGGCAAAGGCGCACAGGGGAACAGCGGTATCGACTGGATCGAAGTCTACGGCAACCCCGTAAGGCGGAGTAAGGCTAGCGCCAATCCCGGACAAGGGCAGTGATGCCAGGTCTGCCGATTTCACGCTTGGATACTTCCTGCAGAGACCAAGAAACACCGTTTCATCGCGCCCAAAAGCGTCCCTCCGGAACGCTACCGACAGAGTAGTGTAGGCGTGTAGCCAAATGTAGGCTTTTCCAAAGAATCTTTCGGAGAGTATCCCTATAGGGGATCTTCGGAAGAACCTGCACGGCCCTGCACAGCTACACTTCACTCCAACGATGCTAGGCAAGAGCCGTCTTGTAAAGAGCGACTAGCTTGCCCCATGCGTGTTCGGCGTCGGGCATGCTGTAAATCGGTCCAGTGTTATCCGAAGGCATGTCCATCACGCACCGTGCTTGGCCGGGTACACTTCGATCTCGGCCGGAACATTCGCCGCGGCAAACGCCTCTCGCAACTTGTCCTTTGCATCTGGCTGGCGCTGATCGACATAGCGCGCGACCGCTTCCTGGAAATTTAGCGTTTATCGCTGAGAGAGCCGATCAAAGACAATTCTTGATCGTTTTGAAATATATTCTTTGCCGCTGGTGAATAAGAGGTGAGACAGTAGCGGTCTGACAATTATCCATATGCCTAACATGCGGTCTACTGTTGAAGTCTTCGGACATTAAAATTAGCGCGCTTCCAGGCCTGCCGTTTTGGTTGCGGGGAGCCCGCCAGAAAATGGAAGGATTCGTACATGCGAACGTTGCTGACAACTCGTTATCTCGTGTTCTTCGCCTTAGTCTTCTCCATACCCGCCGCGTTGCACGCGCAGGTTGGCGTGGGCGTTGCAATTACCGTGGCACCGCCGGCACTGCCGGTGTATGAGCAACCACCTTGCCCCACCGAAGGATTTCTTTGGACTCCCGGCTATTGGGGCTACGGTCCTGTGGCTGGCTATTATTGGACTCCGGGATTGTGGGTGGCACCTCCGCATCCGGGTCTGCTCTGGACGCCCGGTTACTGGGGATTCGTAGGTGGTGCCTACCGTTGGCATGGTGGCTATTGGGGACCTCACGTCGGATTCTACGGCGGAATTAATTACGGCTTCGGCTACGGAGGCGTCGGCTTCTGGGGCGGACGCTGGGAAGGAGGGCACTTCCTTTACAACACAGCAGCTTGGCATGTGGGCGCCGGCTTCCATGGGGTATACGCGGATGGAAGCTTCATCCACCCTGGGGAGTACAACCACGCCAGCTTCAATGGCGAGGGCGGCATCCATGCCTTTCCGAACGCCGGGGAACGCGCCGCGATGAGAGAGCAGCACTTCGGGCGGTCGGCGGATCAGATCTCGCATCAAAATTACGCCCGAGTTGACCGCAGCAATTATGCGTCGGTTAACCATGGCACTCCGGCTCATCCGGAGGGGATGGGGGTGAACGCGCGCCAGGATCGCCAGCAGAATCGCATCAATCAGGGAGTTCATTCCGGACAGCTCACGCGGGGTGAAACTTCGCACATTGAAGGCAACGAAACCGCTATCCACAACGAGGCGCGAAACGATCGCGCGGCGAACGGCGGCCATCTCACGGGTGCAGAGCACAACCAGATCGAGCATCAGCAGAACGGAGAGAGCCGTCAGATTTACCGCGACAAGCACAACGCCAGAACCGATGCGCATCCGCGAGGCGGAGAAAGGAAATAGCTGCGGTCAATACCGAAGCTTTGGGACTGCGCAACGGGCGACAATTTGTGGTGTGGGCAGAATCGTTTCATCCAGCACTGGGGGCAGGCTCAGTGGCCCGGACCGCGACGCGGGGATTTACCTAGGATATCTCCGCCGCATCTATTCGAGGCCTGTCATGCAAAGAGACCCAACTTGCCAAACTTTTCGGCCAGCAAATAGTAGACCGTGACGCGACTCTTGTTGCGTTCGGCCGACATCGTTGTGATTACGTCCTTAAGCGCCGCATCGAGTTCGGCGTCAGTCTGCGTCAATCCCAACTTTTTCTTCATGAAGCCGTCGCGCACGCGTGTCAACTCCTGGGGATCACTGGCTGCCACCAGGGACGAATCCCTGTTCTGAAGCGCGATGCCCAAGTATTTCACGATGCCATTGACTGCTGAGTGATCGACGGTCGACGCGTACTTCTCCACGTTTGCTGCATAATCTAGCTGCGGTTGCGGTTCTGCCATCTTGAATCTCCTTTCGGATGAGTGGCATAGAGCCAATGTGGTATCTGAACTCTACAAGATTTCCTTATAGCTCTTGGATTGAAGAAATGCGACTGTCAGAAGTTCTAGTCGTTACTTCGCGATGCGGGTCTGCCCATCATATACGTTTTTCACTGGGGGTTCTCTCGGGACCTGGCCCGGCCGAAGTTCCTTTTAGGGGCATAGGGTGCGGAGTGAAACGGCTAATCCATTCCGCCCAAGCCTCTTCGAGTTGAATCACGACTTCTGCTCGCGGAGTATTGCCACGGTTCGTTTCAAGGGAGTACATATTTCGCACAGCGCGACCGAACCGTCCCAACTCTCTGTTGGTCATTTCTCGCAGGCGAACTCGCAACTCCTCACGGTTGAGAGCCGTGTCGTCAATCAGAGGTCTTGCAATGACCTTCCCCTCCTTCATAGTAAGCCTCCCCGAACCCCGGGCCGCCGCGCGTGCAAACCGACCGCGTCCCCAGCCAATCTAGACAGAAAAACTGAGCATCCCGCACTCTTTTACTTCAATTGCGGCAATGAGGGACTGTCATTTTTGACAGGTTGACGTCTTGAGTAACGCTGGAGTCGAAAAAGTGAAGCGATGCTTCAAATGGATGGTTAGCCGACTCCACACGAGTTGACTGCCTCCTCGCGCCAACAAATGGCCGGCCGAATACCGTGATGATCGTGGAAAGGAAGCCGATCGCTGCTCATAAGGCACTATGTGTCGTTCGTTGACCTGGAGTCTGCGAAGCGTGGCGTGACGCGTACCATCGTGCGATGCGGTTCACTGGACCACGAATGATTAAGTATGGAATCAAAGCGAGAATCAGTGCGGCATAGATGACTCCCCAAAGATGAAATGCGCGAAACGCAATGAACTGGTAGACGACATCGAGCACTGCGGCAATCAACATGACTTTGCCGACGGACCTGAGGCCGGCCCAGAGGTACTGCCGGCCATGCTCGAAATCGGTGCAAATCGTCAGGAGATGTGCTGGCCGGCTCTTGCGTGAATCCTGAATGCCGTCGCGTATGCCGAGAAACAAAGCCATCGCCGGCTGAAATACGAAACGGAAATGCAAAGGGCCATCCACACGGGCGATCAAGCCTTCGTAGAAAGTTAACGGTGCATCCATGGCGTTAACTCACAATTGCGGCATGCAGATCGAGGCCATCCGTCATGACTTCGTCATCGCGTCGGCGGTCGGCTTCTTCTCTCGGCCGACGGGGGAACACGAACGCTTACTTCGACGCCAGACTAACGACTCGATGTTATCGAAAAACGTGCTCTTCACCAGCCTGATTCATTCCTGCATGCTGATGAGTTCTGGTCCTTGAGCGTTTCTGCGCAACTTTGCAATGCGCGATGCGCTGTTCCCCTAATGGAGCGGCGGCCCGGAATATCAGTTGCCCAGGCCGCCTAAATAGCCACCGCTAGTCTTTGCAAATTCAGCTTTCGTTGAGCACGATCTATGCAGCCCTTGAAGCTGCTTTGGTTGCGACGATATTCTTGATCAAACGTCGCGTTCGTTCGATGAACACAAGTTTGTCTGCCAGGCAGGTGTCCAGCAGAAGGCCTATGGCGTAGTGTCCTGACAAATCCGCTGCCTCTACCAGAGGTTCGTACGCGGCAACCTGAATATGGCTCAGATTATTAGCTTTGGCCAGGAGGAAGATGGTCTTTGCAACCGGGTTCTGTATTTCCGCCAGTTCTTTGCGGAAATCCTCGACAAGAGCGTCTTGGACACGGCCGCTGAACTGTACGGGTTGCTCGCCGAGCAGTTGGAAACACCGGTCGATCGCGCTCAGATCTTTTTCCGAGATCCAGATCCGCGATTCCAGCGCTTCCTTGACGTCTGCTTCCTGGGCTTGCTGGCTAATCTCCTGGTAGATCTTGACCCATCGTTCAGTGCTCTGCCGAAGGCCACTAAGTAACATCACAAAGAACTCCCTGGGGTTTTTTACCGGCATAAGTGTGTTCTCCGTTGTATCGGGATTTGAAGTTGGCTGTGAGCCGCAAACACAATGCCGTACAAGCGGACGCGGTGTGTACTGTCAGACGTAACAGGGCGAAATTCTGCCTAAGTCCTGATTAACGCATTATGAACGGGCTGCTTCCGACGCAGGCTCAGGAAATTGCCGCGATCACTCTGTTGGTCTGGAAGAAAGGAATGCGTTTCGACGCTGAATATCTGAAGCAACAAAGCAGCTTGAGCGTTCTGTGGAGAAGCTGCTTTGTCGCAGATTCATTTCGGCGAGGGCGATGATTTCCCGGCGCTCTGGCTCGAGGGGTGAGCATCCATAACGGCGTTAGGCTGAGCCGGTGCTTAAAGCACTAATTCTCTGGAGTAACCGGATGCCCCTCGGACAACCAGAAAAAGCTATAGGCGCGAGTCTCAGATAGAACCATGGTGGGCAGTTACAACCGCTCTGCTTGCTGCGTCCGGAAATTAACGGCTGTCGATCCGACATCACCATGAATCTACAGAAGAGCGAAAAACACAGCGCCCCATCACAGAGTGTGGGCTGGATAACAAATCGTCGTCCGGTCGTCCCCGGACTGTTTCTTTTGACGTCCCAGTGAAGCTTTACAGGGCAAAGCTCCCCGTTGCCGGATAACTATTGCACGCGCCCTTTA
>Ga0206868_10140_pt1 | contig 20708 bp, 16 predicted proteins | sample Alteio_BWOrgCont_38_FD_152901 | JGI IMG/M metagenome (GOLD analysis project Ga0206868, IMG submission 152901) | Enriched cells from forest soil in Barre Woods Harvard Forest LTER site, Petersham, Massachusetts, United States -... | ecosystem: Environmental > Terrestrial > Soil > Temperate forest >... | reverse complement strand
CATCTGGGCTACTCTGGCTGCTCGCTGTGGATCGACCGCGATGCACAACTGGCGGTTGTCCTGCTGACCAACCGGACCTGGCCGCACCGTGAGTCGCAGCTGATCCGATCGGTTCGCCCCGCTTTTCATGATGCCGTGCGCAAGGCCTTGAAGTAAAACCTTTGCGCTGTTCCTTCGTCCAACCATTTCTGTCTGGACAACCTGTATTGATAAGAAGACTTCCTGACCCGAAAGGGTGACAAATCGCTCATTGCACACCCTCTGGAAGCGACTACAATCAAATGTGTAGGGGCCTATGACGATGCTCACCAGCTCGACGACGCAAGAGACGCCAGTCACAACCGAGAAACCCAAAAAAGATACGGCGGCGCAGCTGCAGCAACTCACAACCGAGAGCCAGAACGAAGCTTCCCAAGGCCTGGACACCAAATCGGCGCTCGAGATTGCCCGCATCATCAACCACGAAGATTCCAAGGTTGCAGCCGCAGTCAAAAAGGCTCTTCCCGAAATAGCCCAGGTCATCGATCAGGTTGCCCGCAGCCTCCGCGACGGTGGACGGCTCATCTATATCGGCGCCGGTTCAAGCGGCCGCATTGCTGCCCTCGACTCCTCGGAGTGTCCGCCAACGTACTCCACGGTTCCCGGCCAGGTGCAATACATCATGGCCGGCGGCCCCAAGGCGCTGGCTTCCGCTGTTGAAGTGAATGAAGATTCTGAAGAGCTGGGCCAGCGGGATATTGCCCGCCGCCGCCCGACGCGCAAAGATGTGGTCATTGGGCTTTCTGCCTCTGGACGCACCCCTTATGTCGTAGCAGCGGTTGCCTATGCCCGGGCACGCGGAGCCAAGACCGCAGCCGTTACCTGCAACTACGAGACTCCTCTGGCAGCAGCCGCGGATATTGCGATTGTGGCTGAGGTTGGCCCTGAAGTCATCTCCGGCTCGACGCGCATGAAGGCTGGAACGGCCCAGAAGATGGTTCTGAATATGATTACCACCGGAACCATGACGCGGCTGGGCTATGTGTACGAGAACCTGATGGTCAACGTCCACATGCAGAACTCTAAGCTGGTCGAACGCGGCATCGGCATCCTGATGCGCGCCTGCCATATCGACCGCGAGACGGCAGTGACGACCATCAAGAGCGCCGGTCGCAGCGTCCCCGTGGCGCTGGTGATGCTCAAAGCCAAGGTCGACAAGCCGGAAGCTGTGCGGCGGCTGGCCAAATCCGACGGTAACGTCCGCCTGGCGATTGAAGACACCGTGCTCGAGCTCTGAGCTGCGTTCCCGGGCGATTTCTGGCTAGCTGATGTTCTCAAAAGAGAAAGCTGCGTTCAGCGTATCCTGACACTTGATAGAGATGTCTCGCAACGCAGAATCTCTGAGGATTTCATGCGAAACAGCCAAAAGTTGTCCATAATTGCCGTCGTCTGGGTAGGATTCCTTTCGCAAGTTTCAGGGCAGGTCGTTTTGCCCAAAAATGACCGCGCCCCACGCGCATCAATGGTCGTGATTGTCCCTCTACCTGATCAGGACACCTGTCAGAGTGCCATTCGAACAGAAAGTTGGGTCGAAATTGCCAAGAACTATGCACCTATTGCGAGTTCCTTTATTTCCCTGGCTGGACTCCTCTCAATTTGGTTTGCGATTTTGAATCTGAGGATCGCAAACCGAGCTCTCCGAGCAAGAGTGTCTCTGGACGCATTGCAACTACTCGAGGGCAAGGACGGCCGGATGAGAGAGAACCGGCTTCTGCTCGACGACCTTGCCACAAGGCTCAAGGACGACAAAGAACTCATCGACCTACGCTTTAAGGATACGAAAACCATCAATCAACTTCACGAGTTAGCGCGGGCATACGACACGGCGGGACTTCTTGTCAAGCATGGCCTTATTCCAATCTCCCTTTTGTTCGATTTCTATTCTCGTCCGATCGCACTCGCATGGAAGCACCTAAAAAGTTGGGTGAGTGAAGAGCGAGCGCGTCGAAAACCCACACAAGCTCGCCATTTACTGAAATTCGAGGTGCTTGCCACCGGAGCCGCTCTTTACAGAAAAAACAAAGAAGAGAAACTCTTGACCGCAGAATTAAGCGTCCCGAAACCTGAGTACTGGTTCGACATAGATGAGAAAATACAAGAACAATGGGAAAATTGGCTAAAGAGGGCCTGGAAAGACTAAATGTCGTTGGCTCCAATAGCATTTGTTGGCGAATATCCACCACCCCTTTGATCGAATCCTCTGTCGCCTCGAATGACTCATTCATCTCCGCTTATGACCCACGTCATAACAATCCTTCTGCTGAAAGGCTATTCTCAGTCAGTGGCATACCCGTGTTATCTGTGAGGGTACCGCCATAGGGTAGTCAGTGGCCATAGATTTACACTAGGCACTCAGGAGTTTCGCAATTTTATGGACAAGTTTGTCGTACGTGGCGGCAACCCGCTTGTAGGCACCATTCGCGTTTCCGGAGCCAAGAACTCCGCGCTTCCCTGCATGGCAGCCGCCATCCTCACTGAAGACGAAGTTACGCTCGAAAATATTCCCCAGGTCCACGACATCGAAACCGAGCGCAAGCTGCTGGCTTCAATGGGCGCCGAGGTCGAGCTGGGCTACGGACGCGCCCAGCACCGCACCACCATCAGTTGCCGGACCCTCTCCGACCCTGTCGCGAAGTATGAGATCGTCAAGACCATGCGCGCCAGTTCCCTGGTGCTGGGGCCGCTGCTCGCCCGCTGCGGCATGGCGCGCGTGGCGATGCCGGGAGGCTGTGCCATCGGCGGCAGGCCCATCGATCTTCATCTGAAGGGGCTGGAGAAGATGGGCGCGGTAATCACCCAGGAGCATGGTTACCTCGAAGCCCGTACCCAGCGGTTAAAGGGCACTCATATCATCTTCGACAAGATCACTGTGACTGGAACCGAAGATCTGCTGATGGCCGCAGTCCTGGCCGACGGCGAAACGCTCTTTGAGAATTGCGCGCAGGAGCCGGAAGTAACCGATCTTGCCGCCATGCTCATATCCATGGGGGCCCGGATCGAGGGCGCGGGGACGGGGACAATCCGTGTTCATGGTGTCGAAAAATTGCACGGCACCCGGCACCGCATCAATCCCGACCGCATTGAAGCCGGGACGTTTCTGGTGGCCGGAGCGATCACCGCTGGAGACCTGATCGTGGCCAACTGCAACCCGGCCCACCTCGGAGCCATCATCGGAAAACTTCAGGAGGCTGGTACCCGCATCGACATCCTGAATAGTGACTCTATCCGGGTTCGCGCCGACGGCGATCTGCGCGCCACCGACATTTCCACTCAGGAGTATCCTGGCTTCCCCACCGACATGCAGGCGCAGTACATGGCCCTGGCTACGCAGTCCGAAGGCGTTTCCCAGGTGCGGGAGAACATCTTCGAAAACCGCTTCATGCATGTGCAAGAACTGGTGCGGATGGGAGCCAATATCACCGTCGATGGCCGCACCGCTACAGTCCGTGGGCGAACCCATCTCTCGGCTGCTGCAGTGATGTGTTCGGACCTGCGCGCCTCGGCCTCCCTGGTGCTGGCAGCGCTGGTGGCCAACGGTGAGTCCATCCTGGATCGCGTATACCACATGGATCGCGGCTATGAACGGATCGAGGAGAAGCTGCGCGGAGTGGGAGCGCAGATCCGGCGCATGGGCAATGTCTTCGCTACACGCGAAGAGACCGCTGCAGCAAGCTAAATGTGATTAGCGCCAGCTAACCGCAAGATGCCAGCGCAGATTGCGCTGCGCTGTCTTGCGCAAAACCGTCTCATACTCCCGTAGTTCCCGGTCGATCGCCTCGGTATCGGAGCCTAGAGCTGCGGGAGCCATGCTCAGAAAATCGAGTAAAGTACGCACCGTCCTCAAGCCATCTTCTGGTGGAAACCATTGCGGCTGAGGAAGATGGTGCGTCCAACCGGGATCGCCGGCGCCCTGATCGAGCAACAGGGCCATTGAGTTTCTGTCCGCCGAAAAAAATTCGAGTAGCGGACGAACACTGAGCTTGTCGGCGAGTCGCTCCAGGGCATCCTCGTTCCTGGCCAGCGCCTGGCCGTTTACGAAGATGTCAAAGCCGGGGTCCTCGCCCTCGACCACGATGTACATACTCGCACTCATCGGCTTGAGTTTACTTGAATTGGCGCATTTTTCCAGTAGAATCTCATTCCGATGTCCATCAGGGAAAAATAGTTGCCATAGCCAAAGTTACTTGATAGGGTACAAAAGTTTCCCCAAAAGTTAGGTAACTAACACCATTGCGCTATCAACAAAGCCCGATCAATAGGCGATGCTAGGGGCAGGGGAAAATCTATTCGATCGGCGAAGGGGGGACGCCATGGATTGGTCAAAAATACCTGACATTTTGGCAATCGCTTCTCTTGCCTGCGCGTTTGCTTCAATCCTGCGCCACAACCGGACCCCGGCACACCGCCTGTGGCTGGTGGGCTGGAGCATGATTGTCCTGCATTTCCTTGGATTTATGGTCGTCGGCCTGCCTGGAATCATCGGAACTCTGGGAACCATGGTGGGATTGGTCATGCTGGTAGGCGCCGGCATCTGCTTCATGTGGGCGACAGTTCCCTCAGAAACCGGAGTGAGCTGCCGGCGCATGGCATGTGTGGCGTATGTCACCTGTTCTCTCTACATGACGCTGGCTTCTCTACCCTCTGCTCCGGGATGGGCATTCGACTGGTCTGCAGTATTGATTGCGGTTGGACCTCTCGCGGTAGCTTTCCACTACCGGCGCTACGGTCAGCACGCATTGCGCTGGCTTACGGTTGGCCTCCATGTCGCACTCGGAGCAGAACTGATGCTGCTGCGCCGCCAGACCGGCGGCGACCCTAGCCTGGGCGTGAATGCAATTCTCTTCGTGATCTACCTGGGTTGCTGTTTCTACTTCTGGTATTCGCATCCCGACGGAACAACGGGTTCGATCATCACCATCGGTGGTTTTCTGGCTTGGGCCATGGTTTTTGCTGTAGCGCCGACATTGCAATATTTTCTCCCCAACTTCCACATGGAGAGCGAGGTCTGGAATCTGCCCAAGTACGTCGTCGCCATCGGTATGTTGTTGCTGTTACTGGAGAAGCAGATCGAGCGCTCGCAGTATCTCGCGTTGCACGATGACCTCACCACGCTCGCAAACCGGAGGCTTTTTCAAGACCGTTTGGACAGTGCCATCGAACGGGCGCGCCGGTCGGGAACTTCCTTCGCTCTCATGCAAATCGACCTCGACCGCTTCAAGGAAGTGAACGACAACTACGGACACCACATTGGAGACCGGCTGCTACAGCACGTGGGAACGATGCTAACTCGGCGGGCCCGGCGCTCCGATACTGTAGCCCGTACCGGCGGGGACGAATTCTGCGTGATCCTGGAAGAGCCTTCGCGGCGCAAAGACGCGGAGATGGTGGCTGAATCCCTGATGAACATGTTTGCCCACCCGCTGGTGCTGGCCGGGACACGCATCGAGGTAGGCGCCAGCATCGGTATCGCGGTTTATCCAGATGACGCGCAGGATGCGCATACCCTTTGCATCGAGGCGGACATGCGCATGTACGCAGTCAAACAGGATCGCCGGGAGGTCGGCTCCTCCGACCTGCGCGAAGCGTCGATACCGATGCGAGAACCCGTCGCCGGCTAGGCAAAGGCAGCGAGACTAAAGAAGAAGGCCATCCTGAATCTCAGGATGGCCTTCTTCTTGCACTTAGTTGAAGCTAGTTGCTCGAACCCGGTCCACGACCACCAGGGCCGCCGGGACCTGGACGGCCACGACGACGGCGACGGCGATTGTTGTTGCCACCCGGTCCCCCCGGACGGCCACCACCTGCGGGAGCTCCAGCGCCTACGGCAGGCGGCGTAGCGCCGTCGGCCAGGTTGAAGTTAGGCTCATTTTCTTCATCGAACTCTTCGCCGTCTTCCTCTTCCGAATCATCGCCACCCTCAATCAGGATCGTACTCTGATTGGAAGTAGGCTGACGCTCGTCGAACTCATGACGTGGCCGTTCCTGTCGCAGAGCCCGCAGCGCCTGAGGCTCCTCTGCAGAGATTTCAGAGGCCGGAATTCCGATCGGACCGTCCGAAATGCCCAGCTTGGCCTTCTGCTCTTTGATGAGCGCCTTGCGGCTCAGCTTGATGCGGTTGCCTTCGATTGCAAGCACCTTCACCATGACCTGATCGCCTTCACGCAGCTCGTCCTTCACTTCCTTGACGCGATGCTCTGCAATCTCGGAGATGTGCAGCAAGCCGTCGGTTCCAGGGAAAAGCTCGACGAATGCGCCGAACTCAGCCAAACGAACCACCTTGCCGAGGTAGGTTTTGCCGATCTCAGGCACAGCTGTGAGGTTGTTGATGATCGCCAGCGCCTGTGCCAGCCCGTCGGCATCGCTCGAAGCCACATTAACGCGACCGGTGTCGTCCACATCGATCTTGACGCCGGTCTGCTCGATAATGCCGCGAATCGTCTTGCCGCCCGGTCCGATCAGATCGCGAATCTTGTCCGTCGGAATATGAACGGTGCGAATCTGCGGCGCGTACTTCGAGCGTTCCGTCTTCGGCCCGTCCAGATGCGCATCCATCTTATCCAGAAGGAAGAGACGGCCCACGCGCGCCTGCTCCATCGCTTCCTGAAGAATCTGGCGCGTGAGGCCACCGATCTTGATGTCCATTTGCAAGGCAGTGATGCCCTTGCGGGTTCCGGCAACCTTGAAGTCCATGTCGCCGTAGTGATCTTCCGCGCCAGCAATGTCGGTCAGAATGGCGTAGTTGTCGCCTTCCTTGACCAGTCCCATCGCCACACCGGCAACCGAACCCTTGAGCGCGATGCCCGAGTCGTACAACGCCAAACTCGCGCCGCAGACCGAAGCCATCGACGAAGAACCGTTCGACTCAAGAATGTCGGAGACGATGCGGATGGTGTAAGGCGATTCATCCGCGCTGGGCAGGACAGCAGCGATGGCGCGTTCCGCCAAAGCTCCGTGACCCACTTCGCGGCGGCCCACACCGGTCATACGGCCCACTTCGCCTACCGAGAACGGCGGGAAGTTGTAGTGCAGCATGAAGGGCTTCTTCTGCTCGCCTTCGAAACTCTCCAGCCGCTGCCCGTCATCGGTCGTTCCGAGAGTGGCAGTGACCAAAGCCTGGGTCTCACCGCGGGTGAATAGCGCCGAGCCGTGCGTGCGAGGCAATACGCTGGTCTCGATGCTGATCTCTCGAATCTGGTCGAAAGCGCGGCGATCGGGACGAATGCGATCAACCGTAACCTGGGTGCGGAAGATACGCTCGCGCAGCAATTCATAATAGGTGCTCAACTTCTTCTTCGCCGCCGGATCGTCCGCCGGAAGCTCGGCAGCCAATTCGCCCTTGATCGTCTTGATCAACGCGTAGCTGTCGGTCTTCGAATACTTCGCCGTATCCAGCGCATCCTTCAACTTGTCGCCGACTCTAGCGTAGAGTTCATCGTAGTATCCCTCGTCGACAACAGGAGCAGTGAAAGCCCGCTTCGGCTTCCCTGCAAGCGCGACCAACTCATCGATGGCAGCGGCAATCTTCTTGATTTCTTCGTGAGCGAATTCAATGGCGGCAAGGATGTTCTCTTCCGACTCTTCCTTCGCGCCGCTCTCGATCATGGTGATGCCGTCTTTGTGGCCCACCACGATGATGTTCATCGTGCTCAGTTTGCGCTCGGTATAGGTAGGATTGACGACAAACTCGCCATCCACGCGCCCAATGCGCACCGCGCCGACCGTAGCTCCAAAAGGAATGTCGGAGAGAGCCAAAGCGCAACCAGCCGCATTGATGCCGACCACGTCGGGATCATTGTCCTTGTCCGCGGACATCACCAGTGCAATCACCTGGGTCTCGTTGCGGAAGCCTTCAGGGAAGAGCGGGCGGATAGGGCGGTCGATCTGGCGGCAGGTGAGAATTTCCTTCTCAGAAGGACGGCCTTCGCGCTTGATGAACCCGCCAGGGATGCGTCCGCCAGCGTAGGTGTATTCGCGGTAATCGACCGTGAGGGGGAAGAAATCGATGCCTTCTTTAGGATCGGGAGAGGCGACGGCGGTGGCCAGCACGACACTCTCACCGAGCGTCACAAATGCTGCGCCAGAAGCTTGCTTGGCGATGCGTCCGGTCTCAAAAACCAGGCGCTTGCCTCCAGTAAGCTCGACTGCTACTTCATGTTTCATAGAGTCCTCTTTCGTTTTTTCATCATAGAAACTTGGGGCACAGGAAACGATGAGAGACGCACACGCGAAAATCCCGCACAAAGCCCGATGCTCTGCGCGGGATCGGATTCGCTGCGTTCCCGTTGCCAGTCGGCAAGTACACCAAGGCCGCAGTCCCTATGCAAGGTCGCAGCCTCGACCACTTCCCGGTCTAGGCGATTCCTGTTCAATGTTGAATTTGCCTACTTGCGGATGCCGAGCTTGCTAATGATGTCGCGGTAGCGGTCCGTATCATGCGTCTTCAGGTAATCGAGCAGGCGGCGCCGCTTGCTGACGAGCATCAAGAGACCGCGCCGTGAAGCGTGATCCTTCTTGTGGGTCTTGAAATGCTCAGTCAACTCGACAATACGCGTACTCAGAATCGCAATCTGGACTTCCGGCGAACCGGTGTCGGAATCGTGGGTACGGAAGCGTTGAATCAGGTCAGTTTTCGATGCAGATGCCAGCACAGCGTTCTTGTAACTCCTAAGATCTTCAAAATTCAGATCATCAAATCCATCTCAATGTCTCTCAAGAGATTACCACGGATTGGTACTTCAGGGGAATCCGCGCCAACCACTAGACACTGGTTAGCCAAGAGGGACAGTCGCGCTTGCCCGGTCACTCTCTACATGCATTCCATTTTCAGTTTGAACCAACAATTCTTCCACTGCGCGGCCACCGACTCCAGTCCGAATAATGCTCAATGGCAGCCGCCCATCAAAATGAGCGTGTGAACAAGTCAGCCAACGGCGTGCCTTGGCTGGTCCGCCGAAGATTTTCACTGCTAGAGAGAAAAGCCGGGCTACCCGCGCTAAACGATCACCCTCATCCAAACTCAGCGGCTTCTGTCGTAAACGGCGACGGTTCAGGGTTCGGACCGAAATGACGACCTTTTGCAAATCTGCCATCTCAAATCTGGAATATCTTACAAACTCATCCAAAAGAGAAAGAGGTACGCCGCGCTGTACCTGTCTCCAATCGAGGTCAAACTTCTTCGACATAGAAGCTCGCCTAAGGCTGGACGTTACCATGCTCCTAGTATTCCTCACAGGCAGACGTCAGTTCCTTGTCTTGGAGATAAAAGGCAAATCCCTGCTCCATTTCAGGAATCACTGCTCCCCCAAAGCCCAATAATTAGCCCGCGCCACAATATGCGCCCCGTAATCCTGCGTAAGATGCACCCGCAGCGTATGCAGCCCCGGCGACGAATCGCTGGGATGGAAGCTCAGCAGATACCGGTTGCGCGCATGCTGCGAAACCTCGTTGACGCGCTCCTCAAAGGCCTTATCGCGCGTAAACGGAGCATATTCACCGCCGCTCATCACGGCAATCTGCCGCGCGACATTCTTCTTCATCGCCGCCAACGCCATCGGCAGCGTACTGATGAGACTCATCGTCCGGTTGTCTCCATTGTCCTTCAAGTCGTGCAGCAGCTCCGCCCGCGAAGGCGAAAACGTCAGGCTCAGCACCAGCACATCGGTCAGGCCAATCCGCTCCACCAGCTTTGCCGGCTTGATGTGCGTGCTGCCGTGGTCGCGTTCTTCGCTGATGAGCAACAGCACGCGGCGGTACTCCTTGGGCTGCGACTGCAGCAGATCGACCGCATAGCCCACGGTATCCAGAATCGCCGCACCCCCATCGCCCGGCGCAAAATGCCGCAGATCGTCGGTCAGATCCGCCGTCGATTTGGTGAAGTCCCGCACCAGTTGTGGCGAACTGTCAAAGCCCACAAGTGCCGCCTGGCTCTTGCCATCGCCCAGAAAAAGGTCGAGCAGCGGCCCCAGCTTGGCAACCTTGTCGAACTCCAGCGCGCTCATCCTTCCCTGCTCAACGGCCACCACCAGCGCCACCGGAGCGGTGTCCAGATCCTCTTCCACCCGCAGCTTCTGCGGAACGCCATTGTCCTCAAGCACAAAATCGCCGGCCTTCAGGCCGTAAATCACTTGCCCATGATTTTTCTCAACCAGCGTCGGCACCAGCACGACGTTGGTCGTGACCCGCAGCGTTGCAGCGGATTGTTCCGACGGTATGGGCTTGGCCGGTTCCGGAGGCGGCAGAGGCTCCTGGGCGCAAGCAAGCGAAGCGAATCCAACAACCGCGGCCGCCGCCAGCACCAGTTCCCTCACCCAATTCATGCGCACAACGAATCCCATTCCGTCCATATTCTCCCGATATCCAAAAGCTTTCTACCTTCAAAGATTGGACGGCAAACGCGCAGGAAAACAACGCCCGAGCGCGCCAACAAAAAACTTCGTCCATTCTTCAACATCGCAGGCTCACTCCAGTATCCTGCAAAGCGTCGAAAAGAAGCGTTCAAGATTGCATCCAAAATCCTCTCTATCTTCGGAATACAAGTTATGTGAGCAAATTTCACACGAGGTAAGGAGCGTTATGCAGAAACTGCTTCAGAACCTGCACTTCAGCCTGCGCATGTTGGCCAAAAGCCCCGGCCTCACCATCACCGTGCTGCTCACGCTCGCTTTCGGAATCGGCGCCAACACCGCAATCTTCACAGTCGATTACGCCACCCTCCTCGCTCCTCTTCCCTATCCGCAGCCCGACCAACTGGTGATGGTCTGGTCCAAAATTCAGAGCTTCCATAACAGCCTCTCCGCCGGCGACTACCTCGACTGGAAGCATCAAAACAGCACCTTCCAGGACATCAACGCCTGGACCGGCGGCTCCTTCAACATCGCCACCCACGATCAGCCGGAGTTCATCGAAGGCCGCCGCACCACCGTCGGCTTCTATCGCATGATGGGCAGCGAATTCGCCATGGGCCGCGATTTCCTGCCTGAAGAAGGCGTGGCCGGCAAAGATCATGTAGTCATCCTCACCCACAAGCTTTGGGTGCATCTGGGCGAAGACAAAAACATCCTCAGCACCCAGATTCGCCTCGACAACCTGCCCTACACCGTCGTCGGCGTCCTCGCCGAAGGGCCCAACGACCGCGGCAACGAACAGTTGACCGTCCCGCTGGTCTTCAAGCCCGACCAGATCAACCACGACTTCCACTGGCTGCTGGCCATGGCCCGTCTAAAGCCCAACACAACGATCAAGCAAGGCCAGTCCGACATGGACGCCGTTACCACCCATATCGCCCAGGCTTATCCCAAGAGCAACAAAGGCTGGGGCGCCATCGTCGAGCCGCTCAAGAACGATTTCCTTTCCAGCGACCGCCAGCTCACCCTCTGGCTGCTCCTGGGCGCCGTGGGATTCATCCTGCTCATCGCCTGCGTCAACGTCGCCAACCTGCTGCTGGCCAAGAGCCTCGCCCGGCAAAAAGAAATGGCGGTGCGCAGCGCCCTGGGAGCCACTCCAAAAGCCATCTTCGGCCAGCTCATTACAGAGAGCCTGCTGCTCGCCGTCTGCGGCGGCATTCTCGGCGTTGGCGTAGGCTACGGCATGTTGCGCGGCCTGATCGCCGCCATGCCTGAAGGCACACTGCCCACCGAAGCTGACCTGCGCCTCAACCTGCCCATCCTGCTCTTCACCCTCGGCGCAACCACTCTCGCTGGCCTCCTCTTCGGCTGCGCTCCCGCGTGGTTCGCTTCGCGCATCGATCCCGCTGAAACGCTGAAAGAGGGAGGCCGTTCCGGATCGGGCAAAGCGCGCCAGTGGCTTCGCCGCACCCTGGTCATCGGCGAGTTCGCGCTGGCTCTGGCGTTGCTGGCAGGCGCAGGTCTGGCCATTCACAGCTTCCTCAACCTGCAGCGCGTCGACCTCGGCATCCGGACCGACCATATCCTCACCTTCTATCTGCCTGTCCCCGAGTCGCGCTCCAACGACCCCGAGCAGATCGTCTCCTACTACAAACGCCTCATCTCCAGCATCGATTCCGTCCCCAGCGTATCCAGCTCCACAGCCATGACCGGCATGCCGCTCTACGGAGCAGGCTTCGGCATGCCCTTCACCATCGTTGGCAAGCCTGCCTATAACGATCCCTCGCAGCGCCCCCTTACCGGCTTCGGCATGGTTACTTCCGACTACTTCAAAACCTTCGGCATTCGCACCACGCTCGGGCGCGCCCTCGGCGACCAGGACACCACAACCAGCGTCAAAGTCGCCATGGTCAACGAGGAGTTCGCCAAGAAGTTCTTCAGCGGTACAGACCCGCTGCAACAGCGCATCTCCGTCGAACAGCTCATTCCCGGCGTCACCAAACTCGGCCCGCCAATCGAGTGGCAGATCGTCGGCGTCTATCACAACGTCCGCAGCCGCGGCTTCCGCGAAGACAATCCGGAGGTGCTGATCTCCTTCTGGCAGATTCCCTGGCCCACCGCAGGCATAGCCGTACGCACCGCCAGCGACCCAGCCGCAATGACCAAGAGCATCGCCGCCGCCGTGCATACCGTCGATCCGCAGATCTCCCTGGCCACCCCGCGCACCATGGAACAGGTGCGCGACAGCGTACTCTCCAGCGACCGCTTCACCCTACTGCTCTTCAGTTGCTTCGCCGCAGTCGCGCTGCTGCTGGCGGCCCTCGGCATCTACGGCGTCATGTCTTTCTCAGTAGCCCAGCGCTCCCACGAAATCGCTCTGCGCATGGCCCTCGGCGCAGGCAGAAATCGCGTCGTAGCCCAGGTAGTCAAAGAAGGCCTGCTCCTCGCCAGCATCGGTCTCGCCATCGGCCTCATAGGCGCCTACTTCATCGGACGCGCCATGCAAACCATGCTCTACGGCGTAGGCACCATCGACTACTCAGCCTTCGCCTCCGTCGGAGCAATCCTGCTAGTTGCATCTCTAATAGCCTGCTACTTCCCCGCCCGCCGCGCCGCCTCCGTAGAACCAATGCAAGTCCTAAGAAACGAATAGGACTCCCACAAAAGCGGGTGCCCCACCTTCGCCACCTCTCTGCTTCTTGTGGCTAAGGTGGGATACTTTGTATCAATAGATTTTTATGGTAATAACATATCTGACTGAGTAGAACGGTTAGGATGTAGATTTCTTTTTCGGCTTTGGCTTTCTATCTTCCTTGACTTTTTCCTTAAATGCTTTGAGTTGAAGGTCTTCCGGCCCAGAGTACATCTTTTTTACCCAGTCCTCGATACCTTGTCGATTTAGCGACTGAACCACACTCCAACGCATGTAATCAGCATCCCGATAGGCTTCCCAGCTTTGTTGAGCAAGGGGATGTATGGGGTGGTCGAACCTGACGTGTCTACCGCGCTGAAAGCAAGTCCATGCAAAAAGATCAGCCGCCTGTAGTGCAGGCACTTCTTTCCGATTTCGGAAAGAGTAGTGACCGGCAAAATGATCACCATAAGTGGCTTCAGAGTAGGTCATGGCCTCGTCAATTTCTCGCTTCACGTCCTTGGTAGCAGTGTCGAACACATATTCCATTGGAACGGAACGGGCTACAGCCCAATCATGGGCCAGGCCAAGAACGCTTGAGAGTGCCCATGTATAGAAAGAGCCCACGCGGTTAAGCATGTCCTCTGGCACTACCTCTTTGTAATCTGGCTTATGGATGGCAATGCAGAATGCTTGGGCCGAATACTTGAAGGTGATCTGACGAATACGCGCGAACACCCGCTCGATTTTTGCGTCGTCCCAACTTGCGAATTCTGATTTAGGGTTTCGTGCCAGACACTCTGAACTGTGAAAATCCGTGAAACCTTCCTTATCCCGAAACTTGTTCCACTCACTTTCCAGACGCACAAGTTGCAATGCCGGAAAGATGATGCCGGATGCAATGGCAAGTTTGTGCTCCGGTGCGCTGCCACTATCGTCGATATAGATGGTGAACATGGCGGGTGACCCACCCTTCTTATTTCCCTTTCTATCCCAACCACAAAACTGGGTGCCCCATCCTTTGCGCACTTGCGAAGGGTGGGACTAACAAATCCCAGCCCTTCCGTTTCTCGAAAGATGCGTCCACCCATCCAGGCCATCTTCTCCGAGGCGCAATCGATCAGAGGACGACCACCTTCCACCATCTACTGGCTTTGAATACTTCAATTCCTATTCGACGAACATTCCCATAGACGAAAGGATGAGGCGCAACCTTCGGTGTCTGGAAGACGGCCCAAGCTAAATTCTGAAAGTTCTCGCCAGCCTTTGGTCCTTCGCGGTATTCGTGCTTTATAACCTCATTATGCGCCTTTTCTTGCTATTTCTCGTATTCGCCGTCCTACAGGGGCCAGCACCAACTCCAAGTAAAGTTGGTAAGCCAGAACAGCGTCAATCCAGCACAAGCCACGAACAAATTAGCAGCGATCATCGCGGCTCCGATCAATCGCCTCTTGTGGTTAAGATAGCCCCATCCATAAAGACTCCCGAAGAAACCGCACGTGAGGCTGAGGATCGCAACGATAAATCTGCGAATGATAGGCATGTCGTTTACCTGACAGCAGCGCTTGCGCTCATCGCGTTCTTGCAATTGCTGGTTTATATCTACCAGTCCATAAAATTGCGCCAGACCGTTCAAGGCGCTATCGAGCAGAGCAAAGCGATGGATCGGCATGTTGGGGAAGCGACTCGATCTGCTAATGCGATGGAAGATGTAGTCAAGGTAATTAACTTCGGAAACCAGGCGGCATTGCGCGCTTATCTGACTGTAGTCATCGGCGGTGCCATTTACCAAGAGCACCGAGAGGACCTTGATGACCTCAGGTTTGAAGCTAAACCATTCATTACTAACACCGGTAATACACCCGCACGAAAAGTTTCCTTCAAAAAAGCAGCGGCCATTCTCCCAATACCAATTCCTGAAGAATTCCAATTTCCTCTCCCCGAAGAAGAAACTGCCGATGCCGGAACGGTTGGCGCGCACCAACAATACGTGATAAGCGCGACTGTCGAAGACGCGGTTCCGTGGGATGAGGTTGGCAGTATAAAAAAGGGGGATCCGAAGGCTCTTTGCGTATGGGGTATCGTGCACTACGAAGACATGTTTGGCGGAAAGCACTTCACGAAATTCGGTCAAATACTCACTTGGCAGCTTGATGGAAAGACGGTGATGGGCTATTACATTGCAGGCCAAAACGACGGCGATTAGCACAGATACGAACAAGATCAGCGACATGTGCGTCAACCGTTTTATTGCCTTTAAGCTTATCGAGGTAGTGGCCCAACAATAAGGTGCGTCCACCGCACCACTTGTCTCCAGGGGATAATCACCACCCCCGCGGTGTTTCACCAATTTTCGTCTAGAAACGACAGGGCGGGTGGCCCACCTTTGTTATTGCCCTTTCTATCTCAACTACAAAAACTGGATGCCCCATTCTTCGCGCACTTGCGAAGGGTGGGACTCACAAATCCCTCCCGGCTGTTTCTCGTGAGATAGGTCCACCCATCCAGGCCATCTTCTTCAAGCGCAATCGACGCGAGACGACCGCATTCTCCCAGCCGAGATCCTCGTCAAGAGCGAACGTTGCATAGAATTACCGTCCACACGCGCATAATGAAATTAGAGGGGTTGCTCCCGATTGTCACAGCCGCTAAACAAGAGGCCGCGCGGCAAGAGGCATCCAAATCTGGACGCAGGAGAAATAAATACCCTCCCCCCCCGGTGTTTCACCAATTTTTCGCCCCGAGAACGGCTGGCAGATGGCATTCGATGAATGCTGACGGATTTCGAGGCCACAAGAGGTCATTCATGCCAGAGGCCATTCAAACAAGATCTGCGCTGAGGTTTACAAGTACAGCTAGGCACAAACTTTTCTGCGAATCAACGAGTGTGCGTCTTGCCTTCCAATCAGATCGTCAGCGCGTGGCCAATGGTTGGGTCTCAGGCAGCAGGTCTCGAAGATTTGGATGTGCTGCGAACATCCCGCTCCAGCCTTCCCGTCCAGGCCAGAAAATCCATAAGCTCCCAGCGCGAATCCCACATGAAACGAAAGATGTCTCGACCACGCAGGCTATCGGCCTTCTTGCCGGAGAAAGTCTCGATGCGCCATTTGAGGTACTCACTCCGCCACGGAGTGAGCCGGTTCCCCCGAGTTGCATTCCAGATAAAGCGCAGCGGCGCGAACATACCGGAGTCCCTCGCCTTTCAGTATAGAGCGACATAGAACGACGGGCGCCGCCCGCCTACCCGCCAAGGCAGTGCCCAACGTTTTACATAAAATATCGAACAAACTACATAAGACATCCAACAGTTAACGTAAGAAATCGGACAACTAACGTTGCTTGTCGCGACCATGCGGCCACCGGTTTCATTGTCGAAGCCAGCGAAATTACCCAACCCTAAAACCATCTCAGGCTTGCAAGTGGTCGAAAAGACTGCCCTGACCCAGCGCCGAAATCACATTGATCAGCGCCGTCTGCTGCGACTGGGTCAACGCAAGCTGAGTGGAAACAGAAGCGATATCTGCCTGTACCAGATTGGTCTGTGCGACGGTCAATTGCGTCGCTTCCTCAGTCGCCGCTCCTGACGCCGCGCTCAAGCGGTTGATAGAGTTATCGATCGTCACCCGCTGCTGCCCGACAAAATTCAAGGCGGTACTCAGCGCTGCCGTGTCGGCCACGCCACTGCCAGCGCCACCCGAAGCATAGTCCGCGATGAGATTGTTGAGCGTGGCCAGCACATTGGCTGTAGCTGAAGTAAATATCTGGTCGCCAGGCAGGTTGAGTTGAATAGATTGCCCATTCGGAGAGACAAGTGTATTGACGTTTGCATCTCCGTTGTAAGTAACAGTCGCCGGAGTGGTCGCGTTATTCAAGGTAAAAGGCGTCGTGCCGGTCTGGCTGCCGCCAAAGACGTATTGCCCTTGGTAGGTGGTGTTGGCCAGAGACAGCACCTCGTCGCGAACACCTGCCAACTGGTTGGAGATGGCCTTGAGATCGCTGGAATTGAGCGTTCCGTTGTTGGCCTGCGTGGCAAGTGAGACCGCCTGATTCAACTGTGTCACCACGCTGCCCAGAGCGGAATCCGTCACCTGCAACAAGCCCTGAGTGAGGCTGTTGATCTGGGTGAAAGAATCATCGCGCTGAATCTGGTTCAGCAATTGAACGTTCTGCGCCGCCGCGACGGGGTCATCTCCGATCGCCGAGAAGCGCCGGCCGCTCGACAACTCCTGGCTCAACTGCTGCTGCGTCGCCTGAGTCTGATCCAACGCACTGCTCAGATTCACTACATAAAAGGGGTCTACGCGCATCGCTTTTCCTCTTGACTCGATTGGTGGACTTGGGCCGCCTCGGCGGGTTGGAATTCGGCAGTCAGGCAACTGCGGTTTCAACGCCCAGGTTCAGTGCCGACGCATACACGCTGTTCAGGATGGTGAATACCTGAGAGGCCGCCTGATAGGAGCGCTGAAACTCTTCCAGGTTGCCGGCTTCCTCGTTCAGGTTCACGGCAGAAAGCGCGTCTCGCTGACTTTGCAATTGCGTCACCGAAGCACTGAGGGCCGTATTTTCGGTGGTAGCCTCCGAGACCGTACCACCCAAAGTGCTCACCAGATTGGAATAGTAGTTGGAAGGCGTTTGCCCACCGATAATGGCCTGCGTAGCCAGATTGGCCGCCGCCAAAGCGTTGGAGCCGTCTCCCGTACCCAGTCCCAGGCCTGCCGCAGCGATCTTGTCGGGATTGGTGAGAATCACTTGAAGAGAATGAGCGCTGCCTGCCACCTGCGTAGGCGCGTTGAAGATGTTGCCGGCATTGCCGTTATCTCCTACCAGATCCGCGCCAGCGTTGTTGGCCATATTCGCTGAAGTCAACTGAATCTCCCGGGTATCGAGATCCAGATACCGGGCGATCTCATTGCTGAGGCGTGTCGCGATTTCCATGCTTTACGCTCCTCGAACCTTATGTCTCCGTGCATGTCTCAAAACCCAAGAGGATGGACTGGAGACCTTCGCTGCAATCACAGGTCCAGAAATCCACGAATTGAGCCTTGAGACGCTTAACTATTGCCGGAACGGGAGGTATTGCCCCCACGTTCCAGCTCTTCAATTCATGAGGGAGAGGCCAAAATCGATCTCTGCCGAGGTAATGACCGGCTCGTCTCCGCACAAAATTGCCGCGCGTTCCAGCACGTGTTCAAGTTCGCGTACGTTTCCGGGCCAGGGATGCCCGGCCAGTCGGGCCATGGCCGACGTATCGATGCGTTTGATGGGTGACTTGCGGCCCATGCGATCCAGGAAGTGCGTCACCAAACCAGGCAGATCTTCCATGTGCTCAGCCAGGGCCGGTGTGCGAATCAGAAAAACCGCCAGCCGGTAGTAAAGGTCGGCCCGGAAATGCCCCTTCTGTGCGTCTTCGGCCAAAGGCTGATGCGTAGCGGCAACGATCCGTACATCCACCTTCACCGTTTCGTTATCCCCAATACGCTGGAGTTCTCCGCTTTCAAAAAAACGCAGCAGCTTGGACTGCAACGCCAAGGGCATCTCCCCGATTTCGTCCAAAAATAAAGTACCCCCGTCGGCCGCTTCAATCCGGCCTGTCCTACCCTGGACTGCACCGGTAAAGGCGCCCCGCGTGTGACCGAAAAGCTCGGCCTCAAGCAATGCTTCAGGAATCGCCGCGCAGTTGATAGCAACAAAAGGCTTACGGGAGCGAGTTGAAAGCCGATGCAAGGCCTCGGCGACCAGTTCCTTGCCTGAACCGGTCGGCCCCTCGATGAGCACCGGAGTCACGCGAGAGGCTACCAACCGGATGCGCCGGCTCACCTCCAGCATGATGGCGCTGCTCCCAACCAGCTCAGGGATCCGTTCGGCAGGCTGCACTTCCCGGCGCTGCCCCCCTGCCAAATGAATAGCGGTGTTTGCCGGATTCGCAGCAATCGCTGGACCGTCTTCCGCTATGGCCGTATTCCCCGCCCCGGACGACGGGGAAATCTCCCGCCCTGCGGCGTGTCCAGTGACAGTCTGCGCATGGGGCTGTGCATGGGTTTGTGCATGGGGCCAGGAAGAGTCCTTGATAGTAGGGGCGGCGGGCTTCTGGCTGATGCGAGTCTCCTGCGAGGCGCTTATCAGAGGTGGCAATCGGGCAGGGTCCGGGCGTTCATCCAGCGCAGGTGCAACATTCCACGCCACCGTGTTTCCATCCTGGCAGCGGCGCAGTGCATAGAGCAGTTCCTGGTGATAGCCGCTTCGCGGACTCTCCTGGGTAGCAACGCCATCGGTCATCATGATGTCCACATGCGGATGGTCGCGGTGAAAGTCGCGAAGAAATTCGGCAACATCGAGGTCCGGCAGCCAGGGATCGATCAACATCGCCTCCAACTGGGTGGCTGATTGAGAAGCCATCCATGCTTCCGCGCCTCCTGGCGCTTCCAGCACTTGCCAACGCAAGCCTGTCAAGGAGTGGCTGAGCCGCTCGCGCAGGCTCGAATCGGAGCTGACCACCAGCACCACACGGAGGCGCGAACGAAATGGTTGCGCCGCGGCAACCGGGCCGATGGATGAAATGGATGAATTGGGAAGAGAGACCGATACAGGCTGCATTGCAGTTCCTCCTGGCAAAACCTGGTAATAGTGCGTTGAACAGATGAAGAAATTCAGAGAATCCGGCCGAGACTCGTGTTCTTCGGGTCAGAGAGGCCGGTGGATCCTATTCCAGCTCAGGAGCCCGGCTCGGGAATGCTGCCCTCTCGATGCACAGGGCGGGAATGGGGGGCGAGCCGTCCATCATCTGCCTCAACCATCGCAACCATCGGTACCTGCTGATTGGCTGTTCCTTGCGCTTCCAAGAAGGCCACAGGCAGAAGCGCTGTTCCGTCTGGAACAGATGCGCCTAGTCCGGATGTTTGCCCGATTGCTTGCCCGGCTACATGTTCAGATATCAACTCTCTTGTGTGTTGCGCGATCAGCAGCGGAACCGGCAGATGCATTTCCGTTTCCGAAGGCACCAGGTATCCCTGGCCACGTACAGTACGCAGCAGAAATCCGGGCGGCGGGTCCTTGAGCTTGCGGCGGAGGTAGTTGACGTAGACATCGACGATGTTGGTGGTCTGCGCCGGTTCCATGTTCCAGACTGCGTCCAGCAGCTCAACCCGCGAAACACACTGGCCGCGATGCAACATCAGGTGTTCCATCAGGGCAAACTCCTTGTTGGTCAGCGTGATCGGCTCTCCGGCCCGCTTGGCGGTGTGGTCCAGGCGATCCAGTTCAAGATCTCCTACCTTCAACGTCAGCTTGGCCTCGCGTTTGCGCCGCAACAGAGCACGGCAACGCGCGCGGAGTTCGTGCAAGCTGAAAGGCTTGACCATCAGATCGTCCGCACCCAGATCCAGACAACGGATGCGCGTTTCCACTTCCTGGCGGCCGGTCAGAACCAGTACCGGAAGCTGGGGATCGATAGCGCGCATCTCCCGCAACGCCTGCTCTCCATCCATGACCGGCAGGTTGAGGTCGAGAATGGTCAGGTCCGGCATCTCCTCCAGAAAGGCGTTTACCGCTCCCGCACCGTCAACTGCACAGCGCACCCGATGGCCGTCTGCTTCCATGCCGCGGGTCAAAAACATTGCCAGCGCGCGGTCGTCTTCGGCTATTAACAACCTCATAGGTTTCGTTCCTCTCGAGCCCTGGCTGTCCTGTTAAATGAT
>Ga0206868_10014_pt2 | contig 20805 bp, 23 predicted proteins | sample Alteio_BWOrgCont_38_FD_152901 | JGI IMG/M metagenome (GOLD analysis project Ga0206868, IMG submission 152901) | Enriched cells from forest soil in Barre Woods Harvard Forest LTER site, Petersham, Massachusetts, United States -... | ecosystem: Environmental > Terrestrial > Soil > Temperate forest >... | reverse complement strand
CCACGGTTCGGCTGGCATCCTTCAACTGTCCACTGAAGCGAATCAATCGCGGAACGATGGGCTGGGGCGCATCGGCAACCGCCTGGTTTCCGACCTGGGCAGTCGCCATACTTGTCCACATTGCAACGATAGTGAGAACGAGCAGGAATCTTCGCATCCGTCACTCCTCGAATTGAATTTTGGGGGCCGAAGAGGGAAAGCCAGCGACGTCAGCTGGCCCATAAGTGGGGAGGAAGTGTAGCCCGATTTTTGTCAGGGGACACTGAGATTCAGTTCGGGACGCGATTCAACTACGTAAATATTTCGCCCGTGTGACCGGGATAGAATCGACGTATGAAAGCCATCCTCGTCGAGCAGCTCGGCAAGGTCGAGCACTTGCAGCCGCACGAAGTCCCCGATCCAATCGCCAAGCCGCATCAAGTCATCGTCAAAATCGAAGCCTGCGGCGTGAACTTCGCCGACATCAGCTCAACCATGGGCAAGTACCCCGGGATCAAAATCCCTTACATCGCCGGACGCGAATTCGCTGGCACAGTCGAGGGCACTGGCGAGCGCGTAATGGGCTATACCCAGGTCGGCGCCTTTGCGGAGAAGATCGCCGTCCCACGCGCTTTCATCTGGCCGCAACCCGATGGTTGGACCTCAATCCAATCCGCCGCCTTCCCCGTGAATTTCTTCACCGCTTATCTCGTCTACTGGAAAGCCGGACTCACCAATGACGCCTTCGAACCTGCTGCACCTTCGAAGAGTCCACGCCGCGCCCTGATTCACGCCGTCGCTGGAGGCGTCGGCACTGCCGCCGTGCAGGTCGGACGCCTGCTCGGCATCGAGACCATCGGCACCTCGTCCTCCGACGAGAAGCTCGACAAAGCCAATCAGCTCGGGCTCACCCACGGCATCAATTATGCGAACGAGGATTACCAGGAACGCGTCATGGAGCTCACCAACGGCGAGGGCGTCGATTGCGTCTTCGAGATGCTTGGCGGACAAAATACCAAGCGCAGCACGCGCTGCACCCGCGAATTCGGACGCGTGATCCTCTACGGCACCGCAACCGGAGAGCGTCCCGAATTCGACACCATGACGATGTATTCGAAAGGCGTGAGTGTCCACGGATTGTGGCTCAGCACCCTGGCCGCAAATCACGAAGTGATGGCGCTGGCATGGAGAGCGCTGGAGCCATGGGTAAAAGCCGGCGAGCTAAAGCCCGAAGTCGGCCATGTAATGCCGCTCGCGAAGGTTTCCGACGCTTTCCAACTGATGCTCGGCCGCAAGAACTATGGGAAGATCATTCTCGCCGTATAACTTCGAGGGAAGCGATGCTTCGCAAATCCGCTGCGCTGTTTTGCTTGTTGTTGGGCCTTTCACTTGCTGCCGTCGCTCAGAAGCCGCAGAGCGCCAACAAACTGGTCAGTGACGCTAAGGTGCAGGCGAAGGCAGAGCAGAAATCCATCTTCGTGATTTTTGGAGCTTCGTGGTGTCCGGATTGCGACTATCTTTCAAAGTTCCTCGCGCGTCCCGACGTCAAGCAGATCTTCGACAAACACTTTGTTATCGTCCATGTCACCGTCTTCGAAGAGGCCGGCGAACATCCGGGCGTGAACAATCCCGACGGCGAGCAGATGGTCATGAAATTTGGCGGAGTTTCTCCGAGCGGCAACGTCGGCCTTCCTTTCATGGTCATGCTTGATCGCGATGGTAAGAAGCTCATCGATTCCAATCTGCCCTCACGTACCAGTTCGAAACACGAAACGATCGGTTTTCCGAATGAACCCGCCGAAATCGATTGGTTCCTCCGGATGCTGAAGCAGGGCGCTCCCAACTTTACCGATGAGGAAGCTGGTCGGATCACCCAGTCCCTCCGCGAGCCGCAGGGCTAAATTCTGAAGCGAACCTCTTCCGGTACAAACCGCCGCGCCTCCAGCGTCGATCCCTCCAGCCGATAGAACGCGATCGCCGCGCATTTTCCGGCCCGCACGCTCACAATCCCGTACACGGATCCCAGCCATAACGCCTGCTCCAGGTCCGAAGTCGAAGGCTCCGCCGGATGGTCCGGATGCGAATGTACAAATCCGAGAATCAGCGTGTCGTCATCGCGCGACTTCCGCTGTGCCAGGATTACCGCCGTCGGTGAAATCGCGTAAGCGCGCTTCGGATTCTGATGCGTGTTCGCCGTCGGCATCACCCGCGTCACCCGCGCTCCGTCGGTCTCGCGAGTCCCCAGCAAGATGGCGCAGAACTCCTCCGGATAAGCGGCTTCAGCCAGCAATCGCAATTGTTCAAATTCGTGTTGGGCCAGCAGGATCATCGCGATACGAAGGCTTTCTCATGATAACGAAACAATTGCGAGTTGCTCGCGGCTCGCCGCCTGTGCGACATTAATGAGTTCCCGATCTTCGAGGCAGGCCAACCAAACCTTCCCGCCGGGCAATCGTACAGCTGCAGGAACGCAGCAGCAGGATCGTAAAGCAGAACATGGCAAAGAAGCTCAAAGCAAAATCTTACGCCGACGCGGTCTCGTACTTCCGCGATCATGGCTTCGACATCCTCGAAGCCCCCGCGACCAAAAATCGCATCTTCCTCAAGAAGTACAACGTCTCCGCCGCCATCGAGCAGGCCCCCGACGGCACGGCCAAGATCTTCGCGTATCCCGGATATTTAGTCGGCGGCGAGATATCGAAGCTCGTCGATAAGGGTTACCAGAAATTCCTCAAGACCTCCAAGCTCGAGATGCCGGCCACCGCCGATCACCTGAAAGCCATGCACGATTTTTCGGAAGAGCTCAAGGAAGGCATCGGCGCGACGAGCCTCTACAACGAATCGTTAGGCACGGTCAGCGAGTCGTACCAATACGACCGCGTAAAAGACCGCGACAAGACCGAAGCCGATCGTCCGCAACGCCCCTGGCAAGCCGTCGAAAAGAAAAAGCCCGCCTGATTGTTTGTAGCGAACTCGACCTCAGCCTTCATCAGGTCTGCCATTTCCCTATAATGGCTCACATGGCAATCTCAGCGCGAAATAAGCTACGTGGAACAGTAGAAGAAGTACAGTTGGGCGACATTATGGCCCATGTCGTGGTGCGCGTCGGCGACAACCTCATCGAAAGCGCAATTACGCGACGCAGCGCCGAAGAGTTGAACCTCAAGAAGGGCGATACCGTCGCAGCGGTGGTGAAAGCCACTGAGGTCATGATCCAGAAGGACTGACCGAAATCAAACCCGCAAGATCATCACATCGGTGGACTTGACGAGGGCGGCGGCGGTTTGTCCGGCCTTTAGCTGCATGTCGCGTGCGGAGCGTGCGGTGATGATCGACGTGATTTCCTGACCACCGATTGAAATCCTGACCTCAGCCATCAAACCGCTAATCTGCACCGATTCAATTCGTCCCACCAGTTGATTGCGACCACTCACACGCCGGAGTACATCATGGCGTTGTTGCTCGGTCTTACCTCGAGTTCTGAAAAGCAATCGGTCCACCTCGCTTTGTGGGATACGGTGATGTCCTCCCGCGGTCCGATTGCTGCGAATCTTCTTCTTGTAAATCCACTGTTTGATCGTGGGAAAGCTGATCCCCAGTAGCAGAGCTGCATCGCGAAGCTTCAGCAGTCCATCTACATTCCCTTCGGGTTTGCCTTTCTTCTGCATCGGGACGCAATCGTAACCACAACCAACCTCTCGGTCAACTCCGCCGCATCCGCCTAAGTCACACCGTACCGTACAGTTATGGACGCAGGAATCGTATGTCCTGTACACTTCAGAGTTACACTCATAATCGCAATTTTTCGAGGTCGCAATGCGCAAGCCTTACCTGTTTCTCGCAGTAGTTATTCTTTTGTTTTCTTCATCCTTGGTCTGGGCCCAAACGGGAACAAGCCTTTCCGGAGTCGTGACCGATCAAGCCGGCGCGCCTGTTCGCGATGCCGCCGTGACCATCAGGAACGTCGATAATGGCGCGACGCGAACCAGCGCAACTGACGTCGCAGGCCATTTTCAGGAGTCAGGGCTGCCTGCGGGGCGCTTCGAGATTCGAGCCGCAAAGCACGGCTATGCCGATGAAACGCGGACGGGACTCAGCCTGGCGGTTGGCCAGGACGCAACGGTCGAGATCAAAATGCAGCGCAGCACCACCGACGCCTGCGCCAGCGGCCGCGAGTTTGCCACCACCGATTGCACGCTGACCTGGCATGGCATCACGCTATACGGTGCATACGATGTGGGCGTCGGCTATGTCAGCCACGGCCTTCCGGAGAACGGCTATAACTACGAAGGCGAATCGCTGGTGAACCGAAACGGCTATGAACATCGGTTCCTCGTCGCACCAAATAATCTGTCGCAGACGGGCTTGGGGATTAAGGGCAAGGAAGAGTTTCTGCCGGGCTGGTCGGTTGTGTTCAACGCATCGACAGGCATCAATCCGCAATCCGGACTGCTGGCCAACGCTTCGGCCACGGACACGATCAACAACGGTCTTCCCCGTAGTGGCTATTCGATCGCCATCGACGGAGCGCGCGCCGGCCAGCCGTTCAATGACGAAATCTATGGCGGTATTTCCTCCACGACTTTCGGCACGCTGACCTTCGGACGTCAGCGCGCCCTCGGTACCGACGCGATGCTGGCTTACGATCCGGCCGGCGGCGCATACGCCTTTTCATACATCGGCTATAACGGCACGATGGCCGGCGGCGGCGACACCGAGAACAGCCGATGGGACGACGCCCTGAAATATAGACTCACGTATGGGTTGGTACATTTCGGCGCGATGTACAAATTCGCCGACGGCCAGGGCGGTTGCTACTCGGCCTCGGCGACCTTTACGGCCGCCAACTGTACACCGGAGTCGGCACATAACAACGCCTATGGATACGACCTCGGCGGAGGCTACCACCGGTTCTCGATCGATTTCGTCTACCAACATTACAACCAGGCGATCAGCGTGTTGAATCCCTTGCTGGGGCCGCAGAGCCTGACCCAGCCCTATCAGTCGACCACCGACAGCATCAATACGAACCAGATCACCGGGAACAATCTGATTTCAACCACCAACACCGTGTATGGCATCGTGACCGACAACCGCGCGATTATGGGAGCGGCGAAGTACACCTGGGAACGGTTCAAACTGTACGCTGGCTACGAATACATCCGGCAGGACAACCCGGAGCACCCGTTGGGCATTGGCGCGTCGGACCAGGGCGGTTATGACCTGAGCGGCGTGGAAGACAACAATCTCGATTCGCCCAAGCACGTGCAGATCTGGTGGACGGGCGGGAAATACGCCATCGACAGCAAAACCGACATCACGTTGTCGTGGTATCACCAGCTGCAGAATGATTTCCGCGTTCCGACCACCTGCTCGGCGGATGCCGGTTTCCGCGCCTCCTGCGCGGGCACCCTCAATGAGGAATCGCTATTTGCGGATCGTCACATCACCAAGCGTTTCGACGTTTTTGCCGGAATTGCATATTCCTACGTGAAGGGTGGCCTGGCCATCGCCATTCCGCATAAGCCTGGCGTGCCTTATAACGCCGACAACAACTGCGCCCCGACCATCGGTGGGCGTTTCACCTTCTGATTACTGGCGCGCTGGGCTTGGCCTGGAGCCCAGCGCGTGCTGGCTTATCACGGCGTCGCCGCAACTCGCTGCAGGCGCCACGGTTTGGGAGCGGGGACATCCGGCGGTACGACCAGGCGGAAGTCTGCCTCGTTTGCCGAGACCAGGTGTATTTCGGATTGAATCGAGTCGTCCGAACCGTCGGAACTCTTGACGGTGATACGCAGGGTGTCGCCGGCGATACGAAGATCCGCAATTGGATCTTCACCTTCACTAGGGTCGGCTTTCGTCAGTTCACCTTCTTTGTTCACTTCGATATCGGCATGGCTCACGGTCCCCACGAACTTATTGGCATCGGTCGCAAGGGTCACGGTCAAGAAGGGGTGTCCCTGGAAGCTGGCTTTCCAGGTTCCAACAAATTGCTTCGCATTCGCCGCCGTTGCTTTTGCGAAGTCTTGCGCGGAAGCAACGGAACTAAGAAGAACAACCAGCGTCAAAGAGCAGAGCATCGCGACTACGCGGGAACTATTTCTCGCTGAACCCGACATGCAAACCTCCAGACAAACGGCCGCTTCTGGTTTCGAGCGCCGCAGCGTTTACCTCAATTAGACGGAGGCTCGCCGGATAAGTGACGGCAAAATCAGCATGGGAAAATGGCTTGCGACAACGGCTATTCTCGCCAATTATCGTGGGAACCTCCTTGAGTGCGTCGGGGTCTATTCAACATCAAGTCGGGTGGCCCGGTCATTGTCGTTTGGAAATCAAACCGTGAGCTGATCGTTGTATGCCGTCACTGCCGAAAGCAGGATTTGTGGTTTGCCAAATCCGAGTTTAGGGATGTCAAGATTGACATTCGATATGAGGGTTATGGCGAGCCTCTCCCCGTTTACATCACTGGCAAGAAGTAATATAGGGCGATAAATCGCCTAACCACGCGGGAACTCGATGAAGATCATCGGACTCAAAATTCAACCCATTGCATCCGTTTTTGCCGCCATCTATGCGGCATTTGGCGCGTTCTTCTGGCTTTCGTATTGCATCGGCAGGGATGAGTACATCATCCTTCCAGTTGGCGTGATCGGACCGCTATTACATCTGAACATCAACTTGAGTTTTCATCGTTCCAGTGCAGTCCTACCCAACCTCCTGTTTTTTCTTGGGTCGCTCGTGACCTATGCGCTTAGCGGTTGGTTGACCGCGGCCATTGCCGTGCTCTGTTTCAATGCAATTGCGAAGATGAAACACGATATCGACGCGGATTTCATCCGCCTTCGAGAGCCGCGAAAAACCGAGTCGCTGGTGACGCAATAGATTGCTGTCGAGAAATCCGCATATCGTAAGTAACCCCGATATGGCAGGATTGAGAGTGGTAACGGCTGTTCTGGACAGTTATCGGAAAGAGACGCTCGCAGCGAGGAGCACGAAGATATGGCGCGATCCGTAAGAATGGGTGATCTTGCGGCGATCTTCCAGCGGATCGGTGAAGTGGTAAGAGATGCAGAAGACGCTGAGGCAGCGTGGATAACTCTTCTGGCCGAGATGGGGCAGGGTTCAAATCCGGGGCTAACGGAGTTGGCCATCACGTCAGATGTTGATGACTTGCGCCGACAGCTAATCTCAACTTTCCGATCATCCCCGTTTAATGACGAAGTGAGGTTCTTCTACTTTGGGCTGTTCGACAAGCCGCAAGGATTCGGCTATTACGTTTCGGGGTATCAAGAGCCGGATGCTCATCACGCGATCAGCACCGCTCGTCCGCCAGTTTACTTGCCGCCAAATCGTTTCCTCACATCACGTGTGCTGGCGCGTATTCATTCGCAGACGACGCTCGCCACACAAGAACATCGGGAAGTGCTCGCCTATGCGGCAACGCTGGGGGCCGCTGCGATTGTCACTCGCTTTGCGATGCTCAACATCCGCCCGTCGCGGCCTGTCTATGCCGGCTTTGATTCCGGCGACTTTCTGCGGGTCCTTTGAACAAGCAGAACATAGCCATTGGTGAATCCGCTCACCACTCGCAATCTTGAACAGAACACGTGCCTACGGCGCACTCTCTCCCGTTTCGCCCGAGCGTGCGCTTTCGTTCCCACGCACATCTATCGCACTCACCGAATAGAAATACTTCTTTCCCGACCCCACATGCTCATCGCGGAACGATGGCGCGGTCACCAGCTTCGAATTCAGTTTCACCGCCGCCGATCCCTCTTCGCGCCGAAATACGTTGTATCCCGCGAGGTCCGGCTCCAGGTTCGGCGCCCAGGTCAGGTCGATGAACGGCTTTTGTCCCGGCCCCGAGAACACCGCCTGCAAATCGCGTGGCTGGGCCGGTGGATAGATATCGTGCGCGAACACACTTGCCGTCTCCGAGTCTTCGCCTTCCACCAATGTCTTTTTGTCCGCCGGTGACAGGGTCAGCACGGCGATGCGGTACTCGAATTTCTTCTCCCATTCGAAAGTCTGGTCGGCATACTTCCATTGATCGATGGGCAGGGTCGCGATCGGCGTAAAATCGCCCGTCTCCCCTTTGCGCGAGATCTGGTAAACGAATTGGATCTCCGGAATCGCCGGCACCGCAATCGGACCCCACGTTAGCGTGATTCCCTCGTCCCCAACATCGGCCTTCAGGCGCGACGGTGGCGGAAACGACGGCGCTGTCGAAATCGCGACCTGGCTTGACATCCCCACGCTGTGGCTATGCGTGTTCAGGATCTCGACCCCATACATCACGCTGCCGGTTGGGGAGGAATGTTGCAGCACGCTCGGCGGCAACACATCCACGTACTCGCCCGGGATCCGCTGCGGCTGTTTGCCTTTCGGCGTCTCCGGCGGCGGAGGCACCGAACCAACCACCGTGCACGCCGCGGCTGGTGTTGATCCGGGAGCGCGGCAAATCTGCGTAGGTCCGACCTTGCGGATGATCCGGTTATCGGTAAAGCGAATCGGAGGCGTCCACCGCAAAGTCACGCGATCGCCCTTCCGGGACGCGGTAAGGTCTTCCACTGCGCGGGGCAGCTGCAACGAGGGCGCTTGTGGGGAGCCGGGCTGTCCACACGACGCCAGCAGCATCATTGCGCCCAGCAAAGCCGAAATGTTAATAATCGCCCAACGCCTCATAAAGAAATAACAGGGTACCAGACGCTCCCGCGTCGCCCCGGAGTCGCCGCGCCGCGAAGCTTCATCTAAGCCAGTATCATTCCATCCGGCACACGAGGAGATTCAAATGGCGACGCAAACTGCCTTGGGCGGTACTTTCACATTTCCGAATACATCGCTGACCATAAACCGCATGGGCTATGGCGCGATGAAGCTGGCCGGCCCCGGCGTTTGGGGCCCACCGCGGGACACTAACGAAGCCATTTCCATCTTGCGCGAGGCTGTCGCAACGGGGGTGAATCACATCGACACCAGCGACTACTATGGCCCGCACGTGACGAACCAGATCATCAAACAGGCGTTGCATCCGTACCCGGAGGGCCTCGTCATCGTTTCGAAGCTCGGCGCGCGCCGTCCCGCCGATCAATCCTGGCAGCCTGCGATCTCCCCGTCAGAGCTGACCACCGGAGTCCACGACAACCTCCGTAACCTCGGTCTCGATGCACTCGACATCGTCAACTACCGCGTGATGGGCTCCGGCCATGGCCCCGCTGAGGGTTCCATTGCCGAGCAAGTCACTGCGTTGGCCGAACTCAAGCGCCAGGGACTCATCCGTCACATCGGCATCAGCAACGCCACCGCTTCGCAAGTCGCCGAGGCCGAGACCATCACCGACATCATTTGCGTGCAGAACCTATACAACGTGGCGCATCGCGATGACGATGCCTTAATCGACGACCTGGCGAAGCAGGGCATCGCGTACGTCCCGTTCTTCCCGCTAGGCGGTTTCACTCCATTGCAATCATCGGAACTCAACGCAGCAGCCGCTTCCATCGGGCGCACACCGATGCAAGTCGCGCTGGCCTGGCTGCTGCACCGTTCGCCCAACATCCTGCTGATTCCCGGAACTTCGTCGCTCGCGCATCTTCGCGAGAACCTCCAGGCCGCAACTCTTCAGCTTCCCGCCGAAATCATCGCCGATCTCAACGCCATCGGCGCCCAACACAACTAGGCAATTCCTACGTCCCACGAGAGGCACTCGCCCGAGTGCCTCCTTTCTTGCCCCCAAAATTTTTTCAGTTTGTCGATTTCCCAGCCCCTCGCTCGACATATAAACGTAAAACCGAATTTAAGGAGACACCCATGCGATTCATGATGCTAATGATCCCCGGCGGTTACGAGAAAGCAGCGCCCGATGCCACGCCCTCCCTCGACGCCATCGAGAAAATGATGAAGTACAACTATGAACTCGGGGCAGCCGGCGTTCTGGTCTCGCTCGACGGCCTTCGCCCGCTGTCCAGCGGCGCCCGCGTCAGTTTTGCCACCGGCCATCCGGTTGTCACCGACGGCCCTTTCGTCGAAACCAAGGAAGCCATCGGCGGCTACTGGATCCTCAACGTCAAATCCAAGGAAGAAGCCATTGCGTGGGCGAAAAAGTGCCCCGCTTCCGCCAACGAAACCCTCGAGATCCGCCCCTTCTTCGAGCTGGAAGACTTCCCGCAGGACGTACAAGACGGCGCCCGCCACTTCGAAGCGCAACAAGAAAAGCGGCTCCAGGAAAAATTGAATAAGTAATACGGTTTCCGACGGTTTGTCTTCCGCAAGCTAGTTGATTTAGATTTTCATATCCGCAAAAGGAGTTCTCATGAGCAGCGTCCGCCTCTTGGTCGGCACCAAAAAAGGCGCCTTCATCCTCACCTCCGACGGCAAGCGCGAGCACTGGGACGTTGCCGGCCCGCACTTCGCCGGTTGGGAGCTCTACCACCTCAAAGGCTCGCCCGCCGATCCCAACCGCATCTACGCATCGCAAACCAGCGGATGGTTCGGCCAGCAGGTGCAGCGCTCCGACGACGGCGGCAAGACCTGGATCCCGGTCGGCAACAAGTTCGCCTACGACGGCGTACCCGGCACGCACCAGTGGTACGACGGCACGCCGCATCCGTGGGAGTTCAAGCGCGTCTGGCACATCGAACCTTCGCTCACCGATCCCGACACCGTTTACGCCGGCATCGAAGACGCCGCGCTCTTCAAGTCCACGGATGCCGGCCAGAATTGGACCGAGCTGTCCGGCCTGCGCAAACACGACACCGGAAAGCATTGGCAGCCCGGCGCCGGCGGCATGGGCCTGCACACCATCATCCTCGATCCGACAAACCACCAGCGCATGTACATCGCGATCTCGGCCGCCGGAACGTTCCGCACCGAAGATGGCGGCGAGACGTGGAAGCCGATCAACAAAGGCCTGGTCTCGAACTTCATGCCCGACCCGACCGCGGAGGTCGGCCACTGCGTGCATCACGTGTGCATGCATCCGAAGAAGCCCGACACGCTCTTCATGCAGAAGCATTGGGACGTAATGCGCACCGACAACGCCGGCGATCAGTGGGTCGAGGTCAGCGGCAATCTGCCCACCGATTTCGGCTTCGTTATCGACGTCCACGCCCACGAGCCGGAAACGGTTTACGTCGTCCCCATCAAGAGCGACGGCGAACATTTCCCACTCGATGGCGCGCTCAAGGTCTTCCGCAGTAAGACTGGCGGCAACGAGTGGGAGCCCATGACGAAGGGCCTCCCGCAGCAGAACTGTTTCGTGAATGTTCTGCGCGATGCCATGTCCGTCGACCAGCTCGACGAATGTGGCGTCTATTTCGGAACCACCGGCGGCCAGGTTTATGCGTCCAATGATGCAGGGGATAGCTGGAAAGCGATCGTTCACGACCTGCCGGCTGTGCTCTCCGTAGAGGCGCAAACGTTGCCATGATTCGCGTTACCCTACCCGCGCACCTTCGCACGTTGGCGAAAGTCAACGGCGAAGTTGCGCTCGATCTCGACGGCCAGGTCACGCAGGCCGACATCCTCACCGCGCTCGAGTCGCGATACCCCATGCTAGCGGGCGCCATCCGCGATCACGGCACACTAAAGCGCCGTCCCTTCATCCGATTCTTCGCCTGCGGCGAAGACCTATCGCACGAGCCGCCCAATGCGCCGCTCCCCGATGAAGTTGCCAAAGGCACCGAGCCTTTTATGGTGATCGGCGCCATTGCCGGCGGATAAAATCGATCCCTGCATTTTCTGGAGAACCGATGAAGCTGTGTGCCCGCCTCTTGGTACTCGTCTGTCTCGGCGTTGCGGCTTTCGCCCAGGACGCCAAGCTCCCCGACTACGTCGTCTATCCGTCACAAGCGCATCTGAAGAACGTCATCGAGGAAACCTACAATGAGGCGGACTTCAACGTCGCTTCGCAGAACCAGCGCTTCTATAAACAAGGTAGGCATTGGGCAGCAGGTTTCTCCGTCAGCGGCATGCCCGACGGCACCGAGCCCGACGCGCTCATGCCCGTCTTCAAGCCCGCGCTCGTACAAGCGGGATGGACCGTACTTTCTGACCCGCCAGGTCAGTCGCGCGTGCTGCGTTACCAGAAGAACGGCCACGATGCCTGGCTCACCATCTGGTTTTTTCAGACGGATGACGTGCGCTTCGACATGATTGAGATCGCACCATGTCCCGTCAAGCTCACGCTGAAAGCTCCCGCGGCGAAGCCAGAAACCATCATCGACCAGACCAAAGAATTTCCCTATCTCGCCTCCATGCCCGGCACCACCTTCTCGGGTACATCGCACACCGACGGTCCCATGATGGTCATCATGGACGATCAGGATAGCCAGCAGCTGCCCGTGGGTACCGGATACACCACCAAGGGCTATTCCGTACCTCAATCCCTGCAGTCGCCGCTATTCTTTGACACGGTGTACAAAGCGGCCCTCGCCCAAGCTGGATGGAAACTCGTGCACCAGCTGCACAGCCCCTTCGGTTCCGACACCATGATCTCCGCCCACTACACCGCCAACGGACGCGACCTCTGGACCACCATCCACGCCGGCGGCGAGGTCTATACGATTGATGTCGCCGACGCTGGAACGGAAGACATCGGCAAAGAACTCGACAAGGATTGCCACGTCGCGCTCTACGGCATCCTATTCGACTTCAACAAAGCCACGTTGCGGCCAGACTCCAACCCGGTCCTGCAAAAAGTTCTTGCCCTGCTCCAGTCGCGCCCGACGCTCAAACTCGAAGTGCAGGGCCACACCGACAACGTCGGCAGCGACGACTACAACCTCAAACTCTCCGACGCCCGCGCCAAGACCGTCGCGGATTGGCTAGTCGCCAAAGGCATTGCCGCCGACCGCGTCACCGCCAAAGGCTACGGTCTTCGTCAGCCCATCGCCGATAATGGAAGCGATGAAGGCCGCGCGAAAAACCGCCGCGTCGAGTTGAAGAAACAGGACTGTGGAAAATAAACGTTCCGCGGTGAGCCGACGAGAATGTTTGAATCTCCATCGCGCTCTCTTGTCATCCAGAGGAGGGCGTTAGACCGACGAAGGACCTGCTGGTCGCTTGAGTCACACAATGAATTCGCCCCTCACCCAACCCGAGCTACTCCGCTACGCCCGCCATCTCTCGCTGCCCGAATTTGGCCCCGAAGGCCAACAGCGATTGAAGAATGCACGCGTCCTCTGCATCGGCACCGGAGGCCTTGGCTCACCCCTTGCGCTCTACCTCGCCGCCGCCGGTGTCGGCACTCTCGGCCTGGTTGATTTCGACGTCGTCGATTACACCAACCTTCAGCGCCAGATCATCCACACCACGCCGGATGTCGGGCGCTCAAAAGTTGAATCAGCGAATGAAAAAATCGCCGCCATCAATCCCTTCGTCCAAGTCGACGCCATCGACGCAAAACTAACCAGCGCCAATGCCCTCGACCTTTTCAAGAACTACGACATCATCGCCGACGGCACCGACAACTTTGCCACCCGCTATCTCGTCAACGACGCCTGCGTCCTCACCGGCAAGCCGAACGTATTCGCCTCCGTCTTTCGCTTCGAGGGCCAGGCCAGCGTCTTCGCCACCGAGCGCGGCCCCTGCTATCGCTGCCTCTATCCCGAACCTCCGCCGCCCGGCATGGTTCCGTCCTGCGCCGAAGGCGGCGTCTTGGGCGTTCTTCCAGGCCTGCTGGGAATTATCCAGGCCACCGAGGTCATCAAGCTCGTCTGCAACATCGGCGAACCGCTGATCGGCCGCATGCTGCTCGTCGACGCGCTTACCATGAAGTTCCAGGAGCTAAGGCTGAAGCGCGATCCTGCCTGCCCGCTCTGCGGCGCCCATCGCACCATCCACGCCTTGATCGACTATGATCAATTCTGCGGATTGCGTGGAGAGCCAACAGCAATGACCGGAGACATTCAGCCCGAAGAACTCAAGCGCCGTCTCGACGCCGGAGAAAAGCTTTTCATCCTCGACGTGCGCGAGCCCCACGAATACCAGATCGCCAACCTCGGCGGTCATCTCATCCCGCTCAACGATTTGCCCAAGCGCCTCAACGAGCTCGATCCTAACCGCGAGATCATCACCCACTGCAAAATGGGAGGCCGCAGCTCCCAAGCGGTAGACTTCCTCCGCCAGCAGGGCTTCAAAAACGTCCGCAACCTAACCGGCGGTATAAACGCCTGGTCCGAAAAAATAGATCCCAAAGTTCCCAAGTATTAGCCGACTCTTCGTTTTGGTACCTGCGACGTCGTTGCAATAGGGATCCTTCGACTCCGACCCCGCAATTCCGACGGGCTCTCCGTTCAGGATGACACGGGGAGTGATGGCGCCGGTTCCTCGCCCGAAGGGGCGTCTTTCCTTAGCCCAGCGCTATTGCGCTGGGTAACTCGCGAAAACCGGACTCGCCCGGAGGGCACTTTTTCTTCTTCGAAACAACGTCGCTCGGGCAACAAAAGCGCAATCGCCATCCACATGCGACCCATCTCCTTCGGCAACAATGATCGCGGCTCTCGCAACGCAAGGCCGAAGGCCGCCCCGGTTCTTAAGCCCGACGCGACAGCGTCGGGTAAGGGCCCGAAAAGATCCAAAGCCCCTTCAGGGGCGGCAGGCTTTGCTCGGCGAGGCGATTAGTCTCGCGATGGTGCAAGGAAAAACTCGGAACAATACGCGGGTCATCCTGAACGGAGAACCCGCCAGAATTGCGGGTTCGGAGTCGAAGGATCCCTATCGCAACCCCGCGGCATGGCCACATTTAACGCGTGCAATAAAAAAAACGCGGATCTCTCCGCGTTTCCAAAAACTCAAACTCGTTTATTCGATCCCGTGAATCCGCATCTCCACCAGCTTGTCCACGCTCAAATCCTTGATCCCCTTGGCTTGCATCGACGCAATGTACTCCGGCGTCACGTTATGGATGCGCATCTCAACCAGTTTCTCGGGATCGGGATGGGTGTAGCCGAGATCGTGGATCTTCGCGATAAACTCCGGAGAGACCCCGTGAATCCTGAATTCCACCAGCTTCTCCGGATCAAGATGCTGATACCCCTGCTTCGCCAGATCATCAACGAACTCCGGTGAAACACCGTGGATGCGGAATTCGATCAATTTCTCCAGGTCGATGTGCGAATATCCCGCCTTCGCCATCGCTGCCACAAACTCCGGGGTTGCACCGTGGATGCGCAACTCGACCAGCTTCTCTTCATCGGCCGCGTAGCCCTGCTGCTTCACCCAGCGCGCAAACTCAGGGGTCACGCCGTGGATCTTGAATTCGACCAGGCGCGCGCTGCTATCCGCCGGTAACCCTGCATCCCGTAGTTCGTGAATGAACTTCGAATCCACCCCGAAGATGCGGAACTCGATGAGCTTGTCCGTGTCCAGCCCGCGTAGATGCTCACCCGCCATCTCCCGCGCAAACGCCACGCTGACATCCTGAACCGCCATCTCATACTGTTTCTCGCCATCGATGCCGCGAAACCCCAGGCCCGCCATCGCCTCCGTGTAGCGCCCATCGGCGGTGAAGTGAAAAATCCCCGCACCCTCGCCATTCACAAGGAAGCCATCGCAATCGAATTTGCCGGCATCGCGAGTGATCGTGAAGCGCACGTCATGCCGCGCGGCCGTCGCGCTGTCGAGTCCGGCAAACGCCGTAACCGGCCATGTCGACGAGTTCTGCGAGTTGTGGTGCTTGCTCGACTGCATCAGCGAGAACTCGACCTTGCCGGCCTCGTCCGATTTCCGCATCGTCCAGTCACCACTCTCCGGCGCCGGTGCGGAGAGCAGGGAGATCGTACTCATAAGGACTATCGTCACAACAAATAGAATAGCGGTCTGTCGTTTCATTGCGAATCTCTCCTTCGCTCTACAGTACGTTTGCGTTTTTCAGTTCGATTAGCTTGTCCAGGTCGAGGTCTTTAAAGCCGTGGCTCTTTGCCTTGTCAATGAATTCCGGCGTGATGCCCATGGCCCGCGCTCCAATAATCTCATCGGCATCGAGCTTGCCGATCCCCGCCGACTTCAGCGAGTTCACGAATGCCGGAGTCACGCCCTGCACCTTCATCCCGATCAGTTCGTCGGTGTCGAAGTTGATCCCGGTGGCGCGCATATCGCGTACATATTCCGCGGTCACGCCCTGTACTTTCAGCGCAATCAATTCGTCCGCATCGGCCTTGATGCCAAGCTGCGCGAATCCCGCCGCATACTCCGGCGTCACACCCTGTACCTTGAACGCAACGATCGTGTCCACGTCGATCCCCGGATATGACGCGCGCAACTGCTTCGCGTATTCCGGAGTCACGCCCTGCACCTTCATTGCGATCAAATCGTCCGCGTCCAACTTGAATCCAGCTGCCTTCATCTCGCGCACGTAGTCCGGCGTGATTCCCTGGACCTTCATTGCGACCAGTTCATCCACCGTCAGGTCGCCATATCCAGCCGCCTTCATACCGTCGATGTACGACTCGCCCGGCCGCGTTGGTTCAGAGGTCGCGTTCGCTTGCGCCGACACCATGTATCCGCCCGCAATTTTGAAGTCCATCTTCGGCATGTGGACCTGTACGGCCGGCACTGCGAAATTCATCTGCGGAACATACATATGGACCGCATTCGTCGCGACATTCACTGCCGGAACTTGCACATGGATCGCAGGGACGGCGACGTTTACCATCGGAACGTGAACCTGCATCGGGTGAACGAATACCTCTGTATTCGCGATCGTTGGTTCTGGCGCCTGCGGGGCTGCGGGCTCACTCTCGGGAGCGGGAGCAATCGCAGGAGCCGCGACGGGCGCAGCCTGTGCATTTGCACTCGGCGATGCCGGAACCGCTGGCGCAGCGATCTGCGGGGTCTCCACCTGTGCCTTCGCGCCGGTTGCCAGCGAGCTAGCCGCGAGCACGATCCCTGCAATCACCAACACTCCGAGCACCGAACTGCTGCCGCGCACGCCTTCCGCCTCTTCCGCCATACCCAGCAATCTCCTCACTCTCGCCTTTAACGGGCTTCCATTCGCCGCCATCGCAAACTGCGGCATGATCCTCGCGCTTTCGAGGTGCGTCAGCGCGCGTACGTATTCCAAACGGTTGCCGCACACCGCAATCGCCGTGTCGTCGCAGCAGTTCTCGCGCTCGATCCGGATCCGCTTGTTTACCCACCACACTGCCGGGTGATAGAAGAGCACCGTCTCCGCGAAGACCTGGAAGACGTTCACGAAGTAATCCAGCCGCTGGATGTGCGCCAGCTCGTGCGCGACGATCGCCTCGATCTGCGCATCGCTCAGCCCGGTCAAGGCCGAGATCGGCAGCAACACGATCGGACGAATCCCGCCAACCACCGCCGGAACCCGCAAAGCCGCCGAGCGGCAGAACCTCACCGCGCGCTCGATTCCCATCTGCCTCTGCACCGCAACGCAAAGCCGCAGCAACTCACCCGTTGCCGGAATTGTCGCGATCCTGCGCAACCGTTGCACCAGCAGGAATCCACCCGCGCTCCGCACGCTGAACAGCACAACGCCGATCATCCAGATCCGCACCAGCCATACGATTGCTTCGGGACGGCTCTGATCGCTCTGCGCTGCTGCGTACGAATGATGATGTGTCAGTGGTCCAGGCGCCGCCGAATGGAGCGGAGGAGCGGTTACGTCCTCGACGTTCGAGCTCGCGAAATCAGCCTTGGGCTGTTGCAGCACGAAGAAGGTGATGAAGGGAAGCGCCAGCATCAGCAGCAACGCGGCAACGCCCATCGCGTAGCGCACCGTTGCGCGTTTTGAAACCGCCAGCGCCAGCGCGAGAAGTGTCGCGACCGCAGCACCCTGCCACACGAAATGCAGTAGCGTCCAGCCGACCATGCGGACGAACTCGGGGGAGAAATGAATCGTCAGGCCACTCATGGCAACTTCCTTTCGTACTCATCCAGCATGCGGCGAATTTCTTCGATCTCGTCGTGCGAGGCCTTTTGTCCGGAGAGCGCATGCAGCACCAGCTCGCTCGCCGATCCCCCAAAGACTTTTTCCATCATTTCGCCGGCTAATTGGCGCTTGGTGCGCTCCGCCGGCTGGCATGCTACGTATACGTGGGCGCGGTCATGCTCGTTCCGCGTCACCGACCCTTTGACCGTCATGATCTGGAGCATTTTCAGCACCGTGGTATAGCCCACTGGTTTCGTCGAAATTAACGCTTCCTGGACCTCTTTTACCGTGGATGGACCGCGCTCCCATAGCACCCGCAATATTTCCAGTTCCGAGTCGGTAGGCGTTTTCAGTGATTCGAGTTTCATGGCCTGGAAACAGTACTACGAAGATATTCGTACTGTCAACGAAAACTTTCGTACTTAGGTATTTTGCCCGGGAACCAGTGAACGGTTTTTTACGGTGAAATCACGGTGAAATACGGCGCGATGCGGTGTTTTCAGAGCGCCCCATACACCGGAATAGCCGCTCCATGCACGACTCTTGCCTCGTCGGAGCACAGGAAAAGAATGACTTTCGCGATATCTTCCGGCTGAGGCCACTTCGCGAAATCCGCGCCCGGCATGGCTTTCCGGTTAGCCTCGGTATCGATAATGCTGGGCAGAATCGAATTCACGCGCACGCCGGAGCCACGAACGTCTTCTGCCAGGGAATCCATTAGCGCTAGCGCCGCCGCTTTTGATGCGGCATACGCCGCCGCTCCTGCCGCATGGTCGTAAGCGGCTTTGGCTGCAACGTTTACGAGCGCTCCGGACTTTTGTTTCAGCATTACGGGGACGACAGTTTTCGCCAAAACGAAGCCCGCTCGCAGGTTTAAAGCCAGCATTTTATCCAGCGTTTTACCGTCAAGATCCCACAGTTTTATGCCGCCGGCATAACCGCCGATGGTGTTCACCAACACGTCCAAGTGCCCGTGTTTATTGATGATTTCGCTCACGAACCCGTGGACCGCGGTCTCGTCGGTTACGTCGATATGCTGGCCAAAAAGCGTGGAATTCGCCGGTGCAGCCGCGGTTAAAGCCGCAAATTCGTCGGGAACGACGTACGTAACAAAAACGCGTGCACCTTCGGCCAAAAGTTGCAGCGCTACGGATTTTCCCAACCCGCCAGTGCCTCCGGTGACCAACGCAACTTGATTTTCGAATCGACGATTCATCGGCGAAGCCTCTCATTATGCGGGTGGAATCATAACTCATCGAACCGACGGTCCGCCTCTTTCGGTACGCGCTCTAAGGATTTGCTCGTTGTAAGGGTTCGAAATGAGCGCATAATCGACCTGGAGATTTTTCCGCGGAGGTTCTCCCGTGGAACGCAGAACAATCATGCCGCGACGCGCCTGCCTCAAGGTGATCGTCTGCCTGTTCTCTGTGCTCCCGGCTTTGGGCCAGCAGCTTCTCGACTCGACGCAAATTCCACCCAACTTTAAGCTCGACCTGGAGACCGCGGCTCGTCTGCGGCCGGAACTGATGGCGCAAAGTACATTGCCCGGAAGCCATTACGCCGCGGGCGCGCAAGTATTCAAGCAGCTTCTCGAACAACTTCCGAAGACTTCGTCGACCAAGTTCGCCTGGCAACTCCGCATTGTTGACGACGACCAACTTGATGCCTACGCTTCGCCGGATGGAGCGATCTTCGTGGAGAGCGGACTGGCAAAACTCGCGGGCCAGAGCAACGGGCTGTGGGCGGCGATCCTATCGCACGAGATTGCGCATGTCATACGACGCGATTGGGCACGGCGCTACCTCTACCAGAAATCACTTGAAAGCAGCGGCAATTCCGAAATCACCCTCGGCGATCCCGGCCTGCCATCGACGTCATGGATCACGACAGAAAAGGCCTCCGAGAATCTCGGTCGATTCTGCCGTCAAATGGAAATCGACGCTGATCGCGAAAGCCTGATGTTGATGGCCCGAGCGGGCTTTCATCCTGATTTCGCGCCTGCGCTTCATCACATCCTGCACGCGGAAGGCTCTGGTGCGAAGCAGGCGTCGTTGAATGCTATGCATCCGGCGTGGGAGGAACGTGATCGCGAGTTGATGCGCACGTACATGGCGGCGCGCATCGAATTCGAACACCGCTGGCCGGACTGGTATGCATCTCCCGGCGGCAATCCACCTGTCGTGATATTCGCGGACGCGCCAAAGATAAAGAAGGCAAGTTCGAGCGAGTGGCAGATCCAGGTCCCGATGCGCTGCCAGAACCTGGCAGGTACGGTCGAAGTGGTATTGCGCGTTGGATCCGCAGACAAAGATGCGATCTCGCACCGGGTTACAGACCGGAACAAGCCAGGCGCGGAGCTGCGGCAACTCACGGGCTGTACTTCCGATCCGACCGTGGTCACCTTCAACCTCGCGAACGTTCTCGAGCACGGAAAGGTGGATCCTGCCTGGACTGACGTATACGTTTTCGATGTCGTGGGTGACGTTTTAGACCACGCCGAGGCACCGAAGCTGCCGCATTAGCGACCAGCAAGAACGGGCATTTATCGGCCTGAAACATCGGGACGGCAGAATAGCGGTGAACTATACCGTCTGGAACGATGTCCATCCGACGAATTCATCCGCGATGTATCCTGACAAGCGCCGTTATCCATGAAGCGAAAAGACCGAAGGAGACAGTCCGTCGGCAAAGCGGTGGTGCAACGTCTCATGGGCCGGGACGGCACCGATCCTGCGCCTTCCAATGGAGCTTCGGGAATTTCGCGGTACCTCGTGCACGCTCTCCTCGCAACTGCGCTGATCTATGCATTTCTGGCGGGGTTCCGGACGGTATACGACGTTGATCTGGGGTGGCAGCTGGCGACGGGGCGGTGGATCGTGCAGCATCACCGGGTGCCGAGTGTGGATGTGTTGTCGTATACGGCGCAGGGCAGACCGTGG
>Ga0206868_10099_pt1 | contig 21043 bp, 15 predicted proteins | sample Alteio_BWOrgCont_38_FD_152901 | JGI IMG/M metagenome (GOLD analysis project Ga0206868, IMG submission 152901) | Enriched cells from forest soil in Barre Woods Harvard Forest LTER site, Petersham, Massachusetts, United States -... | ecosystem: Environmental > Terrestrial > Soil > Temperate forest >... | reverse complement strand
CTTAGAAATCGCTCAGCCGGTTCGGACACGCCGCCGCCCAGGAGCCGAGTCATTGGTTTTTGCAGCAAGCGCCGGGAGATTTCGTAGTCCTCTTTACAGGCGAGAATTGTTCCGCTCTCATCGCGCTGACGCTGACGCTGGTGCAGAAGGGCGATGGCTTGGATCATGCCAATCAGATGAGGAAACGCCCGACGCACCTCAACTCGATCATCCGGGAAAAGCTCACACAGCCGATTGGCATATGGGACCAGAACCGGCGAGCGCTTTAGCAACCGTTGCAGGGCGTGATGTCGGTCGATAATTCGCTGTCTTTCGACAAGGGACGCGGCGCTGCTGTAGCCCGAAGCCAATTGTCGAAGGATCCGCCGCGTCTGTTCGGATCGCTCATCCGTAGGCAACAAGATGCAACGGTTGGCATCTTCATCAAAGATTCGGGTCAAGGTTGTTGATTCGACATAGGCGATTGGCCCGTCCTGCTCGATCTGTTTGGTTTCGATTCTGCCCCCATCTACTTTTTCCGGCATGAGCTTAGTTAGCCGGCCGGACGAGAGCATTTCGCGCAGGGCTCGCGTTGCTTCCGCACGCTCGTCGTCTTCGATCCGTGAACGCTCTCCGGCAACGACGAAGCGATGGCTCAAAGTGCCGGGCTTCATGTGAATAAGTGCTTGCGGCGTCATTTGCGTTGCATGGATCACCGCTTCCGGAGGAAAGAGGGTCGCGGTCTTCTCGATCAGATACGACTTCCCGGACGAGGACGGGCCTTGGAGAATTCCAGCGAGCGGTTTGTCGAGAAGGCGCGAGACGCCAATCATGTAGATCGTCGCCGTGAGTTCCGTTTCCCCTGCCACACCGAGCGCGGCGATGTCGTCAACGACTCGCTTAATCAGCAACGGATCATTGAGCGTCGCCTCCGCGTCAGCCAAAACGTCGGGGGGCGTCTCGTCGAGTGGGTTGGCCGCTTCACTTTCGGTCGCCGCCGGACTCGTCGCAACGGTATCCGCGATGCGAAGGAGTTCCCGATCGAGGCCGGCGTCCTTGGCCTCAGGAACCTTTTCAATCACCGCGTTGATAAAGCGCTGCCGTTGGTTCGCCTTGGAAGGGTCGATAATGTCGATGTGGATCGGATCATTGCCCAAACGGGCCGTGATCTTCACCTTGTCGCCAGCCCGCTCATGCTCCAAACGGAGCGCTTCATTTTCCTGTCCCACGTCGGGCACTCCTTCTGATTGAGACAGCTTGAATGACCAAGCGGCGAATTGCCGCCGAGGCGATAACCGCGTCCACGTCTTGATGAGTTCCGCCCGCCCGTAGCCATTCCCGCGCGTCCTTGATGCCGTCCGGGGGCTGGATGATTCGCACTGCCGGCGAATAGGCCACAAGGACGGTCGCCAGATTTTCAGCGCCGCATTGACCGGGTTTGTCGCCATCGGCCAGGATGACGACTTCGGGGCGATGCCGAATCCTCACCAATTCCACCAGCAGCTTGACTCCGCCCGCGCAGTTTGGGCGACCGGCGACGTTGCGAAAGCCGAGGTCGAAGAGCGCTGCCGTGTCGGTCGGGCCTTCGGCAACGATCAGGGACTCGTCGGGCCGCGAATCGACCGGAAGAAACAGCCCCTCTTTCCCCCCGGCGACCGCGAACTTAAAGCCGTTCGGCCTTCGCAGTCTAATCCCCACGACGTTGCCGCGTGGGTCGAGCATCGGAAACGACCAAGCCCGATGTTGAGCCGACCAGCCGATCCTCAAAGCTTGAAGAGATGCGACCGACACACCGAGCGACATGGCCAGCGCATGGAGTCGTCCGGGGTCCGCCGCATGTTGATAGTTGGCAGCGAGATTCGCGAAGTCATGGCGCGGGCGTGTCGCGGTCAGTGCGATGGATCGGACGACGGGGCGGGCCGACGAGAATCGCTCATCGCCGAGGCGATGCAACCACCCGGCCTCGCCGCATCGCTTCGCTGATTTCGTGCGGGCGCAGATCGCGGCGCTTCCATCAGCCGCGATCAAACACCAGTCCGGTCGCCCGCAAATCGGGCAGCGACGGTCGCGGCTTACGCGCCGCCAGCCGCCGGAGCCAGTCGGGATGGTCGAGGTCATCGCGCCCTACCCGTATTCGGGCAGCCGCTTGCAAACCAAGCATCAACCGTCGCACGATGGATTCTCACCAGCCGCCCGAGGCGATAAACACCTGGGATTTTGCCACCGTCGATGAGACGCCAAATATGGCGTTCTGAGCATTGCTTGCTCGCCGCAAGGCTTCGAACGGTGTAGTCCCGATTGTCGAGCGATTGGTTTTCGACAGACTCTGTTGTCTCGCCTAGGTCATTCATGATCGGTCCTCAACTATCTCGGCTGACCAAATGTCAGCCGTATGACGTTGAAGACTCCGACAAAATGCCGACGTTTCGTCGCCCGATTTGCGTCGGAGGCGCGAAAGTGAAATATGTCACGAATTGCTAAGGAATGGCACGAATTGAATACGGCAGAATTATTTTCCGACGCAATTCATTTCGTCGGTGACGGAGATTTGCGTCGGTCTTTGAGCACGCGAGCCGCTGCCTCAATGAGATTTTTGTTGACCTTGATTCCCACGGACTTTAGCTTGTTCCTGAAGCCTTCGTCCGCCTGAAGCATTTCTAAGATTTCCGCTGGCTTTTTGCTCCGATCCAATTCCGCCCATATTCGTTGATAGGCTTGCAGACGAATAGTGCTTTTCTCGTCGTTACGTTTTTCCAACGGACGACGGCCTCGACCACCCCCGCGCGATCCCAAGTTCTCAATTCGCAGAACGCGGCGGTTCGGCTTTGCTGCCCAGACGGAAAGCGCCTCGCGTAAATCGGTCAAACAATCATCGCTGCAAGAGATGTCGTCGAGCGTCATGCGAGCGTAATCCGCGGCTTTGGGTTTCGTATGGGCTTGGGTTTGAGCGGACGTGAGCATAACAACCAATCCACCAAGGGCCGACTTGAGCGGAGCTATTTCACCCAGAACCCGCCTAAGCCCGGTCAACACTTCAGGCGCTTCGGCGCGTAACTGGACTTCGTTACGAGCGGTCAAAGTATGAAGAGCGTCGAAGTATTGATTGAGCCGATCATAGTTTGCAAAAAACTCTTCAGGCGTGTATTCGAACCGATCCGGGTGCGAGCAAAAGCTTACTGCGACAAGTACCAGGTCGGCGGCACGCGCATAAACGTCCTTCAAATCTTGGGGCAGATCGCTTGGCGCGACGAGATTGGACCAAGGCGCGTAAAGACGTGTGGAAACTTCGCTCTTGTCAGCGGGCAAGCCGCACCTACCTCTCAACGGGCCAGCCCCGGCAGGACATGGGAAAGGTAGGTTAGACCACGCCACTGCCAGGACCGCTTGACCGGGGATCAGCCGGCCGTCCCGCACGGTTATTGTACCTTTGGGCTGGATCCAAAATCCAGCATTGGCAAAATCAGAATTGTTCGCGCATGCACGCGACCAATGTAATGGGCCTAGCGTGCCAGTAAGCAAATCAGCAAGATTATCAGAAATAGCAAGGCGAAGTAACGAAGAATCAACTTGTTCGATTCCCTTTTGCTTTCGATCGACTGGATTCGAAGGGATCGCTCAAGTCGGTCGATTTCCTCTTCCTCGACTTCGAACCCCATCAAGTCTGCGTCCAAGTCACTGGCCATTCGTTCTTCAATCAAATCTCGGAGCTTCCATTGGACCCAATCTTCATCTACTCGAATCTCAATTTCGCCCAGGTTTTGAAGCAGGATTTTCCCAACTCCAAGGATCATCCAGACGAGTGGAAAGAGAAAAAAGACACATATCGGAAAACCAATCGCGTAAGACCAAGGCCAGTTGACCGTTCCCGCGACCTTGAGCAAAACAACTATCGCGCCTGACAAAACGCTTATGGCAATTACCCACCGCTCAATCAATTTGTTGGCTGGATTTGGTTTTGGTTCGTATTCATGGGGATGCAAACTCGGATAAAACCTTCGCTTTCCTTGACTACGCTGTCCAGTCCCATTGCTCGATTGATTTGTTCGCTCCGCTTCAATCTTGCCAGCAAGTTGGCTTGCAGCATTTGCCGTCGTTCCCTCCGTGGCGTCTTGTTGCTGAAGCTTTGATAGCGCGGCCCGGATGTTGGCCTGCTTCTGCTTGCTCGCCTTGATTGTCTCCACAAGCCCTTGGATTTCCGCCTTTGTCAAACTCTTCGGCTCTTTTTGGGGCTTGCTTTTGTTCGTTTCGACCATCGGCGGCTGGTCGGAGGAGGTATCAATTTCGCAAGGCGGGAAGGTCGCCTTAAGCCAGCGGCTGTGTTCATCATCGTCGTTCGAGGGCACTGTCAACGCTTTAGAGCAAAATGGGCAACTGACTTTCGCGCCAGGTTCGCAGCCGGAAATTCGGAGGGCTCGCTGGCAGTGGACGCACCGAAAGGACGCAGCCATAGTTTGGCCATCACAAAAAAAACGGAGCGCCGACCGGGCCGCTCACGGAACCCCCGCAACAGGGGCAACAGAACAGCACACAGCCGACGCCCCTTTCGGGGCGCGGCAGGTACTGCCTCTGTTGGATACAAGGGCCTTTCGGTCCAGGGTTGCGGTTTTCCGTGAAGCAGAACTTGAAGCTCGCGCTTCAATTCGAATTGTCACGTGGCTTTCATTCGAGCCACGGCTAAGCCCTGGTCGTCTCCTATGATCGCTGTGGTCCCCCGGCATCGCTTACGCGGCCATGCCGATCAGGGACTTGGCACGGATAGTGATTCTCCGACTCCGAAGGCCGGAAGGCAACAAAAAACCCGGCCGGCTCATCACCGCCGGGCTTCCGGCCGTCGCCTCCCGGATTTTCGACCGGCTGTCGCTGAAATCTCACTCATCCTCTTCCTCCCTCTCCCACGGCCTCGACTTCAGAAGCTCCTCGATCTTCGCCAGCGACATCTCCGTGCCGGGGTCGGATTCCTCTTCCTTGGCAGCCGTCTCCGCACGCTTGGCCTTGATCGCTCGCCACTGAGACTCTGCATCCCGCAACTGCTTCACGAATTCCGACTCGTCCCGCTTCTTCAGTCGCCGCGCCGTCCGCTGCCACTCCGTCCGGTCGCACCGCTGATTTTCCTCCATCACCCAGCGAAGTGCAGCCAGCCATTCGTCGATCCCTTCTTCCTGCCAAGTCCCACCCTTCGGTGGGTCAGGCTCGCGGACTTGCCCCGGAACCTGGTCAGCCGGGAAGCCGACGTTGGTTTCGTTGCGGATGACGTCGAGTCGCACCGGGCCGGTACGCGAGCGAAACTCTTTCAGATAAGCCGCCGTGCCGTCCGACGAAGCATTATCCACCACGATCAATTCGTAGGGTGCTCGCGTATGCTTTAGGACGCTTTCTAGGCATTGCTTGGTAAACTCAAGCTGATTGCAGCACAGTACGATGATCGAAGCCAATTCCTTGCCCGATGGCTTGCGCTCGCAGAACCACGGCTCTGGGGGCACAATCCCCGGCGCCGCTTGTGCCAACAGACGCCGGTCCTCGATTAACTTCTCCAGCGCCTCGCGATCCTCGATCTTTTGCAGCACATGGTGAAGTGCCCGAACCGCGTCACGATCTAATGGGTTGTCCGCGACCGCCTGTCGCAACGGCGCCAACGCTTCCAAATGGTACTGCTTGGTCGCCAAGGCGACGCCGAGGCCGCCTACCGAGTTCGGCAGCGTTTGTTGCATGAGGTAGGCTTTGAATTCATGCACCAGATCCTGCGTGAGCTTGAACAGTAAGAGGTGAAAGCGCCAGCGCAGCAAATCCTTCTTGGCGCCGATTTCACCCTGGGAATTACCGGCGTTCGACCAGGCGGCAACTTCCCAAAGATTGCGGAAGTTATCAAAGGTAGTGTGGAATTGGCCGCCGTCGAGCGTGGCGGGATCGAGTTCGGTATGCCGTTCGAGCCAAGTCAGTCCCTGCCGGCATTGCTCAATGGCGGCTTTTCCATTGCCGCAAGCAAATAAGGCGTCTGCCAAGTTTAGGCGTGCCGTTAAGTGCGCAGGGTTGCGAGTCACCGCCTGTTCGAAGTGCTCGACCGCAACACTCGCGCGGGCGTTTTTGTACGTGGGCTGGCGGTAGTGAAGTCCCAGCGCCAAGGCGCTCAGAGTAGCTACAACCAGTACGAGTCGGGGGCCTTCTCGGCCGGCAGCCTGAGTTTAGGCAGCGTGCTGTACACCGATAGCTCAACGGGCAGTTACTCGATTGGCTACACATCGTCCGAAGTAGCGTCGGGCTACGGGACGGACAACAGCACCAGCCAAGGCACGCTGACCGACGGCGGCCAGACGGGGACCAGTAGCCAGTCAGACAACACGAGTACATTCAGCTATTTGATTACATCGGCAGAGACGGTGACCGCGTCTGGCTCAGGCAGCAGCAGCGATACCGAAGCCGGCGACTATTCGGCGGGTTGCTTTGTCTTTACCACCTACATCCACGACGAAAGCGGCCAGGACAGCGACAGCGTGTCGATGGCGGAGACATTGTCATTCGCGAGCGCGGGCACGGAATCGAACGACAATGACGGAATCAGTACGGGCGGCGTCAACGGCGTTTTCGCTTACACCGCCACCAGCAACATGGCCGAAAGCGCCACCGACAATTCTACCGATAGCTACTCGCTGCACGAATCCGGTTCGAACACCGACGGCAATTTCAATTTGTCATGCATGCTCTACAGCGCTTCGTCAGCCGAAACGACTAGCGCTTCGGTCAGCGGCAACGATTCGTCGAGCAATACCACCGGATACAGTTCCAACGACACCTACAGCGCCACGGAAAACACGACCGATCTTGCGAGCGCGAGTCAGCAAGGTACATACTCCGGCCAGAGTTGGAGCATCAGCGACGGCAGTGACCAGGAGAACGCGACTGACAACTCGGCCTTCACCGAAACCATCGCGCAATCGGCGACCGGCCAATCGAGTTTAGGCACGGCCACGACCTCGTCGGCCGAGACTTATTCGGAATACGATTCGTACCAATATGGCGGAAACAGCTACAGCTTCGGCAGCCTGAGCCTCAGCGACAACGCTGTTGGATCGAGCGCGTATCAAGAAACCGGCAGCAATGCCACCTTCAGCAGCTATGCCGAATCCGATGGCGACAACTACACGAGTAATCTCCAAATCAATGGCAGCGGTCAAGTCGGCACATTCAGCGAGAGCTCGTTGGAATCGATCACGCACACTTTCGACGGCACCTACACGGGTGGTGGCACGGTCCACGAAAGCAGTTTGGCCACGACCGGATACACGAATTCGGGGACGATCAGTCTTGCAACTGGCGACTCATACATACCCGGCAGCATTGATCTGCCGACTCCTATGCCGCCCGAACTGCCTCCGCTTGCCACACCGGCTACACCGGTCGAGATGCTCGGTTTCCCTGCTGAATATGGTGGACCCAGCGGTTCGAGGGGAGCGACAAAAGATGGCGGTGCCAGTCGCGCTCTACTCGACCACGGAAAGGGCGGAAATTCGGGTGCGGGCGGCTCATCTTCCAACGGCGGTTCGAAGTCGACTTCTGACTCCCCAGCAGGCGGTGCCGGCTCAGGGTCCGTTTCTGGAGGTGATAATAGCGCTCCGCCACCTGGTTTTGATACATACAGCGACGACGATGGTTTCGAGTATTGCGTTTGCTGTAACGACGACGGTTTTGAATACTACGTCTGCTGCACCGACGAAGATGATCCGGAAAAATACAAATTCCCCAAGAGCCCGCCATCTCTGGTTGGCGGTCAAACAAATGATCCTACAACAAATAAACCATTCCCGAATGGACTCCCGGTTGGCCCCGGAAGTGTTATAATTATTGTCGACAATTTCAAAACCGCGTTTAAGGAAGACGGAAAAACGCTTGACAAGACTGAGATTACAATTCAGCTTTTCCTAAAGGATGGAAACAACCCTGCAAAACGAATTCTTGTCAACATCCACGACTGGGATAGCCTTGCAGACGCACTGGATACGTTGGGAAAGGATTTCGTCATCGAAGGCGATCTTTGGATACTTGGCCACGGCACTGCCGATGGACGTGGCGCAGTAGCAACCGACGCAGGTCCGCGAGGGATGTCCGGAGATGATTTCCTCAACGATGACACGGGCAAACTCAGGGAGAAAATGAAGAAAGCTGTCGAAAGAATCAAAAAACACCTAGGTAAAAAAACCCGTATAATCATCGGCGCCTGTTGGGGAGCCAGTGACACAACACACATTATTGCCGATGTATTTGGCGTTGGCGTAATTGCAAATCCCGGAGTGGTTGCAAGTAATAGGGGTGCCGCTGACGAGCGTTATGGGACAAACCAAGAGCCTTGGCCGTGGTACTATTTCGGACCGAACGCTTCGAACCAGAAGAAGTGATGAGCCATCTTTTTGAGGGCCACTCTTTTGAGCTGTCGCCGAGTGCGGCGAAAGTAGCACAAGACGCGTTTTCGGCTTGCCGCGCATCGTTTTGTCGGAAGCCGAAAGACATCCAGTCGAAACGCGTCTTTGGCAAGAGTTGGCAATCAAAGTGCGCCACAAGTTACAACAATCGGCCATTGCGGGCTGAGATCGCGCTCGGACTCATCCTGCGTGTGCGAGCTTGACATTAAGTTCTTCACAATCGTGCGGTCGTACCTGCCACCAGACCCTGAGAACTCCAACAGAGAACGACAGGCTCGGATACCATTACGGCTTTCGAATTTTAATTCGGTGCAAAGATTCAGCGGCACCGTCCGAAATGTCGGCTCGCGCCCGATTCTCAGATAACTTTTTCAGCAATTCGACCGCGTTGGGCGTCCCAATCCGCTCTAGCACTTCGATAGCACGCAATTCTTGCAACCGCTCAGGCTGACTGACGATGTCATCGCAGGAATCAATAATCCGCTGGATCCGTTTGCGGATTTCCGCAGAAGTCGTCTCTCTAAGAGTGGTAGTTAATTCGTCTTTCACCTGGTCAAAATTACTCAGCAGGTTCCGACTCGCATGTTCTCGAACTGAATACTCCGACGAATCGAGTTCGAATATCCAGGACTTTGCTCGTTCAGGTGAAATCGACGCGGCATTTGGCAAACGCCTACGAAGAAACTCGACCACTCTCTCAGGATCAGCCGCCAGCTCCCATTCTGAACGGAATGCTCGTTCCCCGTCAGCAGACCGCAATAAATCCCAGCGTCGAGCTACATCACCCTCACTCAATACGGTTTTCGACGCGAGCGGCAAGCACTCAGCTCTGCTCATATCCCACGCAATTATGGTTGTGTCATCAAGCCCTGATAGTAATCTCTTTCCATCAGGGGAAAATTCGATGGAAGTAATTAATGCACATTGGCAGCGAACGGTTCCAAACAGACGCGAAGACTCTAAATCCCAAAGTGACACGGCCGAGCTTTGCGTGTTTGAGACCGCCATCGTCCGTCCATCAGACGAAAAGGTGAATAACGTCACTCCTCCTCTCTCGCGATCCGCTCCACGTGCATTGATCACTAGCCGCCTAAGTCCTGTCGCAAGCTCCCAAAGAGTTATCACTCCGTCACCGTCACACGTAGCTAATGTCCTTCGATCGGTCGATATGCTATAGCTAACGATTCCGCCTTCCTTAAGACTGATTTCTCGCAATTTGCGCTTCGCAAGAACATCCCATATCTCAATTCCACTAGTTACTGCAGAATCATCATTCACCCGCCTTCGGACCAGAAAAATGGCCCAAAGACGACCATCGTATCCATGAATCAGCCCGCCGCACTCCAATGGACTTGCAAGTGCAAAAGCTTTTGGTGGTTTCGCAGCCAGAATCTCGTGCAGGAAGACGCCGCTTTGGATTGACGCTATTGCTATTCTCGCAGAGCTTTCGAGGAACTGAATGCCCACCTCCCGGTCATTCGCCAACGTAACCGTCTTCAGGACTCGCCCGGCCTCGACGTCCCAAACTCGAATGCAATGGTCATTTGAAGCAGTCGCCAGCAGCTTACCGTCCCGTGAGAAAACAAAGTCCCTAAAAATCGACGAGCCGCAACTAAGCCGTCGCAGTTCACGTGCGCTAGCCGAATCCCAGAGAATTATGTAGCTATCGCTAAGACAGGCGGTAGCAACAACACGGCCGTCAGGTGACGCGCAGGCTTTTTCGATTTTGCCCGAATGACCGTCGCGGAACCCGATCTCTGTTCCGTCGCTAAGCGCAAGTTGTCGAATCGATGACTCGTAGGCGACAACCAGACGGCTTTCATCCAAGAATGCAGGCAAGCCCGCGAGCATCCAATCCGGCTCTTTCCAGCGATGAATGGTTTCCCCGGAATTCGCATCCAGTGTCCAGACTTCGAAATTATTTGTCTTGTCGAGATCGACATGAAGCACAATGGACTTCTGATTCGCGCAAATTAGTCGCAAGTAATCCGATTTTGCCGGTCGGCGCCAGAGCTCATTTCCATCCAAATCTTTAAGAACAAGCCCTTGTTCTCCTTCGACCAAAAAGGCACTGCGCCCAGGCAAGAATTGGATGCGTCGGGCGGACGTCGCGCCGATATTGAGAACTCGAATCTGCCTTGCGCTGGATGTGTCCCAAACTGCCAAACTTTTTGTTGTATGTTCTTGTTTTTGATTTTTGTTGAACTCAGCAACAACAAATCTGCCGTCTGGCGAAAGTGATACTGCTTCAGGCTCATCTTGGTCAATTGAAAACTGTCTTGATTCATATCGGGTCCCCATCACACAGATTTGCACCAGTGTGCCAGCGCGTTGGTCGGTAATGGCATTTACGGGCGTTGCAACCATGATCGTATTGCCATCAGAAGAGATTGAGATCACTGGAGAAGCGTCTCTTGGCTGCGAGGCGTTTGAAAGCACGCCCGAAGGAAACTCGCGAAGTAAATCACCCGAGGCAAGGTCCCAAAGTCCGATGGCACCCGATTTATGCAACGTGGCGAGCCGACTACCATCGGCACTAATTGCGCCGAGTACGGCAGATCGCAATTTTTCGTGCCGGAGCTCTCGAATTAACTGACCGGATTCCGCGCTCCAATATCTGATACTTGAACCGACCGACAAAATTATGTTCTTGTCAAGAATGGCTACCGCAATGGCGTGATGCCGAAATCTAGTAGTCCCGTACCGGACGAGTGCTCCCGTAGGCAATGGATCTCTTAGCAAATCGACTTGGGGTCGAGATAATGAGTTGGCCGAGGGCGGCTCGTCATTTTCATGCGCACCGACGATGCTGAGAGCGATCCAAAGAGTGCTGAACTGACACCAGAAAAAGCGCGACATTTCATCACTCTCCACATCCATCCAACAGCAAATATAAGGGCACTAAATCGTCGCTTTAAGATTGCGTTGCTCCCGGGTCATGTCGAGTGTCTGATTCTTCTTGCGGCGCGCCTGCCGATGAGTAACACCTGGGATTGCACCAAAGAACTCCACCCAATTCAATTATATTGGCGAAGATCATTTGTTTTTCCATGATGAAACCTCAACGGTTATTGCTTTGGCCCAATGGACATTACCGATACCCTGGTTTTCCAGGACTGTACGCCGCGTGCAGAGATTATCTAGACTTGTCGGCAGAATTCGCTTTACGTCTGCCACGAAATCGTCTAGCCCGGCAATCGATTCTGCGCCAGCCATTATACTCGACGCCGCCAAACATCGCCAAGTTTGGCGATCGTCTCGAATTCATTTGCCAAAAAGCTTGTCGTAGCCTGCGGGCCGCTCAGAATCGAGCGAATAACTCTGCCACGCCGCGTGACATATTCAGGTCTTCGTGGGTCACGAAAATTTGCGCTTGTTGGCTCTTGTTCGGAAGCCTGTTGCGGCCAGCAGCGGACTATTGGTCATGGTTGAGGACATGCACACGGAAGGTCCTGAAAGCTACCTCCCGTAACATTAGCCGAGTATGGTGGGCTAGCCAAGGACATCGTGCCAATCGCTCGGCATTGAGGAACTGTTCTCACTAAAGCGTGTCCAAGCTCCCGCGGAAAGCTCTCGTTTGGCATCTTCCTGCGAACTATCACTGCGATGATCCGACGATCAGAGGTCGTGCAAGCCGATCGACACGCCCAAACCGTGGCGGACTCGCGATCAATCGTAAATCGTTGTCCTTTAGATCACCAACGGGATCCGAGCGGAAACAGGACTGGAGCAAGAACAATTATTCCAGGTAGACCGATTAGCGTCGGTTTGAACCCGCCCCCTCCTCCTGCTCCCTCTGGCTCAAGCGTAAACGGGCAGACCAAGGCCACCTTTGTCACTTGGTCGCAGTATTCGGGGTGGGCGCCCGGCTTTGAACCCACCCCGAATACTGCGACCAGCGGCTCTGAACAGGACGGCACTGGCAGCGAGACGTTGGCGGGGCATTTTGATGACACGGTCGTCGAGACGCTGACGTTATCGGACAGTGGCCAGGACAGCTACAGCTTGTACGAGTCGGGGGCTTTCTCGGCGGGCAGTTTGAGTTTGGGCAGCGTACTATATACGGACGGGTCGACGGGTAGTTACTCAGTTGGCTACACATCGTCCGAAGTTGCCTCAGGTTACGGCACTGACAACAGTACGAGTCAGGACACGCTGACCGACGGCGGCCAGACGGGGACGAGCAGCCAGTCCGACAATACGAGCACCTTCAGCTATCTGATTACATCGGCAGAGACGGTGACCGCGTCTGGTTCTGGCAGCAGCAGCGACACGGAATCCGGCGCTTACTCCGCCGGTTGCTTCGTCTTCAGCACCTACATCCATGACGAAAGTGGCCAGGACAGCGATAGCGAGTCGATGGCGGAGACGTTGTCGTTCACGAGCGCCGGCACGGAATCGGATGACAACGAAGGGATCAGCACTGGCGGCGTCAACGGCGTTTTCGCTTATACCGCCAGCAGCAATATGGCGGAAAGCGCTTCGGACATGGGCGTTGTCTACAAGGCCCGTCATCTCAAGCTCAATCGCGCCGTCGCTTTGAAGATGATCCTCTCCGGCGGCCACGCCTCGCAGCAGGATCTTGTTCGCTTTCTCGGCGAAGCGGAGACGGTCGCTCAGCTTCAGCACCCGAACGTAATCCAGATATTCGAGACGGGCACGCACGAGGGGCTGCCTTGGTTCAGCCTCGAATTCGTCGAAGAAGGCTCACTTGCCGACAAAGTCCGAGAGAACCTCCTTTCGCCTCGTGTCGCCGCAGTACTGACCGAACAAATCGCCCGTGGCGTCCAGGCAGCCCACGATTGCGGCATCATTCACCGCGACCTCAAACCCGACAACGTGTTGATGACTTCGGGCGGCGTACCCAAGGTCACCGACTTCGGGCTGGCGAAGAGAATCGAAGGCGGCAGCGGACTGACGCAGACAGGTGCAATGATGGGCACGCCCAGTTACATGGCACCAGAGCAAGCGGAAGGAAAGAAGGAAATCGGACCTGCTGCGGATGTTTGGGGCTTGGGCGCAATCCTCTACCGCCTGCTGACTGGCCGGCCACCGTTCCAAGGCGCAACTACGCTCGACACCATCGTGCAAGTGTTGAGTGAGGAACCGGTGCCGCCTACCCATCTCCGGGCGGACTTGCCCCGCGACTTGGAGACGATCTGTCTCAAATGTTTGCGCAAAGACCCGGACAAGCGCTACCCTAGTGCCGAAGCGCTCGCCGCGGATCTGAAACGCTGGCAACTAGGAGAGCCAATTCAGGCGCGGCCCGTCGGTCGCCTGGAGCGCGGCTGGAAGTTGGTTCGGCGCCATCCTTCCGTATCGGCGCTGGTATCTCTTGTGATTCTTTCGCTGGCGGTCGGGTCCGCCTCGACTTATGTGAAATATCGCGAGGCCAAAAAGAATGCGGAGGACGAGCGGGTTGCTCGGAGGACGGCTGACGAACGGGCTGAGCAATTGAAGGAATCGATCATGATTTTGGGTTCGGTGTTCGGGCAACTCGACCCGAAAAATGTCGAGAGCGGCGATCAGCCGCTGCAAGCCATCCTCGGCGAACGATTGGACAAGGCGACCACCGCGCTAGAAGGCGAATCCATCAGCGATCCGCGCACGATGGCGGAATTGCAAACGATCCTCGGCCAATCCCAACTTGGCCTCGGTTATCCGGAAAAAGCGATCGTCTTGTATGGAAAAGCGCTTGCAACTTACCAGTCGTTGCTTGGTCCGGACGATCCCGAATCCCTCGCTTGCATGAACCAGCTTGCACTGGCCTATCAAGACGCGGGGCAATTCGATCGGGCCGTCGTCTTGTTTGAAGATACGCTTAAACTGAAGCGGGCGAAATTCGGACTTGAAGGTTTCGAAGTCGTCAACGGGACGCAAAATTTGGCTCGGGCTTATGAGGCCGCCGGAAAGCTTGACCGCGCCGTCCAACTCCTCGAAGAAGTCTACCGTTTTAAGAAATCGAGACTCGCGCCAGATGATCCCGAATTGCTAACGACGATGAACAATCTCGGCGCGGCCTACCAGGAAGCCGGAAAGCTTGACCAAGCCCAAACGCTATTCGCAAAGACGCTCGAAATCCGAAAATCAAAACTCGGACCCGACCACCTCGATACGCTCACCAGCATCGGCAACCTTGCCGCTGCTGAAATGGCGGCCGGAAAATTCGACGCGGGTATCGCGCTGCTCGAAGAGCAACTTCGATTGCAACGCAGCAAGCTCGGTTCCAACCATCTGGATACGCTACGAAGCATGGCAAACGTTGCCGAAGCCCTTAGACAAGCTGGCAAGCCAGACCAAGCGGTGCCCGCGCTTGAAGAAGCGTACAAACTGCAAAAGTCCAAACTCGGCGCAGACCATCCGCTCACCCTGTCCTGCATGCACAACCTGGCCCTCGCCTACGAAGAAAATGGACGGTTCGATTTGGCTTTGCCCCTTCTCGAAGAGAATTTGCGCCTGCGGCAAGGCAAGCTCGGCCCCAATCACCCCGAATCACTTTCGGCCATGAATAGTCTCGGCACCGCCTACGAAGATGTCGGCCAATCCGAGAAAGCCGTAGCGATCTTGGAAAAATCATTAGAGCTTCATCGAGCAAAACTCGGGCCGACAAATGCCGCTACACTCGTCACCATGAATAACCTCGCGGAAGCGTATCACCTCGCCGGAAAGAGTGAGCAAGCACTCGCCTTGGCCGAAGACACGTACAAACTGATGAAGTCCACACTCGGCCCGTCCCGCTTCGAAACCCTCGCGAGCATGAATACTCTAGCCCGCGATTACCAGGCGCTTGGCAAGCTCGATCGGGCCATCGACATGTTCGAGCAAACTCTCGAAGGGATGAAATCAACCCTCGGCCCTCAGCACCCGACAACATTGACGATCATGGCCAATTTGGCCGTGGCCCATCTGGATGCCAAGCAACTCGAAAAAGCAATCGCGTTACTCGAAGTGGCTTATCGCGCCGGTGGGCAAAACCCATCGCTAGCTTGGCTCGGCCCCCGTCTTCTTGAGGCTTACGCCGCCGCCGGCAAATTCGACGCCGCCATTCCGATCGTGAAATCGGAACTCGCGAAGGCTCGTGCCACCAATCCGCCGGCGAGTCCACAACTTGCCAGCGCCCTATCCTCGATCGCGACGTACATGCTGCCGTTAAATCAATTTGCCGAAGCCGAACCGATTCTCCGCGAATGCGTTGCCATCCGCGAGAAAAATCAGCCCAACGTCTGGTCCACCTTCAACGCCCAGTCGCTCCTTGGCGGCGCGCTCCTGGGCCAAAAGAAATACGCCTCGGCCGAGCCCCTGCTCCTGGCCGGCTACCAAGGCATCAAGGAGCGCCAATCCCAAGTCCCCGCCAGCAGCACCCGGCCCCGCGAAGCCCTCGAACGCCTCATCCGTCTCTATGATTCTTGGGGCAAGCCCGACGAAGCCGCGAAGTGGCGAAAGGAATTGACAAAGTGAAGGGAGGATCAAGCGTCTGGGAGGCGCTCGCATACACCCTTCCGAACCCAGCTCAAGAGCACACACCAGGCACCATCGACGACGTTTTGCGAGCCATTGTTCAGCAAGGCGCCAGCGCACTTGGAAGAGCAAAACGTTTGCCCAGTAACCTGCTCCGGGCTGGCATAGCGCAATGTGCCGACGAATTGCCAGGTTCTCGTCAGCCGACCTTCCACGTCGTCGGCGATTTGCGCTAAACCTAAGTCCCCCAAGGTCGCGTAGTCGCCGGCTGTGTCGACCAGAATGTTGCCTGGCTTGATGTCGCGATCGGGCAACGCCTGGGCGGCCAACTCCTTGCAGAACCAAGACGACTTGCCCCGAGTCAACGGGCTATGACCATCGAGGCAGTTCATGAGTGTATTCTCGCTGTGCGCACAGACGGATCGGAGCGCTATCCGGCCGCCCTTGGGATGACGAATCTTCTCGTGCCGATAAACAACGCCTAGCTGTAGCCGATCCTGGAAATATTTTAGCGATGCAGCCAGAAATCCCCACCATCCGGATAATTGTCAAAACAACGAACGTGCGTTAACGTAATTTCGGGCGAACAACAATGGTCCCCATTCATCCACAAATCCAAGTGCTGCAAAAGCTCGTCGCCGATCTTTCGGAGCAGTTCCGCAATTTGAAGGATGGAATCAACCAAGCGATCAAAGTTGCTGACGTGGACCCCGAAATGGCGCTCGTTCGCGTGCGCAAAGTGCTGCAATACGTCATCCAGGACGTCTACGAGCGGCGTTTCCTAAAGCCGGCCGGCACTCAACCGCTGGAAACTCTGGTGCAACTGTTGGTCAAGGACAACGCCATTCCTGACGGCGTGGACGCATACGCAAATACGATTCGCAAACTCGGAAACGTCGGTGCCCATAAGTATGAGAAGATGACCGTGGCGGATGTCTACCGATCGCTCACCGATCTGATTCCGATTCTGGAGTGGTATTTCGAAACGCAACACCAGCATGGACGCAGCACGACGACAAGTGAAAATCAAGAAAAGAAAGAAGCCACAACCAAGAGCGGCATTGCGAGCATTGGCGAAAACGCGACAGTGTCCGGCAAACGCATGACTCCTCCACGCAAGCGCAAATGGAAGCGCACCGTCGTGGCTTCGGTTGCTGCCACCGTACTAATCGGAATCTGCGTTGCGGCCTTGTGGCACATCAACCGCGCCAAAACAAATGCGCCACATGAGGCCGACAATATCACAAATATTATCGGCATGCGATTGGTCTTCGTGCCGGCGGGCAAGTTCATGATGGGGTCTCCCGACGGCAGCAACGGGGGCTTCGCAGAGGACGGCCGCAAGGAAGACGAATATCGGCACCCTGTCGAGATTTCGCAGCCGCTTTACTTGGGCGTTTGTGAAGTAAGCCGCGGCCAATTCGCCCGGTTTGTCGATGAGGTCCACTTTCAAACTGATGCCGAAAAACCGGACGGCACCGGCGGTGGCGGGTTCGATCTCAAAAACAAGGAGATGGTACCGTTTGATCGGAAGTATACTTGGCGCCATCCGGGGTTCGATCAAACGGATGAACATCCCGTCGTCAATGTGTCATGGAATGACGCGAAAGAATTTTGCCGCTGGCTGAGCAAATTGGAAAACAGGAAATATCGCCTGCCCACGGAAGCAGAATGGGAATATGCCTGCCGGGCTGGCACTCAGACTTGCTTCTCCAGCGGCAATGGGGACATCGACCTGGAGAAAACCGGAAACGTGGCCGATACTTCGTTCAAGAACCTCTTTCCTGATTGCGTCGCGCTCGACAGTTCCGACGGCTATCCGTTCACAGCCCCATCCGGCAAATTCCAAGCCAACGGTTTTGAACTGTTCGACATGCACGGCAATGTGAGCGAATGGTGTGAAGACCGCTACGACAAGGATTACTACAAGACCGGCCCAGAGCGCGATCCACCCGGACCGAGCGGCGAGGGCAATTCGAGGGTTTTCCGCGGCGGGTCGTTCTTGAATGCTCCAAGGGATTGCCGCTGTGCCCGGCGGTTTTCGCTGGAATCGAACCTGGCGCAATGCTATCTTGGGTTTCGCGTCGTATTGGAGCCATGAGAACTCGTCCTGGTTGCATCATTTCGAGTAGCGTACCGTGACGGAACCGCGCACGACTCCGAATTTGCGGTCCACGATTTCCGAAGCCTCTTGGATAATCTGGCCTCGGGCAGTGGCTTCGGCGGAGCGGGCATAGCGCGGCGGCATGCGTGGCTCATCGTCTGGCGGCGAACCGTTTTCCGGCCAGCTCGCGCAATACGTGGCCGTAATCGACCCGACATTCGCCGCCACGTTGTTTAGCTCGGCCGCGGCGCTGCGCGCATATTCGGTCACCTGAAACTCGTTGATCTCCTTCGGATTGCGGTACCAACCGGTAATCATTCCCTTGCTCTTGGCTGCCACAATGATGCCGTGAGGCGCGGCGGCGGTTTTCGAATTGAGGCCATCGGCGAATGCAAAAAGGCTCAGGCCATCTATGCTCAATTGAACGGCGATTTCGAAATCGTAATCGTTGATCAACCGCACGGCGTAGATTTCGTTGCGTTCGATCCGGACAAAGGCTTCGCCGTCGCGCAGCTGGGCCGATCGCGGCACATAATCGCCTCCGTCCTTAGTCAGAATCTCAATGCGAAATTTGGAACTGGGAGTAGTTATTTCGAGCCGTTCGGCCGGAATATTGGGCTGATAGTTGGCCGTGTGCAACTTGGCTGAGGGCTTGTCGATGGCGAGCTTCAACGCTTCATCGCGCTCCTTGCGCGAGGAATTAGGAGAGAATTCCACGGACAAGCCCAACAGCGCGGAGATCGACGCATCGCCGAAGATGCCGCGCGGCTTGAGTTTGATCGGCGGATCGATTGCTTTCCCTTCCTTGTTGTCGACGAACCTGGCGATCAAAGCCACTGCCAGACCGCCGCTGGCCTGGTCGATAACATCGCGATATTCCCCTTCCACGCGCAGACGCGCGCCGTCGCGCACGGCGATACCTTGCTTTGCGAGCTCGCGCCTCAAAGCCAGCGTGATCGCAGGACCGGCGGTGGCAGGCAATCGCGACGATGCCTTAAACTTGCCGACGGTGAGCGCCAGGTCGCTTGCTGGGAGGGCAGTCTGAATATCTTTCGCCAGCTGCGCGATTTCCACTTCGAGGCTTCTCTCCTGAGCGTGCAGCGATGCCGTTCCAAACGTCGCGGCCGCTATGACCAGGAGCATCGAGCGCGAATGGCCTCTCATGGTGTCTCCGTCGCAAATTGAGGAATCGCCCACAGGTGAATGACACCGTCCTGGCCACTTATCAAAAGCCGCCGCCGATCGTCGGAGATCGAAAACCGCCACGGGTCGAAATCGAGTTGCAAGCGCGTAATGACCTTTCCCGTCCTCGGGTTCCAGATGCGGATCGTTTTATCTTTGGCGCCTGCCGACAATACGCGGTCGCCTGTGGCATTGAAGCGAATTCCGTTTTCCTCGATGCACCACGATTTCACTTCTCCTGTTTCCCGGTTTCGAAGAGTGACCTGGTCATGAATTTCGTATTGCCCTTCGCGGCTGCCCTCTTCGACATTCCAGACCTGTGCGTGCTTCTGACCGCCGCCGGAGACTACCCATCTCCCATCTGGTGAAATGGCCACGGCCTCTACCGGAGTTACATCGTTATCTCCATGTTGGAATCGCCGCAATTCGGTTCCATCGGCCGCTTTCCATAGGCGGACAGTTCCATCGTAGGCCGCGGAAGCAAGCCACGCCCCATTTGGGGCAAAAACAACTGCATTAACGATGTCGGTGTGTCCCTCGCAACGGGCCAGTAGTTCTGCTGTGGACGCATTCCAGACCCGGACTACGTGATCCATTCCCCCCGAAGCCAGGAGTTTCTCATCGCTCGAAAGCGCCACATCCCAAATGCACTTGGTATGGTCTTTAAAGCGGGCGATTTCCTTTCCGTTCTCCAGGTCCCACATATGGATAATGCCGTCATTGCTTCCGATATAGGCGTGACGACCGTCACGCGTGCAAACCATACTTCAGGCAACGCCGACGTGAATCGTCCAGCGTTTCAATAGACGGCCAGAAACCGCGTCCCAAATCAAAAGCTCAGGCCTTTTGGTGTCCGGATCGTCTGCCATCGTGTTGAGATCATGCCCGTCGCCACGCGTGCAGGCGACCACCCATTGTCCGTCGCGAGCTAGGTGCACGCTATTAATCGACGTAAGCCCATCGGCGGTCATGCGCCGAATCTCACCAGAATATTGAGTTAAAACCCATGTAGCGGACAATTCGTTGCGTTGTTCCGGAATCTGTTCGGCGCGAAAGCGTGAACTAGCGTACTTTTTCGTCTGGTCAGTGGCATAGCGTACTAGATCGTCGAGCCGCAATTGCCCCGTGGCGCTTACGGCCCCCGCGTGCCAGCCCTTCATGAACTGATAGAAGAAGATGCCATGCTGCAGATCCGGATCTTCCAAACTTTCCTGCCCCTCGCCGCAGCTGAACAAAGCGACGAGTCCCTCGGGAATCTTGTCTTCTTGAGGCCGAGTCACGCTTTCCAATTCCATGCTGGGCCGAGCAGAACGACTCAAATTGGTGCGAGGATCATTGCGGCAAGCGTCGACCAGCAGCAGCTTGCGCTTGCACGGATTGGCGGCCAGCATTCGGTAGATTTCATTCAGATCGATTAGCGTGTTTCGGTCTTCCAGGTCGGCGTCGCAAGGGCAGAAGTAATGTTTAGTCTCGCCGCGAAACTGAACCCCGTGGCCACTCAGCGCGACGATCAACTCGTCCTTCTCTTCAATCCGTTCTAATAACTGTTTGAGTTGCTTCCTGATTTTCACGCATTCGGGCAGCAATTCGCGTGGCTGCTCTTCGTGCATGGCTATGATGTTGTCGCCTTGATAGCCGCTTTCCAAGAGAATGTTCTGCAGACCGATGATGTCATTGCGAGTGTACTTCAGCGACTTGAGGTGCCTTTCGTCGTACTTGTCGCAGGCCACCAGAAGCGCGTAACTTTTGCCATCTTTAATTGACTGAGCGGTGGCGGGTCGCGGTCCGAGGATGGTCAACGATCCAATCAAAAGCACTATCGAAAACAGCATGGTCGATTGCGGTCGGGAAACCATCCTGGCCAATCGGATCAAACGTTCGAAAAATTCGCACATCGGCATTTCGCAGC
>Ga0206868_10134_pt1 | contig 21286 bp, 12 predicted proteins | sample Alteio_BWOrgCont_38_FD_152901 | JGI IMG/M metagenome (GOLD analysis project Ga0206868, IMG submission 152901) | Enriched cells from forest soil in Barre Woods Harvard Forest LTER site, Petersham, Massachusetts, United States -... | ecosystem: Environmental > Terrestrial > Soil > Temperate forest >... | reverse complement strand
TCTTTCAAAAGCCATTTCTGACCGGCTACCTAAGACAGCATCATCCTCATTATCCTCATCTGCTGGCAAAGTACTATTATCATTATCATGCCAACCCCCATTTTGAAAAACTTTATACAACGCGATGACATCATACAAAAATCGCATACCAAATGCATTGACAATGTTTTCCATCTCCTTCTTCGTAAGAAAATAATCTGTACCTAAAATAATATAAAGAAATTTATAAAAATTAGGTGACTGATCTTGATCAGAATGATCAGGTGAGTTATCTTGATCATTATCGTCTTGCGTAAATTTTTCATCGCCCAAAATAGATTCGCCGTGGGAGCCTCCACTCTCCTCATCACTACCAACTTGCACTTGCACTCGCTCAGCGCTTTGTGATTTTTTTTGTTTCGCGTGTTCTGCCGCTTTATTTCGCATTGCAATAGCAATATCAATATCAGAATTGACGAATCTCTCAATAAGACTGAAGACATTGACACCAGACACTTCTGCGCCAGGAATCACACTTTCTTTTTTCATTAGATATTTAAAAATAGCTGCATACAGAGCAGACAAGCCTGGCACAAATGGAATTACCCCCACTTTTCCGTTATATTGGTAACGAAAATAAATCTCTTCCCTTGACTCAGCCTGTTTTAATTTTATAACATGCACGGTATGGTCGTTATCTGGAAAAACCTTGTCAAGCCCAAACTCTTGCAAAACTGAGTCACTATACTCTGTTGCTTCGCTAGGAAATAACTCAACCGATTCCAATTTAAATTTAAATTCATTGCGTAATGCCATATCCCCCTCCTCTTAAACCACAACGCGCCCATACGCATCATCAAACCGCACAATATCATCCTCCCCTAAATAGCTCCCTGATTGCACTTCAATAATTTCAAGATTCTCGTCAGCAGGATTCGCTAATCGATGCTTCGCTCCTTTTGGAATATAAGTCGATTCATTCGCTTGAATCGTAAATACTTCTTCCCCTCGCGTCACTTCCGCCACGCCGCTTACGACTACCCAATGCTCTGAACGATGTTGATGTACTTGCAAAGATAAGCGCGCGCCTGGTTTCACTGTGATATGCTTCACTTGAGAATAAGCGTTTTTATCAATCAATTCATAATAACCCCAAGGACGATACACTCTACGATGTAAATCAATTTCACTGCGTTGTTGTTGCTTCAGGTGCGTTACAATTTCTTTCACTTCTTGGCAACGATCTTTATGAGCCACCAACACAGCATCGGGCGTTTCAACTACGACATGATTATCTAATCCAATCACCGCCAGCATACGGCTTTCTGCACGCAAATAAGAATTATTCACTTGATGAGCAATAACATCGCCCTGCACCACATTTCCATTGTGATCTGTTTCCATCACATCACATAAAGCAGACCAAGAACCCATATCACTCCACCCTGCATTGAGCGGCACTAATACTGCATTTTGCGTTTTTTCCATCACCGCGTAATCAATAGAATCACTGGGACAAGCAGCAAATGCTTCCTGAGGAAGACGCAAGAAATCTAAATCGGTCGTGATGTTATTCACGGCATGCCGACACGCTTGCAGAATAGCAGGTGAATACTTTGCAAGCTCTTCCAAATAAGACATCGCCTGAAACATAAACATACCACTATTCCAAAAATAATGTCCCGACGCCAGGTACGCTTTTGCTGTCGCCTGATCTGGTTTTTCCACAAATTCCAACACAGGATAACCTTGCTCCGCATTCACATGGGACGCCGATTTAATATAACCATAGCCTGTTTCAGCGCGCGCTGGCACAATGCCAAACGTGACTAAATGGCCTGCTTGCGCATTCTTTTCAGCACAACGTACTGCAGTCACTAAAGCAGCTTCATCTCGAATAATGTGATCTGCAGGCGATACAAATAACGTAGGATTTTCTGTCTGTTGACTCAAATACAATGCAGCGACTGCTGCTGCGGGTGCTGTATTTTTACCGACTGGCTCTAACATAATAACCGCGTTTGTCACGCCAATTTGCTTCAATTGTTCTGCCACTAAAAATCGATGCTCTTGATTGCAAACGACAAGCGGGGTACCCACCGTTGCAATAGCTTGAATACGCAACACTGTTTCTTGCAATAAAGTATAACCACTCACTAATGGCAATAACTGTTTAGGATACGCACTCCTAGAAAGAGGCCATAAACGACTTCCCGAACCGCCTGCTAAAATAACAGGAAAAATCATGATGCCTCCATACACTATGCTAATCGCACCGACTTAAGATACAATCGCGCTATTGTATTCAATTTCACCTACTTTGACAAAGCATTATGCAAATCGGAATCGGGAGCACAAAGATCGAGCCTACTCTATGCCATGGCCATATCGACGGTATAGGGGTCTATGTTCAATACTTGCTGCAGCATTACAATAAACTCAATTATGCTGTCTTACCCGTGAGTTATCCCACCCTAAGGAACCCTTGGCGCAGAACATTATTACCAAACAGCACGCATTTTAATGCACCTTACCCTTTTGCAACAGCCATCTCATTAACTCCATTAGGCTCAAGGCTTAATCATGCCCTCGAAAAAAAAATCAATATTTTCCATGCCACAGACTATCTTATTCCCCGATTCAAAAAAATACCTGTCGTAGCGACCCTCCATGATGCCATTATGCTAAAACACCCTGACTGGTGTAATCCACGTTTTAGGCAATTCAAAAATTTTCTAATCAAAAGCTCTCTGCAATGGGTGGATCACTTCATTGCTATTTCTCAAGCGATGGTACCTGATTTAGTCGAATACTGGGGAGTCGATGAAAAAAAAATTAGCGTGGTACATCAAGCAGTATCCGATGAATGGCTAGAAAAAATTTCTGTCGAAGAAAAGGAATGCACACTGAAAAAGTGGCATCTTCAAAATAATTTTTTCCTGGCTGTCGGTACATTGCAACCCAGGAAAAATTTTCTTCGCATTATTCAAGCGTATGAATTACTACCGAAAGCGATACAAAAAGAACATAAGCTTGTACTTGTCGGGAAAGATGGCTGGCAATCTGATGCAATACGCCAAAAAATAACAGCAATGGCCGCTGATAACAAAGTAATATGGTTACAGTATGTCACACAAAAAGAATTGCGTATTTTATATCAAAGCGCAAAATTACTCTTATTTCCTTCGCTATCCGAAGGCTTTGGTTTTCCCATCTTAGAAGCATTTGCCTCCCACCTTCCCGTCGTGACTTCCAACACCACTTCTCTCCCGGAAGTGGCGGGTGATGCTGCCTACTTTGTAGATCCATCCAGTGTGGAAGAAATTTGCCAAGGGATGACTACTCTGGTAGGAAACCCTGCTTTATGTACAGAATTAGTGAAACGCGGCCAGGAAAGAGTGCGGGAATTTACTTTGAAGAAATGCGCAGAGGAAACGCTGAAGATATATCAAAGTCTGTTATGATTACACCCACATAGCCATGTCATTGCGAGCGAAGCGAAGCAACCCAGGCTTTTCAGCGCTGCTTTTGGATCTCGTCACCCACTATTCTCAGCGGCTTTCTGAAGCCTGGGTTGCTTCGCTTCGCTCGCAATGACAGTCTAATAATTACATTTTTTTTACTGAATAGTTATCATTTTCTATGATAAACTCATCACCTTCACAAAAGACATTTCTTAGGGGTACATTCATGCGTTACAAAGCAACCTTATCCAGCGTAGCATGCTTTCTGATCACTTTGTTAACCAGCACATTGGCTTCAGCTAACGCGGTCATTGCCGTTCCCACTCAGCCACAACAAGCCATCATTACCCCCAGTGCACCTAGCATTGACGCTAAAAGCTACATCTTAATTGACGCAAACAGCGGTAAAATATTAGCTGAAAAAAATGCCGATACGCACCTTGCACCCGCCAGCCTCACTAAATTAATGTCATTGTACGTTATTTCCGGCGCGCTCAAAAATGGCACTATCCATGTAGATGATAAAGTGCGCATCAGCACCAAAGCTTGGCAAACCGGTGGCTCACGCATGTTTGTTAAAGCAGGTGACGAAGTTCCGGTCAAAGATTTAATGCAAGGCATCATTGTCGCTTCGGGTAACGATGCTACCGTTGCCATGGCCGAGTATGTTGCTGGCACAGAAGAAGCATTTACCAGCGTGATGAATACACAGGCAAAAAATTTGGGCATGAATAATAGCCATTTTTTAGACAGCACGGGATTACCTAACCCTAACCATTACTCCACGGCGCGTGACTTAGCCACCCTATCCCAAGCCATCACACAAACCTACCCAGAAGACTATAAGCTGTTTTCTGAAAAATCGTTCACCTATAACAATATTCACCAATCTAATCGCAACCGCTTACTCTGGCATTACCAATATGCCGATGGATTAAAAACGGGTCATACAGATGACGCTGGTTATTGCATGGTTGCCTCTGCCATGAAAGACGGTACCCGATTGATTAGCGTCATTATGGGCGCTCCGAGCGACCAGGCACGTACTGAAGATTCCATCCGGTTATTAACCTATGGTTATCGTTTCTTTGAAACACACAAATTGTACAATGCCAATACTGAACTCACCCGTGCCCGCATATGGAAAGGCACCAGCAAAGAAACTGCCTTCGGTGTCAGTAACGATTTTTATGCAACAGTGCCTGCCGGACAATTTAAAAATATCCAAGCGAATATTCAATTGAATCAACCGCTGAAGGCACCTATCACGAAGGGACAAACCTATGGCACCTTGAATATTGTGCTCAACGGACAAGTGTTAGCATCACAACCACTCATCGCGCTTGCTAACAATACGAAAGGCGGCGCATTACGTAGCATGGCTGACTCATTAAGTTATAGCTACACCAAGTTCTTTTCACATTCTACTGAGAAAGCCAATAATGGCTAAGCAAGCTTCGCCATCCAAGCCCTCCTTACCTGATGAACAAAAAGGAGGGCTTGCTTTTCCTTGTGAATTTGTTATCAAAGTGTTTGGTCAAACCTCGGATGAATTTGAAGTTACCGTTCTCGCCCTCATCAAAAAACATCTACCCAACCTCGCTGAAAATGCTATACAAAGCAGGCCAAGCAAAGATGGCAAATACAGTGCACTTAGCATCACAGTCCATGTCGATAGCCGTGAACAATTAGACACTATTTATCGTGAATTAACCGCCAATCCTTCTGTGTTGATGGCGTTATGAACTCTGATACAGTGATTGTCCGCACGTTAGGCTTACAAGATTATCTCACCACTTGGCAAGCCATGCGACAATTGACGAATAACCGCAATGACAATACCATAGACGAGCTTTGGCTGTTGGAACATCCTGCTGTGTTTACACAAGGCCAAAATGGCAAGCCTGAACATATCTTATCGTCTGGCACTATTCCTATTATCCAGGCTGACCGCGGCGGCCAAGTCACTTATCATGGGCCAGGGCAGTTGATCGTTTATACACTGATTGACCTCAAGCGCAAGAAACTCAATGTACGCACTATTGTGACTCTACTGGAGCAATCCATCGTGCAACTGTTGGCAGACTATCACATCCAAGCGCAAACAAAATGTGAAGCACCAGGGGTCTATGTCAATGATAAAAAAATCTGTTCCATCGGGTTACGCATTCGTAAAGGATGCGCTTTTCATGGACTCGCACTCAATGTGGCAATGGATCTTGATCCCTTTTTACAAATTAACCCTTGCGGCTTCCCCCAACTCAAAATGACGCAATTGGTGAACCTCAATAAAGCTGTGAATATCACTACGTTAAGCCCAAAACTTGTTAGACACTTAACAACCAATTTAGGTTATACTAACGTCCTTACTGCATAGGCTCTATATGATATGGCACAAGAAAATTCTTATACCAAACAACGCGGCGCAGAAAAACTGGCGCGTATTCCAATAAAAATTGAACCTACAACAAACCCTTTACGAAAACCCGATTGGATTCGGATTCGTGTTCCCGCTTCGGGTGCTGTCACTGAGTTAAAAAATATACTCCGAGAAAATCGGTTAGTGACGGTTTGTGAAGAGGCTTCTTGCCCCAACCTCAATGAATGTTTCAGTCACGGCATCGCCACCTTTATGATCATGGGCGATAAGTGCACGAGACGTTGCAGTTTTTGTGACGTCGCGCATGGTCGCCCCGATCCGCTGGATCCCGATGAACCTATTCATTTAGCCAACACAATCGCCCAAATGGGGCTACGCTTTGTCGTGATCACTTCTGTCGATCGTGATGATTTACACGACGGCGGGGCAAGTCATTTTAGTGCTTGCCTTAAAGCCATTCGTGAAAAAAATCCTGCTATCAAAATTGAAACACTCGTGCCCGATTATCGTGGACGCATGGATATTGCCTTGGCTGCCACGTCACAAGAGTTGCCTGATGTATTCAACCATAATATCGAAACAGTCCCTCGACTATATAAACAAGCACGACCCGGTTCTGATTACGCGCATTCTTTGCAATTACTCAAAGAATTTAAGCGTCAATTTAAACATATCCCCACTAAATCAGGCATCATGCTTGGTTTAGGTGAAACAGATGATGAAATAAAACAAACTCTCATTGACTTACGTGCACATGACGTCGATATGCTCACGCTCGGACAATATTTACAACCCAGTAAATTCCATATGCCAGTCGCAAGGTATGTTACACCTGAGCAGTTTGAAGCATTCGCACAGCTCGCAAAAGAGTTAGGATTTACCAATGTAGCGAGCGGGCCGATGGTGCGTTCTTCGTATCACGCAGATAAACAAGCAGCGGGAGAGGCTGTTTCGTGATGATTGACTTTGCCAGCCCTATTCTTCAATGGTTAAACGCTAACCCACAGTTAGCCGGACTGGCTACTTTTCTCATTTCTGCTGCTGAATCCGTTGCCATTATTGGGACTATCGTTCCTGGGTCAGTCATGATGACAGCCATCGGCGCTTTAATTGGCGCAGGTATCATTCCATTTTGGTCTACCATGCTGTGGGCAATCTTAGGTGCGATCGCTGGTGATGGCATTAGTTATTGGGCAGGATCTCATTTCAAAAATCGCCTTCATTCTATTTGGCCTTTTAAAGCCCATCCTACTTTATTAGCCAGCGGAGAAATTTTTTTCGATAAACATGGTGCAAAAAGCGTGTTTATTGGACGCTTTGTAGGGCCTGTACGCGCGCTCGTTCCCCTTGTCGCGGGTATGCTCGGCGTCAAACCTCTGCGCTTTACTATAGCCAATATCACTTCTGCCATCGGTTGGGCACCCATTTATATGCTACCCGGTATTTTATTAGGCGCAGCATCCGTTGAACTGCCCTCTGAAGTCGCGACACGCGTCATCCTCATGTTAGTGTTAACGGGATTATTGATTATTTTATGTCTTTGGACGATCAAAAAAATCTTCGAATTAATTCAACAAGAAGTGAATGAATTTTTAACGTGGATATGGGGTACATTAAAAAAATCACGTTACTTTTATCTGTTGACCTCTGCACTGAAACACCATGATGATGCCAAAACACATGGCCAGTTAACGCTAGGATTTTATTTTATCCTCACCAGCATCGCACTATTATATTTACTCAGCATTGTTGCTTATCAAGGTTCGCAAAATATATTTATTAACCATGTTATTTTTCATTTTTTCCGCAGTCTTAGAACCCCTGCCGCAGACAACGTGATGCTATCAATCTCATTTTTAGGGGAAAAATATGTATTACTTCCCCTCTCACTCACACTGTTTGCTTGGTTTGCATGGAGCAAGCGCATGCACACAGCGTGGCATGTTCTTAGCCTAGGGATTCTCGCCGTAGTCGGCATTGAAGTGGCCAAATATTTCATTCACTCTCCTCGCCCGTGGGGAATTGTCAATGGCGATTATGGCAGCCGCTTTTCTTTTCCCAGCGGGCACACAACACTTGCCGTCATCTATTATTTTGCTCTTGCTTTATTATTGATGAAAACATATCACATTAAACGATACAGACAACCCATCTATGCTTTGGTGAGCATCCTGATCATAGCCATCAGCGTATCTCGTCTCTATTTTGGTGTGCATTGGTTCACAGACATCATCGGCAGTGGTTTATTAGGTGCCATTTTACTCATACTAGTTATTTTATCTTATAACCGTGGTACTGAAAAAACACTTTCACCTCGAGGCTTTGTTCTCACCACTTTTCTGACACTTTTGTTTACTTATACTGTTTCTATGCATTTTACCTTTCATAAATTCAAATCTGCTTACACCATGCTCCCGTGGCCGACCTACACGGTCTCTTTTGATGATTGGTGGCTACAAAAGGGAAACTACTTCCCTCTACATCGAGTCAACCGTCTTGGTCTGCCCGCAAAAATATTTAATGTACAATGGGTTGGCAACCTTCCGGATATACAAGCGCTATTAATAAAAAATGGCTGGGAAATTGCCCCAAAACATGATTGGCTGAGAGTGCTATATCGCATTACAGCAGTCAATAGCACTGAGCACCTGCCCCTTGTTTCACCCACTTATTTAGATAATGCACCCGTACTGGTACTCATTAAACGAGCTAACGGCAGCAATAAATTACTGGTCTTACGTTTATGGGATTCTCATATCTCTATCAAACACTCTACAAAACCAATATGGATGGGATCACTCGAGTTTGCACCCAGCACCTATAGCTGGTTATTCAAACACAAACATGCGAGCGAAGTCACACTCATGCCTACATTGTTACTAACCCCCTTCGCGAATCACTATAAAATTAAAAAAACAACGGTCAGCACCTTAGTTCATAAAAAAATGATTACTCAACCCATTTTATTAATTCGATAAAAACGGAGCATCACCCATGCCAGACTCTCTGATTCAATTAATGTTATTTTCCGCCAAAGCGATCATTATCGTCGTATTCATCTTACTATTATTGGCAGGTATCTTGGGCTTGCTCGGCAAAGGAAAAGAAAAACTCCATGGTAGAATAACGATTAAGAACCTCAATAAAAAATATAAGAAAATAAAGACTATTTTATTACAAGAAATATTGCCTAAAAAAGCATTCAAAACATACGTAAAAGAATCAAAAGCGGCTGAAAAAGAAAAAATCACTTCTCTCGAGAACAATCCGCAAAAAAATATTTTTGTTATTCATTTTCATGGCGATATTAAAGCATCTGCCGTCACTGCTCTACGCGAAGAAGTGACAGCTACACTCGAAGTCGCCAAATCCAGTGACGAAGTCATTGTATGCTTAGAAAGCACTGGCGGCATGGTGCACGCTTATGGATTAGCTGCAGCGCAATTATCACGCATTAGACAAAAGCAAATCCCACTGACAGTCATCGTTGATAAAGTGGCAGCCAGTGGTGGTTATTTAATGGCATGCGTGGCAAATAAAATCCTCGCAGCTCCTTTTGCAATTATTGGTTCTATCGGTGTCATTGCGCAATTGCCTAACTTCAACCGCTTACTCAAAGAAAAGCATATCGATTTTGAACAAATTACAGCGGGTAATTACAAACGTACTCTTACTGTATTTGGAGAAAATACAAAAGAAGGCCGCGATAAATTACGCCACGAAATAGAGGAAATCCATCAGTTATTTAAAAATCTCATTCACGAACACCGCCCTCAACTTGATATCCTTAAAGTATCCACAGGTGAAATTTGGTTAGGGACACAAGCACTTGAATTACAACTAGTAGATGCATTAACCACAAGCGATGATTATTTATTATCTTTATATAACCACGCTAATCTATTTGAAGTCAGCTATCATATTAAAAAATCGTTAGGTGAGAAAATTTTTTCGGGTGGGGTAACATTGTTGCGAAAGAATTCGATACCAGACCTAGCGAATACTTTGCCTTATATGGCCACCTATCTTAACCTTGATCTCAAACAACCCCACACCTGAGACTCACTGCCATTAAGTTAATGGTTTTGTTGCGCCACTGTCTTGAACTGTCACCTCTGACAGGTTAGAACACGTAATAAAGACATGCGCTCTTAAATAGGGCAAGGGACGTGTTTTTTGCGGGATAACACGTACCCTTAACTTAATGGTAGTGTACCTGAGACCCCGCACAAATGAGGACTGAGCTCAGTACTTGATCTAAATAAAAATTAATGATGTATTATTGACCTATATCAAGCAAATAAAATGAATAAAATCAACAATTGCTGTAGCATAAAAAAAAAAAATAACTACAATTTTGTCCCAGGATGTTTTCAATGCCACACTCACTTATCTGTGTGTTCACGGAAGTAATGATAACAAAAACTTAGCGCAAGGCATGTTTTTGTCAGTGAAGACAACGGTCGTTTTACTCAATGGATTTTATGCCGCATTTTTTTACAACAATGATATTAGGATAAACAATCTCAAGGAGGATTTTCTTTAATATGTAATTGATAGTTAGTAGGTGCATAAAAATGAAAACTAACAAATTGCTTCATTACGACCATTCCTTTGTACGCGATCTTAACCACCTTACTGTCACTCAGTTATTTGAACAACAAGCGGTAACTCATCGAAACAGAATAGCTATTCGCTATAACAATCAGCACATCACATATTATGAGTTAAATGCTAAAGCCAATATACTAGCTTATCATTTAAAAGCTTGCGGCGTTCAACGTAATACGATTGTGGCTCTTTATTTGGAGCGTTCCATCGAATTCATAATAGGCATGTTAGCTATTATAAAAGCAGGTGGCGCCTACCTTCCAATCGACGCCGATGGATGCCGTGACCGTAACAAAAAAATCCTGCGGAACAGCAAACCAATTAAGATCTTAACTAGCGATATAACACACCCTATTTTGGAAAAAGAGAAAGTATCTTTCATCGAGCATAAATTACTAAAAGTGGCTTCATTTTTTCATGAAGCCAATCAAGATAACAGACTGAATCCCGTTCAGATTCATTCAACAGAAGATATGATGCATGTTATTTACACCTCTGGCTCCACAGGGGAACCTAAAGGATGCATGATCCCTCACCGCGGCGTAGTCAGATTGGTAAAAAATACTAACTATATCCAATTCACAGCGAATGATTGTGTTGCACAAATGGCAAATGCTGCTTTTGATGCAATGACATTTGAAGTATGGGGTGCTCTATTAAATGGAGCAAGCCTATATATTATTCCTCGCTTAGTCGTATTGTCTCTATCTGATTTGAGTGCCACAATAAAATTGAACAAAATATCGATTGCTTTGATTACACCCGCCTTATTAAATCTGCTTGTAAAAAATTTCCCCGATGTTTTTGACAATCTGCGCTATCTCCTATTTGGTGGTGAAAAAGCCAACCCAGAAATAATAAGAACTCTTGTAGAAAGGCGAAAACAGTGCCATTTATTAAATTTGAAGTTGATTAATGCATATGGGCCTACAGAATGCTCGACTATTGCCACTGCTTGTAGTGTTGAAAATACCACCGACCTTACTCGGGAAATTCCTATTGGCCACCCTATTTCCAATACAACCACTTATGTGCTTGATAAACATCTTAGGCCTGTTCCTCCAGGGCAAATCGGCGAACTATATCTAGGTGGTAATGGTTTAGCTCTAGGTTATCTCAATGATCCAACAATGACTGCTGAAAAATTTATCCAGGCACCGTGGAACATAAAGGAAAAGCTTTATAAAACAGGCGACTTAGTTCATCTAGAACCTATGAGGGGTCTTATATTTTTTGGCCGACAAGACGAGCAGCAAAAAATAAATGGTGCTCGTGTCACGGTAACAGAAGTCGAGGCATCTATCCTTAAATACAAGGCCATTGATCAGGCTGTTGTTAAAGTAGAACATGATGAAGAACGGGGTAATTATTTAGTGGCTTATGTGAGTTTGTATCCCTCCATGCCGTTTAATCACCTTGCATTCTATCATTTTTTACAGTGCAAGTTGCCCAGTTATATGTTGCCAACCAAAATAATTCAGTTAGATCATATACCTATCACGGCTAACGGCAAAATAGATAGAAAGCACTTATCCGAACAACAAGGTAAGGATATTTCGTATGCAACAGTATGTTCTGCATTAGCGGGAGGTCAATATAGCGATATTAGCCATCCACTCGAACAACAAATGGTAGATATACTAAAAAATATTTTGGGCATCTCAGCGATCAGCACAAAAGTCAATATATTTGATCTTGGTGCACGCTCTCTCATGATAGCGACGTTTTGTGTTAAACTAAATACTACCTTGGAAGACACCAAAAAAATCACCGTGACTGATATATTCGCCTATCCTACTGTTCGTTCACTTGCTAATTATATTAATAATAAAGAAGACAACAAAGTCGTCGCACTCAATATGAAAAATAATCGTGCGGATCTGCAACGAAAAATACTTATTGCCAGAAAAGAACAACATGTCAATCTCTAATAAACAGTGGGATCAAGAGCCTGCATTAACAGATGTCGCCATTATTGGTATGGCAGGACGATTCCCAGGCGCTAATCACATTGACCAATTTTGGAAAAACATGGTCAATGGCCTTGAAAGTATCAAACAATTTAGCAAAGAAGAATTAAGAGCGGCGGGAGAAAATGAAGCTCTCTTAAATAATGCACAGTATGTCAGAGCCAAAGGCATAGTCGATGATATCGAATGGTTTGATGCTTCCTTTTTTGGATTTAACGCACAAGATGCACGTATCACAGATCCTCAACAAAGGTTATTTCTGGAATGTAGTTGGGAAGCATTGGAGTCCGCCGGTTATGCGCCAGAGAAATTTGACGGCTTGATTGGCGTCTATGCAAGTATGGCAGACAGTTCTTATTTGCAACATAATCTTTTGAAAAACAACACATTTATACAATCATTAGACTGGCTTCAGACACGCATGGCAACCAGCATAGCCACTTTAAGTACACAGGTTTCCTACCGTCTTAATTTAAAAGGCCCTAGTGTTAATGTTGCAACTGCATGCTCCTCTTCACTGGTTGCCATTGCCACTGCTTGCAGATCGCTCATTGATTATGATTGCGATATGGCTATTGCAGGTGCATCAACAATAGCCGTGCCACAAACACGAGGTTATCTTTTTCAAGAAGGTGGAATAGAGTCACCCGATGGTCATTGTCGAGTGTTTGATATCCATTCAAAAGGAACCGTTTTTAGTAATGGCGTAGGTATCGTCATTTTAAAGCGTTTGCAAGAAGCAATAAGAGATGGTGATACTATTTATTCAGTCATCAAAGGGTGGAATGTCAATAATGATGGCGCAGACAAAGCAGGGTTTGTTGCGCCCAGCGTGAATGGGCAAGCACAGTGCATGGCTGGGGCATTGGCTCTCGCCAATATTGAGGCTGACTCAATCAGCTATATAGAAACACACGGCACAGGCACCACGGTAGGTGATCCAATAGAGCTGCGTGCAATGACCAATGCATTTAGCATGACTACAGATAAAAAAATGTTCTGTGCGATTGGCTCCGTTAAGACTAATATTGGTCACACTGATATAGCAGCAGGCATGCCGAGTGTGATAAAAGTAGCGCTTGCTTTAAAAAATAAAGTGATACCCCCAACTTTACATTATACTCAACAAAATCCAGCTATTAACTTTGCGGATACGCCTTTCTATCTTAATACACAATTACAAAATTGGGATTTTGGGCATTTACCGAGGCGTGCCGGTATCAATGGGTCTGGCATAGGCGGAACCAATGCTTTTTTAATCTTAGAAGAATATAATCAATTACCACAAAAAAATCTAAGCCGACCTTATCAATTATTCTTTTTGTCCGCTAAAACGAAAACCAGTTTGCAACAAATAACGAAAAATCTGCAATCTTATTTAACAATGATAAATAGCCTAGAAGAATTAGCAAACGCTGCGTTCACTCTACATGTCGGAAGAGCAGATTTTAATTATCGCCAATTTTTTATTTGCAAAGATACACAAGAGGCAATCACTCTATTAAATGAGTCGCCAGCAGATCAGATGTTTATGCACCATCAGCAATCGAATAACCCGGCTAAAGTCACTTTTATGTTGACGGGCCAAGGATCACAGTATGTCGGGATGGCCACTGAATTATATCAGGGTGAACCCGAGTTTGCGAAATGGATAGATATTTGTTGTGATCACTTAGACCATGATCTGCAACAAGCAGTGCATGCTCTTATACTTGGCACAAACAAGAAAAACACTCACCTCCATAGCACTGCTATCGTGCAACCTGCATTATTTATTGTTGAATATGCTCTCGCTAATTTACTAATCCATTTTGGCATACAGCCTGCAGCAATGATTGGACATAGTATAGGAGAATACGTGGCGGCTTGTTTAGCAGGTGTCATGGACTTAACGGATGCCTTGGAACTAGTCTGCCGACGCGGGCATTTAATGGCTAAAACTGCCGCAGGAGCGATGTTGGCTATACCACTGAGCGAAAATGAATTGGGCTCCTCCTTGCCACAAGATGTGTCTTTAGCAGCCATTAACTCACCTGATAGTTGCGTTATTTCTGGTACAGAGCAAGCCATTGCTACACTCGAAAAAAAATATCAACAACAAGGGATTGTCACACGTCGGCTCAATACTTCTCATGCTTTTCATTCGCACCTTATGGAACCTGTACTCAGTGATTTTCGTGCGGCTTTCGATCATATCCATTTAAAAAAGCCGACCATTCCTTTTATTTCTAATGTGACTGGCACTTGGATTACTGTTCAAGAAGCCACTAATCCCGACTATTGGGTCAATCATTTAAGACAGACGGTACAATTTTTACAAGGATTAGAAACATTAATTAAGGAACAATACACTATTTTTCTTGAAGTGGGGCCAGGCAAAACATTGACGAATTTTACACTCGCATTAATCAAAAAAAATGCTGCTTTCTGTATTCAAAATAGCTTGCCTCGTGCTAAAGACGCCATCCCAGCACAAGCCTGCTTCTTACAAGCGTTAGGACAACTTTGGTTATATGGCTTAAAAATTAATTGGCAGACATTTTATAGCCATGAAAAGAGACAACGTGTTGCTTTACCAACCTATCCTTTTGACCGACAATATTATTGGGTCACAGCAGATCCACAGATAGAAAATGTATCTTCAAAAGAGAAGAAACCCTACCCTCAATGGTTTTATGAACCTTCTTGGACAAAGACTTCTTTTCAATGCGAAGCTATTCATGAAAATCACTTCTCTATTCCTCATTGCTGGATCATTTTATTGGACAATCAAGGCGTTGGTGCAGCAATAGGTGACATCCTTACCCAGTATAATCAACTCGTCATCCTGGTAAAACCAGGGCAACAATTTACTCGTCTGCAAGATACCCACTATGAAATCAATTTCCACGAAAAAGCAGATTATATCAGTCTGATAACAGCGATTAACCAAGTAACCTCTTTACCATTTTGCTTAATTAATCTACTACCGCTGACTGAAGAACATGATATGACTAATCTGAATATCGCAGAAGTAGAAAACACGATGACATCTAGTTTTTATAGCACTTTATTTTTTACACAAGCTATCACGGAACAACAATACAATAAGCCAACTAATATCTTAATTGCAGGAAATGAAATATATTCTGTGTTAGGCGATGAAAAAATTTATCCTGCAAAAGCAACAGCGATTGGCCCTTGTAGGGTGATACAACAAGAGCAACCTCTATTTAAAATTAAAATAGTAGATTTAATATTAGATGATTTGGTATCTGAAAAGAGTCGAACCGCATTATGTCATCAACTTATTTTAGATACATTGCAGATACCTCATGCCTACAAAGAAAATAATATTGCCTACCGTAAACAATTTCGATGGATACAAGATTTTCGACCAGTCACTTTACTGCAGACAACTAGCCAACCTTTAAGACTCAGAGAAAACGGCGTTTACTTGTTTACAGGTGGTTTAGGGGGAATTAGCCTGACTTTAGCTGAAAAAATAGCACTCACTGTCAAAAAAGCGCATTTCATATTGTTATTTCGATCCGATTTTCCAAAACAATCTGAATGGCAACATTGGCTAACGAACCACCCTGCAACAGATCCAACTAGTAAAAAAATACAGCAGTTACTTAAAATAATTCAGCTAGGAGCAGAAATTGTTTTATATCAAGTGGATATAACTCATTTATCTCAGCTAGAGACCACTATTCAGAAAATGAAACAAAAATTCCCTATTCTGCACGGCGTTATTCATGCTGCTGGTATAGCCGGCGGTGGCTTGGCGCAATTAAAAACCGCCGATATGGCAAACAAAGTATTAGCACCCAAAGTCATCGGCACATATCTATTAATGCATTTATTGCAGCATGAATCACTTGATTTTGTGATGCTATGCTCCTCCATCAGTTCAGCGCTTGGCTTAGTTAGCCAAGTCGATTACTGTGCTGCCAATGCATGCTTAGATGCATTCTCTCAGTCACTTTATTTTAATAAAAAAAACACCTTATGCGTGGCTATTAGCTGGAATACCTGGAGAGACGTCGGGATGGCCTTTGAAACAGACAGCCCGACGGACATGCGGCTCTCTAGTCAATATAATTCCATTTCTCCTGCAGAAGGTGCCACTATTTTTATTGATGCACTCTCTCATCCTTACAATCACTTGGTGATATCTACTATCGATCTGAACGCGGCAATCCATATAAATAACGACCACAATACAACTCATTCTTCTCACGTTTTAACGAGAAATGATACCGTTTCTGAAGAGAGAGATACCTACATTCCGCCACAAAATAACATGGAGATGACCTTAGCAGAGATTTGGCAAGAAATATTAGGAATTAGTAAAATTGGTATGCTAGATGACTTCTTTTTGTTAGGAGGCCACTCGCTCGCTGCACTAAAAATGTTAAACAAATTAGAAAATAAAATTGGCATTAGGCTGAGTCTTCAATCTTTACAAGAAGCAAAAACAATCCGAAAACTGGCAGCCATCGTTACACCTGCATTACCAAAAAATACCACAAATCATTCTTCTGTCATTGTACCTATACGTTCTGATGGTCACTATCCACCTTTATTTTTGATGCACCCTGTTGGCGGCAATGTTTTTTGCTATTTACCTTTAGCAAAACATCTTACATTTGATTGTCCTATTTATGGGTTGCAAGATCCAAGTTCAGATCATGGAAAAATGATTTATACTAGTCTTGAAGAGATGGCTACTTATTATCTGCAAGCTATTCAACAAATCCAGCCTAAAGGGCCTTATTTGCTGGGTGGTTTGTCATTTGGTGCAACATTATCTGTTGAAATAGCTAAGCAATTGTATCAACAAGGAGAACAGGTAAGACCTCTTCTGTTATTTGATGGGTGGGCAAAGTTTTCTGAAGAGCAGCATATTAAAAAAGTTTTTATAGAAGCGATGTTACACTCAAGCAACAGCATAGCATGCGATGAACACTTCGCTCATATGAGTTGGGAAAGGATGCTCTTGCTATTAAACTACTCAGTGCCTACAATACATCAGAAATTAATACTCTTTAAAGCAGCAGAGTTATTGCCTGAATATAAACGAATTAATAATGCTTATAATCATTGGGTTCAATTTTCTAATAAAAAAAACATTGAACTCTACATAACACCAGGGAACCATGAGACCATACTGGCTGAACCTCATGTAATGACACTCGCTAATACATTGAATGCAGTTTTACCTAGAATAGTAGAACATGAGCCCTTCTTAACAACGGAGACCTAAGACGATGACTATTAAACATAATAATACATGTACTGCCATCCGTTCTACCGCAGAAGGGCATATTTTATTGGATAACATTGTCTATGGTATGCCATGTTTTGTATTTTGGAAAGACATTCATTGTATTTATCTAGGCTGCAACGATTTAACAGCAAATCTTTTAGGGTTATCTTCGAGAGAAGAAATTGTTGGAAAAACTGATTATGATTTTGGTTGGGATAAAGAAATTGTCGATAAATGTAGAAAAACTGATGAAAATATAATAGCGACTGGAACGCCTAGTTATAACGTGGAAGAGGTCATATCTACTAAGAAAAAGGGTGAGCACATCCTTCTTACCAATAAAATGCCTGTGTTTAATCAAGCTAACAAAGTAGTTGGTATTGTAGGCATTAGTATTGATATCACTGAAATTAAACGCGTAGAACTTAATTTAAAAGCAGCTAAAGAAGCCGCTGAAGAAGCAAACAAAGCAAAATCTAATTTTATTGGCAATATGAGCCACGATATTAAAACACCTTTAGCTGGCATCATCGGCATGGCTGAATACTTATCCTATACGCTTGAACGTCCAGAAAGTATTGATTTCGCGCAGAATATTGTAGAAGCTGGACGACAATTACTTGTTTTTTTTGATAATTGTATAGAAGCAATCAAAATAGAAAATACAGCTATTACAAATTTGAAAGAGCGTTTTAGTCTAAAAGAAGTTGTTGATGAAATCATTGCCATGTTCAAACCTGCGATAAAAAATAAGGCGCTAGCGGCTTATGTACACTATAACATCAACGTACCTGAATTATTTGTAGGTTCACGTGCCAATATTTTCCGCATACTAATGAATTTAGTCGGTAATGCAGTTAAATTTACTCACATAGGTTCTATTACTTTGAGCGTTGACTTAGAGGAAAATGTGACAGATTCCAACATGGTTAAAATAAATATTACCATTGCAGATACTGGCATAGGCATTCCGCATAATATGCACGAAAGTATTTTTGATCGCTTTGTCGCGTTAAAACCTTCCAACAAAGGAACGCCAACAACAGGTAGTGGCCTTGGACTCTTCCTTGTAAAAGAATTGGTAGAAATGCTCCGAGGCAGAGTATCTTTGACTAGTCAGGAAAATCATGGCAGCAAGTTCACTGTGATTCTGCCGTTAGAAGTGGCTGAAAAAACAGATAGCAACCATGAACAGGATCGTATTTATTTAGGACACACTCAAACACACACTAAGCGAGTGATAACAGGCAAGACAGAAGAAAGCTCCTCTGATACAGAGAAAAAAGAGACATCTTATCCAACGCAGCTATTGTTGATAGAAGATAATATACTCGCCCAAAAAATAGCGCAATCGATGTTAGCCTCTTTAAATTGTAAAGTAGATTTAGCCGATTGTGGTGGACAAGCTTTGAAACTATTTTCTGCCGGTAAATATAATTTAATCTTTATGGACATTGGCTTGCCTGATTCTTCCGGGTACGAACTAGCTTGTCATTTTCGCCAGACAGAAAAAGGCAGTCCGCATCGAGCACCAATTATCGCATTAACTGCTCATGTGGATGATGACATCAAAAAAGAATGCATTGATGCGGGCATGGATGATATTTTAAGTAAACCTTTGTCATTAGCACAGGCAAGGTATTTGCTTAACCGCTATACGCTGGCTGCACACAAATGAGTTTTGCCCAATACAATAGTCTCAGACTCATCTTTGCAAGCAACGCGAAGCAATCTGAACTTTTGAGAGGCGATTGTCGCTCCCGGGATGGCTTTTTCTTCAACCTGAAAGCCTGACAAAAGAAAAAATAGAGCGTACAATGCGTGCCAGATAGAATTTAAAAATATAATTCGAAGGAGAAATACCATGCCCACCACTGATAGAGAAGATACAGACCTAGAGCAAGTCGTTAATTATTATCTCGACCCAAAAAATTTACCAACGCGTGGTTACGAAAAAAGAAAACAATTTATCATGATGAGTGTTGCCGTAACCGGCGCTGGCCTTTATGTTGTTCTTGCTCAAAACTATGCGAAAAGAATGCATCGTATGCATGGTGATACAGCGCCCTCCCCCATACATTATATTCTTGGAAACTGCTTATCTTCATTAGCTTTCTTATATAATTCAACAGATTTCTTTATTTCTGCAAGGGATGGTGAAAAAATACCAGAAAAATTATCTCAACTACTCGAAAGCCCTTATTCATCACCAACGACACAAATCTTACATGATACAACAATTGCCACTTTGTCTGCTATTTCATCTATACCGATTGCAACACTCAGCTTCATTTATCATGCCGAATGGATGTCTCCTTCACTTGTTTGGGTACAAACTGTCGTCACTGAAATTGATAACACTTTGATGCACTTTCTTCCTATCTATCTAGCGTTTAAAAATCCCCTTTACCGTTTTCCCATATTACCATTCGAGTACGCGTACTCGTGTTACCGTTCGCGTCGAGAAACAAGCGATGAACTCGATCAACAAAGTCAAAATGAAAGATATTCTACCATTAAGCAAACACTCATTAACGAACTATCCAAGGCACAAGCAAAAATTCAACTGGAGACAACCACATTTAATCCACGACAGCTAGAATATCGTATTGAGTTGAATGAGGATTTAAGAAATATTTTGGGTGACCATACACAAAAAACTGATCTGGAAGAACAAAAAGCGACTTCTTATAGTACGCTTATGGCGTATGCCAACGCAAACCGCGCTCCCTCCCCCAAATATAACCCCATCATTGGCGCCATATGCTATGGCACCGGCGCTGTTTGGGTCACCTCTAGCTGCATTGGCTATGTAGTGCAGCCTATTAATGCACTGACTGCGTTAACAGGGAATCAAATCAAAGGGTTATTAATTAGTTTACCATCAGCGTATTTTTTAACGGTATTACTCGCTTTTTTTGGCGGAACCTCTTTTGGAAGAGCCTATCAATATTTTACGTCGTGGGGACAGGATCAAGTTAAAATTCCTTTGGAATTTAAGTTATATCCTAAGACAGCCGTAGCATGTGTAGCAATGTCCCTCTATATCACTTATTTCTCTTATGCAGGCGCAAACGAATTAATCTATACCAATTTCACAGAAAAAGACTTTGGAGGTATTCGCCCTTACCTGTTATTCTTTGCGGAAAGTGGGGTTATGTTTTTAACAATGTCTTCAATGCTTGATCTTTCACGTTTGCTTCTTAATAAAATGGCTCTTCACTATGGCGATGCTCAAACGAAAAAGCTTGTGCAGATAGATACTATGATTAACCAATTGAAAAATGGCATTCAAATGATGAATGGGGAAAAATTGGCTACATCACTGAAGACGATGCCTGCTAAATCCAATACCACTGCTGTTAATTCAGCTCTGAAGGAGCCGGCTGCTGACGAAACTACCCCTTTATTATCATCGCCATCGAGAAGAAAAAAAGAAAGTTATTGTGGTTGTCTCAGCCGCCTTTTTGCTCGACTTTCTTCTTCCTCTTCGAACCCACGTAATGGAGATCCATTAGAGCATAAATCACAAAGCCTTAAACGAGCATAACAGCAATGTGTTTTAACCTGTCATTCCTCACCCTAGAAAACAGGTTTTTGTTACATGTCCTAATACTGTCATCCGGCA
>Ga0206868_10121_pt2 | contig 21382 bp, 18 predicted proteins | sample Alteio_BWOrgCont_38_FD_152901 | JGI IMG/M metagenome (GOLD analysis project Ga0206868, IMG submission 152901) | Enriched cells from forest soil in Barre Woods Harvard Forest LTER site, Petersham, Massachusetts, United States -... | ecosystem: Environmental > Terrestrial > Soil > Temperate forest >... | reverse complement strand
CGCCCTGTGGAGCGATTTCTGGCGCGGCAGCATCTATTACGATATCGAGGACGTCGGCATTTCTCTCAATAGCGGCTGGCATGGGAATCAGACTGACTATGGCGGGTCAGGTCCCTTTCCTATCGGCGGAAATACTGTTGATGCAAATGTTCCCAATGCCATCCTGCAGCAAACCGGCGACCATCTTTTCAACCGTTTTGGCGGCTCGCTAACTTACGATACGCGCAACAGCCTGCAACTCCCCAACTGGGGGCAGTTGACGGAATTAGACCCCGAATTAAGCGTCGGCGACCAGACGTTTTATAAGATCCAGCTAAAGACTGCATGGTTTTTCCCGAGTCCTTTTGCTAAACTGGCTCCGAGCTTTTTCTCCGGGCACGTTCTCGAGCTGGACGGCCACATCGGCGTGGCCCGCAGCATCAGCGGCGGGGATGTTCCGTTTTATGACCGTTATTTCCTGGGCGGCATCTATGACCTGCGCGGATTCAAATACCGGAATATCGGCCCTCGTGAAATCGACGAAAACAATCCTCCCAATGTTTTCAACGAACCTATCGGCGGCGATAGCTACTGGGACGCCACTTTGGAATACAGCCTGCCCATCTTTCAGATGCCGGGCGGCGCTGGATTGCGTTTCGCTGTCTTCTATGACGTCGGCTCCGTCGGCCAGGGCTCTTATACCTTCAGCGGAAATTTTAATGACGATTGGGGATTGGGATTGCGCATCAATATCCCCAAACTTGGCCCGTTGCGCCTCGACTACGGCATTCCCATCTCGCATGATCAATATAACGGGTCGTCCGGCCAGTTCCAGTTCAGCGCTGGCTACCAGCATCCATTCTGATATGAACGAGCGGTCAAAAAATATGACGGTTGCGCCCGCTGGCGGACGCGCGCGCGCGTGGCTTCTCGCCGGCCTGCTGCTGGCCTTCTTCGGCCTGTCGGCCCTGGCACAAAACATCTTGCCCTCCAGCCTGCCTCTTTATTTTGAAGCCAATAAAGGCCAAACCGAATTTCTTTCCCATGGAAACGGCTATGAGTTTCATATCTCTTCCACTGGCGCGCGGATGGCCCTCCGCCAGTCCGGCGCCGGGGTGGCTATGGCCCAAATGGAATTTCCTGGCGCAAACACCCGTGCGCAAATCGGGGGCGTCGGAGAACTGTCCGGCAAGATCAATTATCTGATTGGCAGTGATTCGTCCAAATGGCAAATCGGTCTGCCGACCTTTTCCCAGGTCCGCTTGGCGGAAATTTATCCGGGCATTGATTTGGTTTTCCACGGCAACCAGCAACAGCTCGAATACGATTTCAACGTCGCCCCCGGCGCAAATCCGGATGTCATCAAAATCCGCTTTGATGGCGTGGACAACATTTCCCTGACACCCCAGGGTGCCCTCGTTTTAAAATTAGGCGCGAGTGAAGTCCAGCAATCCGGCCCGGAAATTTATCAAACCATCAATAGCGCGCGCAAAATCATCTCCGGGGGATACCGGCTGCTGGATTCCCATACCGTCGCGTTTGAAATGGGTGATTATGACCATTCGCAGCCTTTGGTGATCGATCCGGTTTTGAGCTATTCCACTTATTTCGGCGGCACCGCGAACACAGAAGGTTTCGCGATTGTATTGAACACCAATAGCATTGCCGGAGCGCCCAATGGCACTATCTATATTGCAGGCCAAACTCTCTCCAAACAATTTTCCACTTCTGGCGCTGATCAAACTAATTTTGATGGCGGCCAATTTAATGGCGATGCCTTTGTCGCCAGGTTCAGCAACCCCGCCACCAATTTAATCTATTTAACCTATCTGGGCGGTAATTTAGACGACGCCGCGTTCGGTCTGGCCGTCGATACCAATGGCGACGCGTTTATAGCTGGCTACACAGATTCGACGAATTTTCCAACCACGAACGCGATTTACCCGAAATTGACGACGACTTACAGTGTGGAGTTCGGTGAATACCCTGGAGACGCCTTCGTGGCCGAACTGTATCCCAGCGGTTCAAATTTGGTTTATTCGACTTATCTCGGCGGCTCCAATGCCGCCATCAGTTGCGCCGATGCCGTGGCGATCGACTCCTCGGACAATGCCTACGTCGTTGGCTTTACCTATTCAACCAACTTTCCATGCACCAACGCGATGCAAAAAACCTTTCAGGGAACCAATACGACGATTGGTCTTAATGCCAATGCGTTTGTCACCGAAATCGCGTCCAATGACGCAAGTCTCGTTTTTTCATCATATTTGGGCGGGACCAACCTCGATATCGCGAGCAGTGTTTTTGTCGACGTCAGCAACAACGTCTATGTGGCTGGCTACACCGCCTCATATAATTTCCCGGTCTGGAATGTACCGACTAATTTGCCTAATGGCCGCCTCCTCAACGGTGCGACTAATCTAAACGGCTATGGCAATTTTGACGCCTTTGTCACCAAATTCCCCCCGCTCACCAATTCGGTTTCTGTCATTACGAACGAGTATTATTCCACTCTTTTGGGCAGCACGAATACCGACGAAGCGTTTGGTATTACCGCCGACCCCTCCGGCTGCGCGTATGTAACCGGCTTTACCACCTCGACGAACTTCCCCAATACCTTTACGCTGACGAACATGTCCTACCTCGTCACCAACGGCCTTTCCGCTCCATTCGGCATGACCAATGTCTTTTTGACCAAAATCGCCGCCAATGGCTCGAACGTCGATTATTCGGTTGTTTTTGGCGGCAGCTATGGCGATATCGGCCGTGGGGTCGCGGTGGATTCCGCGGGCGATGCGTTCGTTGTCGGCTACGAATCTTCCACTAATTTCCCGGTCGTCAATACTTTTGGTCCCTTGTCCGCGACCAATTCCGGCGGAGGGACTTACTTCGTGGATAACGTCTTCGTCACAGCGTTCAATCAGAATTGTTCCTCCGTCAGCTATTCCGTCCTCCTGGGCGGTAATGAGTCGGTCTACGGTTACCAGGATTCTTTTGGCTATGGCATCGCCGTGGATGCCTCCGATAACGCCTATATCACCGGCCAAACCGCCGCCACAAATTTCCCCACCGCCAATGCGCCGAAATTTGCTCTGGCCGGCACCAATACGGACAACGGCCTGTTCCTCAACGGCACCAATGACGCTTTTGTGTCGGAAATCCTGTTCTCCAACCCGGCGCCGCAAATCATAGTTGGTCCGACCAACCAGTCGGTGGAAGTCGGCGGTAATGTGACTTTCGTCCTCGTGGCGACGAATATGAACTCGACGCTCTTGCTGTACCAGTGGCAGTACACAAACGCAGCGGAAACGAATGCGACCGAAATCTTCACCAATCTCGTGAATGGCGGCAACATCAGCGGCGTCACCAGCAATATCCTCAGTATTACAAACGTCACGACCAATGACGCCGGCTTCTATTCTGTCATCGTCTCCTATGGCTCAGGAACCACGAATTTCGACGTCACTTTATACGTCACTAATTCACCGCTGATCACATCGATCTCGCCCAGCCAAACGAACATCGTGGGTTCAACCGTGAGTTTTGTTGTCACGGCCATGGGCGTCCCGCCCCTGCATTACTCGTGGTCCACAAACGGGGTCACTCTCGTCAATGGCGGCAACATCAGCGGCGCCAACACCAATATATTGACCATTACTGATGCGCAACTGAGTGATACTGCCACTTATCAGGTGGTCGTCGCTAATGCCTACTCTCCTCCGGCCACGGGCACAGTCAGTCTGGTTGTGACGGCGGCGCCCATAATCACCACTCCGCTGACGAATCAAATCGTTGGCCCCGGTTATGTTGTTCCTTTCGCCATCACAGCCGTTGGCGAGCAGCCATTGCATTACCAATGGCAGACCAATGGGATTATCCTCACCAACAATGCTCATTACGGCGGCGCGAATACCAACATCCTGACCGTCACCAACACGCAGCCAAAGGACACGGCCACTTATACGATCATCGTCACCAATTCCTTTGGCGCGGCTAGCAATAGCGCGACGCTGACTGTTTTGGCGACGCCGGAATTCACCAGCGTCGCTCCCGCAGTCGGAGGTATTGCTAATGGCCTGGTATTCAATGGCGTTGGCGGCACTAATGGCGGCTACTTTTATATTTACGGCACAAGCAACCTGCTTCTCACGCCGATCTCGTCAACGTGGGATTATATTGGAGCCGAATATTTTGGCAGCCAGGGCCAATTTAGCTTTACCATCACCGGCCTGACCAACTGGTCGCAGGAGTTTTTCATCATCCAACAGCAGTAACCCCTTCTGATTGTCCCCGTCCTGCGATTCTTCATTCATCATTCTTCCTTCAAAAAATAGGGGTAGTGACGAACTATAAAATTTCGCCTTCCATGCTAAAATCCTCGCACGGTGGACTATTGTGTTCATCCACGCACTCGTGCGTTGTTCTTTGACATTTTGATGGGGGAAAAGGGCTGCGATGGCTCCTCCCTCTCCCAGCGGGAGAGGGGTCTCTAGCGAGCGTGGCGAGCGCCATTTCTTATGTTGTTCATTCGTGGGTGAGGGAGAATTGTCCAAACTGGTATGCATGACACCATACGCCTCACTCCGGGCTGCTTCGCCCTATTTCGCTTTAGTTCGCCCTATTTCGCACCCTCCCCCCGGGGGGGAGGGGCAGTCCAAAGACAAAATTGCCAAACGAACCCAAATTGAAAGTCGTAAGGCATTGCAAATCAGAAAGATGCACAAACAGAGTTTGGCTTCGTTTCCAAAACGAACCCATTTCCATTTTGGGGGTCACCCCTCTTGGGAAGGCCCGCTCAATTTTCAGTTGGCTTTTACCCCGGATTTTGTTTTCATTAGAAAATGAGAATTTTGTTCCGCACAGTATTCACCGCAGTCGCCCTGCTGGCGCTCTCGGGCGTCCCGGCCCTGGCGCAGACGAAAATCGGCACCGTGGATTTGAAGAGACTCTTTGATAATTATTACAAGACCAAGCTGGCCACGACGGCCATCCAGGAACGGGCGGACGACCTCCAAAAGGACTATGCCAGCATGGCCGACGACCTCAAGAAACACGGCGACCAATACGAGGCGACCCTGGAATCGGCCAACGACCCCGCCATTTCCGATGACGAGCGGGCGCACCGCAAACAGGCCGCCGCCGATGAGCTCAAGCAGTTGCAGGATTCCAAAGCCGCAATCGACCAGTTCCAGCGGCAGGCCCAGGTGACGCTCGGCGACCAGAAACAGCGCATGCGCGACAACATCCTCGCCGACATCAAAAAAGTCGTGGCCGAAAAAGCCAAAACCGCTGGCGACACCCTCGTGCTGGACACCGATGCCGAGACCATTGATGGCACGCCGGTCATCGTCTTTGGCGTCGGCGACAATGATTTGACGGATGACATACTTAAGGAACTAAACGCTGCCGCGCCCCCGGACATGCCCGATACCACCACGACGCCGGTGTTCCTGTCCACGAATACCCCGCCTTATAGCACGCTGCCGGGCTCCAGCCTGCCCGGGGCGGCCCCCGCCAACCCCTAGCCGCCGCGCCGCACAACCAATTTATTTTCCATTTCCCCTTGCTTCGCGGCAACGGGCGCGTATAATGCGCGCTCTTTTGAATTAAATTTATGAGACGTCCCAAAGGCATCAAAACGAAAAAGTCGGTGGCCAAGCGGTTTAAGATCACCGCTACCGGCAAAGTCCTGCGCCATCGCGCCGGCCGCCGCCATTTAGCCCAGACCAAGAACTCGCATCGCCTGCGCCGCCTCGGCAAAGCCGCCGTCGTGCATCCCACGGACGAATATCGCATCATCCAGAACCTCCCTTTTAGTCACTAATTTCACCTTTAAAGATTTCATACCATGCGCGTCACCAATTCTCCCGCCTCACGCAAACGCCGCACGCGAATGATTCGCGCGGCGAAAGGCTTCCGCCTCAAACGCGGCAAGCTTTATCGCTATGCCTCCGACGCTGTTGACCACGGGCGCCAATACGCCTATCGCGACCGCCGCCGCCGCAAACGCGAGTTCCGTTATCTCTGGCAGATCCGCATCAACGCCGCCGTGCGTGCCGCGGGCCTGACCTACAGCCGCTTCATGGAAGGCCTCAAAGCCGCCAAATGCACGCTCGACCGTAAAGTCCTCGCCGACATCGCCGCGCAGGATGAGGCCGGTTTCTCGCAGTTGATTACCCTCGCCAAAACCGCGCTCCAGGCCAAGCCGGGAGCCACGTTAGCGAAAGCGTAACCGGCTTCAATCTGAAGTTTAAACGCGGGCAATCTTCAAGGTTGCCCGTTTTTCTTTGGCTCGTCACTTGTCACTGGCCGCGCGTCAATTTAGACTGTCCCGATGTCGTTCATCGCTGAAATCGAACCGCTCAAGCAGACGGCGCTGGCTGAATTGAAAAGCGCGCCGGATGTGGCCGCGCTCGAACAGGCCAAAGGCGCATGGATCGGCCCCAACGGCAAATTCACCGCACTCATGAAGCAGCTTGGCGCGCTGCCCAAAGAGGAAAAGCCCGCTGCCGGCAAGGCCGTCAACGCTGCGAAGACCGAACTCGAAGCCGCCCTCACCGCCCGTCGCGACGAACTGGAGCTCGCCGCTGCGCTGCCCAAGGAGCCGACCGATTTCACCTTGCCTGGTCGCCGCCATCCCCTGGGCAAATTGCATCCGCTCACGCAGGTGACCGATGACATCGTCCGCGCCTTTCGCAAAATCGGCTTTGCCGTCGCTGATGGCCCAGAGATTGAGGACGAATACCATTGCTTCGACGCGCTTAACACGCCTGCAGACCATCCGGCGCGCGATTCACAGGACACGTTTTATCTGGGCAGCCAGCCGGGCGCGAAACCGCTGCTTCTCCGTACCCATACTAGTTCTGTGCAAATCCGCGTCATGAAATCGCAGCCGCCGCCCGTGCGCATCATTGTGCCGGGCCGCGTGTATCGCCGCGACAACGCCGACGCCACGCACAATCCTACCTTCCACCAAATCGAAGGCCTTTACGTGGACAAAGACGTCACCGTGGGCGACCTCAAAGGCACGGTGGAATTTGTTTTCCAGCAATTGCTTGGCGCGGAAACCAAAATCCGCTTCCGCCCGCATTATTTCAGTTACACCGAGCCGAGCTTCGAGATTGATTTCAGCAACGCCCTCGTCAAAAAACTGGGCAAAGAATGGCTGGAAATCGCCGGTTGCGGCATGGTGCATCCGCAAGTTTTTGAAAACGTTGGCTACGATCCGGCGGTCTGGAGCGGCTGGGCCTTCGGCTTCGGCATCGAGCGCATCGCCATGATCCGCTATGGCATCAATGACATCCGCCTGTTCTACGAAAACGATATCCGGTTTTTAAAGCAGTTTTGAACTGGCAACGACCCGCTCAGGGTTCATCGCAGGCTCAATGCGTAGCCGGATAGCGATGAATCAATAAGTAAATCACGAACCCAAATGCCAAAAACCCGATGGCAAAACCAATTACCGTCACGATCGTCCTCATCGTTTGGGCTTGCTCCATGACACGCGCGGCTTCCCTTTTTCCCGCGTCCTTCAAATCGGCCAACCCCGTCCCCAGCGCGGCGTTAATGGCCGCCTCGTCCTTAAGTTGGAGCGTGAGCCACGCGCCGTCGAATTCATTTCTCCATTCCGCCGGCAGACGCGCAAACGTCTCGGCATCGGGCGGAGTGAACCCAAAATCTTTCCAAAACGGCGAGCGTTCCTGAGTCCAAAGCCGAAAGACACCATGATTAGCCGTCAGGACCATGACACGTTCCCAGAAAAGTTTGCGCGCCAAATCAGCCGCGGAAAAATCGGTGAACCCCTCATTATGCAGCAGCGCGTGTGTGCGCGAAACCTGGATGCCGACCGCGCCCAGGAAAAGCCCGTCCGCGTCCTCGACGATTTGAAATTCCGTGAGCCGCCTCTCCAATTCATCCTGCGGCAAATGCATGGACGACCAAAGCGATTTGAGATTGTACAAATCGTCAGTCGTGGCGCGGCGAATGCGCAAAGGCAGAATCACAAATGAATTTTATCCGTTTGTTCGCCAAGCGCAATTGGCGGATTTTAATCCACAATGTTCTCCGGCGAATCCTTCGCGCCGATCTGTTTTCCACCGCGGAAAATTTCTTTGATGCCGCCGTTTTGCCATTTTTGGACCCGGTAAAGCGTGGCAAAGGCAAAATCGGGTGCGGCAGCGCCTTTGCCTCCCACCAATTCCGTGCCGCGGCGAACGTTGTCCTGCAACCATGCCGGCAACCGAAGGTGATAGGGATTGCGCTGCATCTCGCCCACATGGAACGACAACGCGGCCAGCAAATCCGCCACGTCATCCGCGCTCAGTTCCACCATCAGGTTTGGCGTGAGCATTTGGCCCCAAAATTCGGTTTCGATGAGCGTCGTCTTAAAATCCGCCGGCAAAGTCTTCAGCGCATCCATGACCAGCAAATGCGTGCCGATGTGCGCAACGTGCCAGTCGCCTTCATGCGGGAAGAAAATGGCCGAGGGTTTGTATTTCTGAAGGAGCGCGCCGATAGTTTTGACCCGAGCGTTCCAAAGTTGCGGTTCATGGGCACGGGTTGCGGGAACGATTTTTTCCAGCCCGGTTTCCTCCAGTTCAAAACCGATCCAATCGCAGGCATTTTTCGATTCCACTCGCCGGGCCGCGCGGCGTTCCTTATTGCTGCCCAGCGTGACGGCCACGTTCACGACGCGCATTCCCGCTTCGCGCATCAGCCGCAATGCCAGCCCGCCGATGATGCATTCGTCATCCGGGTGCGGCGAAAACAGCATGACTGCCGGCGCGCCGGGCTTCGGTGGATTTTTCTTCGGGGCGGGCATTCCGCCCAAGGGAAGCGATTTGCCGTCGGCGGCGAGTTTGGCAAACGCGGAAACAAATTTTTGGTATGGGTTCACGGCGCAACTGAGTTTTTCAGGAAATTTCTTTCATGCAATCCTGAATTTGCCTGTGTAAAATTGACCCGGATGACCAAACCAACCTTGCTCGTTTTGGCCGCAGGCATGGGCAGCCGCTATGGCGGATTGAAACAGATCGACCCCGTCGGCGCTCACGGCGAGACCATCATTGATTATTCCATCTACGACGCGATGCGCGCCGGCTTCGGAAAAATCGTCTTTGTCATCCGCCGCGATATCGAGGAACCGTTCAAAAAAATGGTCGGCGTGAGATTTGAGAAGAAAATCCCCGTCGCATATGTGTTCCAGGAACTGGACCAATTGCCGCCGGGCTTTTCCATACCGCCCGGCCGCTCTAAACCCTGGGGCACCGGCCAGGCTATCCTGATGGCTGCAGACATCATCCGCGAGCCGTTCGCCGCCATCAATGCCGATGACTTTTACGGCGCCAATTCCTTTCGCCTGCTGGCGGAGCATCTGCGCTCCAGCGCGGATTTCACCATGGTCGGGTTTACGCTACGCAACACCATTTCGGAATTTGGCAGCGTCGCGCGCGGCGTTTGCAAAACCACCGCCGATGGGTTTCTGGAAAGTGTGACCGAACTGACGAAAATCGAACGCGATGGCGCCGGCGCAAAAGCCGCCGGCGATGAGGGGAAGACCCTGCCCCTCACCGGCGATGAGACCGTCTCGATGAATATGTGGGGATTTACTCCGGCCTTGTTCGGAAATTTGCGGGAAGGGTTCATCGCCTTTCTTAAACGGCAGGGATCAGAAGAAAAATCCGAATTTTATATTCCCGCCGCCGTGAATGATATCGTCCGCGCGGGACGCGCGCGGGTGAAAGTCCTGCGTTCGCCCGATTCCTGGTTTGGCGTGACCTACCGCGAAGACCGCCCTTTCGTCGTCGAGGGCATTCGCCGGCTAATCGCCCGCGGCGATTATCCGGAAAAATTATGACCGGCGGTTAGTTGAGTGAATCCACTTTAAAAGCGATCACCTGGCTCAATTGATTGGTCATGGTCAGGGTCGAGCCGCCCGAAGCAACCTGTTTCTTGCGTGTGGGAACGGTTATCACCATCGTCATTTCCTGGTTGGCCTTTGAATCAATCGCCGTGCCAAATTCCGGGTCAAACCAAAATACGCCCGTGGTGCTGCCTTCCGGCACGGACATGGTCATGCCCATAGTGCCGGGATTGCCGCCCGGCTGGCTTTGCATCGTACCGGAGTATTCGATCCGGGCGCAGTTGCGCTCCCCATGCTTCTCCCACCGCGCGAACGTCAGCGAATAATCTATGTTCAACATGGCGAAACCCGCCGGGACCTGGATTTGCGTCTCCCAGTTATCGCCGGGTTGGACAGGATTGGGCGGCAACAGGCGGTTGGCTCCCATCATCTGCTTGAAATAATCCTCAGTGAACATGCTTTTGAACTGGGCGGCCGCGCCGCCACCGGCCGCCAGGCGGCCGGTCAGTTCATCAATGCCTTCGATCCGCTGCACGTTGTTGCTGGCATCAAGAAAGTATTGGAGTTTGCAACCGATCATTTTGTTGAAAATGATGGCCATGGGATTGGTGCTGCCCGAGGCGGAGTCTTTATCAGAATCATAACTCATTTTAGTCCGGCCCATTTCCATCGCCATGTGCGCGCTCATAAATTCCATCTCGACCTCATGGCCGCCATCGGCATCCGTATTCAGGACCGTCATCGAAAACTTTTGCCCCAGGCTCATGTCCTGGTCCATTGGCTTCCGGCCCGGCACATTGATGGCCATCTTCTGGTCCATGTCGAATTCTTCCACCATGCGCTCGTTGGGCGCCCATTTTATTTTCAACTCCATGGCCGAGTTAGTGGGTGGAGTAAAGGTGGAAGGAGTGTTCAACTTGCCGCTTTTGTTGCAGCCCGTCACGGCGACGGCCAGCGCCAGGACGACGGCGGAAAGAAATTTTTTTGCGTTCATAATGTTTTTATTCATTTATAATTTCTGAGATAAGCCATCCTATCAGCCTCGCCTGGCATTGATACTATAAAACGAGGCAAAATTTATAACCGGCAATTACCTGAAAACGCCCATCTAGGCCATCTCCGCCAGTTTTCCGGCGGCAGCTTCCCATCGCGGATTCAATTCCGCCAGACGTTCCTGCGCGTGCATGAGTTCGCGGTTCACCTCCACCGCGCGCCCGGGCTTTTCGTAAGTAGCTGGATTCTCCAACTCAACGGTCAAATCTTTCAACTGTGTTTCCAGTTGCTGGATTTCCTTTTCCAGGCGGTCCACCAGTTCTTTCTGCGCCTTGCGCTGGCTGGAACGGGCCTGCCGCTGCTCCGCTTCCAAGCGCTTTTGTTCTTTGCGGTCCACCGAAGGACGGTTCGCGGCCGGCGCAGATTTTTGCGGCGCACTGGAACCGTTGGTGCCGCCTGAAGTCAGCGCCGCGCGCGCAGATTGCGCTTTGGTCTTGTCCAAATAATATTGGTAGCCACCTGGATAATGCGTAAGGCGTCCCGCGTTCACGTGGACGACATGGTTGGCCAGCGCGCGGATGAAATAGACATCGTGGCTGATGAAAATCAGCGTGCCCTGGAACTGGTCCAGCGCGTAGGCCAGCGCGTCAATGCTCGCCATATCCAGGTGCGTGGTCGGCTCATCCATTAGCAACAGGTTTGGCGGGTCGAGCAACAATTTCACCAACGCCAGGCGGCTTTTCTCACCGCCGCTCAGGACGCTGACTTTTTTGAAAACGTCATCGCCCTGGAACAGAAAGCAACCCAGCAATGTGCGGATGAACTGCTCCGTCACACGCTGCGGCGTGTTTGACGCTTCCTCGAAAACCGTGTGCGCGGGATTCAACATCTCGACGCGGTTTTGCGAATAGTAGCCGGCCTTGACGTTGTGGCCGAGCGTGCGCGTGCCCTGTTGTGGGATGACCACTTCCGCAAGAATCTTGAGCAGCGTGGACTTGCCCGCGCCGTTTGGTCCCACCAGCACGGTGCGCTGGTCGCGTTCCGCCATGAAATCCATGCCGCGATAAACCACGTTGGCTCCGTATGCCTGATGGATATTTTCCAACGTGATGACCTTCTGCCCGCTGCGCTGGGGTTGCGGGAAGGAAAAGCTCACTTTGCGGTCGTCCGCCGTGGGCGCTTCGATGCGATCCATGCGTTCGACCTGTTTGAGCTTGCTCTGCGCCTGCGCGGCCTTGGACGCCTTGGCACGGAAACGGTTCACGAATTCCATGAGCTGGCCGATTTCACGCTGCTGGTTTTTATAGGCGGCGAGCATCTGCACCTCGTATGCGGCGCGCTGCTCCAGATATTCGTCGTAATTGCCGCGATAACGGAGCAATTTGCCTTGCCGTATTTCCACGATGCTGCCGACGAGGCGATTGAGAAATTCGCGATCGTGCGAAATCATCAGGATGGCGCCCGGATACGCTTGCAGATAATCCTGGAACCACAGCAACGCCTCGAGGTCGAGGTGGTTGGTCGGCTCGTCGAGCATCAACAAGTCCGGCTCCTGCACCAGCAACCGCGCCAGGTGCGCGCGCATCACCCAGCCGCCGCTCAACTCGCGCGCCGGACGGTCGAAATCAGCCTCACGAAAACTCAACCCGGCGAGGATTTGCTTGGCTTTGGCTTCGAGGCGGTAACCGCCCAGCTCGTTGAAACGGTCGTGCGCGTTGTCGTGGATTTCTTCGGGATGCAACGCCTCCACCGGATGGTCCGCTTCCCATGCCTTGATGAGGCGCCGCAGCTTTATAAAATCCGGCGTGACGGCCGTGGCGATTTCGATCACGGTTTCATCTCCCACTACGGCCGTTTCCTGCGGCAGATAACCGAACGACACCCCACGTTCCTTCGAGATCTTGCCGTCATCCGGCTCCAGCGTGCCGAGGATGATGGAAAAGAGCGTGGACTTGCCCGCACCGTTCGGCCCGACGAGGCCGATGCGATCCGCGCGGTTGACCTGCAACGACACGTCGGCGAACAGGGTCCTGCCACCGTATGCCTTGCTGATGCCCGAAAGACTTAACATGAAACGTTGAGTTTACCTTGCGCGAGAAGAAATACAAGCCGGCTTGCCAACCATGCGCGCGTGCTGGGCGCCGCTCCCAGCGGCTCCCTCCCAAAAACAATTTTTTTTCTCAAAACTGCTGGACTTGGCTGGACCTGGCTTGACTGGAACGTGGTGGCGCTGCGTCAGGTATGACCAAGAGGCGTCGGGTTGCGGCAGCAAAAGATATATGAAGTGGGAAAAGCCGCTACATCCGCTACACCGTTGATAGTAAAGCATTTAACCCGCTACATTTCGGCCACATCAAAAGCTACAACCCGCTACATTATCGTTAGCGTGGTCGAGGTCATTATATAATCAGAGCCTCCTTACGTCGGCTCCTACATCCCCCCGGGGGGGAGGGGGGTCTTGAATAGGCCGGAATAGGTCGGAATCACCCGGACCGGGCGCGACCGGCCAAACGAGGTGAATATTTCACAACGAAGCAACAAAGAAACAAAGCCCGGAATAATATTATTCCGAAACTTTGCGCCTTGGTTCCTTGGTTGTTGATTCAACGTTATGTCAAAGAACACGCACGCGTGCCCGCACGAGTGCGCTGGTGAATACAATGGTCCACCTGCAAGGAATTTAGCAGAGCAGGGAAAAATCGTTAGTTCGTCACCATGCTTATCCGGTTCGTTGACAAATTGAAAATTTAGTTTTTAATCCCGCCCCCTATATGGACCCACGCGGCTTCCCAACCAGTCTCCCGGAATTCCAAATCGTATTCCCGGATGACGATGCTTGCGCTAAATATCTCGAACGAATGCGCTGGCCTGACGGCTTTGCCTGCCCCAAATGCAAACAGCCGGGCGAACCTTATCGCTTTCCATCGCGCTCATCCGTGGTTCTACGCTGCCGAAAATGCAAAGTCAATACGTCGCTAACCGCTGGCACTGTCATGCAGTCCTCGCACACGCCGCTATCCGTTTGGTTCTGGGGGGCGTTCCTTGTGACTACTCAAACACCGGGCCAGTCCGCTTTGCAATTTCAACGCCAACTTGGCCTTTCCCGCTACGAAACCGCCTTTCAAATCCTCCATAAACTGCGCGCTGGAATGGTCCGGCCCGAACGGGATGGCATCGGCGGGGAATTTCCCGTCGAAGTGGATGAATGCTACGTTGGCGGACGCACACGCGGCCAGGGAGGAGGCATCCATGATAATAAGGCCGTTGTGGTTGGCGCTGTCGAAGTCCGTTTGCGAAAAGATGCTGAACATCGGGCGGCCAAACACAAAGAAGCCCACTCCGGCGGCGTCCCCGTCAAAAAGCTCGTTTATGCCGGACGCCTACGCCTTCGCGTTGTCCCATCCAGAGGCACCTATGATTTGAACGATTTTGTCCTGGAAAACGTTGCCAAAGGCTCGACCATCCGAACGGATGGCTGGGCCGGTTATGACCAACTGCCGCAAATGGGGTATGCTCGTGATTCGGCTGTCTGCAAAGGCGATCCCGAAAAGAACGAAACCCATCTGCCGATGATTCATCTGGTCTTTTCCAATCTGAAAGCGTGGGTCATCGGTACGCACCATGGTGCCATTGGTCATCACCATTTGCAGGCGTATCTCAATGAATACGTCTTTCGATTTAACCGGCGATTTTACCCGATGACAGCCTTTAATTCTATTTTAGGGTTGGCCGCTCATGCGCCCTCGGCGACTTACGAGCAGCTTTATTCGGGGGAATGGAAGCATCCAGCGGGTTATGTTGAAAAAATTGATAATCTTCAATCAAAATCGCCCCATCCTTCGCAAACATCCGCTCCATCCGGCGTCGCCGAACCGAGGGCGCGGGAGAATTTTTAGTGCTCACGCTTCAAACCAACATCAAAACAATATGAAAACCAAGAAAAAAATCAATGGGCACGGGCGCGGGAAGCGCGCCTTATTAAACCACGTCTTACTTCAATGCGAGTTGATGTATGATGAATATGTCGAAAGGATGCTCAAGCAAGCTCGGCGCCCAATCGTTTCTGATGCTCAATGGCACGCTCTGCTTTGTGAAATTCGTCGAAACCGCGACACATTGCTACGTCCAGTGGAACCTGCTGGCTATCATCGGAAATCCGAATCCAGGCGTGCCAGGTGCCATCAAGGCTCTGGCAAATACTGAATACGTCGAAGCCATCCTCTACAATGCAGTTCACCATATTAACAAACCGAATCTCACCTTTACAGAATCGTTGTGTGATTTTCATAGGAGGGTTTATTTCAAAGTTTCAGTTAAAAAATCAGAAAAATTTGGTTTTGTCAACCAACCGGATAAGCATGGTTCGTCACTACCCCTATTTGGGGCAACGGTATGCATAACAGGAAAGATGTTTCCGTTTCATTTGATGGCAGCGACAACGCCGGCCTACTGGCTGACCACGGAGATGATGTCACCGGCTTGCAACGGCACATCGTGGCCGTTGAGCAGTTGTTTCGGGTCAATTTGCGTTTCCACGCTGTTGCGCTTCAGGATGATGGACTGCGGGTCCTGCGAGCCGAGATAGTTCGCGGTGGCCAGCGCCTGGGCAAGGGTCAGTCCCTCCACCCAAGGCACTTCGTGCTTCTGGACATTGCCCAGCACGACGACATCTATGATGGCCCCGCCCAGGCTTTGATAAGCGGCCTGTTGACCGGCCATATAAGCCGCGCGCGCCTGAGCGCCAGCCTTTGATTTCGTCTCGCAACCCGTCGCGGCCAACGCCAGCACCAATAAACTGAGAACAATTCTCATTGGTAGATTCAACAGCGTCATATCAAAAACGTTTTGCATCTCAGTTCTTTGCGACTGGTTCTTCGACGGATTTTTTCCATTGGCTGAGGGCTGATTTGATTTCCGCCGCGCAATCGGCCAGCGGATGCACGAACTTCGGGCGAAACCAAGGGAATAGCCCGACCAAATCGTGCGTCACCAGAATCTGCCCGTCGCAGCCATCGCCGCTGCCGATACCGATGGTCGGAATGGAAATCTTTCCGGAAATTTCCTTGGCCACTGGCGGCGTGACCAATTCGAGGACGATGGCAAATACACCGGCGTCCGCCAGGAGCGTCGCGTCCTCGATCAGCTTTTGATGTTCGCTCTCGGTTTTGCCTTTGACGCGATAGCCGCCCTGCTCGAGCACGTGTTGCGGCAACATCCCGAGATGGCCGCAAACCGGAATGCCTGCGGCGAGGATGGCGCGGATTTGCGGCAGCATTTCCCGGCCGCCTTCCAGCTTCACAAATTCCGCGCCCACGGCGGCGAGGCGTTTGGCATTGGCGACGGCATCCGCCACGGTTTCATAGCTCTTGAAGGGCAGGTCTGCGCCGAGCGAGCCGTTGGTTTTGGCGCGGGCGGCGGCGCGAACGTGATGTTCCATCTCCGCCATCGTGACATGCGTCGTGTCGGGATAGCCCAGCGCCACCATGCCCAGCGAATCGCCCACGAAAATGAACGGGATGCCCGCCTCATCGAGCAGCTTCGCCATGGGATAATCGTAAGCCGTCAGCGCGGCGACCCGCAGGCCGCGCGCTTTCATGGAGCGGATGGTGTCAGGAGTGACTTTGGAACGCGTTTCCATCAATGATGGTCAAAGCTCTTGAGCAATTCCTCCGGCGAAGTCGTAGCCGTACCGATCTTGCCGACGACGATGCCCGCCGCGTGGTTGGACAGGATGGCTGCTTCCACCGGCGAGGCCCCGGCGGCGATGGCCAGCGAGAAGGTGGCGATGGCCGTGTCGCCAGCGCCGGAAACATCGAACACTTCCTGCGCGACGGTGGGGATGTGGAACGGCTTGTGGCCGCGCTGGCAGAGCAGCATACCCAACTCACCCAGCGTGATGAGCAGGACCGCCGGGCGCAATTCATTCAAAAGCCGCTCGGCGACCTGCATGAGATTCTTGTCCGCCAGGGGGTCGGCATGGCGGGTTTCGTCCGGCAAATTCGCCAACTCAAAGGCTTCCTTGCGGTTGGGCGTGATGAGCGAAAGATTGCCCAGGTTCAAAAGATGCACCGGCTTGGGATCCAGGCTCAGCCAGATGCCGCGCTCGCGGCACATCTTTTTAACCTCATTGAGCAACGGCTGCGTGACAACGCCCTTGCCGTAATCGCAAACGACTACGGCGTCCACATTTTTCAGCCCCGCTTTGATTGCGCCGAGCAGGGTGCCGGTCAGTTTGGCGTCCAGGCCATCGCGGGTCTCGCGGTCAATGCGCACGACCTGCTGTTTGTGCGCGACGATGCGCGTCTTGACGCTTGTATGCCGCGCGGGATTTTCGGTCAGCCCGCCGCAACCGACCTTGTGTTCGCCCAAAAGCTTTTTCAACTGCTGGGCCGCGCTGTCCCGGCCGATGACTCCAAAAATTTCCGTCGCCGCGCGCAAGGCCGTCAGGTTACGGGCCACATTGGCCGCGCCGCCGGGCATGAAGCTTTCCCGATCAAAATCCACCACCGGCACGGGCGCCTCGGGCGAAATCCGCGCGACATTGCCCCAGATGAACTGGTCCAGCATGACGTCGCCAACGACGAGCACGCGGGCTTGGGCGGCGGCGGCCAGGATTTCCCGCGCGCGCAGGATGGATAAAGTTTTTCCGTTCATAATCAGTCGAGGAATGCCGTCAACGGGCTGGTGGCGCTGGCCGTTTCGTTTTGTTCCGCGAGGCCGGTTTCAAACGCCGCGCGCCCCGCTTCGACCGCCATCTTGAAGGCAATTGCCATCCGGTTCGGTTCATTGGCCACGGCCACGGCCGTGTTGACCAGGACCGCGTCTGCGCCCATCTCCATCGCCTCGGCGGCATGGCTGGGCGCGCCCAGCCCGGCATCCACGACCACCGGCACCGTGGCCTGCTCGATGATGATGCGGATTTGGTCGCGCGTCTGCACGCCACGATTCGAGCCGATGGGCGAACCGAGCGGCATCACCGTTGCCACGCCCACGTCCTGCAGGCGTTTGGCCAAAACGGGATCAGCATTGATGTAAGGCAGCACCGTGAAACCTTCCTTGACCAAAATTTCTGCCGCGCGAAAGGTTTCCACCGGGTCGGGCAGCAAATAGCGCGGGTCGGGATGGATTTCCAGCTTCACCCATTTGGGCAGGCCGGCGACGGCGGCCAGGCGGGCGAGCCGCACGGCTTCTTCCGCGTTCATCGCGCCGCTCGTGTTGGGCAGCAACAGGAACTTTTTTGGGTCAATAAATTCCAAAATGTTCGCAAAGGGATCGCCCTTGCCGGACAGGTCGGCGCGGCGCAGGGCCACCGTGACCATTTCCGCGCCGCTGGCTTCCAACGCCTCGCGCATGGCCTCGGGCGATGAGAATTTCCCGGTGCCCATAATCAGGCGCGACCGGAAAATCCGCCCTGCAATGACCAACGGCTGGTTCGAAAGCGACATGGCCCCAATTTAAGAAATTGAGGCCATTTGTCGAGGCAACAACATGAACCGCTTTCAAAAGCCAAAAGGCGGTGTCAGACCGGTATAGTCCCCTACAACTTTTGCATCGTAAGGCGCGTATAATCCATCCTGCGTGCTCTTGAGGCCATACCCGACGTTGTTCCCGTCATCCAGTGGCAGGCCATAATCGGCTACAATGTGCTTAGCCTTATTAACCTCGATAACGCGATTGTTAAACTGGTCGCTGATCAAGGTGTCGCCGTTTTCGAGACGCACCGCGCGGGTGGGCAAGGGAGCGGCGATGCTGAGCGGATTGGTATCTGTGAAATATTGCCAAACCACCTGGTCGTTGGCGTTCACCTCGACGATGCGGGCATTGCCGCTGTCCGTAAGCAGGGTATCGCCGTTGGGCAAACGGCTGGCGAAGGCCACAATACTGACCGTGTCATGGGCGGTAAACGTCTTCACGATTTTATCGGCGCGGGTTACCTCGATGGCCCGGTTATTGCCCTGGTCGGCGATGAGGATATGACCGTTTTCCAGAAGTTCGGCGGAATTGGGCCCACTCAACTGGTCGGACATGTTGGTGTTGGAACCGGGATATTGCCAAACGATACGCTTTTTGAGGTCAACTTCGATGATTCGATTGTTGCCCTGGTCGGTGATGAGAACGTCCGCGTTGGGAAGCCACGTGTTTTGTACCGGGCTGCTTAGCAAGTCGGGGCCGTCGCCCGTTTGGCCAAACTGACCATACTGCCATACGATATTGCCGAAGGGGTCCACCAGGATGACGCGATTGTCCACCGCGCCGTCAGGGGCCTGCGGAATGACGCCCGGCGGGGTGCCGGTGCCGGCCATCAGGGTAAATGGCCCGACGCGCTGGGCGTCGTTGCAACCGATGATGGACTGGGGCGAAAAATCATTCGGGCCCAATCCGAATTGCCAGACGATTTGGCCGTCAGGGTCGGCCTCGATGACACGGTTGTTGAACTGGTCGGCGATCAGAATATTGCCCGGTTCATTGAAACCGTGCTTTAAGACCGCGACTTGCGCGGAAACGCATGCCGTGACAAGAATTCCCACAAGGGTAAGAACATTTTTTTTCATAAACTCTCCTTTGTTATAATGATTTAGCTGTCGCAAGAGTGAGAGGAATGTCCACGGAAAAAGTTCCAGCGGGGAAAGACCTGAAGTGGTCAAAGTTGCGGGAATGAGCAACGCTCAAAGCGCCAGCGGCTACTGCATCACGCTCACGTGGTCGAACATCACCGAGTTCAAGCTGGTGTTATTGTGCGAAGATACGACCAGTCCCACGTATAGTTTTTTATTCATGGGCACGGAAATACTGTCAATGTGCGTCCATTTGTCCTCGTCCGGCGAAATGTAGCCGCTAAAGACATCGCCCTGCCTGATCAACTTCACCCAATAAGGCGTCGTGGTGGTCGGACCATCCGTATTGTGCATGTTTTGGCCCGGCTGCAAACGCCATTGATAGGAGGAAAAGCCGCCGGCAGTGATCACCATCATGGCGTGCCGTGAACTGGCGGTCAGGTCTTCGCGGAACATCACACCCGCCTTGGCCCACGGGTCGGTAAACTGCATCGAAACCACGCGCACGATGATTTGCGCGTCACCGTCAATCGGCGTATAAGCATAATGGAATCCATCCACGCTGAACCAGATGTCCGTGCCGGAGGCGATAACGTTGTATTGACCGTTCAAAAAGCTCGCATCGCCCGGGACGCCCACCGGGCCGACATCCTGGTGCGACCAGCCCGGCGGCAGCGTCGCGGGGCGGCGCGGCAAGGAATCGATCCATTGCGTGACCGCCTGGATGGCATTGGTGTCATTCACGTTTCTCGCCAGCGGCGGCATTTGCAACGGGCCGGTCATGTTGATGCGACGCAGTAAAACCGACCGGTCAGGATCACCCGGCGCCACGATTTTTGCGCCCGGAATACCCAGAGGATCTCCGACCGGGCCATTGATAATGCCTTGCTTGTCCAACGGCGTACCGAAGCGCGCGTCAAAGAATGCCTCAGCGCCGCCGGGACGATGGCATTGCGAGCAGTTGGCGTCGAAATACGAACGCACGCGCATTTCGAGGGAAGCGTCCAGGTTCGTGACGGCGACCAGCTTCTCGAGACGCGGAATGTCTGCCTCATCCAGCGTAGTATCAAACAGGCCGATGTGGTTCCACGCGCGCAATTGGTTGTCCGTGACGCCGTTGGGATAGGTGTAGTTGCCGTTGAGCTGGCGTTCTTTGACACCGAGCACGCCGCCGGAAACCGGCGTGTGGCACGTCAAACAATCCTGCCGGCCCGGATAGAACCAACGCTGGATGCGCGTGCCATCGGCGGTCTTGATGGTGATGTCCTCATTGGTGCCCGCTTCCATTAAGTCCGCGTCAGAATAGTCCGGACGCCAGCGGTAACTGCCGCCATAGACGTAACCGTTCGTGTCGCGGACGAGCAGACGCGTTTCCAGGCGGCGCAGGATGCCGGGGTCTGTGTCGTCCACGTGCAATTGGAAGGTTTTGACGAAAACGGTTCCATCGGGAAACTGCCAGTCGCCGAGATCCGAATAATGGATGTGCGTATTGGTGGGCAGCGCCATCCAGCGCGATTTCACCGCGCCATCCGACCAGAGCGGCGAGTTGACGTTGTAAGGCACCAAAAAGTCCTGGGGCGTCATCTTTTCCAGGTCGGTGAAGACACCTGTTTGCGACAGCAGTTTCGGCATCGGATGGCTCGGCGGCGGGGGGCCGCCCCGCGCCAGCGTGAAGATATGGCCGCCCACGCTGCTCATCTGGCAGAAATAAATCTCGCCCCCGGCATCCAGACCGAACGATGAAAGCCCGGTGTAATCTGAACCCGAGTTAGGGCCGTTGCCCCTGGGCATGACGCACAAAATATTTTTTGACACCGGCGTGGTCGTCTCGTCCATGGCCCAAACGATGTGATAAACGTTGTCGCCGAAGATGTATTTGCCGCCCAGGTCGTGCGCGAATTTTTTGCCGTGATAGACATAACCGCCAATGACCGCGCGGCCATCGCTGTGCGGATAATCCAAAATCGGCCCGCGGCTGATGCCGATGCAGGGA
>Ga0206868_10132_pt1 | contig 21512 bp, 16 predicted proteins | sample Alteio_BWOrgCont_38_FD_152901 | JGI IMG/M metagenome (GOLD analysis project Ga0206868, IMG submission 152901) | Enriched cells from forest soil in Barre Woods Harvard Forest LTER site, Petersham, Massachusetts, United States -... | ecosystem: Environmental > Terrestrial > Soil > Temperate forest >... | reverse complement strand
CGGCGTTAAAGACGTCGGCCATGGAACCAAGGTCGCCGCCAAAGACACTGGAAAAGGTGTCAAGACCGGTACAGCGAAAACTGGAGAAGGCATAAAGGACGCGGTTAACAAGTAACCGGACCACGGACTGCTGGCAACCCCGGCGAGAGCAGCACTGCTCGCCGGGATTTTCTAGTGGGTTCAGGGGCCAGGTTCCTTGATCTCGAAGCTAATGGCCTTTAGACGCCACCGGCAACGCAACGTTGAAAGTTGCTCCGCGGCTAGGGTTGTTCTCCGCCCAGAGCCGACCGCCGTGGGCTTCGACGATAGATTTTGAGACAGCCAATCCTATGCCCATACCCTTCTCTTTGGTCGTCACAAAAGCATCGAATATCTTTTCGGTATCTTCGAGCCCTGTGCCATTGTCGATGACTTGAACGACGACCTCGTGCTCCTCCATGACAAAAGCTCTTAGCAGGATCTCGGCGCCGTTTGCACTACCTTCGGTCGCTTCAATCGCATTCGAAATTAAGTTGATAAAAACCTGTTGAGTTTGAATACGGTCGACACAAATTAGGGGAAGGCTACCTGCGATAGACCAGTCAATTCGAACCTCGCGCTTGTTCGGATCCTCATAAATGAAGCGCACAGACTCCCGGACAATATCAAGAACACTCTCTTCGCTTTTTTCGTATGGTTCGTGCTTAAAGAGTGCGCGAATGTGCTGCATCGCCTGATCGGCTTCCCGCACATCCCTTAGAATGCGCTCAATCGACGCAGATGCTTCCATCTCATTGGGGGGGCTTGCCATTAGCCAGCGCCTGGCGGCTTGTGCGTTGCCGCTTATCGCCATCAGTGGTTGGTTGAGTTGGTGAGCGATAGAGGCGGACAGTTCAGCTACGGTAGCGGCCCGCGATGCCTCCGTGAGTTTCAAACGAGCATCCTGAAGATGATCCTCTGCCTGTTTACGATCTTCAATATCGAAAAGTATGCCGTACCATTTGAGGATCTCTCCGTTATCCCCGCGAAGCGGAAGGCTGCGACTTAGGAACCAACGATATGCTCCGTCGGCACGCCTGCACCGAAACTCTGTTTCTAGATATTGCCCGGTGCGCAGCGCGTCCTGCCAACTGGATGTGACACGGTCTACATCGTCGGGGTGCATCGCAGCCGCCCAACCCCAACCGAGAGCCTCTTCGTGCGTAAAACCGCTGTAGTCCAACCAGCTTTGGCTGATGAAGTCGACCGTTCCATCCGGCAGGGAGGTCCCCACAAAAGCAGGAATGATCTCGATGATTGTTCGCAGCTCTTTTGCGCTTTGCCGAATCTTTTCTTCTGCATGTTCTGCTTCGGTTCGATCGATCACTGCTCCGATGACTTCCAGGCCACCAGACGCGATGTTCAAGAGCCTGGCGAGGACGTGAAGAAACTTTATGCGGCCGTCGGGCAACAGCAACCGGTGACGGTAATTTGTAGGAACCCCACCCGCTACCCGATCTGCCATCTCCAGTACAAGACCCCGATCATCTGGATGTACGCGGGCGATGATTGCCTCAATACGTACCTCGGTCCCTGGGTCCAGTTCGTAGATGCGGTAGGTCTCGTTCGACCAAAGAATTTCGCCGCTCGCAGGCTTTCTACTGAAGTATCCCGTGTGACTGAGCCTCATGGCTTCTGTCAGATACGCTTGCCGCCGATTGAGTTCCTGCATCAGCAACTCGTGCTCAGTAACATCCATGCCTACGCCAATTCGCTTGAGACTGGTGTCATAGCCTGGCGGCCCAACACAACGGATATATCGGATTTTGCCGTCGGGGCGTACGATGCGCTTCGTGACGTCGAACCCGGAAACTTCTTCCCGCATTTGCTTCATAAGAGAAGCCATGAAATCACGATCTTCTGGATGGACAAACGTCAAATACATTTCCGAGGAAGGGGCCTCCACAGCGGGTTCAAGGCCGTGGATGCGGAAAAGTTCAGGCGACCAGTGATCGAACCCTGTTGCCGGGTCGAAAGACCAACTCCCAATTTGCCCTATACGCTGTGCTTCAGCCAGGAAGAATTTGTTTGCTTGCAATTCTTCGGAGTTTTTCCGGAGGCTCGCCTCCAAGTGTTTACGCCCTTCAATATCAATGCTTGAACCATGCCACTGAATGATCGTCCCATCCGCGTCGCGCTGAGCTATTTTCTGATGCAGCATCCAACGAAACTCACCGTCAGCCCGGCGTACTCTAGATTCTATTTCTAACGGATTTCCTGTAACAATTGATTCTCGCCACTTCTCGAGGAGTACTCCGATATCATCCGGATGAACGCAGGAAGTCCATCTCCACCCGTGGAGTTCTTCTGCTGACTTCCCGACAAATTCGCACCAGGTTCGATTGAAGAAATCGAGGGAGCCGTCTGGCATCCCTGTGTGGATAAGCGCAGGGGATAAATCGAGTATCTGCCGAAAACGCAGAGTTTGGTCATCCACCGAAGTGCACCGCTCCGAGCTCATGTTCGCATAGTACAACGGTACCTCGCCAGCAGCCCCGAGTCTCTCTCGGTCCGAACCGATCTGCTGGATAGTACGCAATTCGATATGCGCCTCGACTGGCTCGGTCCCAGCGGCCGCACTTGCCAATCGGATCGAGCACGGTCCGTCGATTGGGTAGATAGGATTGAAACCTCCGCTTGAGCCGCGGTCCCAAGACTGTTCCAGCTTAAATTGCACATCTGCTGCTCCAGAAAAGTTAGGATAAACAGGAGTAAACTCCAACAGACTTGGGATTAACCTCACTTTTTCTGAAATTGTGATTGGGAGACGTAAACGTGCGAACAGCTTTTCTTCGAGAACGATTTCGGAAGAGTGGTTCGTGTGTATGGATGCTTGAGGTCTGCCTCTTCTTCGCGCTTGCATGCGCGTGTTCTGCTGCGCCTGAAAGTGATCGGACCATAGCGCAATTCGCCCACACAGCGTGGGGCCCAAAAGATGGCGCGCCGAGTCCAATTACAGCGTTAACGCAAACTCCCGACGGGTATCTTTGGGTAGGAAGTCCCGACGGGCTGTATCGATTCGACGGGGTCGTCTTCGAACACTACCTGCCTCAATCGGGCGGCCCCTTGCCGGTCCATACTGTGAGTTCACTGTTGGCCCTTGCCAATGGAGACCTTTGGATCGGCTATTCATCCGGCGGAATTGGCCTGCTGCGCCACGGAAACGCCACGAACTATACCGCCCGCGAAGGAGTACCAAATGGAGTCATATGGCGCTTCGCGAAGGATCGGGAAGGAACCATTTGGGCTGCCACCAGCAGCGGGCTGATACGGCTTCAATATGACCGATGGAAGGAAGTGGGGGAAGATTGGAGTTTCCCCGGCAAGTCAGCGAACACGGTTTTTATCGATCGTCAGGGAACACTTTGGGTTGCTACCGAGGACACACTGGTTTTTCTTCCGCTCGGCGCCAGGCGGTTTCAACCGACGGGTATTCAAGTCGGCCCGGTGATGCAAATCGCTCAGACGACAAGCGGAAAATTGTGGATAGCTGAAACGACCAGATCCGTCCACCCCATTCCACTATCCGATAAGCGGCAGCCTCCTGACGAAACCGAAGTTAAGGTCGGTTCCCAGGCAATTCTTTTTGATAACGACGGTGCCTTGTGGATCACCACGGTAGGCGACGGGCTTCGTCGTTCTCCAGCTCCCGAGCAGCTCCAGGTCCCGGTCAAGGAATTCGGCGCCGAGGTCGAGTCATTCACCACCAAGGATGGATTGAGCGACGATACTGTCTACTCCATTCTTCAAGATCGCGAAGGAAATATCTGGATCGGAACCAGCAACGGCCTGGATCGCTTCCGTAAAACAAACCTGGTGCCGGCCTTTTTCCCCTTTCAGCTCCATCAACCCATTTGGGTTGCGGGAGACGCCGGAGACGTCTGGGTACAAATCCCTGGGGCCATGATCCGGGTTCACGGAGAACGCGTTGATCGTAGTCTTCCGTTTCCCAACGACGGAGCTGTATCTGCGTATCGTGACCCCTCCGGCACGATTTGGTGGCTTGGCTATTATGCTATCCATCGCTATAACGCGGAAAATTACACCACACTTTCGCTTCCGCCGTCGTTTCCGAAGCCTTACGTACAGGCCGGAATTCAGGCAGCGCAAGACGGGTCAGGTACGCTTTGGCTGGCTGCCATAAAAGAGGGTTTGTTCTATAGGAAAAAGGAAGTTTGGCATCGGCTCGATACGGCATCGAAACTCGCAAAGTTGACCCCCTGGACAGCTTTTACGGATTGGACGGGCCGCGCATGGTTCAGGTACGAGGGAGGCACGATCATCCTCGTGAAGGATGAAAACATCCAGAAAATTTTCCCCGCTGATGAGTCTCCGGTTGGAAGCGTGAGAGCCATCAACGGCCGGGGGCGTCATATATGGGTCGGTGGAGGATTGGGGCTGGCTTTCTTTGACGGAAACCGCTTCCGGCGGATCGTGCCAGCAGATGCCGAGACATTCGGATCTGTTGCGGGAGTTGTGGAGACTTCCAATGGAAGTTTATGGCTGGCTGAGAGAAGGGGCGCAATCGAGATCGCAGCAACAGAAATCCAACGAGTCTTGAGCGATCCCTCCTATCGAGTGAAGTATCGTATCTTCGACTCCTTTGACGGTCTTCCGGGCTCATTCGCGGGTGCATCGAACTCCAAGGCAATCCAGGGAACCGATGGCAAACTTTGGTTGGTTGCGTCGAAAGGAATCGTGTGGGTCGATCCTGCCAACATCTCTACCAATGCACTTCCTCCGCCAGTTTTGATTCGGTCTGTGAGAGCGGACGGCAAAGAACCTCGTTCGCTGACGAATCTGGCCCTGCCCCCGCGAACAACCGATCTGCAAATTGGCTATACGGCTTTGAGCCTGTCTGTGCCGGAGAAGGTACGTTTTCGGTACAGGCTGGAAGAAGTGGATAAAGACTGGCAGGACGCGGGCACTCGTCGCGAAGCTTTTTATACTCGCCTTGGTCCCGGCAAGTACCATTTCCGAGTAATAGCCTGCAATAACGATGGAGTTTGGAATGATGAGGGAGCGCATCTGGACTTCAACATCGCGCCCACCTGGTACCAAACCATTTGGTTCCGGGGGCTTTACGTGCTCGCTTTCTTCACGCTGCTCTGGGCCGTCTATCAAATGCGTGTTCACCAATTGCAGGAGCAGGAGAAGAAGTTCCGCGAGGCAGTAGAAACCCTGCCGGCCCTGGCTTTCGTTGTCGATCCCAGCGGCAATCGCACTTTTATGAACAGGGGTTGGCTCGAATACACAGGGTTGAGCCCGGAGGAAGCGCCAGCGTCAGGATGGGTAAAGACGATTCACCCCGACGATCTCAACCGCATCACCGAGCGATGGCGAGCGTCCGAGAGGACCGGCGAACCTCTGGATTATGAAGCGCGGCTGCGCCGCGGATCGGACGGAGTCTATCGCTGGTTCCTAATACGCGCAGTGCCTGTGCGGGATAACCACGGGAAGATTGTGAAATGGTGTGGCGCGGCAACAGACATTGAAGACCGCAAACGTGTCGAACAACTCCAGGTGGATCTTACCCATGCGAGCCGGGTCAGTACGATGGGAGAACTGGTCGCCTCCATCTCGCATGAACTCGCACAGCCCATCACAGTCACAACCGCTCATGCCAAGGCCTCTTTGCGATGGCTTCAGCGTGATCCGCCCGATCTGACGGAGGTGCGCAAAGGGACGGAACGAATCATCGAAGCGGGCACCCTTGCGTCGGAAATCATCAGCCGTCTGCGATCGTTGTACAAGAAGGCTCCTCCAAAACGAGAGTTGGTCGCGATCAATGAGGTCATCGGCGAAATGGCCGGGATGATGGGAAGTGAAGCCAGAGGGCATGGAGTATCGATCCGCACCGATCTGAAAGACGATCTTCCCATGACCGTGGCGGATCGAGTGCAAATTCAACAGGTACTCATGAATTTGATACTGAATGGAATCGAGGCGATAACGGACGCGGGCGGCGTGGTTACGGTGAAGTCACAATTGGGCGAGAACGGCCAGATCGAGACCTCTGTAAATGACACAGGCCCTGGGCTACCCCTGGGCAAGGCCGGCCAGATATTTGATGCGTTCTTTACTGAGAAACCGCAAGGCAGCGGCATGGGCCTGGCAATCTGCAAGTCCATTGTCGAATCGCATGGCGGCACTTTATGGGCCACATCCCAAGACGGAAGCGGGGCGACGTTTCATTTCACTCTGCCAATCGCTCCCGCGGAAACAAACTCTCCCATGGATGCAGCGTGATTCGCTCCGCAAGGCCACTGCAGCCGGGTTGGCATGTGTATCAGTAGGACTGTAGGAAGTGGTAGTTATCCCGCTCCTCCGTCGCGGAAAATGTGCGCCAATCCGTTGCCAAAACAGAGTGAATCGTTATTGGATTCGTAGACCTGTTTCATTTGGTCGGTGGCCCTCTGTCGCGCCTCGTTTATATCTCGAAGTGACCTGCCTAGTAGCAACGCGCAATCATGTATGGAATGACGTTCGAGAATACAAATGACGAAAACAAACCGATCGAGATCGGGGAGGGCCAGAATCGGTTGAGGGTTTGGCATCGGGCTCGGCGAACCATCCTCGGAGAACACATCCTCCCCTCTTTCTGCATTGCCGTTCAACTCTGTGAATGGCTGTTCCCCTGGACTCGCTATGAGGTTGATTGCGTTGCGAATCACCACGCGGCGCGCCCAAGTGAGCGCCCAATCCTTGGAAACAGAACTATTTGCAATGCATTCTCGTAAGGCAAGCACCAAGCAGCGTTCTGAAGCTTCAGAGTTTGCAGTGAGCAGTAGGGCTAGCCGTTGCAATGCCCTTCGTTCGGATTCGAACAATCTGACGAACTCTTCCTTGCTGGCGTATCTGCCTCCGTCACTCTCTCTCTTATCAAACCAGCGAAGTCTGTTCACGTTAGTCTTTCCACACTCGTCCTCATCGCACTCGACAGCGCGTGACCGCGAAATGCAGTCTGAGAGCCTGCGGGAGGTACTCGCGGACTTGAACAATTCCCAAAGCGCTCTCCGCAATAGAAATGATGCCCATCTGTGATCGGCACAAGGCCTCTTGGCTAATCACCAAGTTGTAAGAGGCTAGGCGTGAACCTCACGTCAGCGCTTCTCGCGTTGCTCAATGATTAGTCGGTCACCGCGTTCTGCACTGAGGTATGTCCAGACCCACTGGAAGAAGACGCTGAACCGTAAACTGCTCTCAGCCAGAAACTGTATGTGAATCAAAGCCCACACGAGCCAAGCGAAGAAACCGCTCATCATGACACGCCCGCTCTGCAACACGGCAAAATTCTTGCCGACTACGGCAAGGTTGCCCTTGTCGAAGTAGCGAAAAGGAGGCAGTGGGGCTCTCTTTGTCACCTGCCGAAAGATTGATTTTGCGACGTAACGTCCTTGCTGCATGGCAACTTGGGCGACTCCGGGCAATGGCCGTCCATCCTGATCGAGGGACGCGGTGTCGCCAATTACAAATATCTCAGGATGATCCTGCACCGTGAGATCCTGCCTGATGCGGACGCGGCCTGCGCGATCTACATCGGCGTTAAGCCATTTGCCTGCCGGCGACGGGGCAACTCCTGCTGTCCATATCACCGTCTTGCTTGCAATTCGCTCATCGCCAACGACTGCGCCTTCAGCGTCGATTGCTTGAACTGGTTTTTCAAGGCGCACATCTACGCCCAATTCCAATAAGTGAAGTCTTGCCGCTTCCGAAAGACTTTCTGCGAAGGTTCCAAGAGGCCGTTTCCCCATATCAACCAGGATGATGTGTGCGGACTTTGGGTCGATTCGACGGAAGTTTTTCCGTAGCGTTGTCTGGACCATGACAGCAATTGCACTTGCCATTTCTACGCCCGTTGGTCCAGCGCCCACCAGGACGAATGTCATGAGTGCCTTCCGGCGCTCAGGATCTTCCTCGGTCTCTGCGTTTTCAAATGCCGTGAGTATGTGATTGCGTAAGGTTTCAGCATCCGCGAGACTTTTCAATCCCGGAGCGAAGTGCGCGAACTCGTCATGTCCAAAGTAGCTGTGAGTGGCCCCTGTCGCGAGCACGAGATAGTCATACGCAACCTGCATCGCTTTTTTATCGCCAGCGCCGACGCTCACGTACCGCGCGGCCGAGTCGATACAGGTCACGTTGCCGAGCATTACTGAAGTATTCTCTTGGTCAGCCAAGAGACCGCGGAGCGGAGCGGCAATCTGACTCGGAGCTAAAACCGATGTCGCTACCTGATATAGAAGAGGTTGAAATACATGATGATTCGACCTATCAATCAACAGCACGTTGACAGGAGCATGTCGAAGGGCTTTGGCCGCAGCAAGACCACCAAATCCGCCTCCGACGATAACAACAAGTGGAACCTTGTTAGTCATTTCTGGCTCCCTTTACGCTTATCGTTCATATCTGCAGCGCCGAATGCCCTAACCCCACACTGCAGCGTGAGAGTAACAGTCGCACTCCAGCGACACAATCACATATTCCTGTAATAGCGGTTGAGCCCACACATCGACTCGGCATCTTGTACGCTTCCGCGCTAAGCTCCAATTCGTGCCGGCTGACGAAATAACTCAGTTCGGAATCGTCTCTTCCTTCCTCATGGCGACTGATTTTGAATAGATACACGGCCGAGCGCCTCGCTTGCGTTTTAGTGAGTGCATTCGCGGAGATAAAAATGGGCGCCGAGGCCGCTTAGGCGGATATGCGACATTTGAGGGCGGAGGAATCAAGATTGTTGCCGAGTTGCACGCCTCTCAGATCGAAGCAAATTTCAAGAATTGCGATCTGGAGTAGCGACCTCACGTTTTGACAACGCTTCCACAACTGCCGTCTGGCAGAGTGAAATGAAAGGTCGCGCCTTGTCCGTCGTGGGATGTGGCCCACAAACGGCCACCATGCGCTTCCACGATGGAACGGCTGATCGCCAAGCCCATGCCGCTGCCTTGAGATTTCGTGGTGAAGAAGGCATTGAAAATCTCGTCCGCCTTTTCGGCCGGCAGTCCTACTCCGGTGTCGCCGACCGAGATCAGCACTTGACCGCACTCGCCTCGTCCCGTCTCGACCGTGAGCACTCCGCCGGTCTCCTTCATCGCCTCGATGCCATTGAGCATAAGGTTCATCAGTACCTGCTGCAGTTGCACCCGGTCCGCCGTGATTTTGGGAAGATCGGCGGCAATTTGGAGATGCAATCGTGCGATCGGCTCACGTCGCTGGATGGACAATTTCAGAACGTGCGATAGACAGTTCCGGACCCGCGCTTTTGAGTGGACCGTTAAAGGGCAATCAACTCCAATTCGCGCGAGGCTCGTGCCTAAATCACAGATTGATTGTTTGTTAAGCGGTTCAATGAATTCGCTGATGGCTGGTCTTCATAAGGCGCGCTTTCGCGACGGGGAGAAATCTTCGGTCTCAAGTGGGCTGACTTAGACTTCGAACGTTCGACCTTGCACGTTCGACGGTCATATGTCGCTGGCATTGAGGGACCGCCGAAGACGGACTCTTCGCGACGTCCGTTTCCTATTCCGCCGCAAGCAGTGGATGCACTCGAGGCATGGAAGGAAAAGTCATCGTACGCCGCACCAGGTGACTGGGTGTTCGCGTCCGATGTGTCTTTGGGAAGCAACCACTCTGGCCTGGAACTCTCTGGCGCCGAAATGTGGTTCTTGCAATCGAACGCGCGGGGATCACTAAGCTCAAGCTGGGGTGGCATACACTTCGGCGCTCATACGCTTCCCTGCTCTTATCGACCGGCATAAGCCTTAGAGTGAACATGGAGCTCATGCGACACTCGACGCCAGACATAACGTTGGCGACATATGCGCAGACTATAGGGGATGAGAAGCGGAATGTCGGCGAGAAGGTAGCCTCTCTGGTGTTGGAAGAGGGCAAGGTAGCTTAACTTGCTTAATTGCCCATTATCGGCCCCATTTCAGCTTTTTCAGCCTTCTTATTGGCCCCAGATTTTCAAGCTAAAAGTTTGATTTATTTGGTGGAGCTGAGCGGGATCGAACCGCTGGCCTCCTCGTTGCGAACGAGGCGCTCTCCCAGCTGAGCTACAGCCCCACAAAGGAAGAACAACTTTTCTAGTTTATCAGCGCGTGGGAAATTCGCAAATCGCTGCGAACCTCCCACGCAACCTAAGCCTATAGATGGTTCATGTTCAGCAGGAACTCCGCATTGTTGCGCACCTTCTCCAGGCGGCTCACAAGCAGTTCCATCGCTTCGACCGGAGACAGCGGATTGAGCACCTTGCGCAGCACCCAGATGCGCTGCAGATCGTCCTTGGGGATAAGCAGCTCTTCCTTACGCGTGCCGGAGCGCTGGATGTCGATCGCCGGGAAGACGCGCTTGTCCACCAGCTTGCGATCTAGGATCACTTCCATATTGCCCGTACCCTTGAACTCTTCGAAGATGACTTCGTCCATACGGGAGCCGGTATCGACGAGGGCCGTCGCAATAATGGTCAAGGACCCGCCTTCTTCGATGTTTCTCGCCGCGCCAAAAAACCGCTTCGGCCGCTGCAGCGCATTCGAATCCACGCCGCCCGAGAGCACCTTGCCCGAAGGAGGAACGATGGTGTTGTAGGCACGCGCTAGACGAGTGATCGAATCCAGCAGGATCACCACATCGCGCTTGTGCTCCACGAGCCGCTTGGCCTTTTCAATCACCATCTCAGCGACCTGCACGTGGCGCGCCGCGGGCTCGTCAAAGGTCGAACTGATGACCTCACCCTTCACTGACCGCTGCATATCCGTAACTTCTTCCGGGCGCTCGTCGATCAGGAGAACGATTAGTACAACTTCAGGATGATTCGTCGTCACCGAGTTGGCGATCGACTGCAACAGCATCGTCTTACCGGTACGAGGAGGAGCGACGATCAACCCGCGCTGGCCCTTGCCCACCGGCGTCAACAAGTCCATCACGCGACCGCTGGTCTGCTCGCGCACCGTCTCCATCTTGATGCGTTCCTGCGGATAAAGCGGGGTCAGGTTGTCGAAGAGAATCTTGTTGCGCGTCTCCTCGGGCGACTCGAAGTTAATCGCTTCGATCTTGACCAGTGCAAAGTACTTTTCGCCCTCATGTGGCGGACGGACATTGCCGCTGATGGTGTCGCCGGTCTTGAGGTCGAACTTGCGGATCTGCGATGGCGAAACGTAAATGTCGTCCGGGCCGGGAAGGTAGTTATAGTCCGGAGAACGGAGAAAGCCATAGCCGTCGGGCAGGATTTCCAGCACGCCCTCGGCGAAGATGTGGCCCTCTTTTTCACTCTGCGCCTGCAGAATCTTGAAGATGAGGTCCTGCTTGCGGAGACCGCTCGCGCCTTGAATGTCCAGAGTCCGCGCAATGCGGCTCAGTTCGGTGATGTTCTTTTCTTTTAATTCAGCAATGGTCATGGATTCCTGCGAGATTTCCTGCGAAAGTACCGGCGAATGCACCTGCTACCAGGCGGATTGCGGTGGGGGGATGAAGTAGTGGTAAGGAGGGAGGCTCCGGGGAGGGTTTTGCGGGGTGGGTGGTGAAGGCGGTGCAGGCCGCGCGCTTACGCTGCGCGGCGCTGCTCGACAGGCTGAACTTCCGGCTCCGCAATGGGGGCCAGCATGCCAGGATTCGCATTACGAAAGCGGTATAGAACTTCGTTCGTCGTATCCTGCAGGCGGCTGTTCGGCTTGTGCAGTTTCCGGGTTGCCTTGCTCGCCAGTTGGCACAACTGGTAGCGGTTGGACACATGAGTAAGTGCCCCAAAAATCAGTTCCGAGCGCATATGCATCGTTCTCCTTTGTGGTGGTCACTGCCCGGTTTTCCCGGTGCAGAGGAAGGCCGTTGAGCGGCTCTGTCCTTATTTGTTTACTGCCTGTTGATTAGACGCAGAAACCAGGAGTAGAGTTCAAAATTCTTCTCCTCAATTCCAAGCTGCATTAGGAGTCTGAGTCTGAGGATTCCATTCACCTTACTGCCGAAACCAGAATGAAAATGCTCAATTCAGACCACGAACTGCACATAACCGGCACACCAATGCCGCACGGCAAACCGCAAATACAAATAGGATGCGGGGGCAGTATGCGGGATCAAGGCGACACGACGCGCAACCAGTTCGTACTCTCTGTTTACGTGAAATCAGCCTTGCTGGATAGCATCTACGAATCTATACCCAAGGTGTTTGCAGGTCAACCCTTTTTTATAACATATTCTACTCAATTTCTCAACCGAACCAGATCGGCACAACAACCCATTGCGGGAGTTCAACCTATGGTTGGAGTGGTTTCTCTATCCCCTACATGCGCAAATAGAGCGAACCCTGAGAACCAAGCTCAACACCTCAAAACGCCGCCCTGGAAATCCGCTCTCATCGCCGGGAACGCGCCGTGGGCTTGCGATGCTGCTTCCCATCCGGCTCGATACAGACTGAGTGTCCATCCTTATCCCAGTGCGACAGGGAATGACCCTTTTCCATCGACCTCTGAGTTCGGCCAATGGCTTCATCCAGCCGGAAAAACCCGGCGAACATAGCTGCCACCATCGGGATCGCTACCAAAAACGCATCTGTATTGGATTGAATTGCCGACATTGCAGTCCTTCGGGCATCGAGATCCTGCATTTGGGACACCCGGTTCGACGCTCAAGGAGCCTATCGGACGGAGTTCTTAGGAGGTTTACTTACCTAAGTACTGTAAATTCGCTCGCTGGCTAACTCTGGTTTTACCAAGCCATCGGTCAACCAAGTGTACGGGGACACTTACCTAACTCACTTCAGCGTCTGTTTCTGCGCGTGGGTTGTGCAAAGGGCTGTTCGGTCCCATCCGGATCCAGGCAAACCTGGCGTCCTCTTCCGTCCAGACCGGCAACCTGGCGGCGGAATGTCGGCCGTTTCTTTGACTTACCTACCAGCTCATCCAGCCGAAAAAAAGAAACAATCAAAATACCGATCATCGGAACAGCTACCAGAAGTGCATCCGAATTCGATTGAAGAACTGACATAAGACTCTTCACCTTTCCCGAGTGCGGCCAACTGAGCTGGCCGTCAGTTTTTATGATTCTCAAAATGGAATTTCGCGCCGATTGGAAAAAACTAACAGGAATTTGAACCAGGTTCTATACAACGATAGCCAGCCTCAAATCCCATCTACGAACTAGTACTTAGGTAATCAAGCCCAATAGCTGCGGTCCAGCGTTCTATATTGAATAGCTTCGGCCAGATGACTCACCGCCAGCCCCGCCGCCCCTTCCAGATCGGCAATCGTGCGCGCCACCTTCAGAATGCGGTCATGCGCCCGCGCACTCAGTCCCTGCTGCTGCATGGCCCGCTCCAGCAGCCGCTCGGCATCGGCTCCCAGTTCACAATAAGCCCGAATCTGCCGCGTCCCCATCTGCGCATTGGCAAAAATCCGTTCCCCAGCTTTCTGAAAGCGCTCCCGCTGCCGCTCACGGGCCTTCATGACCCGGTCGCGAATCTGCGTCGAGCCCTCGGCCGCCGCACCGCCGCGCAGCTCCTTATACTGCACTGCCGGCACCTCAATATGGATATCGATCCGGTCCAGCAGCGGTCCCGAAACCTTAGCCACATAACGCTGGATCATCGGCGGCGTGCACTGGCAATCTCGCGACTTGTCATTGAAGTATCCGCAGGGACAGGGATTCATCGCCGCAGCCAGCATGAACCGCGCCGGAAAAGTCAGCGACATCGAAGCCCGCGCAATGGTCACAGTGTGATCCTCCAGCGGCTGCCGCATCACCTCCAGCACATTGCGCGGAAACTCCGGCAGCTCATCCAAAAACAACAGCCCGTTATGTGCCAGCGAAACCTCCCCCGGCCGCGGCACCGCTCCGCCGCCAATCAGCCCGGCATCCGAAATCGTATGATGCGGCGCGCGAAACGGCCTCTGTGCCACCAGCCCAGCGGCCGCATCCAGCACTCCAGCGACGGAATGAATCTTGGTCGTTTCTAATGCTTCCTCAAAGGTCAACGGCGCCAGAATCGACGGCAACCGCTTGGCCAGCATCGTCTTCCCCGACCCCGGCGGCCCGATCATTAGGATGTTATGCCCGCCCGCCGCCGCCACTTCCAGCGCCCGCTTGGCAGTTTGCTGCCCGCGTACATCGCTGAAGTCCGAAGCATAATGATGCAGTTCGCCCAGCAGCTCCTCTGTCGCCACGCGAAACGGCGCGCGCTGCACTTCGCCCAGCAGCGTCGAATTCAGTAGCTCAATCACATCCGTCAGCGACGTCACGGGAAAGACATTCACGCCTTCAACCACCGCCGCCTCCGCCGCATTGACCGCCGGCAGGACCAAGTTAGCTATCCCCCGCGCCCGCGCCAGTACCGCAATCGACAGAATCCCCGGCACCGGCCTTAAACCGCCATCCAGGCCCAGCTCTCCCACCAGCAAAAACCGCGCTAGATCGGCCGAGCCCTGCAACGCTCCGTACGCGCTCAGAATCCCGATAGCTATCGGCAGGTCGAAGCCCGCACCCTCTTTCTTGATGTCCGCCGGAGCCAGGTTGATCGTGATATGCGTCGGCGGAATCAGATACCCGGAGTTCTTCATCGCCGCCCGCACCCGGTCGCGGCTCTCCCGCACCGCCGCATCCGGCAAGCCTACCGTATGAAAACGGTCCTCTTCGGCCACGGTTCCGCTCAGGTCTACCTCAACATCGATCAGATTCGCATCGATGCCATACACAGCTGCGCTCAGTATTTTGGCAAGCATTGGGAAGTGACTGCGAGTGTAACACTCAACCTGCCCGAGTCACTCTTCAGAACTTAGTACGCAATGTAATTCGCGAATTCAAGTTAGCTTTCAAAACAGTCTCAAAGCGAAAATGGCCAACAAACAACCTATTTCTTTCGTGGTTTCGACACCTTCATCGCGCGAATCCGCTCTGTCTGTTCCCGCACCAGTTGAATCGACCGCAGCGTGTATTCATAGATAAGTTCCAGCTGTTCTTCCGAATATTGCTCAGCGAGATTCGCTGCCGCCTGCGCCAGCGGTCCGTAGATTTCTTCGAAGAAATCTCCGAATGCCTCTTGCGCCGGACAGATAAAAACCTTGCGGCGGTCGTCTCCGCTGCGCTCGCGCCGTACCAGCCCGGCCCGTTCCAGCCGGTCGATCATCGCAGTAATCGCGCCTGTCGTTAGTCCGGTAATCTCCGCCAGTTGCCCAGCCGTGACTAGCGCCCCCCGCGACACATAATCCAGGCACTTCAGCTCGGTCAGGCTCACGCCCACTTTTTCAGCGATCGCCTGATGCATCAGGATGGTACGCGCGCTGACCTCGCGTCCAATTTCGGACACTGCCTGCCGCAGCGCATCCGGGGACATTTTGGCAGATTTTTTGCTTGTCATCATCTCATTTGTAATATATCTTGATTATCAAGATAGTTAACCATTGAGGTGTTTATGAAATCAACCCGTCACGCGCTCATCATCGGCGCAGGCATCGCTGGCCCCGTCATCGCAATGTTCCTGCATAAGGCTGGAATCTCCTCGGCCATCTATGAAGCACGTACCTCCGCCGAAGGCGTCGGCAGCTTCCTCCAGATCGCACCGAACGGCATGAACGTTCTTAAAGCCATTGGCCTGGACACCAAAATCTCCTCCGCGGGAACAGTCGCATCTCACATTCGCTTTCGCAATAGCCACGGCAAATCTCTCTGCCGGGTTACGAATGGCAGCCTTGAAGCCCACGGTGCCCCAGCTGTGCTCATCATCCGGCCCGCACTCCATCGCATCCTCATGACCGAAGCAGTTGAGCGCGGAATTCCAGTCTCCCTCGGCAAGCGTCTGGTGCGCATCGTCGATCTGCCCGGCCAACCCGTCGTGGCCCATTTTGAAGATGGGTCCTCTGCCGAAGGCGACATCATCATAGGAGCCGATGGCATCTGGTCTGCCGTCCGCCGACTCGTTATGCCGGAAGCTCCCAACCCCATTTACACCGGCTTGATCGGGGTCGGTGGGCTGGCTCCGCTTCATGATTTTCCGGGCATGATGCTGGTCAACGAGCCGGAGATGACCATGACCTGGGGTCCTCGCGGCTTTTTCGGTTATGGCGTTGGACGTGTGGATCAGGAAAAGTTCATGCTCTGGTGGAGCAATCAACCTCAGGATGCGCCTCCTACCCGCGAAGAGCTCAAGTCGGCCCCTCAAGAGGATCTTCGACGTGACCTGATAGCCACGCATGGGGATTGGCATACCCCGATCCGTCAACTTATCGAACAAACCGACGAAGTGCTGCGCATCGCAATCTACGAGATGCCCTCGCTCTCAACCTGGCACAGAGGCCGCGCCGTACTAATCGGCGATGCTGCGCACGCCATGGCCACCAGCGCAGGACAAGGCGCCTCGCAGGCTCTCGAAGACACCATCGCGCTTGCAAAACTGCTGCGGGATGAGCCCGGCCCCATGCAAAACGCCTTCCCGGCATTCGAAGAGCAGCGGCGTCCGAGAGCGGAGAAAGTCAGCGCTATCTCCCGCAGAAACAGTGAACGCAAAAAGACGCTCGGACCTTTCGCTGAACGTGTGCGCGACTTCTTTGTCGCTCACATCTTGCCCGTCGTAGCCCGGCGCAGTTGGAACACGATGTATGCCTACAAAGTTGATTGGTAACCGGTTCAGGTGACATGCGCGCTTGCATGGATTGCAGACGCGCTATGCCACAGAAGCATTCGCCTCATATTCCGCCACCCGATTGCGCCCTGAACGCTTGGCTCGGTAGAGAGCCTGATCCGCCCGTTTTAGCAGAAGATCGGCCGCCTCCCCATCGCTTGGATACAGCGCAAAACCGATCGAGACCGTGAATCCGCCCAGTATCTCTCCGTCCACTTGCAGGCGCATGGCTTCAACCGCCCTGCGAATGCTCTCAGCCCGATCCGCGACCACAGTGGGAATCACGTCGGGCAGGATGATGGTGAACTCCTCGCCGCCGTACCGGCAAGCAATGTCTTCAGTGCGCACGCTGGCCCGGAAGATGTCCGCAACGGCCTTCAAAGCCATGTCTCCCGCCGCATGTCCATAGTTGTCGTTGAATTTCTTGAAGTGATCCAGGTCCAGCATGAAGACAGCCAGTATCTGCTTGCGGCGTGCAGCCCGCGCCAGCTCACGCTCCAGTGAGATCTGCATGAAGTGCCGGTTGAAAAGACCTGTCAGCGAATCCCGGATCGACTGGCTCTCCAGCTTTGTCCGCAGATTCAATGTAGCGATGGCCATGCCCGTCAACTGCACCAACTGCCGCAGACCGTCCATGCGTTGGTCTGCCAAATCAACAATTTCGTCCGTTGGACACTGCACATGTAACATGCCCAGCGTGTTTCCGTGCGCAACGATCGGCATGCACAGGTAACGCTCCGGCTTCTCTCCGCTGAAGTGCGTGCAATGAATCTCCGAAACTCCCGGCCGGCGCCAGCGCGGATGCCCTGACCGCAACCCACAGCAGGACTCCGGCAGGAAGAAGTCTTCGACCGAGCTTGCATTCTCAGGTCCGCTTCCCTCTGCCTCCCACGTCGAAACCACCTCAACCAGTTGCCGCGAGTTGTTGATGATCGCCAACGCGCCGCTGGTACCGGCCAGCAGGCGAGAGAAGCTGCTCGCAGCCGACTGGTAGACCTGCGGCACATCCACGCACAGTTGCAGCTCATCGCGCGCCGAGGTCAGCAGTCCCGACTCGTGCGCCCAGTCTTCCAGCTCCTTCACGCTCCCTGCGAGACGTTCATTGGTCAGCGCAGTCTCTTTGCCAATCCTCTGCCGCAACACCGCATCGCGCAACAGAAGGCCGAACAGCACCACCAGAAGCGCCAGCGACAACAAGACGAAACCTAGTTCCGTTCCAATTGAAAGCACCGAGTTGCGCTGCGATCCATTGTTCCTGTCCTTGAGCAGCCATTGCTCGTGGTCGGTCATCAGGCCCAGCGTCTGCTGACATTGCTGCAACAGCGGCTCCGGAATCTCCGACTTAGGATTGAGGCTCATCGCCAGCCGATTCAGTTCCGAGGAGCATGTAATCAGGCCCCGGATGTTGGCTGTCTGATAGGGATTGTCCGCAACAAGCGTCTTGAGACGAACCGTGGTTGTTTCCAGCTGATTGGCGCTGGCCCGCGCCCGGCTCTGTTGCTCCACGTTGCCCGTCAGCAGGTACAGGCGCGAACGATATTCGATGCGCTCGGCCAGCAGCGAGACACGCTGGAGAGTTGCCAGCACATCCTCGGTATGCTGCACCCATTCAGCCGAAGAAATCAGCCGCCGCGTGTTCCCGTAGACCAAGGCGCCGGCAGCCAACGTAAACAGGACCGCCAGGATTGCCGCAGTCACCAGCAGGGTTACACCGGTGCTCGCGCCAGTCCAGTTCGACAGCCTTTGTGTCAATTTGATCATTCTTCTAAGCGCCGATTTTTCGATACCCGTACTCAACGATACAGTAACTTAGGTAATCTTCACTGCTAAAATAATCACGCAGGACTGTTCCTGCAATGGGGAAGCAGGCCGCTCCCGCCCTTTACTATGTTCTTGCTGCGGCTGAGAAAAACAAGCGCCCAACCGTGCGCCAAACCCTGTCTACCCTCAACCGGAATCGTGATAGGTTACTTCTATACTTGTGAGCTCCGAACCCATGACTCCTGCTCAGCACGCGCAATCGCAACCCTCTTCCGGTCGTGAAGACCAGCCTTCCGATCCCATGACAGGACAGGTTTCCGTCCAGGTAGTAGAGCTTCTGGTTGAAGTGATTCAGCGCCTTTCCCTGGCCCAGGATATTCAGGCAGTCCAAGCCATTGTGGGCGTCGCCGCACGCCAGTTGACCGGTGCCGACGGGGCCTCCTTCATCCTCCGCGAAGGCGACCAATGCTTCTACGCCGACGAAGAGTCCATCAGCCCTCTCTGGAAAGGCCAGCGCTTTTCTCTAAACACCTGCATCAGCGGGTGGGTCATGCTCAATGCGGTACCTGTCGGCATTCCGGATATCTATGAGGACCCGCGTATACCCGCCGAGGCTTATCGGCCCACGTATGTGCGCAGCCTGGCCATGGTCCCCATCCGCACGCAGGCCCCCATCGGGGCCATTGGCATCTACTGGGCAGCTCCTCATAGTCCAACGTCTGATGAGCTCCGCATCCTGCAGGCTCTAGCCGACTCGACCGCCGTCACCGTCGAAAACATTCGTATCCGGGCCGAAATGGAGGAGCGGGTTCGCGAACGCACCGAAGAGCTCGAAGCCGCCAACCAACAATTGCGCGATGAAGCGGCGCTGCGCAAACAGATGGAAGCCAAAATACTGCATCTTTCGCTGACCGACGACCTCACCGGCCTCAGCAATCGCCGCGGCTTTCTGCTGCGCGCCGAACAGATGCTCAAGCTCGTCAATCGCGTGCCCACCAACGGATGGCTTGCCTACATCGACATCGATGGCCTCAAGAATGTCAATGATGCGCACGGACACGATGCTGGCGATCAGCTCATCCGCAGCGCGGCGAAAGTCCTGCGCGAGAGTTTCCGTGACGCCGACATCCTGGCCCGCATCGGCGGTGATGAGTTTGTCGTCTTCGCCACCGGCGCAGCCACCCCTGCCGTTGAAGTTGAATTGCGCCTGCGCAACAACATCATCCACCACAATCAGTTCTTTAGCGACCAGCCACCGCTCTCTATGAGCATCGGTGTCATCCGCTGCGATCCCCACGCGCTGAACTCGCTCGAAGACATCATCCACCAAGCCGATGCGGCCATGTATATCGAAAAGCGCCGCAAGCGCGCCAATCAGCAGGACAAGCCCAGCGACTGAATCTCTCTCCGCGCTCCCTCAAATCGGGTGCCCCATCTTTGTCGCAGCTTTATCGCGACTAAGGTGGGATTCTCGCGGATACCGGGCGTCCACTATTTGAGCAAGTCGAGTCGTATAGGGTTTCCGCTACAATTCTCCCAGCATGACCAGCCTCTTCGATCTATACAAAATCGGCGTCGGCCCATCGAGCTCCCACACTATGGGTCCCATGCGCGCCGCTTTCCGTTTTGTGGAAACACTGGCCAATGAGAATCTGCTCAAGAGTGTGCACCGCATTCAAGCCGAACTCTACGGCTCTCTCGCTCTCACCGGCATCGGCCACGCCACAGACCGAGCCGTCCTGTTAGGCCTAAGCGGCCACGAACCCGCCACGGTAGATCCAGAAGCCATTAACAGCGCCGTCCAGCACATTCGCGCCACACACCAACTCTCACTCGCAGCCACCCAACCAATCGCCTTTCGAGAAGCGACAGACCTGCTCTTCCATCGCAACCAGATGTACCCACCCGGCGCAGAGCTGCAGCATCCCAACGGATTGCACTTTACAGCGTATGACTCCGCAGGCCTGATCCTCGAAACACGTACGTACTTCTCCATTGGCGGCGGCTTCATCACCGAAGATGGCGCCACCTCGACCACAACGGCACAAGCCGCAATCCCCTACCCTTTCCATAGCGCCGCAGAATTGCTTGACATTTCCCATACGCACGCTCTTTCCATCGCAGAGATCATGCTCGCCAATGAATGCGCGCGCATACCCACCGATGGAAGCCCAGAGTCCACAGAACAAAAGATTCGCCAACGCATCCTGAACATCTGGCAAGTCATGCAGTCCTGCGTAGCCCGCGGCATCGCCACCGAAGGCATACTTCCCGGCGGCCTCAACGTCCGTCGCCGCGCCCATCGCCTCGCAGCACGCCTCGAAGAACGCAAGCACACCAACCAACCCATCGATCCGCTAGCCCCGCTCGACTGGGTCACTATCTACGCCATGGCCGTCAACGAAGAGAATGCCGCAGGCGGCCGCGTCGTCACCGCTCCAACCAACGGAGCCGCAGGCGTCATCCCGGCCGTTGCCCACTACTACCTCAACTTCATTCCCGGCGCGGACCAAGACGGTCTGCTCCGCTTCTTCCTCACCTCTGCCGCCATCGGCATCCTGTACAAAGAGAACGCCTCGATCTCCGGTGCGGAAGTGGGTTGCCAGGGCGAAGTCGGCGTTGCCTGCAGCATGGCTGCCGGAGGACTCGCAGCAGCGCTCGGCGGAACTTCCGGACAAATAGAACACGCCGCCGAAATCGCCATGGAGCACAACCTCGGCATGACCTGCGACCCCATCGGCGGCCTCGTCCAGATCCCCTGCATCGAGCGCAATGCCATGGGCGCAGTCAAGGCTGTTCATGCCACGCGCATCGCCATGCAGGAGCCCGAAGAACACAAAGTCTCTCTCGACCAGGTCATCCGCACCATGTACCTCACCGGTCTCGACATGCAATCGCGCTATAAAGAAACCAGCCTCGCCGGCCTGGCCCTCAACATCATCGAATGCTGATCGACTTCCAAGTACACTACTGATACCAAATCAATTTATACGGATCCCATGCCAGACGACGAACTCATCACTGCCGGCGCTCCAGACGATCCCGCGAGCGCTCAGCGGGTCGAACAACAACCTGAGCCGCAGCCTATTCTTCAGCCAGCCCAACCCCGCGGCATCGCTCCCATCTGGCATAC